>LNFM01009735.1_pt1 | contig 13837 bp, 8 predicted proteins | sample 596031 | NCBI WGS metagenome assembly LNFM01 (sample SAMN04254537, study PRJNA301005) | activated carbon metagenome | isolation source: dual media filters at the Ann Arbor, Michigan drinking water treatment plant | place: USA: Ann Arbor
GAAGAGGTTGATGACTTCTTCCGCAACAAGGTGCTTAAGCGTATTGTGCATGGCACTAACTACATGATGGGCGCAGGAACTTTCATTGAGAATATCGGTGCAAGGATTCTGTTCAAGACAGCCAGTAAGCTGGGTCTTGAGATTGTAGATATTGTCAAAGCTAACAACAAGCAGCAGCGTACCCTCAAGGGCTTTGCTAAAGAACTGCTTGACCTTTATCATCAACCTTTCCCTAGAGTTAGAGAATGGTATCAGGAGATTAAGAATGAGATCAAGACAACAGGCTATTTGGTATCTCCGCTTGGACATACTAGGAGATTCTTCGGAGACATCGACAGAAACCACGCCATGCTTAGAGGGGCAGTGGCACATCAACCTCAGCAGCTATCAGTCGAAATTCTCAACAGAGGATTTGTTAGGGCTTACAGAGACATTGTCCTCCCAAATGAAGGAGATTTTAGACTCAAAGCTCAGATCCATGACAGCATCTTCGGACAGTGGCGCACCAGTAGGAGAGATGAGTTCGCAGCAAGACTTGCAGAGTGCATGTATAATCCCGTCAAGATTCACGGACGTACTTTAGTCATTCCTATTGATATTAAGTATGGGCAGAATTGGGGTGAGGCTGATGAGAGCAACCCTAATGGGACTAGGAAATACAAAGGTCTGAAATGACACAAAACCCTACTAGGATTGATGATGACTTTGTTAGTTCTTACATGCGTTTATGTGATCTGGGTAATTCGGAAGCGCCAGCTATCTATCATAGATGGGTTTGTCTTAGTATCCTTGGGGCTTATCTTGGTAGGAAGGTATGGATAGATTTTGGTATTGGCCCTATCTATCCTAACCAGTACATCATGCTGATGGGCTCACCTGGTACAAGGAAAGGTGCTGCTATGGCTGTTGGCAGGAAGCTTCTCAAGGCTTCCGGCTTCAATAGATTCTCAGCAGACAAGACTTCTAAGGAACGTTTCCTTATGGACATGAAACAGTTTGATCTTCCTTCCGGGGAGCTGATGGCTGACATAGAAGAACTAGCATTCGGTGAACCTTCAGAATCTTATATCATGGCCGGCGAGTTCACCGACTTTATTGGCCAAGGTAACATGGAGTTTATTACACTGCTTACTAACTTGTGGGACAACCTAGGAGAATACAAGCATCCTAAGATTCAAGGCAAGAGTGTTCAGGTTCACCAACCTACTGTTAATATGATTGGAGCTAACACACCAGATGGTTTCGCATTGGCCTTTCCTCCAGAAGCTCTTGGCAACGGCTTTCTGTCTCGTGTAGTTATGTTACATGCAGAGCCTACGTCTACTAAGATTGCATGGCCTGCGCCACCTGATCCACTTCTTCAGGCTACTCTTGTTAACAGGATGATCGAGATCAAAGATCAGATGAAGGGTGAGATTGTAGTATCCACTGAAGCTAAAACTCTAGGTAAGGAGATATATGAAAAAGAAATCCCAGTAGATGACCCAAGGTTTAATCACTACCAACAACGACGATTTACACACCTACTTAAAATCTCATTGATACTTGCAGTAGTTGATAAATCTGAGAAGATCATGCCTATCCACATCAAGCGGGCTAACACTGTTCTTGTAATGGCAGAGCGTCACATGCCAAGAGCACTAGGGGAGTTCGGAGCTTCTAAGTATTCTGCTGTGGCTGGTAAGATCCTTACACACCTTGCAGGCTGTCAGAAGCCTCAGACTCCAGCAGAACTTTTCCGCCTTGTTAGTAGAGATATTAGCAAGATGGCTGAGCTTGTAGACATTTTACAAAACCTTAAGCACTCGGAGAAAATCCAGGGTGTTCAAGTAGGTGGCAAGAGTGGGTATTTGCCGCTTCATAAACCCAAGAAGGAATGGCCCGCGCATCTTCTTGATCTTAATTGGTTGACAGAACAGGAGCTAATCTAATGGCTATGGAACTCGCACAAGTAACAGAGAAAAAGAATCCACTCGTAATCTATCATGGGAAGTGTGCTGATGGATTCTCAGCAGCTTGGTGCTTCCATCATGTGGAGCAATATTGGGAGACTAACTTTGATTTCCATGCTGGAATTTACAATGACCCACCCCTAGATGTTAGCGATCGTGTTGTTTATCTTGTTGATTTTAGTTATAAGTCTGCTGTAGTAGAAGAGATGGCTAAGAGTGCCAAGCAGATCATTCTTATCGACCATCATAAGACTGCTATTGATGACCTAGCTCCGCTGATCGAGAGTAAAGTTATCCAAGCCTACACTGATCTTGAGCGCAGTGGTGCTATGCTAGCTTGGGACTATCTCTTCAACTCGCAGCATGGGGATAACGGAGACGTGCTAGAAACTCATGACCGAGGTAGCCCCTACTACGTTGAACCCCCTAAGCTCCTTCGCTACATTCAAGATAGAGACCTCTGGAAGTTTAAGCTAGCTAACAGCAGAGACATTAACGCCAATGTATTCTCTTTTGAATACACCTTTGAGAATTGGGACAAGCTCATGAAAGCCAATGAGCATGACCTGATGCAGATGACAGTAGCCGGTGCAGCCATTGAGCGCAAGCATCACAAAGATATTAAGGAGCTTCTCGATGTATGTAAACGTTACATGGTTATCGGCGGGCATGACGTTCCTGTTGCTAGTCTGCCTTATACCCTCACTTCTGATGCTGGTCATGCAATGGCAGAGTCTCACAAAGAAGGGTCAGTATTTGCTGCTTGTTATTGGGACACTGCTACCCATCGTGTTTTTAGCTTGCGTAGTACAGATAACGGTCTTGATGTTAGCAAGGTAGCAGCAATGTATAACGGCGGAGGACATAAAAATGCAGCAGGATTCAGAGTCGAGCGGGACCACCCTCTGGCGAAGTATTAAACATAGGTTAGAGTTCAAAGCACGATATAGATTAAAGGAGAGTATTATGGGCAATAGTTTAGAGCAAGCTATCAGAGATTTGCATCACACGGAGAATATTACATACTACACTGATACTCAGGGAGGACGTTGGCAAAATGCTAAGCAAGGTTGTGTGCCATCTAATGCTTGGTCTATCAGAACTAGTCTGGGCAGATATTGGGATAAAGCAGACGGCTGGCTTCAGAATGAGGACATGATAAAAAGCAGCCGAGAAACTATTAAGCCAGAAGATCCTAGGCACCCAATGAATGCTGAGAACGCTCACTATAAGTTCTTCCTAAAAGGCATAGCCAAGATGCCTGAGGATATGCGCAAGCAGTTCTACAATATCCGAGATCATCTAGACAAGCAGACTGCAGCAGAGAAAGAATTCGAAAAGTTCTTTGCTGATGTAGAGCTGGGACTATCCGCTTATAGTATTTCCCCTGACAAGAACGCTATGAGAAATCTCAAAGCTATTCTAAAGGACAGTTATGGCAAATTCAAATGACCGCAGTAAGTTTCAGAAGTTTGATCGTAAAGCACTCACTGAGACTTTCAAACGCAGCAGTCATAATGACTTTGCAACCAGCTCAGAACTCAAGCAAAGGAAGTTCACAGGCTGGCGCTATAACCAGATGCTCGAAGTAATGGAGCTTTGGGTATTAGGAGAAGTGACCGACACAGTAACTCCCGCGCAATACAAACTAGACCCACAGATCATGGAGAAGGTTTACGCACAACGATTTGCTATTTACTGAGCAAAGAAAAAGCCCCTTGGATTCTTAGGTCCTTGGGGCTTTTTTACGTCAGTCCAGATTGTTAATCATGAAGTTTAGTGGGTCATCATCGCGGAGCTTATCCATCAGGACTTCCTTACCGCTCATATTGGTTGTAGCAATAGCTTGCTTATAAGCTGACCTCCAACCAGTAGGAGTTCCATTGTTCCTGAAGTATTCCTCAGCCCACTCTGCAACTCGCTCAGGTTCTACAGTACCATTCCTAATAGCAGTCCTGAGCTTGTTGACTACAGCTTGCCGATTATCTCTATCAGCCGCCCCGTAGTATTGGTTCAGATGCTGTGCTTCCCTAAGCTTAGCTTCTTCCATAGGACGCAGAGCCATGACCCGAGCAATAATGCCTGTGTTAGTCCAGACTTCCTCATTGTTCTCTACAGTATTCCCTGCTCTAGTCATACTACCGCCCATAGCCGCCTCAGACAAACGAGCAAGTGGCCTGCTCATTGACTGTAGACTTAGTGCCTGAAGGACAGCTTGGCCTGTATCCTGATCGCCAGTAGCAATAGCTTTGCCTACAGAACCCACTGCCTGCGCAGCTTGGATAGCCATGTTAACAGCTACGATCTGGTCAGCACCTAATGCCACGTTAGGGAAGCGAGGATCAATACCACCCCTAGTAAAGAACGCAGCACCTGTCAGATTGCTTGGCAGACCGTAGAGTGTGAACTCAGCAGCAGTATCTCCCAAAGCCCTGTAGGTTCCTGTCGTAAGGTCTACGTTGTCATCAGAGAAATTCTCCGCGATGGCTTTACTGATAGGCTCAAAACCAGGCAAGGAACTTGTGCCGAAAACCGTAGCCTGCGCCATTGCAGCCTTGCTCAGTGTGGCCCAGTCTTTCAGCTCTACAGAACGGTAAACTCCCTGTGCAAGCGTCAGCATGTAGGTTTGGAACAACCCCATAGCCACGCCCATAGTCCCCTGAAAGAACACTGGACGTTGAGCCGCTGTGTAGTTTCCTAGTGCCTTGTCCATGAAGTCCCTAGCAAAGATAGTCACACCCTGCTCGTCAAGCTCAGGATAGAGTCTCTTAGCAAGAGCAGCTCCAGTATTCATAGTGGCTTTTCTACTGAAGGCTTCCGACCAGTCCGCAAAACCTGATGCCCATTTAACAAGAGTAGAATCCAGTGCATTCTCAATACTAGCAATAGCCCCTTTCTCAAAGCTCCTTGATTTTCTCAGCACATCAGAAGCTTCTGAGACAAGCGGAGTAAAATAACCCAGCTTTTCCCACTTATCGTTAATGTCCTTAAATCGTGGAGAGTTCATCATCCTTACACCCTCAAACATGATCTGAGATGTAGGTACAGATGCTGTTCCCTTAGCCACTCCCATGAAGTTAGCTGGCATATTTTTAGCATTAGCCAAGCTAGTTAGAATAGGCATACTCATCAGGTTCACAAGCGGGTGCGCGATCTCACCAAATCTCAAAGCAATGGTAGCAGCCAAGGCGTTAGACGCAGTGATAATGCGCTTGCTAGTATCAGGAGTATCAATAAGGGTAGACACTCCATACTTCTCAATAGCAGTGGCCTTGTCATAAATATCAAAAGGATTGACAACACCAGCTTTCTTAAGTTCCGCATCAAACTTGTCATAGTTAAAGCTCTTCATAGCCTCAGGACTGAGAGGCTTCTTAGATGACAGAGGATTAGAAAACCGTGGAGAAGTAGCAAGCTTAAAGGCGGTGCTTACTGCATTAGCTGCGATAGACATTCCAACTTCAAAGCTCTTGTTAACACTGCGCCATCCCTCATACTCTCCAAGAGAAGGATTACCCAGCAGCAAGTTCTTCATAGACGCAGCTGCATCTTTAGGAGCTTGGGTGATGCTTCTCACAAACGAGAGTGTCTGCCCTTCAGTAGCAGATTTGTTAATAGCCGAGAAGTTATCCAAGGTATCAGTAATGTCTGACAGGGCCAGGTCAGCAAGATTACGCACTTGCGCATTGATAAGATGCTGGTAGCCACCTGCCATCTCAGCCAAGATATCCGTAGAAATCTTAGGAATAGCAGAAGCACCCGAGCCAGTCTTTTGCATACCAATGTCAGCACGCTTCATGTTGACAGTATCCAAGCGGCCATTCAGCTTGCTCCACCACTCTTGATTATCTTTGGTCACAATAATCAAATTGCCATCTTCATTCTTGATTTGGGTGTTAAACGTGCTGATAGCATCATCAAGCTCAGCTTTAGTTTTACCCCACAGAACCTTGGTATCATCCGTAGCTCTGTTATGCACATAAGCAATAAACTTATCTACTGGGTTAAAGGACGGAACCCACAAACCAATGTCGTTCCTGTTAGCTCCGCCAGTAATCTTGGGCGCAACCGTGCCAAGCTCATAGAGTTCTTTAGAGCTACCTTGAATAGCAGTCCACAGGTTGTCAGTAGCTTGCGTAGCTACAGTGAATGGCTTACCGTTATAGAGTACAGGCTCAAGGACAAAACCTTTGGTGCCATCTTCCATTACTTTCTCAACCCTAGTCCACAGCTGCTTGTCTTTGTAAACGCGATAACCGGAGAGTCCAGCATTCAGGTTATAAAGAACTGCGTGCTCAGTCAAGGCTGGTACATCCTTAGACACAGGAGCCATGAAGTCTGCCAATGGGCTAATGATCTTGGCTTCCAGCTTGTTAGCAATGTTTTGAAACTGCTTACCTGCTGCCGAGAAGATAGGACCAAGCTCTCCCATATTACGAGCTGCCTGATCAGCAGACGTGAGGAAACGATTACCCGCTGCTTCGTTGGTAACTTTCTGCAGGTTCATGCGAACAATGTCAAAAGCCTGCTTCATATCACTGAAGATAAACTGGCCAAGCTCACGCACAGCTTCTGACTTAGAGTTCATCATAGCTGCTGACTTGATACCAGCATCAATGTTAGTCAGAGCACGAGCATTAAGGTTAGCAGCTCCTTGAGTGTAGCCAGTCTTTTTCAGGTTGCCAGAAATCTGCAATGGCTTATTCAACGCAGAGTTAGCAGCTCGCACATCTTCAATGCTCTTGAACTTCATGATCTCTGGCAATGCTTGGAATGCATCCAGATCACGAGCAGAAGCAAAGAACTGCTCAATAGACTCAGCAGGCATGTTAGCGCGCTTAGCAATCACAGAAGGCGGGTAGCCTTTAGAAATGAGCGAAGTCACCAGCTTGTACTTAGACTCGCTAAGATAGTCGTTAAGATCGCCCAGGGTTGCAGTAAATGCAGAAGCTGGCTGCTTCAGAGAAGATTCCATCTGTTTACGGAATGCAATGCGGCCATCATTGGACAGCACAGCTTCAGCATCACGAGCCGAAGCACGGACAAGAATCTCCACGTTATCTCCTGCTGGTCCAATGTCTTGGATAGCAGCAACTACATCATCTACGTCAACCTTATACAGAAAGTTCTTGCCAGTAGCTCCGCCAGATAACTGCTTAGCTTTAGACAGCGACACTGCCATAGATTCGACAGGAGACTGGCCAAAGATCTTAGGTGCGTTCACGCCACGATAAAGATAAATCTTACCATCAGCATCTGCAAGGTTAGCCAGAAGATCTTTACGAAGAGCTATGGATTCAGCACTTTCGTAGATCTCAGCAAACTTAGCAGCCTGAGAAAGATCATCTGCATTACGTGCACGACTAGCAAAGCCACGTGCAAAATAAGCAACAGCTGCTTTATGCATAGCAAGCACACCTGAGCCTGCTTTCCACGAGCGAAGCATACCAGCAGCAGTTCCTCCAATTTGAGTCTGCATAATGTCATACTTAGCTGACACTGTTTTGTTATTGAGCAGGCGCTCAGCAGCCTCCTGATATTTTACAGGCGTACCTCCTAGCGTGCGCTGGATATTAACTTCATCAATGATGGCATCAGCAACAACAGACTTATCTGCAACCTTGACTTTGCCAACATTCCGAAGAGTATCAGAAGAGTTCATCTTGGCTACAATAGCCTGGACCTGAGGAATGTCATCTGCGCTCAGGGTGGTCTTAGCCAGATAAGCCAGCATCTGGTCATCATCAAACTTAGAGAAACGCTCAACCCAAGCTCCGAATTCTCCTTCGACAGCAGCAGTAGACTTAGCCAAGGACTCCAGAGAGTAGTCAATGTTAGGAGCAAAGCTATTCTTAGGCAGCAGCTTGCCAAGTTCCTTCTCTGGGATATTCAAAGCTGCCATACCAGCGTAGTGCTGAATATCTACAGACGTGCCGAACTGCCCAGTCTCTGGGAAATAAGTAGCAGTGACAGGAGCAACTTCTCCTTTCTTGTTAACAGCAGACAGCTTTGGCTGGTCCATAAGAAGATTGTTCATCTTGCCCATAGTCATAAGCTCAGGAGCTTCGACGCTTTTCACCTTCTCCACACCCCACCAGCCTGGACCTTCGTTGATAGTACCCAGCAGCTTAAGCTTAGAAGCTTGGTCAAGACCCTTTAGTGGGCCATCTAGCATAGACTCGAATACTTCCAACTGCTCCTTCTGCATCTCACGCTGAGTCTTAAGAGCATAGCCATAAGTAAGATCATCAAACTCAGTCTTACCCAGCTCTTTCCTAGAAGCAATGATGTTGTCCAGATTCTTTACGTTGAAACCGAGGGTCTGTACTTTAGTAGCATCTGGCATAGCTGGGCCAACAGGCTTAACTGCGCCAAGAATCTTCTCAAACGTAGAAGTCTCTACCGCAGCAGTAGCACGACGCAATTGATAAGCATCGCTGATAAGACCAGCAGCCGTGCCAATGCCTCCGCCGAGAGCTACGCTCAAAGCAAAGTTAGACAGGCCATCATCCATGTAATCTTCCATGTAGCTGTGGGCATTCATGGTTCCAAGGATAGCAGCTTCAGCGGCAACAGCATCAAGAGTCTGGTTAACAGCAGTCTTACCACGCATACCCCAGATCAGCTGCTTGTATTTAGTAGTGTCCTTGGCGCCATTAGCAAACAGCTCGGCAGCCGCAGCTACGTCACGCTTCTTACCAGCAGTGGTAAAGAAGTTAACAGCTTTGGAGCCATTACGCAGTGCGTTCATACCTTTGACAGCAAGGCCGCCTGGAAGAATAGCACCACCTACCAAGGAAGCCGTCTTAATAAGATCAGGATTCTCTTGGTAGATTTTAAGCGCATCTCCACTAATGCGGCCCAGAAGTTCTTCTGTCTGCACTTCGTCAGTACCTGGGAGGCTGTTCCAAATAGACGCACCAATATCTACTGCGGTTGCAGTAACTCCGCCCATGATAGACTGGACAATATTGGTTTGAGAATCTACTGTATTACCCAGCAGACCCTCATTGATCTCAGTATCAAAAGGCTGAGAAGTAGGAAAAAGATCGGACATAATTATTCCTTATTGACCAAACAGATTAGCAATGCTGGTGACGATAGCTCGTGAAGCATCCTCAGTCCAGCCGTAGCGGTCTTTATACCAAGCAGCCAGAGCGCCTTTTTCTTTAGCAGCAGTGTCTACAAGAGACAGCACAGCAGCTTGATCAATGCCACCAAATGCACTCTTGCTTTCTTTTGCAGCTGCTGCGCGAATAGCTTCCTTGAAAGAAGCGTAGCGTGTCAGAGACTCAGGGCCCGTAGTAGCTCCTACGTAAGCAGTAAGTACAGAGTCAATGTCAGTTTTACCAGACACTCGTTTAGCATCTTCTGCTGCTTTCTGAAGCTCAGGATTCCCTCCAATCCAGCTAGTAACATCAGCTGCAAACTTAGCTGTTTTCTGACGGCTAAACTCCGCTACAGCAATCTCACCTTGAATCATGCGCAGACGCTGTTGATCTTCCGGCTTCTTAGAGCCAAGCAAAAGATCATAGTCTGCAATACGCTGGCCACGAGCTGCTACTTTATCTCCAACTACGTTAGCAGAATTATCTACAGCCCACTGGCGAATGCTCGCAGGAGTAATAAGGTTGCGCATAGACTTGAGGTCACGATCAATGTCCTCAGGAGCACGGCCAGTATTTACAGACTCTTGCTTGATGATAAGATCACGAGCAATCTTGTTTCCGCTAGCTGCAATAAGCAAACGCTCACTAGGATCAGCATTGAAGAATTCTTCAAAGTTAGGGTCAGCCTTAACTTGGCGCTCATAGAAAGCTACGGTAGCTCCCATGTTATCTTTTTCATTTGCAAGATCAGGATTAAGCTCAGCAAGAAGCTTACGCTGGTTAGGGGTAAAAGCTTGGAATCTAACATAATCCCGTTCAGCTTTCTCCAGATCTTTGCGCTCTTTCTGTGCCCGAGTGGTAGCATCCAAACTCTCGTTCTTACGAGCAATCTGGTCAATCCTAGCAAGCTCAGCGTTAATGTTAAGACCCATTGCATTAAGACGAGCAGCACTAATGTTACCAGTCTTAAAGTCTCCTGCGACTTGACGTGCCTGAGCCTGTGCCTGTGCAACTTCATTACGAAGTGCGGCAGTATTCTTAGAATCACCAATGCCAGGCATATAACCCGGTGCAGACTGATCAAGAGCTTCAGACTCTTTCAGCCGACGGACAAGGTTAGGCAGACCTATTTTGTTTTCAGCGAACTTAAGAGACTCAGCTTCCATTTTAGCAGACTCTTCAGCAAGCGCAACACGAGCAGTTGCAGCCAATCCACGAGCCGTATCAGGATCAGAAGCATTTTTAATCTGCTCATACAGAGTATCCAGCACAGCTGAGCTGGTTCCGTTCATAGGATTAAAACCATACACCTGCTTTTGGCTCTGCGGAGTAGGCTTTCCGTCTGCGCCAATATTAGTCAGCATAACTTGACCAGTTTTCTCGTCTCTTGTAGCAGTCACTCCATGCTCAGAAGTATACTGGTTAACACGATTAACACCTCCACGAGTATCAGCCTTGCCAGTACGTGGAATGTCACGCATACCATCATCAGGCAGGCCTGCTTTAGTAGCAAGCAGAGACTCTATAGGAGGTGCTCCATTATAGCCAAACGTCGCATCAATGAACATGCGATCTTCTGCGCTAAGCGGAGTCTTGTAATCTCCACCTTCCATGCCAGCAGGATTCTTAGCAATACCTGCACTGGTAGATGGGCTCATAGGAACCTTCTCAGACATAGAACCAGTCTGACCCATGCCATTCAAAAGAGCACGTACAGCTTCTACAGAGTTACCAGCATTGCCAATGTCCGTTTGGAAGAATTCTCCCGAAGCACGAAACAGAGGGTCAACAGCGACAGCAGGCATTGCGCCGCGGGTAGTCTGACCCATGGAAGTGAGCATAAGCTCAGCTGCCCGTGCGCTGCTAAGATTCATAGGATCTTGCTGCACAGCGGTAGGCGAAGCCATAGGACCAGTTTGTCCAAGAGCTGACAGAAGCAATGCTACCTCTTGAGGATTAGCTGCTTGAGCCAGCAGTGAATTAATATCAGCCATGTTAGTTCCTTTACTTACGAAGTGCGCCCATTAGACCTTCTCCAACGCCCATGAAGCCTTGGAGAACTTGGTCTATAGAAGGTGTTGATCTGCTCTTACCATCAATTAGTTTGTAGAGCTGATAGGGTACTACAGAGGCAGCAATAGGCAGAGCCATCATAGGATTCTCTGTTACTGCTTCTCGTGCAAATGCCCTATGCTCATACGGGCTAATCATATTCTGCTGCTCTGAGGGCACTTTGTATCGTGCATTATAGAGCAGAGAATGAGGTAGCTGAGCAAGGTCTTTGCCTGAGAGGCTAAGAAGTGCTTCAGCTATCCCATCAGACGTTGCTAGAGACTTATTGGTTTCCATGATCAGAAGCTATAAGCGCCACGATAAAGATTGTTGACACCTTGCACACTATTAACATCTTGGCTAGGAGTCAGACCGCCTTGGATACTCTTAAGAATCTGCTCATCTGAGCGGAGAGGTCCGAAGCTAGTTGCAGGCTGCGTTCTAGACAACTGTGCATTAGCAAGAACACCGCCGGGACGGTAGAAGAAGTTATCAGTAGATGGCATACCAAGAACAGAATCTGTGCGTCCGCCACCACTACTTGGACGACCAACAGAACCTCCACTCCCGCCACCTGCTCCGCCACTGCTCTCAACTTCTTGCTGGCTCTGCTGCATAAGTTGAATAGCTTTCAGAATTTCTTCTGTGCCAGCACTGCGGTTAGTAACAAGAGAAGCAAGAATCTGGCTCAGGTTAGCTCCTACTTGGCCATAGCCTTGCACAGCTTGGACTCCTAGAGCACTGGAAGATTCTGCTGCTTTAGCCAAAGCATCTTGCGTCAAGAGAGCACGAAGAGCATTACCTGAAGCCCCTGCACCTTCGGCACTTCGAGTAATTGCAGGCAGGCTCTTCTCCATAGCTTGGCGAAGCTGCTGAGCAATAAGACCCTGAGCATCAGTCAATGCAGCTTCTGGGCTATAGCGTGCACGAAGAGCTTGGTTAGCGTTGATCTCTCCTGCAATACCAGCATCTCGCTGTTGCATAGCCTGAGTGCCACCACCCATAAGCTGCTGAAGAAGAACGCTAAGAGCATCTTGGCTCTGCTGATTACCGTTGACGGTAGTTTGGACGGTTGCCATAATATTACCTCAATCCTGATTTAATGCCACGAAATTCCAAGTAGCTGATATCAAATCGACCTGCGATTGTAATATTGTGCCACCGGCCGGTATAGCCTCCATAGAAATCAATCTTAGTAGCAGCTACATAAGACTCACTCTTGGACAGGCCTGTCGTCAAGTTAGTACCTTCAAGCGAAGTTTCCACTGTCACTGTGCAATCTACTGGCTGCTTCATGCTGATATGAATCTCTTCGATGCTTGTCACACCTTGGCGGTAATATCCTACTTTACCATAGGTGATATAGGAGTCGCTTGGGAAAGAATCAAATAGATACAGCTTGCCACCTTCTGCTAGGATGCCACCCATAATACCAAAGCGTGCGTATGATTGAGAGGATGGGCCATAGCTGTTGATAGGCGAGTAATCGAGTAACTGCTTATGCCGCCCCTTATAAATACCCCACTTCTTAAGATGCGTGTCATAGATCCAAGCACCTTCAAATGTAGGATACAAAGGTTCTGCTGAACCATCCTGTAGAAAGAAACTACCAGCAGGAATAGTAACAGACTGGTCTGGCCAAAACACTGTTACAGGTGGAGTGCCTGGGATAATGAAAGGAGGAAATGGCTGCGAGCAAAGAGAGCCATCGCTGCCTGCTTTAATAGGTGGACCACTTCCTTTGTTATTACCTACCTCAGAAGGTGCAACACAAGTACCAGCAGGAATTACAGTACCCGATACAATGTCTTTCCAGCTAGTAAGTTTACAAGTTCCAGTCTCTGGTGTTGGTGCAATAGGAACAGACAGCGCTTCAATATAAGCTACTGCTTGCTCTGTCACTTGCCAATAAGCCGCCTTTTTGCAGCCATTACCTATTGTCCCGTTAATTGTGTATCCTGCAGGGCAAGTGTAATCTCCGACAACTGTGTGACCCGTAGTGCCATTAGTATAAACTTGAGGTAATGGATAAATTCCTGAAAGACTTTGTGTAAGAGGCAAACCGCTCACAATATAACCTCCATAGCCAGGCGGAGAGAAAACTGCCATAGCACAAGTATTCCATGCTGTTACTGGATCTGGATAATAGCTTGTACAGGCGGGAGCCATACTAGAAAAACTAGCGCCCATCTTAAAACCTACGAGCACTGGTGGAATGATCTCTTCTGGCACAAACACACTAGTAATTCTAAGGCTTTTACGAACTTTAAGATCAGCTGCTGCAATAGCAAAACGAGTAAGCCAGAATTCACACTTGCTGAAGCCAAACCGTGCGCCACTGTAGGCTGTCACGTAACGACCAATATCACACGCGGTTGCAGTGTAAGAAGTTACTTCAGCCGGATTTTCATAAGTCTTAGTAGAAGTATGAGTGCGCCCAAGAATAGCAGAGAGTTTAGCCGCTAACTGAGTTTGCTGAGTATTCCAAATCGCCAGTTGAGCTTGCGTGAACCGCTCAATAGTCCACACGCCATCTACGTAAGCCTCAGCGCCAGTAACTTCTCTTTTGCCAGCAGTGCCAGTAGTAGCATTATTAAACGTAGGAGTACCTGATGGGGTCATAGCATAAGGAACGCCAGTAACCACATTAGTAACACTGCAAGGATTAGTAGTCCACTCTACGTCTGGGTTAATCTCACCTGCGCTACTAAGGTAAGCAGTGTA
>LNFM01009737.1_pt1 | contig 13836 bp, 13 predicted proteins | sample 596031 | NCBI WGS metagenome assembly LNFM01 (sample SAMN04254537, study PRJNA301005) | activated carbon metagenome | isolation source: dual media filters at the Ann Arbor, Michigan drinking water treatment plant | place: USA: Ann Arbor
CGGCGGAAGGCGAAGGCGCGGTCGTAGTAGCCGCCGCCCATGCCCAGCCGGGTGCCGTCGCGGCCGAAGCCCAGCAGCGGCAGCAGCACCAGGCTCATGTCGGCGGGAGCGAGGGTGGTTTCGACGACGGGTTCGGGAATGCCGTAGCGGTTGGGCTCCAGCGGATCGCCGGCGCGCCAGGGCGCGAAGCGCAGGCCACCGTCGCCAGCGACCACGGGCAGGCACCAGACCTGGCCGGGCGCCAGGCGCAGCTGCACCGCGTGCAGCGGCAGCTCGCCGTTGACGGCCCAGTAGCCGCCGACATAGCCGGGCCCGCGCAGTTCAGGGCGTTCGCCGAGGTGGCGGGCCACTGCGTCGGCGGCGGCCAGGCGCTCGCCGGGGCGGAGCGCGGCGCGGCGGGCGCGCAGTTCGGCGCGGAGCGGGGCGCGCGTCGAATTCAAGAGAGTTCCTCCACCATGCCGATGCGTACGAAACGACCTTGATCCCTGGGATCAAGTGGGTACCCGAACCACCGCTTCAGGCTTTCCGCGACAGGGCGGACATGCACACCACGGATGGGGCGGATTCCCGGGTCGTGTTTATGGGACAAGGTGTATTGTTAGGCACGCTGTCGAACACGGCAGAGGACGATCCGATTATAGGCCCGCCACCTAACGAAAGAGTGAACGCTAAAATCGCCGGCCCCTTGTAGGAGGGCCTTCAGGCCCGAAGCTTTTAGCCGGATATCTGTGGGAGGGAATTCATTCCCGACAGGTCTTGCCGAACAGCGTCGGGAATGAATTCCCTCCCACAGAAGCTTCGGGCCTGAAGGCCCTCCTACAGGAGGCGTGGATCAGCGCGGGGAGTCGAAGAGGCCGTCGAGCTTGCGGTTGAGTTCGCCCAGGGTGTGGTTCAGGGCCTGGTCGCGCTGCTCGGCGGCCTGCTTTAGCTGCTGCAGTTCGTGCGCCAGGTTCAGGGCGGTCAGCACCGCCACGCGATCGATCGCCGCCATGCGGTTGCTGCCGCGCACTTCGCGCATGCGCGCATCCAGCAGCTGGGCCGCCGCCATCAGGCTCTCGCGCTCGGCCGGTTCGACGCCCACGGTGTACTCACGGTCGAGGATCTTGACGTTGACCGGTTCGCTCACGCGTTGTGCTCCAGCGACTTGAGCCGCGTGATCATGGCTTCGACCCGCGACCGGGCCAGCTCGTTCTTGTTCAGCAGCTGGGCCCGCTCCGCGACCAGCTGTTCCTGGCCCTGGCGCAGGCTCTTGTTTTCCTCGAGCAGCCGGCGATGCTGGTCCGCGAGGCGTTCGAAGCGCTCGGCCAGGGCCTGCAGTTGGACAATCGCGTCGTTCGGGCTCATCGCGGCCACCTTAGGCGGGGCAGGGGTGGGGGTCAATATGGCGCCGGGATCGCGGCGACCGTGGCCGGCTGCCAGCTGCGGATGAAGGCCAGGCAGCGGTGCGAGTCCAGCGGCGGCGACAGCCAGAAGCCCTGGATCTCGTCGCAGCCCTGCTCGCGCAGGTAGCTCAGCTGCTGCTCGCTCTCCACGCCCTCGGCGATCACGTTCAGGCCCAGCGAGTGGCCCATGGTGATGACGGTGGCGGTGATCGCCTCGTCATCCGGGTCGCGGGTGAGGTCGCCGATGAACTCCTTGTCGATCTTCAGCGTGTCGATCGGCAGCCGCTTGAGGTAGACCAGCGAGGAATAGCCGGTGCCGAAGTCGTCGATGGCCAGGGTGATGCCGAGCTTGCGGAGCTCGTTGAGCACGTGGGTGGTCTGTTCAGCATTTTGCATCACCATCGACTCGGTGACCTCCAGCTCGATGCGGTTGGCCGGCACGCCGAGGTCGTGGATCAGGTTGCGCAGCGTGAGCGGCAGGTTGCCGCGCAGCAGCTGCAGCACCGAGACGTTGACGCCGATCGAGATCTCGTTGAGACCATGGCCGCGCCAGCGCTTGAGCGTCTGCAGCGCTTCGCTGAGAACCCAGTCGCCGATCTGCAGGATCAGGCCCGATTCCTCGGCCAGCGGGATGAAGACGGTGGGCGGGATCTCGCCGAGCTCGGCGCTGTGCCAGCGCAGCAGCGACTCGACGCCGGTGATGCGGCCGTCGGCCAGCGCCATGCGCGGCTGGTAGACCAGGCGGAACTCGCCGCGGTCGAGCGCCTTGCGCAGCGAGGCCAGCACCGTGGCGCGCCGGCGCGACTCGGCGTCCATGGTCTCGTTGTAGATCTGGTAGGTGTTCCGGCCCTCGGCCTTGGCCTGGTACATGGCCGTGTCGGAATACTTGAGCAGGTCGGTCGGCACCAGCGCGTGGTCGGGGTAGAGGCTGATGCCCAGCGACGGCGTGATCGACACGTCGTGGCGCTCGTCCACTTCCAGCGGCATCGAGAACGCGGTGAGGATCTCGCGCGCCATCCGCTCGACCGCCGGGATCGACTCGACGTCCTCGAGCACCACGGTGAATTCGTCGCCGCCCAGGCGCGCCACGGTGTCCGAGGCGCCGACGGTCGCCTGCAGGCGGGTCGCGGCGGCCTTGAGCAGGCGGTCGCCGGCGGCGTGGCCGAGCGAGTCGTTGATGTCCTTGAAGCGGTCGAGGTCGAGGAACAGCACCGCGACCCGCGTTTCCTGCCGGCGGGCCCGCACGATCGCCCGGCCCAGCCGCTCGCTCAGCAGCGCGCGGTTCGGCAGGCCGGTCAGGGTGTCGTAGTTGGCCAGGTAGCGCAGCTCCTGCTCGGCGCGCTTCTTGTCGGTGATGTCGTTGACCACGGCGACGAAGTGGCTGCGCAGCCCCATCGCATCGCGCACCTCGCTCATCTCGATCCAGCCGAGGAACTCCTCGCCGTCCTTGCGCTTCTGCCACATCTCGCCGGCCCAGTGGCCGGTGCGCTCGAGCACGTCGCGCACGCGCCGGTAGAACTCGGCGCTGTGCTGGCTGGAGTCGAGCAGGCGGCTGTTCTGGCCGATCACTTCCTCCTCGCTGTAGCCGGTGATGCGCGAGAAGGCCGGGTTGACCGAGATGAAGCGGAAGTCGAGGTCGATCACCGCGACCGCCTCGCTCATCGAGCGCAGCACTTCCAGCGCCACGCGGCGCTCGCGCTCGGCGCGGCGGATGATGGTGATGTCGCGGGCGGTGCCGGCCATGCGCAGCGGGCTGCCGCTGGCGTCGCGCTCGACCACCTTGCCGCGCGAGCGCACCCAGACCCACTCGCCGCGCGCGTTGCGGATGCGGTGCTCGGACTCGAACACGTCGCTGTGGCCGACGATGTGTTCCTGCAGCAGCTTCTGCACCCGCGGCAGGTCTTCCGGATGGATGGAGTGGGTTCGCCAGTCGTCGGTGGACATCTCCTCGCGGCTGCCCTGGCCCAGCAGCTGGTTGGCGCCGAGGCGGTAGAGGCTGTTTTCGCGGATGTTCCAGTCCCAGAACTCGTCGCCCGAGCCCCAGAGCGCCAGGTTCAGCCGCTCCTCGCGCTCGCGGATCTCGCCCAGCAGGGAGGTTTCCTGGCGCCGGCGGTGGGTCCAGACGCGCCAGAGCAGCCAGCCCAGGAACAGCGCGATGCCGAACAGCACGAGCTGGAGCACGAATCCGGAGCCGCCGGCCGCCTGGCCCTGCGCCAGGGCCATGGCGGGCGTGAGCACCGCGATGACGCCCACGGCGCAGCCCGTCCCTGGACGCATGCCACTGTGCTGCGAACGCGCCATTAGGCCAGATGATCCCCTGTGAACGACCGTCCCTTAAGCCCGGCAGTGTAGGGTGGCACTAACACCGCCACAAGCGCCGTCGGGCCGGGTCCGGCCGGCCTTGCTAGAATGCCGGCTTCCCCCCAGCCCCGAAGCCATGTCCGACGCCCAACTGCCCGAACACACCGAACTTGTCGCCGAACTCCAGGGCCTGGAGGCGGGGCTGGACCCCTGCGAGCTGCACGGGTCGCTGTGCGGCTACCTTTCCGGGGGCGGCAAGCACGACCGGTCGTCCTGGTTCGCCCGGGTCATGGCCGATCCCCTGCTGTCGCCGCCGGAAGCCGACGGTCCGATGGACCGCCTCTATTCCGCCAGCACCCGCCAGCTGGATTCCCCTGATTTCGAGTTCGAGCTGCTGCTGCCCGCCGAGGGCCTCCCGGTCAGCGAGCGCGGCGATGGCCTGGTGGCCTGGTGCCGCGGCTTCCTTGGCGGCTTCGGCCTCGCGGCCGGCGCCAAGCCGCCGCTGTCGGAGGAGTCCGAAGAGGCCCTGGGCGACATCGCCCGCATCGCCGCCAGCGACCTCAGCTACGAAGACCCGGAAGCCGACGCCGCCGCGCTCGAGGAAGTGTCCGAATTCATCCGCGTCGCGGTGATGCTGCTGCACAGCGACTGCGTGCTGGGCCCGCGGCACCGCCGCAAGCTCAACTGAGGCCGCGATGATCAAGGCCGCCGAGTTCGCCCGCCGCCGCAAGCAGCTGATGCGCATGGCGGACGACGACGCCATCATCATCCTGCCGAGCGCGCCGCAGCGCATTCGCAGCCACGACACGCACTATCCCTACCGCCAGGACAGCGATTTCTGGTACCTGGCCGGTTTCCCCGAGCCCGAAGCGGTGCTGGTGCTGGTGCCCGGCCGCAAGCACGGCGAGGCGCTGCTGTTCTGCCGCGAACGCGACGCCGAGCGCGAAGCCTGGGACGGCCCGCGCGCCGGGCCCGAGGGCGCGGTCGAGGCCTTCGGCTTCGACGACGCCTATCCCATCGCCGACCTCGACGAGATCCTGCCGGGCCTGCTCGAGGGCCGCTCGCGCGTCTATTACCACTTCGGCCGCGACACCGAGTTCGACCTGAAGCTGATCGGCTGGGTGAACCGCGTGCGCTCGCAGGTGCGCCACGGCGCGGAGCCGCCGCACGAGTTCCTCGAGCTTGGCCACCTGCTGCATGAGCTGCGCCTGTTCAAGAGCTCGGCCGAGATCAAGCTGATGCGCGAGTCCGCGCGCATTGCCTGCGAGGCCCAGCTGGCCGCGATGCGCGCGACCCGCCCGGGTGGCCGCGAGTATGAGGTCGAGGCGGCGCTGCAGTACGTCTACCGTCGCAACAACGCGGTCGCCGCCTACGAGCCGATCGTCGGCGCGGGCGCCAATGGCTGCGTGCTGCACTACCGCGACAACAACGGCCCGACCGCCGACGGCGACCTCCTGCTTTGCGATGCCGGCGCCGAGTTCGCCAACTACGCTTCCGACATCACCCGCACCTGGCCGGTGAACGGTCGCTACTCGAAGGAGCAGCGCGCGCTGTACGAGGTGGTGCTGTCGGCGCAGGCCGCGGCGCTGTCCCAGGCGCGCCCGGGCCAGCCCTGGATCGCCGGCCACGACGCGGCGGTGGAGGCGCTGGCCGAAGGCCTGCTGTCGCTCGGCCTGCTGAAGGGCTCGCTGAAGGCCGCGATCGCCAGCGGCAGCTACAAGAAGTTCTACATGCACAAGACCGGCCACTGGCTCGGCCTGGACGTGCACGACGTCGGTGAATACAAGGTGGCCGGCGAATTCCGCGAGCTCGAGCCCGGGATGGTCTTCACTATCGAGCCCGGCATCTACATCGCCCCGGGCACCAAGGGCGTCCCGGCGAAGTGGCAGGGCATCGGCATCCGCATCGAGGACGACGTCCTGATCACCAAGACCGGCCACGAAGTCCTCACCGACGGCGTGCCCAAGGACGTGGACGGCGTGCAGGAAGTGCTCGCGTCCAGGTAGGGGGCGTGTTTGAACGCGGATCAAAGCGGAAACCACGGATAAGTACGGATAGAGCAGCAGGATGTTTGATTGGAGCTCGCGGGGCTGCTTCAGCCTCGCCCGATTCAACTCAAATCGCTTTATCCGTGTTTATCCGTGGTTTCCGCTTTGATCCGCGTTAAAACCATTACATGTCGTGTTTCGCGACATCCAGCCCGCGGGCGACGTACTGTTTCCAGCGTTCGCGCAGGGGCCCGCGCGCGGAATCGTCGGCCGGCACCACTTCGAGCACGCGGTCGAAGCCATCCGGCACGGCCTCGTCGCGGAGGTTGAGCACGAGGGGGCGCAGCGCCGCGTCGTGCTCGGGGGCGGCGATCAGCACCGGCACTTCTTCCTCGTCCTCGTCGGCACCGACGATCTGGTGCGGCACGTAGGCATCGGGATCGAAGGACCAGAGCAGGTCGTCGAGCGCCTCCGCCTGCGCGGTGCTGGCGCAGAGCACCAGCATCGGCAGCCCGGCGTCGCTGGCCTTGCGGGCGAGCTCGCAGGCGAGCAGCAGCGGCTGCTCGCGGAAGCGCGGCTTGCCGATCAGGTAGAAATCGGCGCGCGCCATCTCAGCCCGCCTGGTCGATCAGCCACTGGGTCAGCAGGCCGACCGGGCGGCCGCTGGCCATGCCCTTGCGGCCGTCGCCGTTGGCGACGCCGGCGATGTCCAGGTGGGCCCAGCGCTGGCCTTCGGTGAAGCGCGCCAGGAAGCAGCCGGCGGTGATCGCGCCGGCGTTCTTGCCGCCGATGTTGTAGACGTCGGCATAGGCCGACTCCAGCTGGGTCTGGTACTCATCCCAGAGCGGGAGGCGCCAGGCGCGATCGAACACCACGTCGCCGGCGGCGAGCAGTTCGTCGGCCAGGTCGTCGTGCTTGCTCATCAGGCCGGCGGCGAACTTGCCCAGCGCGACCACGCAGGCGCCGGTGAGGGTGGCGACGTCGACGGTGGCCTGCGGCTCGTAGCGCTGCACGTAGGTCAGCGCGTCGCAGAGGATCAGGCGGCCCTCGGCGTCGGTGTTGCCGACCTCGATGGTCTTGCCCGACATCGACGTCAGGATGTCGCTGGGGCGGTAGGCGTCGGCATCCACCATGTTCTCGACCGCCGGCACCACCATGACCAGGTTCACCGCCAGCTTCATCTTCGCGACCGCGGCGAAGGTGCCCATCACCGTGGCGGCGCCGCACATGTCGAACTTCATTTCCTCGATGCCGCCCTGCACCTTGAGGTTGATGCCGCCGGAGTCGAAGGTGATGCCCTTGCCGACCAGCGCATGCGGCTTGGCGGTGCCGGCGCCGGTATAGCGCAGCACGACCAGGCGCGGCGGATTGGCCGAGCCGCGGGACACCGCCAGCAGCGAACCCATGCCGAGTTTTTCCATGTCCGCGCGCTCGAGGATCTCGACCTCGACGTTGGCGTGTTCCGCGGCGATCCTGCGGGCGGTCTCGGCGAGGTAGCCGGGGTTGCAGATGTTCGGCGGCAGGTTGCCCAGCTCCCGTGCCAGCTCGACGCCGGCGGCGATCGCGATGCCGCGCTCGAACTCGCCGCGGTCGGCGTCCTTGCCCAGCACGGCCAGCTTGCGAAGCCCGGCCTCGTCCTTCTTGCTGCGGGTGGCGGTGTAGCTGTAGGCGGCGTGGTCGGCGGCGATCACGGCCTGGCGCAGGTTCCAGCCGGCGTCGCGGCCGGCCACCTTCAGCTCGGTGAGGGTCAGCAGCGCGCCGTCGGAGGCGCCGACCTTGAGCGCGCGCACCGCGTCCGCGACGGCCTTGAGGTACTGCGGCACGCCGAACTTGCCGGTCTCGCCCAGGCCCACGACCAGCACGCGCGGCGCGCTCACGCCGGCGAGGTCGGGCAGCAGGGCGGTGCGGCCGGTCTTGCCGGACACGTCGCCGCGGGCGGCGAGGGCGGCGAGCTTGCCGCCGCTGGCCTTGTCCACGGCTTGGGCCGAAGCCGGCAGGCTGCCGTCCGCGAACAGGCCCACCACGAGGCAATCGGTGGCGGCGGTGGCGGGATCGGCGTGGTTCAGTTGAAATTCGAGGGCCATGGTCTGGGATTCCGTACAATCAGAAGGGATTCGGGGCAGGCCCGCCGATTTTGGCGGTTGCCCGTGATGACCCCGCGATTCTAGCAACTCAGCCCCACGCCCACCCCCGCCCCGGCCAGGATGCCCCGCTTGCTGCTGATCGAACGCTACCTGCTGCGCCAGTTCGCCCTCAGCGTGGCGGCCGTGGCAGCCGTATTGCTGCTGGTGGGACTGGGCGGCCTGCTGGTCGACCTGATGTCCGACATCGCGCGCGGCCAGGTGCCGGCCGCGCTGCTGCTGTCCCAGCTGGGCCTGCGTTCGATCCAGGTGCTGCCGCTGCTGATGCCGCTGGCGCTGTTCGTCGGCCTGCTGCTGGCGGTGGGCCAGCTTTACGGCGACAGCGAGATGGCGGTGCTGTCCTCGGTCGGCCTGGGGCCGCAGAAGCTGTGGCGACCGGTGCTGCTGGTGACCCTGCCGGTGGTGCTGATCGTCGCGTCCTCGTCCCTGTGGCTTGCGCCGGCCGGCGCGCGGATCGCGCGCGACATGATCGAGACCGCCAACCGCAGCTTCCTGGTCGCGGGGCTCGAGGCCGGCCGCTTCCTGGAGCTGCCGGGCCGCGCCGGCATCCTTTACGTCGGCGAGCTGAGCGGCGACGGCACCCGCTTCGGCCAGCTGTTCGTGCAGTCCGAGCGCGACGGCCGGCTCGACGTGATCACCGCCCGCCACGGCGAGATCTTCTTCGAGGCCGAAACCGGCCGCTACCTGCGCCTGCGCGACGGTTTCCGGGTCGAAGGCACGCCGGCGTCGAAGGATTTCCGGCTGATGCGCTTCGACCAGAACGAACTGCGCGTGCCCGACCGCGAGATCGAGGCCGAGGCCGACGCCCTGGAGTCGCGCCCGACCCGCGTCCTGCTCACGCAGGCCGACGCCGGCGCCCGCGCCGAACTGCACTGGCGGCTGGCGACGCCGCTGCTGACGCTCGCGCTGGGCTTCCTGGCGCTGCCGCTGGGCCGGGGCGAGCCGCGCCAGGCGCGCTACGGCCGCATGCTCGCGGCGCTGCTGATCTACCTCAACGCGATGGCCCTGCTGCTGCTGGGCAAGGGCTGGCTGTCGACCGGCGCGCTGCCGGGCTGGGCCGGCCTGTGGTGGCTGCTGGTGCCGATGGCGCTGCTGGCGCTGTGGATGTTCCGCACCGACGGCCGCCTGCGCCGGCCGCGGGTGGTGGCGGCATGAACCTGCGCCCGCGGATCATCGACCTCTACCTGGCGCGCATCGTGCTGATGACGGCGCTGACCACCTGGGTCGTGCTGCTCGGCTTCGACCTGGTGTCGGCGCTGTACAACGAGCTCGACGAGATCGGCGAGGGCGGCTACACGCTCAGCCACGCCGTGCTCTACACCGCCTACACGGTGCCGCGGCGGATGTACGAGCTGTTCCCGACCGTGGCCCTGATCGGCTGCGTGCTGGGCCTGGGCGGCCTGTCGGCGCGCTCCGAGCTCACCGCGATGCGCTCGGCCGGCATGTCGCGCCTGCGCATCGGCCTCGGCGCGCTGCTGTCGCTGGGCCTGCTCACCGTGCTGATGATGGTCAACGCCGAGACGATCGCGCCGCGCGGCGAGCAGAGCGCGCAGGGCGTGGTGAACGCCGCCAAGTCCGGCGACATGATCGTCGCCCGCGTCTCCGGCCTCTGGCTGCGCGAAGGCAACGTCTACCTCAACGCCCGCAACGGCGTCCGGCGCGAGGCCGAGGCGGGCGACTGGACCGAGCTGCAGGGCGTGCGCCTGTTCGAATTCGACGACGAGGGCCGGCTGGTCTCGCTCGCGGAGGCCCGCGTGGCGGAACATCGCGACGACGGCTGGCGCCTGCGCGACGTGCAGCGTTCGCGCTTCGCCGGCCGCGCGGTGACCAGTGAAACCGTGGCGGAAGAGCGCTGGGACACCGCGCTCGACGCCGATGCCCTGGCGTCCGCCGCCCGTCGCCCGCGCTATCTCAGCGCAGTCGAACTGCAGCGGAACATCGAATACCTCGAGCGCAACGGGCTGGATGCGAAGGCATTCCAGAATGCCTATTGGGCGCGCTGGTTCTACCCGGTGAACGTGGCGGTGCTGTGCCTGGCGGCGCTGCCGTTCGCGTTCGGCTCGCTGCGATCGGGCGGGTTCGGCAAGCGGCTGTTCACCGCCATCGTGATCGGCGTCGCCTACCTGCTGGCGCAGCGGCTGGTGGTGAGCCTGTCCGACGTCTACGACTTCGATTCGCGCCTCGCCTACCTGCTGCCGCCGCTGGCGCTGCTGGCGTTTTGCTGGGGCCTGTTCGCCCGTCGCGAGTAGGGTTCAGCGCGGCAGGCGCACCATCACCGTGCCGCTGGCCAGGTCGTGCCAGGTGCGATGCTGGCGATCGACCAGCGACCACAGGAAGCCCAGCCCGCCCGCGGCCAGCGAGACGATCGACACCGCGTAGCGCAGCCAGAGCTTCCCCGCCGGCGCGAGCCGCCCATCCGGCGTGGTGACCTTCAGCCGCCACGGGCGCATGCCGAGCGTTTGCCCGATCCGCCGCCACGACTGCACCGCATACAGCCCGCTGGCGACGGCGCAGGCCAGCCAAAGCACGAACTGCCCGGCGCTCCAGGGCGCGAACGCGGTGTGCCCGGGCGTCACCAGCAGCGCCAGGCCGCTGACCGCGAACCAGATCGCGATGTTCGGCAGGGCGTCATAGACGAGGGCGAGCAGGCGCCAGGCCAGGTTGGCGGGGCGTGCGGTGACCGGGAGAGCATCATTCATGGCGACAGCATAGCGGCGCCGACGGTGCCTCGCTAAGCTGGGGCCATGCCCTCTTCACGTCCCGCCGACCGCCGTGCCCGCGCGCAGGCATTGCCGCCGCCGGCACTGCAGGACGAGCGTGCCATCACTGGCTTCCTGGATCGCGCCTGGGCCGAGTCCGGCCTGTCCAGGCTCACCCTCGACAGCTATCGGCGCGACCTCGAAGGCCTGGCGCGCTGGCTCGCGACCCGTGGCCGGGACCTCGCGAGCGTCGATCGCGAGGCGCTGTACGACTACCTCTCGCGGCGCACCACCGACGGCTACGCCGCGCGCAGCAATGCCCGGCTGCTGTCGGCGCTGCGCGCCTTCTACGGCCAGCAGGTCCGGCTGGGCGTGCGCGAGGCCGATCCGACCGCGCTGCTGGATCCGCCCAAGCTGCGGCGTTCGCTGCCCAAGGCGCTGTCGGAAAGCGAGGTCGAGGCGTTGATGAACGCGCCCGCGACCGATACCCCCGCCGGCCTGCGCGACCGCGCGATGGTCGAACTGATGTACGCCACCGGCCTGCGCGTGAGCGAGCTGGTGAACCTGCCGGCGACCGCGCTGAACCTGCGCCAGGGCGTGGTGCGGGTGATGGGCAAGGGCAGCAAGGAGCGCCTGGTGCCGCTGGGCGAGGAAGCCCAGCACTGGCTCGAGCGCTACATCGCCGAGGCGCGGCCGGCGCTGGCCGGCGGCCGCGGGGTCGCGCCGCTGTTCCTGGGCCGGGGCGGCGAGGCGATCAGCCGCCAGCAGTTCTGGAACGTGGTCAAGCGGCTGGCGCTCGTGGCCGGCGTGGATCCGGCGAAAGTCAGCCCCCACGGCCTGCGGCACAGCTTCGCCACCCACCTGCTCAACCATGGCGCCGACCTGCGCGTGCTGCAGATGCTGCTGGGCCACAGCTCGCTTTCCACCACCCAGATCTACACCCTGGTCGCGCGCGAGGGCCTCAAGCGGTTGCACCAGCAGCACCACCCGCGCGCCTGAGCCGGGCGGCCATGCCACAATCGGCGAACTTTCCAACCCGGCCGCGGTCGGACCCCCATCGACTCCGAAGGACGCCCCGAATGATCCGCCGTACCCTGCCTGTCGCCCTGCTGATCAGCCTCACCGCCTGTGCCGCCGAGCCGTCGGCCCAGCCGGGCACCGCGCCCGCCACCCCGCCAGCGGCTTCCGCCGCGGCCGCCGGCGCTCCCGCGGCGACGCCGGCCAGCATCGACGCCACCGTCCGCGCCGCGCTGACCGCCCTGGCCCCCGGTGCCGAAGTGGGCAAGATCTCGGCCTCTCCGATCCCGGGCTTCCGCGAGGTGCCGCTGGAGGGCAAGGTCATCTATGTCTCCGACGACGGCAAGTACCTGATCCAGGGCACGCTGTTCGACATCGCCGCGCGCGAAAGCCTGACCGCGGTCAGCGAATCGGTGCTGCGCAAGGACCTGCTGGCCAGCGTCGGCCAGGACCGCAAGATCAGCTTCGCGGCGGCCAAGCCCAAGCACGTGATCACCGTGTTCACCGACATCGACTGCGGCTACTGCCAGCGCATGCACGAGCAGATGGCCGACTACAACGAGCTTGGCATCACGGTGGACTACCTGTTCTACCCGCGCGGCGGCATCGGCTCGGAGTCCTTCGAGAAGGCCGTGTCGGTCTGGTGCGCCCCGGACCGCAACCGCGCCCTGACCGTGGCCAAGGCCGGCGTGGCCCTGCCCAAGGGCAGCTGCACCAACCCGGTGACCATGGACTTCGACCTTGGCGGGCGGATGGGCCTGGACGGCACCCCGGCCATCTACAACCTCGACGGGATGCAGCTGGGCGGCTACCTGGAGCCCCAGGCCATGATCAAGCGGCTCGACGAACTGGCGGCCAAGGCCGGGAAGTGACGAAGGCCGGGCCGGCGGCCCGGTCTTGATCTACAATACGGCGCTCGTTTCCCACGGAATTGTGCGGACATGATCGTCCTTGAGGGCCTGCCGGCCCTGTCGCCCTTTCGGCGCGACCGTCTCCAGAACCGCCTGCAGCAGATCGTCGAGGGCCTCCGGGTCACCGGGGCCTGGCATGCCTACTTCGTCGAGCCCGAGCCCGGTGCGGCCCCGGACCTGGCGGCGCTCGGCCGCATCCTGGAAGGCTGCACCGGCCGCGAGGACCTCGCCGAGGGCTCGCAGTCGCGCTTCGTCGTGCCCCGCCTGGGCACGCTGTCGCCCTGGTCGAGCAAGGCCACCGAGATCGTGCAGGGTGCCGGCCTGGCCGTGAAGCGGGTCGAGCGCGGCCTGCGCCTGGACCTGGACGGCCTGCCGCCGGCGGGCGACCCGCGCTGGCCGCGCCTGGCTCGCGCCCTCCACGACCCGATGACGCAGTCGCTGCTTGCCTCGCGCGACGACGCCGCGAAACTGTTCGTCCAGCTGGCCGCGGGCCAGCTCGAGCGCATCCCGGCGTCGACGCTGGCCGCAGCCAACGTCCGCCTCGGCCTGGCGCTGTCGCCCGACGAGATCGAATACCTGCAGGCGCGCTACGCCGAGCTCGGCCGCGATCCGTCGGACGCCGAGCTGATGATGTTCGCGCAGGCCAACTCCGAGCACTGCCGCCACAAGATCTTCAACGCCGACTGGACCATCGACGGCGAGCCGCAGCCGCTGTCCCTGTTCCGCATGATCAAGAACACGCATGCGAAGTCGCCGCAGCTCACGCTGACCGCCTACAAGGACAATGCCGCGGTGGTCGAAGGCCATCCGGCCGCGCGCTTCCGCGCCGAGCTCGATACCGGCGAATACGGCCACAGCGCGCCGATGGACTCGGCCTTCTGCATCAAGGTCGAGACCCACAACCATCCGACCGCGATCTCGCCCTTCCCGGGCGCGGCCACCGGTGCCGGCGGCGAGATCCGCGACGAGGGCGCCACCGGCCGCGGCGGCAAGCCCAAGGCCGGCCTCACCGGCTTCTCGGTGTCGCACCTGCGCATCCCGTCGCTGCCGCGTCCCTGGGAAGCCGAGCGCCCGCTCAACCCGCGCATGGCCACCGCCCTCGAGATCATGACCGAGGGCCCGATCGGCGCCGCCGCGTTCAACAACGAGTTCGGCCGCCCCGCGCTGGCCGGCTATTTCCGCAGCTTCGAACAGCCCACCGACCAGCCGGGCCTGACCCGCGCCTACGACAAGCCGATCATGCTGGCCGGCGGCCTCGGCGCGATCGATCGCGGCCAGGTCAGGAAGCTCGACCTGCGTCCCGGCGACGCCGTGGTCGTCCTCGGCGGCCCGGCGATGCTGATCGGCCTGGGCGGCGGCGCCGCCTCGTCGGTGGACGCCGGCCAGAGTTCGGAAGA
>LNFM01009738.1_pt1 | contig 13835 bp, 13 predicted proteins | sample 596031 | NCBI WGS metagenome assembly LNFM01 (sample SAMN04254537, study PRJNA301005) | activated carbon metagenome | isolation source: dual media filters at the Ann Arbor, Michigan drinking water treatment plant | place: USA: Ann Arbor
GCAGCGGCGCGGCCAGTTGCGCACCGGCGTCCTGAACCGAAACGATTCCCGCGGAAAATCGCGGCAGTTGCGCAACCGGTACCGGGCGCGCCAGGGTAATGGCACCATTGGCCTGCAGCACCGCATTCAGTCCGGCCGCTGCCAGTTCCTCAAGGTATTGCTCCGGGGCAACTTGCCTGCGGTTGACTCGCAGCGTCATCGGCGGACGGGAATTGCCGAGCTGGAGCAGTTTTTCGGCGTCTTCCGGAAAATCCCGGCGCAACCTTTCGACCCACCATGCGGGGTGGGAATAGCGCCCCTCGTCGCTGCGCTTGGCTTCCTCCAACAGGCGCTCGCGATTGCGCTGGAAGTTGCGCAGCACTGCGTTGGCAAAGGACCGGACCGGAATGCCGCCGATCTCGACTGCACAATCCACAGCATGATCGACCACAGCGTAAGGGGCGGCCTCGCTGTACTCAAGCTGATAAAGCGCGACCAGCAGCAACGCGCGCAATCTCGGTTTGGTGATTGGCCGGGTTGCAAGCTGATCGAGCACTCCCCGCAACTGTCCGAGATAGCGCAATGTGCCGTAGCTCAAGTCCTGGATCGCACCCCTGTCCGCGTGCGATAGCTGCGGCATCCGGCGCCAGTGCTGGTCCAGACATTGATTCAGGCTCTTGCCGGAAATGACGGCGTCTACGGTTTCCGCGGCAACACGCTGGACGTTATGCACGGTTGCGGGACTCAATCGCCGGCTTGCGCGCCGGGCGCAAGCGGAAAACCTCGCAACAGTTCACCCGCCGGCAGCCGCCGGCCGCCGGTACGCTGCAATTCCATGATGCGCAGGGCGCCCTCGCCGCAGGCAATGACGATGCCGCGCTCATCGGCAGCCAGCACCCGGCCGGCATCGCCATTTGGCTGCGGTTCAGGAAGCGCGCGCCAGATCTTGAACGGCTCGCCAGCCAACAGGGTTTGTGCGCCGGGAAACGGGTCGAAGGCGCGGATCAGCCGATCCAGATCCGAAGCGCTGCGTTTCCAGTCGATCTGCGCCTCGCTCTTGCTGATCTTGGCGGCATAGGTCACGCCCTCCTGCGCCTGCGCACTCGGCTGCAAGCGCCCGTCGCCGATCAATGGCAACGCCTCGACGATGCACTCGGCTCCCAGCACCGTCAGTTTGTCGTGCAGGGTTGCCGCACTATCGTGCGTATCGATCGGCAGGCGTCGCATCTGATAGACCGGGCCGGTATCGAGCCCAGCTTCCATGCGCATGATGGCAATCCCGGTTTCGCGGTCGCCGGCGAGCAGTGCACGCTGGATCGGCGCGGCGCCGCGCCAGCGCGGCAGCAGCGACGCGTGGATGTTGATACAGCCGATCGGGAACAGATCCAGAACCTCAGGCGGCAGGATCAGGCCATAGGCCGCCACCACCATCACATCCGCGCCGGTGGCTTTCAGCTTGGCAACGGATTCGGCGTTCCTGAGCGTCTGTGGCTGGTAGACCGGCAACCCGAGTGCCAGTGCCGATTGTTTGACGGCGCTCTGGGTCAGCTTCATGCCGCGTCCCGCGGGACGGTCGGGCTGAGTAAGTACCAGCACGATTTCATGGCCGGCAGCCGCGAGTGCGGCAAGTGCCGCCGCCGAGAACTGTGGAGTCCCGGCAAAGACAATGCGCATCAGAGGATTTGCCGCTGCTGCTTCCTCAGCTTGCCCAAAATGCGATTCTGCTTGAGCGGCGACAGGTACTCGACAAAAACCTTGCCCTTGAGGTGATCCATTTCATGCTGGATGCAGACCGAGAACAATCCGTCCGCTTCGATGATCCGGGGATTACCCCCAAGATCCAGGGCCCGTACCCTGACCCACTCGGCGCGGGTAACCTTCTCAAAGATTCCGGGAACCGACAGGCAGCCTTCTTCGCAATCCGACTCGCCCCGGGACTCGAGGATCTCCGGATTGATGAGTACCTGAAGATTGTCACGAGTTTCGGAGATATCGATCACGATCAATTGCTTGTGCACGTCCACCTGGGTCGCAGCCAGTCCGACGCCAGGCGCGGCGTACATTGTTTCCGCCATGTCGCCGGCCAGCTTGCGAATCGCGTCATCAACGAGTGCAACCGGCGTGGCCACTTTATGGAGCCGGGGATCGGGGTAGTGGAGGATGGGCAAGAGTGCCATATTTGCTTGCAAATTTAATAAACTAGATGCAGAATTTAAACCAAAATATCGGCTCCGGTGTCGTCGTCCGAGTGAGAAGGCGACCGGCGTGAGCGATTCTGGTTAGACAGAAATGGGGGCCTGAGATGGGCAAGACAATTATATCCCTGCTGCTTGTGGCCACGGTCTGGTTGCCGGGCATTGCCGCATCGGACGAACTGGTGCTGGCCGAGGGCGCGCCAGATCGACATGTCGTGGTCAAGGGCGACACCTTGTGGGACATATCCGGGCGTTTCCTGCGCGACCCCTGGCGCTGGCCCGATATCTGGGGCCTGAACAAGGACGAAATCCGCAATCCGCACTGGATCTACCCGGGCGATGTGGTCTATCTTGATTTCAGCGGCACTTCTCCGAGGCTGCGCCGGGAAGGCGATACCACAGGCCGCGGCGACGGTGGCGTGGGTACATCCGGCGACTGGGAGTTGGTCACGACCAAGCTCAGCCCGACGATGCGCCGGTTGGCACTCGACGGCGACGCGATCAGCAGCATCCCGATGTCCGCGATCGGCGCCTACCTTTCCAAGCCATTGGTGGTCGGGGAAAGGGAGCTTGAAGCCGCGCCAATCCTGGTGGCAGCCCAGGAAAGTCGGGTGATTCTGTCCAAGGGAGACACTGTTTTCGCCAAGGGTGTGCTCTGGGAAGAAGGCCCACAGTGGAGCGTTTTCCGTCCGGGCCGCAAAATGATTGATCCCGACACCAAGGAGTTGTTGGGAGTGGAAGCGGTGCATCTGGGAGAGGCCCGCGTCGACGAATTTGGCGAAGTCAGCACGCTTTCAATCACCGATACCGTACTTGAGATCGCGCCGGGCGACCGGCTGGTCAAGACTGTGCCTACCGAAACGGCAAACTTCATCCCGCGGGCACCCTCCGGGGACATAAGCGGGAAAGTGATCCTCTCATCGGTCAACAGCGTTTCGGAAATCGGACCAAAATCCGTAGTGGTGCTCAATCGTGGTGGTCGCGACGGTCTCGAGCCGGGCCACGTGCTTGCGCTCTACCACGACCGCCCGATGGTCAAGCCGGCAGGTGCCACCAATCCCAGGGAACGGATCGCGCTGCCGCGGGAACGCTATGGCGTAGTAATTGTTTTCCGTGTCTTCGAGAAGGTTTCTTACGCCCTGGTGATGGACACCACGCGACCGGTGAACCTTAACGACGTAGTTCAGACGCCCTGAGCTTCACGCCGACGGCCCATGCCGCCGGACCAGGAACTGCTGTCCTGGATCAAGCTCGGCCTGGTGGCCGAGCTCTCCCCTTCACCGTTTCGCAAGCTGCTTGCCGAGTTCGGCAGTCCGGAAGCAATCTGCTCTGCAGATCATTCGGCACTGCGCCACCTGGTTACAGCGGAAGTCGCGGCGGCGCTAGAACGTGGTCCGGATCCCGCCCGGATGGAGGCCACGCTGCGTTGGCTCGAAGATCCGGCCAATCGCATCATTACGCTGGCCGACGAGGCCTACCCGCGACTGCTCCTGGAAACCAGCGATCCCCCTCCGCTGCTCTATCTCAAAGGTAATCCCGACCTGCTCAATCGACGTGCGCTGGCGGTGGTCGGCAGCCGCAACGCCACGCAACAGGGGGTTTCCAACGCCGAAGCCTTCGCGCATGAGTTATCCGACGGCGAATTCACCATTGTCAGCGGACTGGCCCTCGGCATCGATGCCGCCGCGCATCGGGGCGGACTTGCCGGTGTCGGTTCCTCGATCGCCGTGGTCGGTACCGGTCTCGACATCGTTTATCCGGCGCGGAATCGGGACCTCGCCCACCGGCTGGCTACGGAGGGTGCCCTGGTTTCCGAGTTTGCCCTGGGCATGCCGGCACTGGCGTCCAACTTTCCACGACGTAACCGGCTATTAAGCGGACTGGCACGCGGTTGCCTGATTGTCGAGGCGGCGTTGAGGAGTGGCTCTCTGATCACCGCGCGCTATGCGCTCGAGCAGGGTCGGGAAGTGTTCGCGGTTCCGGGCTCGATACACTCGTCGCTGTCAAAAGGCTGTCACCTTCTGATCAAGCAAGGTGCCAAACTGGTCGAAAGCGCAGGGGATATCCTCGAAGAGTTCGGGGTTACGACCACCGCGGCAAAGGCTGTCGGGAACGCCCGCTCAGGCAATCCGGATCTGAACGCCGTACTTGAGGCGCTGGGATTCGACCCGGTTGCACTGGAGAAGTTGTGCGAACGTTGCGGCTTGACGCCGGAAAGCGCATCGGCGATGCTGTTGCAACTGGAGCTTGACGGTTTCATCAGCCGCCTGCCGGGCGGAAAGTTCCAGCGCGTGCGCTAGCGTGAGGGGCGTTATTCAACTCCTGACAGGGGATCATGTTCGACATACTCGTCTTCCTGTTCGAAAATTACTTCCATACTGGCACTTATCCCGACCAAGATACCCTTACCAAACGGCTGTCTGCAGCAGGCTTCGACAGCGGCGACATCTCCCAGGCGCTGTCCTGGCTTGACGGCTTGGAGCGCGGCGAGTCCGGTTCGGGTGATCGCTTCACCGGTAGCGACGGATTTCGTTATTACACTGAGCCTGAGTTGGCAAAGCTCGGCGCCGAATCACGCGGATTCCTGTTGTTCCTCGAAACCGCCGGCATCATCACCGCGCTCCAGCGTGAGTTGGTGATCGAGCGGGCACTGGTGCTCGACGAATTGCGGGTCGATCTCGAGAACCTCAAACTGATTGTGCTGATGGTCCTGTGGAACCAAAACGAGGCGGTGGACTCGCTGGTGCTCGAGGAACTGGTCGCCCCAGCCGAGGATCGTTATCTGCAGTAGCGCCGGTTTGGGTGCGGTGCTTGCTACCGCGCCGGCAACTTCTTATCATTCCGCCCTCTTTTGTCGGCCGGGTGTGCAATGTCCCAAAGTCTCCTGATCGTAGAGTCGCCCTCCAAGGCCAAGACTCTTAAGAAATATCTGGGCCGCGGCTTCGAGATCGTCGCGTCCTACGGTCACGTCCGCGATCTGGAAGCCAAGGAAGGTGCGGTCGATCCGGACGGCAACTTCCACATGAAGTACGCGCTGGTAGAGAAAAACAAGAAGCATGTGGATGCCATCGCCAAAGCCGTGGTCGGCGCCAAGGATATATATCTGGCAACCGACCCGGACCGTGAAGGCGAAGCGATTGCCTGGCATCTTTCCGAGATCCTCAAGGGCAAGAAGCTTCTCAAGGGCAAGAAGCTCCATCGCGTGGTGTTTTACGAGATCACCGAATCCGCGGTAAAGGAAGCGGTGGAACATCCGCGCGAGATTTCGATGCCGCTGGTAAACGCACAGCAGGCAAGGCGGGCACTGGACCACCTGGTCGGATTCAATCTGTCGCCGCTGCTGTGGAAAAAGATTGGACCGAGCCTGTCTGCCGGTCGGGTGCAAAGCCCGGCGCTGCGCCTGATCGTGGAACGCGAGTAGGAGATCGAGAACTTTGTCAGCCGCGAGTACTGGAGCGTTCATCTCGACAGTCACAAGGGCAAGCAGAAGTTTGCCGCCCGGCTGGTCCAGTACCGGGGAGACAAGGTCGAACAGTTCACCGTTGCCAGCAACGAACAGCAACGCAAGGTCGTAGCCGACATCGAAAAGGCGGCTGGCGGGTCCGGCAAAGTGGTTCGGGTAGAACGCAAGCCCAAGAGCCGGCAACCGGCACCGCCGTTCACCACTTCAACCCTGCAGCAGGAAGCAGTGCGCAAGCTCGGCATGACTTCAAGGGGCACGATGAGCACCGCCCAGCAGCTCTACGAGGGCGTCGACCTCGGCGGCAGCACCGTGGGCCTGATCACGTACATGCGAACCGACTCGTTCTCGCTTGCGACCGAAGCGCTGCACGAGATTCGCGACTACATCCGAAAGAAGTTCGAGCCGGATTACCTGCCGAAGGCGGCGATTCTGTACCGCAGCAAGTCGAAGAACGCCCAGGAGGCTCACGAAGCGATCCGGCCGACTTCGGTGTTTCGCACACCGGAGTCGATCCGTCAGTACCTGACGCCGGACCAAGCCGCGCTATACGAGATGATCTGGAAACGCACCCTGGCGTGCCAGATGAATCCGGCGAAGTACGACACCACCACCGTAGATATATCGGTCGGCCACGCGGATACCCTGTTTCGCGCCAACGGCCAGATCCTGGTATTCCCCGGCTTCATGGGGGTCTACCTGGAAGACGCGGATGACACCGAGCAAGAAGAGGATTCCCGCCTGCCGGCCCTTGAGGAACAGGAGGCGGTGCCGCTGGACCGGGTGTTCGGAGAACAGCATTTTACCCAGCCGCCGCCACGCTATACCGAGGCCAGTCTGGTGAAGACGCTCGAGGAATACGGTATCGGGCGGCCGTCGACTTACGCCAGCATCGTCTCGACGCTGCAGGATCGTGGCTACGCCCTTCTGGAGAAGAAGCGTTTCACGCCCACCAATATTGGCAGGATGGTGAACGGCTTCCTGACTTCGCATTTCGATCACTATGTCGACTATCGCTTTACCGCCAATCTCGAGGAAGAACTCGACGACATCTCCAATGGCGTGCTGGACTGGATCGCGGTGATGCGGGTGTTCTGGAACGGTTTCTCGCAAGAACTGAACAACAAGGAAGGCATCGAACGCGGAATTCCGGTACCGGAGACGGATCCGCGGGTGATCGACTGGATCTCGTTCTCCAAAACCATGCTCGACCAGGAATGGCAGGACAAGGGCCGTCCGGTCGAGAAATGTCCGAAGTGCAGTAAGCCGGTGCTGCTGCAGAACAGCAGCCGCGGGCTGTTCTTCGGCTGCAGCGGTTATCCGCAATGCGACTACACGCGTCCATGGGGCGGCGTTTCACCCGGACCGCTGGAGCTTGGCATCGATCCTGTTTCCGGACTCGAGGTGCTGCTGCTGAAAGGTCCTTACGGACATTACGTCCAGCTTGGTCAAACGAACAAGGACGCCAAGGAAAAACCGAAGCGCGCGGCCTGGACCAAGAGCGTTCCGGTACCGACCGAGGCGTCGGCCGAAGCATTCGCACTTTCTTTGAAGCTGCTTTCCCTGCCACGCCAGCTGGGTGCGCATCCGGAGACCGGCAAACCGGTCGAAGCGAACATCGGCAGGTTCGGCCCGTACGTCAAGCACGACGGAATGTTCAAGTCCATTCCCAAGGCGGAAAACGTGCACGAGATCAGCCTGGGCAGGGCGGTCGAACTACTGGCGGAAAAGAAGGCTGCAGGCGGCGGCGGACGTCCGCTCGGCGCCCATCCGGAAGACAAGAAGACAGTCGCGGTCTACAGCGGCCGCTATGGTCCCTACGTCAAACACGGCAAGACCAACGCCACCATTCCCGCCTCGGCGGATCCGGAAAAGATCACGCTGGAAGAGGCAGTCGCACTGCTTGCAGCCAAATCTAAAAAAGGAAGCAAGAGCGTGAAAAAAGTCGCGGCAAAGGCACCGACGGGCAGCAGGAAGGCGCCGAGGAAGAAAACACCTGCCAAGAAAGCACCGGGCGTAAAAGCACCAGGCAAGAAGGCACCTGCCGTCAAGGAGCCGGCTGTTAAAAAGCCCGCAGGAAAGAGCACCAAGAAGAAAAGCACCCGCTGACCGGGCGGAATCGCTCAGACGTCGAGGTTACGCACACCGAGCGCGTTGTTTTCAATGAAGGCGCGCCGCGGTTCCACCAGATCGCCCATCAGGGTGGTGAAGATCTCGTCGGCAGTGATCGCGTCTTCGATCTGGGTCCTGAGCAGACGACGGGATTTCGGATCCATCGTGGTTTCCCACAGCTGCTCCGGATTCATTTCGCCCAAACCCTTGTAGCGCTGGATCGAAACCCCCTTCTTCACTTCCTCAAGAAGCCAGTCGAGCGCCTCCTTGAACTCGCCTATCCTGCGCTCCTGTTCGCCGCGCTTGATAACAGCATCTTCTCCGAGCAAGCCGTGCAAGACCTCGGCAGTCTGCCTGATCTGAGTGTAATCGCCGCTATCGAGGAAATCCTTGTCCAGATATCCAACCCGCAGATTGCCGTGTTGCAGGCGCTTGATCTTCAGCACCTGGGATTCATTCTTCTGGTCGTAGTGCGGCTCGATCGTCAGGCCCGCCGATTTGCACAAGGCATTGAGACTGTCCGCCGAGCGCTGCGCAGCATCCGCGTCGGCCAGACTGATGGTCGGTTCTTTCAGCAGTGCAGCGAGTACCAACGGGTCGATGCGTCTGGCCAGACGCTCCATCACCGCTTCCGCCAGGATGTAGGAGCGTGCAACCAGTTCCAGCGCCTCATTGGCGAGCATCGGCCGATCATCACCCGGGTGCAGCTCCGCATCCTTCAACGCCAGGCGTAGCAGGTAATCCTTGAGCTCGTGGTCGTCCTTGAGATAGCGCTCATCTTTGCCGTGCTTCACTTTGTAGAGCGGCGGCTGAGCTATGTAAATGTGGCCGCGTTCCACCAGATCGGGCATCTGGCGGTAGAAGAAGGTCAACAGCAGGGTGCGGATATGTGACCCATCAACGTCCGCGTCGGTCATGATGATGATGCGGTGGTAACGCAACTTCTCGGGCTTGAAGTCGTCCTTGCCGATCCCGGTGCCCAGCGCGGTGATCAGGGTGGCGATCTCCTGGGACGAAACCAGCTTGTCGAAACGCGCCCGCTCGACGTTCAGGATCTTTCCCTTCAGTGGCAGGATCGCCTGAAATTTGCGGTCGCGGCCCTGCTTCGCCGAACCTCCCGCGGAGTCTCCCTCCACCAGATAAAGTTCGCACAATGCCGGATCGCGCTCCTGACAGTCGGCCAGCTTTCCCGGCAAGCCTAGCCCGTCCATCACGCCTTTGCGCCGGGTCATGTCGCGGGCCTTGCGCGCCGCTTCCCTTGCCCGAGCGGCGTCGATGATTTTGCTGACAATGATCTTCGCGTCGGCGGGTTTTTCCAGTAGCCAGTCATGCAGGGCCTGCGATATCGCGTCTTCCACCACAGGTCGCACTTCCGAGGACACCAGTTTGTCCTTGGTCTGGGATGAGAACTTGGGATCCGGAAGCTTGACCGAGAGTACGCAGGTCAGACCCTCGCGCATATCGTCACCGGTGGTTTCGACCTTGGCTTTCTTGGCCTGTTCGTTGGCGTCGATGTACTGGTTCAAGGTGCGCGTCATCGCGGCGCGCAGCGCCGTCAGGTGGGTGCCGCCGTCGCGCTGGGGAATATTGTTGGTGAAGCAGAGAACCGACTCCTGGTAGGTGTCGTTCCACTGCATCGATACCTCCACGCCGATGCCGTCGCGGTCGTAGGAAGCATGGAAAGTGTTTGGATGCAGAACGGTCTTCGCACGGTTGATGTATTCGACGAAGCCTCTTACGCCTCCGGCAAAAGCGAAGGATTCCCCTTTGCCGCTGCGCTGGTCTTCCAGCTCGATGTGCACGCCGTTGTTCAGGAAGGAAAGTTCGCGCAGCCTCTTTGCCAGAATGTCGTAGTGAAATTCGATATTGCCGAAGACCTGGGTACTGGGCAGGAAGTGAACTTCGGTGCCGCGCCGCTCAGTGGGACCGACGATCTTCAGCGGTGCGACCGGATCGCCGTCACGGAACTCCATGGTATGGGCCTGGCCGTCGCGGCGAATAGTCAGGCGCAGCCACTCCGACAAGGCGTTGACGACCGAAACCCCGACTCCGTGCAGTCCACCTGAGATCTTGTAGCTGTTGTTGTCGAACTTCCCGCCGGCGTGCAGCACGGTCATGACGATCTCGGCTGTCGAGCGTCGATGCTCGTCTTCTGGATGGATGCCGGTCGGGATACCGCGGCCGTTATCGACCACGCTCACAGAATTGTCGCTGTGGATGACGACCTTGATCTCGTTGCAGTGCCCGGCGAGCGCTTCGTCGATGGCATTGTCCACCACCTCGAACACCATGTGGTGCAAACCAGTACCGTCGCTGGTGTCGCCGATATACATGCCGGGACGCTTGCGCACCGCCTCCAGGCCCTTGAGAACCTTGATGCTGTCGGAGTTATAATCTGAAGAAGACATTGATCTATTTTTCCGTGTTCGCGTCAGATGCGCATCGGCATGACGACGTATTTGAATTCGCTGTTTCCCGGCACGGTGATCAGCATGCTGCTGTTGGCGTCTCCGACTGCACAATCTATCTCGGAAACACTCAGATTTCCGAGAACGTCCAGCAGATAAACGATATTGAAGCCGATATCCAGGGCATCACCGTTGTACTGAACTTCGAGTTCTTCTTCGGCTTCCTCCTGCTCGGCATTGGTGCAGACAATCCGCAGGCTGCTACCCGCCAGAACCCAGCGCACGCCACGAAACTTTTCATTAGAAAGGATTGCCGCCCGCTGCAACGCCTGCTGCAGCGTCACCCTGCCGATGACGAAATGTTTCTTGTAGTTAGTGGGAATGACCCGGGTGAAATCCGGAAACTTTCCATCGACCACCTTCGATACCAGTTCAATTCCGGAGAAACTAAAACGCACCTGGTTTGCCAGAAGCTGAATCGTGACTTCTTCATCCGAATCAGCCAGGAGTTTGGTCAGTTCCAGAACCGCCTTGCGTGGAATGATGACCTCGGTACGCTCCGAGTTGCCCGGCAGATCCGCCGAAGCGTACGCCAGTCTATGGCCGTCCGTAGCAACGAGGATGAGTTTACTGTCCTCGGCCACGAGTAACAGACCATTCAGATAGTAACGAATATCCTGCTGCGCCATGCCGTACTGCACCAGCTGTAACAGGTTGCGTAGTTGCTTTTGGGTGAGCTTTACGGTTGTCGCTGCATTTTCGGCTTCCGCCAGGCGCGGATAGTCCTGTGCCGGCAAGGTCTGAAGGTTGAAACGGCTTTTTCCCGCCTTGACCTGAAGTTTGCCGTCTTGCGCATCGAGGCTGACGACGGTCTTCTCAGGCAACGCGCGAAGTATGTCCTGGAGCTTGCGTGCCGAAACGGTGACAGCGTAACTGGAAACGGCCTTTTCCAGCTGCGCTGAAGTCGCGACCTGAATCTCCAGATCGGTTGCCACCAGATTCAAGCGCTCGCCTTCCGCCTCGATCAGGACGTTGGAAAGAATCGGCAGGGTGTGACGACGCTCGACGATTCCGGAAACCGCCTGTAACGGTTTTAGGAGAACATCCTTGTCGATGTTTAGTATTTTCATTATTCAACCTTAGTAAGGTTAATAGTGTTCTAAAACTCTGTGGACTCGACGCTTAAATTCATAAAGAACAATAACTTGTACAGAAATATAAGTACCGAATGAGCAGTGGATGAATTGTGGATGGATTATCGTTTTCCGCTCAGTTTCAATTTATCCACAAACAGTACAACGCTTATCAACCGCGCAAGGTTTGCAGCAACGCATCGAAATCCCGCGCAATATCCGGATTGCAGACGCGCAGGTCGGCGATTCTTCGGCACCCATGCAGGACGGTGGTGTGATCCCGTCCGCCAAAGGCGTCACCGATGTCCGGCAGGCTCAGGTGCGTCAGTTCCTTCGCCAGCGCCATTGCCATCTGTCTGGGCCGGGCCACGGTTCTGGAGCGCTTCTTCGAGTACATGTCCGAAACCTTGAGCTTGTAATAATCGGCGACGATACGCTGAATGTTCTCGACCGAAACCTGGCGAACCTGGACCGCAAGCAAATCCTTCAACGCCTCTCTGGCGAGATCTGCAGATAGACTGGCATTGGCAAACTTGGCGTAGGCGATTACACGCTTTAGCCCACCTTCGAGTTCACGGACATTGGACTGAATATGGTTGGCAATGAAGAATGCCACGTCCTCAGGCAACTTGATGCGCTCGGCCTCCGCTTTCTTGAGCAGGATGGCCACCCGCATTTCCAGTTCCGGCGGTTCTATCGCAACGGTAAGACCCCATCCGAACCTGGAGATCAGACGATCTTCTATTCCTGATATTTCCTTGGGGTAAGTATCGCAGGTAATGATGACCTGTTTGTGTTCCTCGATCAGCGCGTTGAAGGCGTAAAAGAATTCTTCCTGGGTGCGGTTCTTACCGCTGAAGAACTGGATGTCGTCAATCAAAAGCAGGTCGAGCGAGTGGTAATACTTCTTGAAGCCGTCGAAGGCCTTGTGCTGATAGGCTTTTACCACGTCGGAGACATACTGCTCGGCGTGGATGTAGCGGACCTTGGCTGACGGATTGTGTTCGTGCAACAGGTTGCCGATCGCCTGGATTAGATGGGTCTTGCCCAGACCCACACCGCCATAGACAAACAGCGGGTTGTAAGCGACACCCGGATGCTCGGCGACCTGCAGAGCCGCGGCCCGCGCCAGTTGGTTGGCCTTGCCGGTTACGAAGGAATCAAAGGTGAACGTCGGATTCAGCCGGGTTTGCTCGCGGACTTTTGGCTTTGAAGGAAGTTCGACGATATTGGAAGTCTCAACCTCGACCTCGGCAGGTCCGCTGGGCGCCTTTTCCGAGAGCGTGAGGAGTACGTCAAGCGGTTGGTGGAGATGTTCGGAGGAAAGCTTCTTGATATCGGCCAGAAACTTGTCCTTGACCCACTCCATTACGAAGCGGTTCGGTGCCGAGATCACCAGGTTGGTGCCGTCCAGACGGGCCTGAAGGGGTAGTATCCAGGTTCGATACTGTTGCGCCGGCAGGGATTTTTCAAAATGGCGCAGACAGTGGGTCCAGAAGGTGTCCATCGGGAATTTTCACTTGTTTTGCGGGGACGGACCGCCACGCGGCGACCGGAAAGCGAGGGCGGATTTTAGCAGCATGCTGGGGAGTTATCCACAGGCTTTGGGGTCCGCAAACATCAAGGTTGACAAGCACCTGCGAAAACCCGTGTAATACCGGGCTTTTTTCACGCTAGCGACTGGAGTTACTTAATGAAGCGCACCTATCAGCCCTCGAAAACCCGTCGTAGCCGCACCCACGGATTTCTGGTGCGCATGAAAACGCGCGGCGGCCGCGCGGTCATCAACGCGCGTCGAGCCAAGGGGCGTGCCCGCCTCGCGGTGTGACGCCGACCCGTCCCAAGCTGCCTCGCAAGGCGAGGCTGACGGGCGGAAGGTATTTCACCGGTGCTTTTTCGGACAAGAGGTACGGCCGCTATTTTGTCGTGCTTGCCCGAACCAGTCCCGAAGCCTTTGCAGCGCGGCTCGGGGTGGTTGCCGGTAAGCAGGCGGCGGCAAAAGCAGTAACCCGCAGCCGCATGAAGCGAATGATGCGAGAAGTGTTCAGGCAGCAACGGCACCAGCTGCCTCCCCTTGACTACGTTGTCAGGCTACGTCGCGCTGCTGCGCCTGGGGAACTTGATCAGGCGCGACACGAACTGGAAATGCTGTTGAGCGGTAACCGCTGATGCGCAAACTGCTTTTGCTGCTGATCCGTTCTTACCAGTTCATACTCAGTCCGTGGCTGGGTAATCACTGCCGCTTTTATCCGACTTGTTCCGAGTACGCAAAAGGGGCGATCGAAAAACACGGCGCCGGCCGTGGCGGCTGGCTCGCAACCAGACGCCTGATTCGGTGCAATCCTTGGCACCCCGGGGGCTCTGACCCGGTACCTTGATATTGAATTTTCCAATGGACAGCTTTCGATTGTTTGCGGCGATGGTGTTCGCCGTCTCGGTTTTTCTCCTGTTCGACGCCTGGATGAAGGAGCGCGCTCCGACGCCGGTGCCGGTTGCTGAAACAACCATCCCGTCGGTAACCGCGACGCCATCACCGACACTTCCGCTT
>LNFM01009739.1_pt1 | contig 13834 bp, 9 predicted proteins | sample 596031 | NCBI WGS metagenome assembly LNFM01 (sample SAMN04254537, study PRJNA301005) | activated carbon metagenome | isolation source: dual media filters at the Ann Arbor, Michigan drinking water treatment plant | place: USA: Ann Arbor
ACCTACGGACTTGTTCAGTGTTTCCCTGAACCGATCGCGAACCCCAGTGACAGCTGCGCTGAATTTCATCGATATCAGCAAGTATTTTGGCGGTGCGCACGCATTGAAGCGGGTCAACTTCGCAGTCAACCAGGGGCTTGCATTCGGCTTGGCCGGTGTCAATGGCGCCGGCAAGACCACGCTGCTCAAATGCATGCTTGACCTGTGTTCGGCCAGTAGCGGAAGGGTCGAGATTTTCGGCATGCCGGCCACCGAAAACCGCGCCCGCGCGCGCCTTGCCTTCTTGCCCGAGCGCTTCATCGCTCCCTACTATCAGACCGGACGCGACTTCCTGCGCATGATGGCGGGCCTGCGCGGCGACGTTTTCGATGAGGCGCAGGCCCGCTCGATGGTCGAGCATCTCGACCTTGAACAATCGGCGCTGACGCGCCCGGTCAAGACATTCTCCAAGGGAATGACACAGAAGCTGGGGCTGGCAAATTGTTTTTTGGCCGACCGCGAACTGACCGTACTTGACGAGCCGATGAGCGGGCTTGATCCCAAGGCCAGGGCGCACGTAAAGGTCTTGCTGCACGACCTGAAACAGCGCGGGCGCACGCTGTTTTTCACCTCACACGCGCTGCTCGACATTGAGGAAACCTGCGAGCAAATGGCCGTGCTGCATGGCGGCGGCTTGCGCTTTGTGGGGACGCCGACAGCACTGCGGGCGAGCCGCGGCGCGACCAGCCTCGAGAGCGCGTTCCTCGACCTGATCGCCGCGCCTGCGGAAGAGTCCGCATGATCGACAGCGGCGCCCCAAGCGCACACCCAGGCCTTCTGCTGGTGGACGACGATCCGCTGATCGTGGATACCTTGAGCATAGTGCTGGGCCAGTATTTCGACGTCGTCAGCGCCGATTGCCATGATGCCGCCCTGGCCTGCCTTGAAACCCGGGAGAGCCTGCCGGCGGTGGCTTTGGTCGACCTCGGCCTGCCGCCGGCCCCACACACGCCGGACGAAGGCTACCGACTGATTGCAAGCCTGCTGGCGCGCGCGCCGTTGATGAAAATCGTGGTGCTTTCCGGCCAATCGGACGCTCTTGCCGGGCGCCATGCACGAGCACTGGGAGCAACCGAGTTCGTATCGAAGCCGGCCCGGCCAGCTGAATTGTTGCGCATCCTGGACAAAGTGGTTGCCGCCGCCGCCGCCGAACGCGAGGCGGCACAGCCGAAGGCGACCAGCAGCGCGGCACTGAACGCATTAGTCGGCGAGTCGGTGCAAATGCAGGGTCTCAAGACCCAGATTCAGCTGTATGCGGACTCGCCGTTTCCGGTGCTCATTGAAGGGGAGTCCGGCAGCGGCAAGGAAATCGTGGCCGCCGCGCTGCATGCCTTGTCCGCGCGCCGCGACAAGGCCTATCTGGCGCTGAACTGCGCGGCGATCGCTCCATCACTGGTGGAACCGACGCTCTTTGGCTACGCCAAAGGCGCGTTTACCGGCGCCGGTTCGCCCAAGGCCGGGTACTTCGAAGAGGCCAGGAACGGTACGTTGTTCCTCGACGAAATCGGCGAACTGCCGCTGGAATTGCAGGCCAAGCTGCTGCGCGTGCTGGAAAACGGCGAGTACAACCGGGTCGGCGAAACCCAGCCGCGCAAGTCGCTGGCACGCATCGTCGCCGCAACCAATCGCGACCTGCGGCGCGAAGCCAAGGGCGGTGGATTTCGCCCCGACCTCTACCATCGACTCTCCGTGTTCAGCGTTCGCGTACCGGCGCTGCGCGACATGGGAGACGACAAGCTCTTGTTGCTTGAACATTTTCGCGCCTTGTATGCGCCGGTTGCCGGTGCCGCCGATTTCAGCCTCGACCCGCAGGCACGCCGCCTGTGGCTGGAATATCCGTTTCCCGGCAATGTGCGCGAACTTCGCAACATCGTCATTCGCCTGGTGACCAAATACCCCGGCGGCACGGTGGGTAGTGAGGCACTCGAACAGGAGCTCGACTCCGGCGTTACCCTGGGGCTGGTTGCCGAACAGGCGCCCGGCGCGCTTGATGCGCAAGCCTTCGAAGAACTTGGCAGGCCTGGCAGCTTCAGCCTTGACGCCCGCCTGTCTGCCTGGGAACGCGCCTACGTGGCCGCTGCGATGAAGCTGGCCAATGGCAACGTCAGCCAGGCGGCGCGCCTGCTGGGACTGAATCGAACCACCCTGTATTCGCGCATGACTGCGCTGGAACGCGAGAGCTGAAAACGTGTACCTGAACCATTTCGGACTTGCCGAAGCACCCTATCGCATCACTCCGCACACCGATTTTTTCTTCGAAGGCGCCAATCGCGGCGCCACGCTCGAAGCACTGCTGTATGCGATCACGCATGACGAGGGCATTGTCAAGGTAACCGGCGAGGTCGGCAGCGGCAAGACCATGTTGTGCCGCGTGCTCATGGAGCGGCTGCCGGCGCAGGTCGAAACCATTTACCTGGCCAACCCGTCGCTGGCACGCGACGAGATCATGCTCGCGATCTTGGACGATCTCGATGTGCCAAACGCCGGCGACCGCTCGTCGCTGATTCTGCGCAGCCTGCAGGAGCGCCTGGTCGCCCTCTACGCCGAGGGGCGGCGCGTGGTGGTCCTGATCGACGAAGCGCATGCCATGCCGGTTGAAACGCTGGAAGAAATCCGGCTCCTGTCGAATCTGGAATCCAAGCGCCACAAGCTGCTGCAGATCGTGCTGTTCGGCCAGCAGGAACTCGATGAAGTGCTGGGTACGCCGCAGATGCGCCAGTTGAAGGAACGGGTGATCCACAGCTTCCGCCTGGAACCGCTGGTGCGCTCCGATATCGGCACCTACCTGATGTTCCGCATGCGCCTGGCCGGATACAAAGGACCGGATATATTCTCCGACGGCGCCGTGCGGCTCATCACCGACGCCTCAGAGGGCCTGACCCGGCGCGTGAACATACTGGCCGACAAGGCCTTGCTGGCCGCGTTTGCCGACGGCGGCTACCAGGTTCTTCCCAAGCACGTCAATGCCGCCATCGGCGATTCGGAGTTCGCGCGGCTGCGCCGCAAACCGGGTGCCGGCCTGGCCGCCCTGGGCCTTTCCAGCGCAGGTTTGTCCACCATCGGCCTGGCAGTCGTGGCGATCGGGTTGATCGCTGCAGGCGCAGCCGCAGCGTTGCTGGCGGTCTACATCACCTTCACCCGCCCGTCTGTGGTTGCCGACCGCGCGCCGCCCAGCCCGGCAATGGCGCCAGGCGGTGCGCTGCCGACCACCCCTGCGGCCGGGCCCGCTGTCACCTCGCAAGCGGAATCAAGGGCTCCAGACAAACTGGCCAAATCGGCACCTGCGGGAGCGCAAGATCAAACGAACCAGCCGGCTCCGGCGCCGCGCCCGGCGACGCCGGCCGCTGCGCCAGTCAGCGCGCCCACCGCCGCGCCTGCTGCGGGCAACTCCCGTGCGGTACCGGTCGAAGCGTTGCCGCAAACGCAGGTTGCAGCGACAGCGCCACCGACCACGGCAGCGCCGTTGGCAGATGCGACCGGCCTTTTGGCCCAGCGCCAGCGTGCCACCGATGACTGGCTGCGACAGGCGCCGGACAGCACCTTCACGCTGCAACTGCTGACCGCGGACGTGGCGCGCGCCGCTGACGTCAACCTTTGGCTGACGCGCCTGCCTGCCGGAATCAAGGTTGACCAAGTCTATGTTTACAGTTCTGTGATTCGCGGTCTGCCCAGATTCAGCATTCTTTATGGCGCTTTCCCCGACCGCGCGAGTGCAACGGCCGCACTGGGTGAGTTGCCCAAGAAAATGCGCGACGGCAAACCTCTGATCCGTACCATCGCAGGGATACGGGCGGACCTGCAATCGCAATAGGCGCCTGCAGTTGCAAAACCGCCAATAAAGCGTGGTAATGGCGCAACGCAGCTTGCCTCTTTGTATTGCAAATCAAATATTTAAGCGATAGTATTCATGTGATAGCATCGAAATCGCACATTTTTACGACTGTGCATTTGGAGACACATGAGTGCAAGTTGTGGCCAACCTGTAGATAGCTGGGTGAAACGGGCAAGTCGGCACCGGTTGCGGCATGTGCGTGTTCACCTGATCGCAATGCTCTCCGGTGCGCTGCTGGTCGCAGGCTGCGTGCAGCCACCGGTCAAGCCCAACCCGCAACATGTTGGGGCCAGCGTGGCGCCACACATCGCCGGCGCGATCCCCGCGCCGGTGGCGACGCCCCCCTTGCCGCCACGGCCGGTGGCGACCACCAAGCCGGAAACCTACAGCGTAGTGGTCAACGAAGTTCCGGTACGCGAACTGCTGTTCGCGCTGGCGCGCGATGCGCGCGTAAACGTTGACGTGCACCCCGGCATCGCCGGCACAGTCACGCTCAACGCGATTGGCCAGACCTTGCCGCAGCTCTTGCACCGCATCGCCCGCCAGGTCGACATTCGTTGGGACATGGATGGCAAGAATCTCTCGGTGCTGCCGGACACGGCATTCCTGCGTATCTACAAGGTCGATTACGTGAACATGTCGCGGGTATCCGATACCAACGTCAGTGTAGCCACCGAGATCGGCTCCACCGGTCGGGGTGCGACCGCCGGCGGCGGTGGCGGCAGCGGCAGCAATTCATCGACCACTGTGGTGAGCCAGTCGGCCAACCGTTTCTGGGATTCCCTTGCTCTCAACGTATGTTCAATGGTCGCGGCCACCCGCGTGATCACCCGTGAAGAGCGCGAAACCGCGCGCAGCCAGCAGCAACGCGACCAGGAAGATCGCCTGAATGTCGCACGCGCGCTGGCGCCGGCCGGCGCCGGCGCGGCGCAATTGATGCAGCAGGTAGCGCCAAGTTCTGGTGCCACCCAGCCGCAGACCCTGCAGATCAACTGCACGCCACCCGTTGCAGGCGGCGCTGCAACCGCGGTTTCGACCAACAATCCGGTGGTTGCCAACCGGGAATCAGGGGTATTGTCGGTCTTCGCCACGCAACGCCAGCATGAGCGGGTACAGGAATTCATCGACCGCGTCATGGGCAGCGCACGCCGCCAGGTATTGATTGAAGCCACGGTGGTTGAGGTCGAACTCAGTTCGAGCTATCAGCAAGGGATCAACTGGCAGCGACTGCAAGGCGCCGGCAACACCGGCCTGTCGATCACCACCCAGCCCATCGGTCCGAACACCCTGCCAGGTGGCGCGGTGCCTGGTGTTGGCGGCGCCGCGGTCAACGCAGTGACCGGCGGCATCGCCAACCCGGGGGCCACCACGCCGGCGATGCTGCAGATCGGCTACGTCAATCCAACCTCCCGCCTGGGCAATATCGCCGCAGCCATCACCCTGCTCGAGTCTTTCGGCAAGGTGCGCGTGTTGTCGAGCCCGAAGCTGTCAGTGCTCAACAACCAGACGGCGATTCTCAAGGTGGTGGACAACCGCGTCTACTTCACCATCGGCGCCACCACCACGCCGGGTTCGCTCGGCACCCCCGCCGTCACCACCTTCACCTCGACCCCGAACACGGTCGCTGTCGGCTTCGTGATGGCGGTCACGCCACAGATCGACGACCTGGATACGGTGGCCATCAACGTCAGGCCGACTATTTCGCGCATCCTGCGCTATGTCAACGACCCCAATCCAGCTCTGGCAATAGCCGGCGTGGTCAATCCGGTACCGGAAGTGCAAACGCGCGAAATGGAGTCGATCCTCAAGGTACCAAACCAGCAAATCGCGGTGATGGGCGGCCTGATGCAGGACTCGGTCAACAACTTCGAGGACACCGTACCCGGCGCTGGCCGCCTGCCGTTTTTCGGCGACCTGTTTCGCTACCGCAACGAGCAGTCGCGCAAGAATGAACTGGTGATCTTTCTGCGCCCGGTGGTTCTCAAGGATCCCACGCTTGACGGTGATTTCAAGGAGTTCCGTCAGTTCCTGCCGGACCAGGATTTCTTCTCGCGCCCCAATCCGCTTGAGCCTCCACGGGTTCGCTACAGCCCGGGCGGCGAGTCGAGCGCCGGCACTGCGCCACAATAACGGCCCGATGCGATGAGTCTCCTGATGGACGCCTTGAAAAAGGCGGAGAAGGCCAAGCAGGGCGCGGGCGACGAAGCGGCGGCGCCAAGCGCTTCCACATCGCCGGGCCAGAGCAGCGGCCCGGTCACCGAGTGGCCTGTATTGTCGGTCGATCCCACTCCTTCGGAAATCGAATCCGAACTGGGCTTCACGCCTCCCAAGGCCACCAGCAGCAAAGCCATGCCACCGCCGACGCCTGTGCCGCAAAAGCCGGTGTCGGCGATCAGTCTTGAACCATTGAACTTCAAGGCCGCGCCCGACGCAACGCCGGCCGCCGCCGCGGCGCCGCCGGAAGCCCAACCAGCGCCCCAGGCCCTGCCACCCCAAGGGGCGACAAATGCCGCGCCGAACGCAAGCCTGCAGGCTGCCGAGCGCCGCGCTGCGAAGAGTGTCTTTTCCGCCAAGCGACCAGCCGCAGGCGAGGCTTCGCGCGCACCATTTCTGGCCATCGTAGGCGCATTGCTCGCCATCGGGATTGGCGGCGCCTATTACTTCTGGTCGCAGTTGCAAATTCCCGCGTCAGCGCCGCCAGCGGCAACTCGACCGGTTGGCACGGCAACAGGTGTGATCAACGCTCCCGTGGCGCCAGTGCCGGTGGCGAGTGCCGCTTCGCCCAATCTCGATTCAACGCCGGCCGCGACTCCGCAAACAACTTCTCCCGCAACGCCGGCGCCTGCGCCATCCGGCCTTGGCCAGCCAGGCGCCACGCCGCCAGCGATGGCCCCGCCCACAGCGCCTGCAAGCACTGCGAAAACCGAAGTCGCGGTCACGTCCGCCAAGACCGAACACAAAGCAACGCCCACAACGGCTCCGTTGGCGCCGACAGCGGCGACCGCACGCCCACCCACAAGCAGCCCGGCCCAGGCCGCGGCGACCGCAGGTCAGCAAGGTCGTGCGGCCACAGAGGGGTCGCGCACTGCGACCGCGGCCAGCGCGCGTGGCGGTATTCCGGTCGATTCGCCGTCGAATCTGCGCATCACTCGCGACCGCGCCCCGGTCGGCATCGATCCGGCAGTCGCCGCCGGCTACGCGGCTCTTGCCGAAGGGAACGTCGAGGCCGCCCGCGACCATTATTCGCGGGCCCTGGCAGGGGACGCCACCAATCGCGACGCGTTGCTGGGCATGGCGACGATCGCGTTGCGCGGAGGCAACAGCAATGCCGCGCAGGGACTGTACCAACGCGTACTGGAAATCTACCCGCGCGACGCGTATGCGACCGCCCAGCTGTCGACGCTGCGCAGCGGCAGCGATGCCGCCGGCTCGGAAAGCCGTGTCAAGAGCCTGCTCGCCAATGAGCCGGACAAGGCTGGCGCGGCGCCCCTGCACTTCGCGCTGGGCAATCAGATGGCGGCGCAGAACCGCTGGCCCGAGGCCCAGCAGGCCTATTTCAACGCCTTCGCGGCCGAGCCCGACAATCCCGACTATTGCTTCAACCTGGCGGTGAGCCTGGATCAGATCCGGCAACCGAAGCTGGCCTTCGAACACTACGCGCGCGCGCTGGAACTGGCGCAGAAACGGCGCCCGGGCTTCGATTTGGCGCGCGCCAAGGCGCGCCTGGATCAACTGGCAATCAGCGCGAAATGAACGCCCCGGCCGCCAAGGCGGCGATCAGCGGCGCGGCGGCGCCGCCCAAACCGCTGGGCCGCATTCTGGTCGAGCGGGGCATTTTGTCCGAAGACCAGTTGCGCATCGCACTCAAGGAGCAGCAGCGCACCAATCAACCGCTCGGCAAGGCGCTGAAAAACCTCGGGTTTGTCACCGAAGCGACGTTGCGCGATGCACTGTCCGAAAATCTTGGCGCCACCGGCGTTGACCTTGCGCACATCATCATCGACCCGGCGGCCATCAAGGCCCTGCCGCCGGAATTCGCCAAGCGCCACATGCTGTTTCCGCTGGAACTGGATCGCCCGGGCCGGCGCTTTGCCGTCGCCATGGCCGACCCCAACAACGTGGTTGCACTCGACCAGTTGCGCGCCCACTTGCTGGCGACCACCCACGAGCCGTTCGAGGTGGTGCCGCTCCTGGCGGGCGAATCGGAAATCGCGCGCGCCATCGACCAGTATTTCGGCTATGAGCTCTCGATCGATGGCATCCTGAACGAAATCGAAACCGGTGAGATCGATTATCAGAGCCTGTCGACCACCACCAATGAATACAGCCAGCCGATGGTGCGCCTGGTCGACGCCCTGTTGGCCGATGCGGTGCAGCGCAGCGCCTCGGATATCCATTTCGAGCCGGAACAGAATTTCCTGCGTATCCGTTACCGCATCGACGGCGTGCTGCGGCAAATCCGCGCCCTGCACAAGCAATACTGGCCGGCCATGGTGGTGCGCATCAAGGTGATCAGCCAGATGAACATCGCCGAGACACGCGCACCGCAGGATGGCAGGATCACGCTCTCGCTGACCGGGCGCATGGTGGATTTCCGGGTGGCTGCGCAACCGACCACGCACGGCGAGAACATCGTGCTGCGGATTCTCGATCGCCAGCGCGGACTGGTGCCGCTGGACAAACTGGGCTTGCAGGAAGAGCAACTAGGCTTGATGAAGCTGATGATCGCGCGGCCCGAGGGCATCATCCTGGTGACCGGCCCCACCGGCTCGGGCAAGACCACCACCCTGTACTCGATCCTCAATCACATCAACTCCGAGAGCATCAACATCATGACGCTCGAGGACCCGGTCGAGTACCCGATGAACATGGTGCGCCAGACCAGCGTGAACGAAGCCGCGAAACTCGATTTCGCCACCGGCATCCGCTCGCTGATGCGCCAGGATCCCGATGTGATCCTGGTGGGCGAGATTCGCGACACAGACACCGCGGAAATGGCATTTCGCGCGGCCATGACCGGGCATCAGGTGTATTCAACCCTGCACACCAATTCCGCCATCGGCGCCATCCCGCGCCTGCTCGACATCGGTATCCTGCCGGACGTCATGGCCGGCAATATCGTCGGCGTGGTCGCGCAACGCCTGGTGCGGCGCCTGTGCCCGCATTGCAGGGAGGCCCACGCGGCCGAGCCGGTGGAATGCCGGATCATGGGCATCGATGCCTCGGCCGCACCGATGATTTATTCCGCGGTCGGCTGCGAGCACTGTGAATACCGCGGCTACCGCGGCCGCATCGCGATCATGGAAATTCTCAAGATGGATTTCGATCTCGACGAGCTGGTTGCGCGCCGCGCGACCAGCCGCGAGCTCTTGCAGCTTGCCCTGGCCAAGGGCTTCATTCCGCTGGCCGAAGATGCCGTGCGGCGGGTGCTCGATGGCTCGACCACGATCGAGGAAGTGGCCCGCGTGGTCGATTTCACCGGCCGCGTGATGAGCTCATGATGTACATGCCGGGTCATCCGCCAAGCATGCGCCTGCACGCAAAAAGCGCAGGAAAGCCGCCGGCACGCCGCCCTCTGTGCGCGCGGTAAACGTATCATGGCCGTATTCGCCTACCAATCAGTCGACGCCGGCGGCAAGCGGGTCAAGGGCCGCCTGGAGGCAGTCAATCTGATCGACCTGGAGATGCGCTTGAAGCGCATCGGCCTGGACCTGATCAATGCCGAACTGGCCAACGACGCACGCCGCGCGCTGTTCGGCGGCACCCGCATCACGCGTCGCGACCTGATCACTTTCTGTTTTCATCTGGAGCAGATGACCAGCAGCGGCCTGCCCCTGCTGGAGGGTTTGTCGGAATTGCGCGACAGTGTCGAATCGCAGCGTTTTCGCGAAGTGATCGGCTCGATGATCGAATCGATAGAAGGCGGCAAGACCATGTCGGAAGCGCTGGCGGATCATCCGACGGTATTCAGCGACGTGTTCATCAGCCTGACCCGTGCCGGCGAGCGCACCGGCCAGCTACCCGAGGTACTGCGGCGCATCGCCGACATGCTCAAGTGGCAGGACGAATTGGCTGCCCACACCAAGAAGATCATCCTCTATCCCACTTTTGTGGGCGTGGTGGTTTTCGCCGCGGTGGCTTTCCTGATGATTCACCTGGTGCCGCAATTGGCGGGGTTTCTCCAGAATCTCGGCCAGGAATTGCCGGTGCAGACGCGCGCCCTGGTGGCGGTATCCGATTTCATGCGTGCCTACTGGTACCTGATCCTGGCAATCCCGCCGCTGCTGGTCGTCCTCGTCGTTGTGGGCGTGCGCGCTTCGCCAAGCTTCGCCTACACCGTCGATCGGCGCAAGCTCGACATACCCTACATCGGGCCGATCCTGCACAAGATCATCCTGTCGCGCTTTGCCAGCACCTTCGCGATGATGTATGCCGCCGGCATCACAGTGCTCGACGCCATGAAGATCTCCGAGGATGTGGCCGGCAACCTTGCGGTATCCGATGCGCTGGCGCGGGCCGGCGACCTGATCAGCGAGGGACAGAACATCACCGCCGCGTTCCAGTCCGTCGGCCTGTTCCCGCCCCTGGTGCTGCGCATGCTCAAGGTGGGTGAATCAACCGGTGGCCTCGACACCTCGTTGCTCAACGTCAGCTACTTCTACAACCGCGAAGTACGTGAGTCGATCGAGCGTGTCCAGGCGCTGATCGAACCGACGCTGACCGTCATTCTTGGGCTGATCATCGGCTGGGTGCTGCTGGCAGTGCTGGGTCCGATCTACGATGCCATCGGCAAGCTGAAGATCTGAGGGACTGCCGATGACAAGGGCGTTACAGGCAAGGCAGGCGGCGCCGCAGCGCGAAGAGCGCGGACCGGCGATGCCAGGCCCGGCCACCCGTTCGGGCCCGGAGAGGCACTGAGCCGATGCTGTTTCCAGCCAAACGCATTCTCGCCATCAGCAATGCCGGCTGCGACTGCTATCTGGTCAGCGGCCAGCGCCTGGTGCTGGAGGCCAGTTTCTCACCCGACCAGCAAACCGACTTCAGCGCCTTCGTATCTTCGCGCCGCCGCTCTGTATTCGTGGCGCTGGCCGACCAGATCGAAGAGGACTTCCGGCAAGACACCATTCCGTACCTGCGCGGCCCGGCGCGAGCGCAGCTGCTGACACGCAAATCCAGCCAGACCTATCGCGACACTCCATTTCACACCAGCGTTTCGCTCGGCCGCGAAAGCGAGGGGCGGCGCGACGAGCGGGTCTTGCTGATGGCGCTGACCAATGCGCAAGTGCTCAACTTGTGGCTGACACCCTTGAGCACCGCCGGCATCCGGCTGGCCGGACTGTATTCACCGCCGGTGGCCGCATCGGTCTTGCTCGACTCGATCGCCGGCCGCACCGGTGCGGCGCCCACGCGCCTGCTGCTGGTGTCGATCAACCGTGCCGGCTTGCGACAAACCCTGGTTGACGGCAAGGTGGCGCGATTCTCCAGGCTGGCCGCGGTGGCCGGTGACGAGGCCATCGATACGCCGGAATTTGCCGCCAACTGCATCACCGAGATCAACAAGACGCAACAGTATCTGGTGGGCCTGCGCCTGTTGCAGCGCGATTTCAAACTGCCCACATTGGTGCTGGTGCCGCCCGGCCAGACCGAAGCATGGGAGCGCAGCGGCCTGTTCTCCGACTCGATCGAACCGGTGTTGATCGACCTGGACGACGCTCGCCGCGCTGCGGGCCTCAAGACGGTAGATGCGACGGCAGGGTCATCGGCCACACTGGCATATGCCGATGCCCTGTGGATTCACGCCCTGGCTCGCAAACGGCCACGCCTGGACTTCGCGCCGGGTTGGTTGCGCGAGGCCTACCGCATGTGGCAGACGCGCAACGCCATCTGGGCGGGCGGCGCGGCCATCCTTTTGGCCGGGTGCGCGGTCGGGGCTGAACGCTGGTTCGAAGCAGGCAACCTGCGCCGCGAGGCCGATCTGCTGGCTGCACAGACGCGCCTGGATCAGCTCAACTATGAACGCATCAAGCGATCCTTTCCCCCCCTGCCGGCGACGCCTGATCAGCTCAAGGCAAGCGTGACCGCGTTCGAGAAGATGGCGGCGCGAACGGTCGCGCCGACGCCCTTGTTGGCCGAGATCGGCCGCGTGCTGGAGCAGATCACCGATTTTCGGCTGGAGCGACTTGAATGGCGCCAAGGTGCCGCGAACGAGCCGGAGATGATCAACCCCGCAGGTGCCGGGCAAGCATCGGCCGCCGTTGCCGGCGACACACAACCCGAGCGCCTCGAACTTGCGATCCTGCATGGCAGCATCGGTACACCGGGCATGGCTGCCGATCCGCGCCGCGATCTCGAAAGCGCCGAGCGGATCGCCGCCGCCTTGCGCGCGATCCGCGGCGCGCAGGTAACAATCGCCAGACAGCCTGTCGACATCACCTCCACCAGCGCCCTGACTGGCGGTGAACGCAAGGGCGTGCAGGCAGTTGCGCAAGCCGCTTCGGTTTCGATTCGCATCACGCGCAAGGCCGGCACATGAAAACCGCGTTCGCCCAAGTGCGCTGGGCCCTGCTCGGCGCCCTGGTACTGGCCGGCGCCGGGGGTGCGGCGGCCTTGTACGGCATTGAAAAGCATGGTGCCACCGAGGTCGGGTACATGCAGGTCAAGGCGCAGGCACGGGATACCCAGCAACGGCTGGGCAGCGTATATGGCGAGCGGCTCGAGATCGACGCCTTCCTGACGCGTTACAACACGCTGCAATCAATCGGCGCCCTGGGCGACGAGAACCGTCTGAGCTGGATCGAACGGCTTGCCGCGATCCGCGACGAGATGCGCCTGCCGCGCCTGAATTACAGCATCGCGGCGCGCGCGCCGAGTGTCGGGTTGACCGAGCCTGCGCCCGGGCTGCGCTTTGAATCCAGCAGCATGAAGCTCGAGTTCGGCCTGGTGCATGAAGGCGACCTGCTGCAGATCATCGCGCGCCTGCGCACACCATCGATGGGGGTTTTCGAAATTCGCAATTGCACATTGCAGCGCGCGCCGGCGGCAGCGGCCGATGCGCCCGGTAGTGCCACCGACGGTAGTGCCTCGCCTGGCAACCTGCGCGGCGAATGCCTGCTCGACTGGACCACGCTCACCGGCGCGAAAGCGCCGGTCGATCCGGCTACGCCGCCCGCGGTGGCCAATCCATCATGACGCGGAACGCCTGTCGCCTGGCCGGTGCCGCCGCACTGCTGTGCGCGTGTGCCGGAGTTGCGTTGGCACAAGAGCGCACCGCGTCGGCGGCCCCGGAACTGGGCCGGCTTTTTTTCTCGGCCAGTGAACGCGAACAGCTTGAGCGGGACAGGGATCGACCGGCCGCGGTGGCCGCCGAAATCGTGGCGCCGGAAAGACTGGTGATCAGCGGCCTGATTGCGCGCCCCAACGGCCCGCCGTTGCCGGTGATCAACGGGCGCGTGCTGGCGCCGGGCGAAGACCTGTCGGGCCTCAAGATCACCGGCCTGGCCGATGGTCGCGTGCGAATCACCCGCAGCGACGGCCAATCCCGGCTGGCGAGGCCCGGACAGACTGTCGATCTTACGACAGGTGAAGTCGGCGAAATCTATGATCTACCCGGCCGACGCGCCGCGGCCGCGCGCGAAGTGGCGCTGCCAATGCCGTTTGGCAGCGGCTTTGCAGAGCGGGCAGTCGCGGAACCCAAGGTGAAGTCGATCAAGGCGAAAAAGCCTCGCCGGACAGCGGGCCGCGGCAAATCCGCGACCGGACCCAAGCCTGCGACGACTCCCAAGCCGGCAGCCGCGCCCGCAACCGCAAAGCCGGTGCCACAGATCGCGCCGGCCGGCCCGGCTTTGCCGCCGCCTATCGCCACGCCGGGCCCGCGACCTTAGGGCCCGTCGAAAAGAGTATCCGGCGGCGGATCCACTGCATGCGGGTCGACTGGCGCGAAAATTGCGGCATTGCGTGCGTGGC
>LNFM01009740.1_pt1 | contig 13833 bp, 8 predicted proteins | sample 596031 | NCBI WGS metagenome assembly LNFM01 (sample SAMN04254537, study PRJNA301005) | activated carbon metagenome | isolation source: dual media filters at the Ann Arbor, Michigan drinking water treatment plant | place: USA: Ann Arbor
CGGCGAACACGATGCATAGGTAGCGCCGCGAGAAGAAGCAGACCTGCTGCTCCCAGCTGCGGTAGTTGTCGCCGAACTCGTGCACGAACACGATCGGCGTGCCCGACCCGGCTTCTTCGTAGTACAGCTTGACGCCGTCGGCGGCGGTCGCGTAGGGCATTGCGGACTCCTCGAGGGTGGTTGTGCGGGGTGCGGCGTGGGTCAGCCGCGCATGCTGGTCAGCAGGATCGCGATCACGAGGGCGACCACGCCCCCGACGGCCCAGGCCCATTTCGGGACGGCGGCGATCGGATCCGGGGTGGCCGGCGGGGTCGCAGGCACGGCGGTGGCCCCGGCCTCGACGATCTCCGGGGCAGGCGCCGCAGGCGCTGCCGCCTCGACCGCCGACAGGCTTTCGGCCTCGGCGGTCGCACCCGGCGTCGGCACGACGTTCTTCTCGAACGCGTCGAAGAATTCCTGTGCGAGCTTGGTCGCGGTGCCTTCGATCAGGCGCGAGCCGACCTGCGCGAGCTTGCCGCCGACCTGTGCATCGGCGAGGTAGTTGAGCTGGGTGCCGCCCTCGACCTCGGTGAGCGTGACCGTCGCCTTCATCTTGCCGAAGCCGGCGACGCCGCCCTGTCCTTCGCCGACGATGGTGTACTGCTGCGGCGGCATCAGGTCGACCAGCTTGACGTTGCCCTTGAACTTCGCCTTCACCGGGCCGACCTTCAGCGTCAGCGTCGCGTTGAGTTCGGTATCGGACACCTTCTCGATCGTCTCGCAGCCCGGGATCGACCGTTGCAGCACGCCCGCGTCGTTCAGCGCTGCCCAGACCACCGGCCGCTTCGCCGGGATGATTCGTTCGCCTTTGATTTCCATCGTTGTCGTTCGCCTGTATGGGTGGGTCGGTCGGGACCGCAGTGCCGTGTTCGCGACCGGTCAGAAGCGGAACAGCCGTCTCGGGTTGCCATCCGCGATCATGTCGATTTCCCGTGCGCCGATGCCGGTTGCCCGCAGCGTCGCCATCGGGTCGTGGTCGGCGGGCGGGAACGAGTCGTCGCTGCCCAGTACCACGCGATCGGCGCCGACGCGCTCGATCAGGTAGCGCAGTGCCGCAGGTTCGTGAAGGATCGTGTCGTAGGACAGCCGCGTCAAGTACGACGAGGGTGCCATGGCGGCGATGTCCTGCTGCTGCCGCCGGTCCATGCGGCCATGCATGCAGTCGAAGCGGCCGATCAGCCAGGGTACGGCGCCGCCGCCATGGGACAGGATCAGTTCCAGCTTCGGGAACCGGTCGAGCACGCCCGACCCGATCAGCGAGCCGACGCAGAGGGTCGTGTCGAAGGTGTACTGCACGACCTGGTTGAGCGCGTGGCGTGCCGTGCGCGGGTTGGGCGCCGGGGCCGCCGGATGGATGAACACCGGCACGCCGAGCGCCTGTGCACAGGCCCAGTAGGCATCGAGGTCGAGGTCGCCGAGGTTGGTGCCCTCGATGTTGGCCGCCACCACGCCGCCGACCGCGCCGTCCTCGCGCACCGCGCGTTCGAGTTCGCGCGCGGCGCCCGCTGCATCGGGCAGCGCGCCCGACGCGAGCCAGGAGAAGCGCGCCGGCTCGCGCGCGCACATCCGCGCCAGTGAATCGTTCAGCAGCCGGTGCCAGCGGGTGCCCTGCGCCTGCGGCAAGGCATAGGCGAAGATGTCGGTCCAGATCGACAGCACCTGGCGGTCGATGCCGGTGCGGTCCATGCTGGACAGGCGGTCCGCGACCGGCTCGACCAGCTTGCTGAAGAACGGACGCACCAGCAGCCCGTGGTCGAAGCGCAGGCACTGGCACCCGGGCGATGCCTCGACCACGGACACGCCGAAGTCGGCGGCGCGGTCGGAAAGCGGCTCGAGGATGTCGAGCGGTACGTAGTGTGCGTGGACGTCGATCGGCATGGCGGTTGGTTCTTCAGTGGAAGGGGCAGTGTGCGGCAAGGCCGGGTCCGGTGCAGCCGGCTGCATGCGAAGCGCCGCCCCGGCCGGGCCTGCGGTCAGTCCGGGCCGGCCTTCCCGCGGGCTTCGCGCATCGCGCGCGACAGGCGCTCCGGCGACAGCGGCAGTTCGGTGATCTTCACGCCGAGGCCCGCCAGCGCGCAGGCCACGGCGTTGCCCAGCGCAGCCGCGGTCGCGACGATGCCGCCTTCGCCTGCGCCCTTGACGCCGAGCGGATTGAGCTTCGAGCGATGCGCCTCGAGGGTGATGACCTCGACGTTCGGAAAACTCGTGGCGGTGGCGACGAGGTAGTCGGCGAGCGTGCCGGTCACCAGCTGGCCGGTGTCGTCATAGACCAGTTCGTCGAGGAAGGTCGCGCCGATGCCCTGCACGGCTGCACCGATGGCCTGCCCGTGCACCAGCAGCGGGTTCACCGCGCGGCCGATGTCCTCGATCGCGAGGAATCGCAGCAGTTCGACCTCCGCGGTCTCCGGATCCACCGCCACGTACGCGACATGGGTGCCGTAGGTGTACGTGCGCTTCTTCACCTCGAACAGCGCGCTGGCCTCGATCGCCGCCGCCGCGCCGGCATCGCCGGCGTCGGCCAGCGCGGCGATCTCGCCCAGCGTGCCGGGTTGCAGCGGCACCGGCGCGCCGCCCGCCCCGTCCGGCCGGCGCAGGAAGCGGCCCGCGCGATAGTCGATCATCGACGGCTCGATGGCATGGCGCTGCGCGCACCAGGCCCGCGCCTGCGCGAGCATCTTCTCGCCTGCCAGATGCAGGGCACTGCCGCCGACCACCACTGCGCGGCTGTGGTAGGTGCCGTATCCGAAGTCGACGAGCGTGGTCGAGCCGTGGTGCAGCGTGAACGCGTCCACCGGCAGGTCGAGCACGTCGGCGACGATCTGCGCCATCACGGTCTCGTGGCCCTGGCCGGACGCGGAACAGGCCGTGAACAGGTCGACGCCGCCGTCCGCGCGGGCCCGGATGCGGCCGGTTTCTGAAGGCCCGGCGCCGCTGGACTCGACGAAGCAGGCGAGCCCGACGCCGAGCAGGCGGCCGTCCGGCGCGACGCCGCCGGCACGCAGGAGGTCCGGGTACCCGGTTTCCGCCAGCGCCCGCTCGAACGCCATCGGATAGTCGCCGGTGTCGAACTCGATGGCCGGCTCGTACGGACAGAGCTGGCCGTTGGGGAACGGCATTTCCGCGGGACCGATCAGGTTGATGCGCCGGATCGTCGCAGGATCGAGGCCGAGGTCGGATGCCGCCAGGTCGATCAGTCGTTCACGGAAGAAGTTGGCTTCGTAGCGGCCCGGGCCGCGGTAGGTCCCGACCGGCGTCTTGTTGCTGAGCAGTGCCAGGACTTCGAACTCGCAGTCGGGCATCCGGTAGGGGCCGGGCAGGAACTGCGCGGCTTTCGCAGGCACCACGCCGCCGTTGGTGCGCACATAGGCGCCGAGATCGCCGAGCACGCGGCCGCGCAGGCCGATGAACCGGCCGTCCGCCTCGCAGGCGATCTCGAGCGTGCATTCGATCTCGCGCGAATGGTTGGTGGCGAGCAGGTGCTCCCGACGGTCCTCGATCCACTTCACCGGCCGCGACAGCGACAGGGCTGCGAACGGAACCAGGAAATCCTCGGGATAGAGCTCGCCGCGCACGCCGAAGCTGCCGCCGACATCGAGTTCAAGCAGCTCGATCGCCGACTCGTCCATCGAGAACACGCTGGCCAGCCAGCGCCGGTTGAAGAAGGTGACCTTTGCCGCGCCCCAGATGCGCAGGACGCGCAGGCCGGCATCGAACTCGGCGAGCAGCCCGCGCGTCTCCATCGGCAACGCCGCCTGGCGATGGCAGCGGAAGGTCTCCTTGCGGCGATAGGGCGCGCGGGCGAAACCGGCGGCCGGGTCGCCCCGCGATACGGTGTAGCGCGCCGCGATGTTGCTGCCGGTCTCCGGGTGGACCAGCGCGGTGCCGGCCTCGGCCTGCTGCAGGTCGGTCACTGCCGCCTCGGTGTCGTACTCGACGTCGACCGCGTCGAGTGCATCCTCGGCGATGTAACGGTCGTCGGCGACGATCAGCGCAACGGGCTCGCCGACATGGCGCACACGATCCCTGGCCAGCGGGTACTGCAGGTAACGCTCGAATCCCTCGAGCGGCGCCAGCCGGATCGGTATCGGTCGTGCGATCGCCGCGATGTCCGCCCACGTGTAGACAGCGACCACGCCGGGCATCGCGCGCGCACGGGCAGCGTCGATGCGCACGATGCGGGCGCTTGCGTGGGGACTGCGCACCACCACCGCGTGCAACTGGCCGGGACGCTTGAGGTCGTCGACGAACATGGCGCTTCCGGTGAGGAAGCGCGCGTCTTCGGTGCGCGCCAGCGCGCGTCCCACCTGCGGGCCCCGGGCTGCATCGGCGCCGGTCTGGCCGGCCCGTTCCGCGCCCGGCGGCGTATTCAAACGGCGGTGCCGGCACGCAACCGGCGCGCGGCGTCCAGGATCGCCTCGACGATGGGCACATAGCCGGTGCACCGGCACAGGTTGCCGGAGATCGCGAGGCGCACCTCGTCCGCGCTGGGGTCGGGTGTCTCTTCAAGCAGCGCGAAGGCGGTGGTGAGCAGGCCGGGGGTGCAGAACCCGCACTGCAGCGCATGGTGTTCGTGGAACGCCTGCTGCAGCACCGAGAGGCTCGCCTCGCCGCGGGCGACCGCTGCGCCGTTCACCGGGCAACGCACCGCCAGTCCCTCGACGGTGACCACCGAAGCGCCGTCGGCCTGCACCGCGTACATCAGGCAGCCGCGCACCGATCGGCCGTCCACCAGCACGGTGCACGCGCCGCACACGCCATGTTCGCAGCCGAGGTGCGTGCCGGTGAGGTCCAGCGACTCGCGCAGGAAGTCGGCGAGGGTCATCCGCGGTTCGACGCTGCGCTCGACCCGGGTGCCATTCACCGTCAAGCGGATCGGATGTGTCATCGGGCTGCTCCTGCGGGTGCCAGCGTCTTCTCGAGGGTGCGCCGGACCAGCACGCGCGCGAGTTCGCAGCGGTAGGCTGCACTGGCCTGGTGGTCGGACCGTGGATCGAGCCCTTCGGTGGCCAGCCCGGCCACCTGCCCGGCCAGCGCCGCACGTGCAGGTTCGCCCAGCAGCGCCGCCTCGACCGCCCGTGCGCGTACCGGCATGTCCGATGCCCCGAACAGCACCACGCGTGCCGCGGCGACCCTGCCGGCTGCGTCGACATCGATGCTCAGGGCCACGCCCAGCATCGCATAGTCGCCATGCCTGCGCGCAATCTCGGTGAAGCCGTGGCGGCGCCCCGCAGGGGCGGCCGGGAAGCGGATGGCGACCAGGATTTCGTCCGGCGCCAGCGCCGTGGTGAACAGTCCCTGGAAGAACGACGCCGCCGGCACTTCGCGCGCCCCGGACGGGCCCTGCAAGGTCATCGTCGCATCGCAGGCCACCGCGACGGCAGGCAACTCCGCGGAAGGATCTGCATGCGAAAGGCTGCCGCCGATCGTGCCCCGGTTGCGGATCTGCACGTGCGCGACCCAGGGCATGGCCGCGTGGATGAGCGGTTGGGCACGGGCCAGTTCCGGCGACAGTTCCAGCGTGCGGGCGCGGACCATCGCGCCGGCGCATGCCGAACCGTCCTGGGCGATCGAGAGGTCGGAAAGCCCTGCCACCCGGTTCAGGTCGACCAGCACCGCAGGGCTGGCCAGCCGCAGTGCGAGCACCGGCGCGAGGCTCTGGCCCCCGGCGAGCAGTTTCGCGTCGTCTCCGTGCCGCGACAGGGCCTCGATCGCCTCGTCGAGGCAGCGCGGGGCAAGGTAGTCGAAGGCGGCGGCTTTCATCGCGGGTTCAGCATTCCTCGTGGAGCCATTACCGGAGCGCATGGAGCAGGCGGCTGCACCCGTCCGGCGCGAGTCTACGACGAATCCGGAAGCAAGGTTGATGCCGGGTCGCCACATGCCGGGAACACGATCCCCGACATGTGGCAGGCTGCGGCCCGCTGCCTGCTGCCCGCTGCCATCAAGGCACGGGCATGGCGGCGGTCAGCGCCCGATCGCGACCAGTTGCTCGCTGATCTCGTCGGCGGCCCGCCGGGTCAGTGCGATGATCCTGGAGCGCTGGCGTTCGGTCAGCCGGAATGCAGGGCCGGCCACCGACAGGGCGGCGGCAAGCCGGGTTCCTTCGACCACCGGGGCGGCTGCCGCCCAGATGTCCGGGGTGATTTCCTCGGAGCTTTCCGACCAGCCCTGGCGGGTGATGGCGGCAAGTTCCTCGGCAAAGGGGCCGGGGCGGCGGCGCAGGTCGGGATCGATCTTCCGCGCGCGGGCCAGGTACTCGTTGCGCTCGCGGTCGGCCATGTGGGCCAGCAGGAGCTTGGGCGAAGCCCCGCGATGCAGCGGAAAGGATGCACCGACATCGAACGACAGGCGCACGCGCTGGATCGATTCGACGCGCTCGATGCAGATCGCCGCATCGCCCACGCGCCGGACGAGGATGACGGTCTCGCCGGAGGTGTCGCGCAGTTTCTCCATCACCGGGAGGGCGACGTCGATGAAGCTGAACGCGGCGCGCGAGGCGCGAGCCAGTTCCACCATGCGCGGCGACAGGTGGTAGCCGCCATGGCCGTCATCGGTGACGAGCCCCACCTCGCGCAGCAGCGCGATGTAGCGATACGCGGTGGAAAGCGGGACCTTCACGCTCTTCGCGATGGCGTCGACGGTGACGATCGGGCGGTCGGGGGTGAACGAGGTCAGCACCTGCAGGACCTTGCGCGAACTGGCCGTGCCGCGGATGCGCTTGGCGGGTGCGAGCGGGAGCAGTTCCTTCGGCCGCTGGGTGGCGGTGCGGGGAGTGGCTGCTCGAGACGGGGTGGTGGTCTTCCGAGTGGGCATGTCTGTGTCTTTCGAATTGATTATTCTTATAAGGCAGTATAGCCTTATCCGTGAGTGAGATGAGGCGATCGCGGCGAGTCCTGCGAGACCCGTCGAAGCAGGGCCTGTGCATCGAGCCCGCCCCGGTGCCATCCGCGTCCTGGCCGTCCATCGCGCGACATCCTCCCTTCCGGGCGTTGCACGTTTCCTTCCTGCGTGGCGCCTGCCGGCCGCGGCGGCGGCGTGGAGGAGGGCGTTTCCCGGCGCGGCGCAGCAATGGCACCATGCATGCAGAGGCCGGGCCGGCGAGGCGCCCGGCGAACCCACCCACAGGAGATTTCGATGGACCTGCAACTTTCCGGGAAGACAGCGTTGATCACGGGTGCCAGCATGGGCATCGGCAAGGCGATTGCACTTGCGCTGACCAGGGAAGGCTGTGACGTGGCGATCTGTGCACGCGACAAGTCCAGGCTTGACGCGGCTGCGGACGAAATCCGCGGTGAAACCGGGCGCACCGTGTTCACCATCGCGGCTGACCTGACCCGCGCAGCCGACGCCGAGGCCTTCGTTCGCGAATCGCATCGCGCCCTCGGCCGTATCGACATCCTGGTGAACAACGCCGGGTCCGCGCCGGGCGGCGTGATCGAGACGCTCAGCGAGGCCGACTGGGAACAGGCGCTGCAGTTGAAATTCATGGGCTATATCCGTTGCCTGCGATATGCACTGCCGATCATGGTTGCGCAGGGAGGGGGGCGCGTGGTCAATCTGATCGGCAACGACGGTATCAAGGAATCCTACTGGGAGATAGCCCCCGGTGCAGCGAATGCTGCAGGACAGAACATGAACAAGGCGCTGGCCGGCCAGTACGGCCGCCACAACATCAGTTTCGTCGCCGTCAACCCCGGCCCCGTCCGCACCGAGCGCTGGGACGGCCTGGTCAAGGCGATGGCGCGTGACATGAAGCTTTCCCACGAGGAAGCCGACAGGCTGGCGCCGCGCAGCATCCCCCTGGGGCGCATCGCGGAAGTCGAGGAGGTCGCGAACCTGTGCACCTACCTTGCCTCCCCGCTGGCGTTCTTCGTCAACGGCACGATGATCGAGATCGACGGTGGCCAGCAGAAGCCGCTGATGGACCAGTTGCGCGACCGCTAGCGCTACTGCCGATGAAGGCGGGCCCGGATGATCCGAAGGCGCCGCCCGGGCGCGATGCACAGGCAGGCGCCGGCGGCCCGGTTCGTGCCCGGATAGCCGCCTTGTTGCAGCGCGTCAACGGCGAGGACGGGGCGATCGGGGCCCTCAGCGAGCGCCTTGACGCTTCGGCGCTCGCAGGGGCCGCGCGGATCGACGCGCTGTCTGCGCGCGCGCGCGCCGCGCTGCCACTGGCCAGCATGCCGGTGGTGGTCAAGGATCTCATCGACACGCCGCCGGCAGCCTGCCGTGGCGGGCTCGCGCTGTTCGACGGCTGGCGGCCGGCGCGGCCGGCCGAAGCCGTGCGCCGCCTGGAAGCCGCCGGGGCGGTCGTGGTCGGCGTCGCGCACACCGACAACGCGGGATTCGGCGTACGCACGGCCCAGGTTCGGCATCCACGGCATCCGGGGCTGACAGTGGGCGGGTCGAGCGGCGGGTCGGCGGCCGCCGTCGCGGCAGGCTGGGTGCCGGCCGCGCTCGGCACCGACACCGGTGGCAGCATCCGGATTCCGGCGGCCTGTTGCGGCGTGGTCGGCTTCAAGCCGACCTGGGGCCGGGTGCCGGTCGCCGGCGTGCGCACGCTGGTGGCATCGCTCGACCATGTCGGACCGATCGCCATCGATGTCGCGACGGCACGCCGGATCCAGCACGTGCTGGACCCCGAAGGCGTCCCGTTGCCGGCCGCGGCCGGTGCGGCCGCCGCGCTGCCGGTACGCCGTTGGGGGCAGCTGCGGGTCGGGGTTTCACGCGCCCTGATCGATGCCAGCGAGCTGCAGGTATCGCATGCGGTCGACTGCGCGCTCGACCTGCTTCGCGGCGCAGGGGCCCGGCTGGTCCCGGTGGACCTGCCGGGCGACCCCCTGCTCGAGCAGGTGCACGAGACCGTGTTCTGCCACGAGGCGGCGCTGGCCTGGGCGGCCGTCCTGAAGGATCCGCAGTGCATGGCCCGGCTGCCGCACGTGGTCAGGGATACGCTGCTGGCCGGCGCGGACGTGTCCCCCGGCGCTTACGGTGCCGCGATGGAGGCCCGTGCCGCAATGCGCGACAGCGTCGACCGGCTGCTCGATTCGGCCGACCTGCTGCTGTCCCCGACGCTTCCGGTGCTTGCCCCTGCGGCCGATGCGCGGCAGGTGCGGCTCCACGGGCGGGAACACGGGTTCACCGGCCTGCTGATCCGCCATACCCGCCTGTTCAACCATACCGGCCACCCGGCACTGGCCCTGCCGCTGCCTGCCGCGCCGGGTGCGGACGCCCGGCCGGCCAGCCTGCAGCTTGCGGCGGGCAGCGGCCGGGATGGCTGGCTGCTGGATGTCGGCGCTGACATCGAAGCGCTCGTGGCCGGCGCGTGGTTCGCCGGCCGGGGGCCCGGCGGCCGCTGATCTGACGCCCCTGTCGGCATCGCCGGGTCGGGGCGATTTTCCGCAAGGTGCGCAAAATGACCTGTACCGGCCGCACACATGCGCCCCAGAATCCTGCAGAATGTTTTCCGGGGACCGGATCGGTCGACTGCTGGTGGCAGCAGGACCCGATCATCCGGTGATAATGAGGCCGCAGAACCGTTCCGCGATCGTCGCCGATCGCCGGTACGGGCGAGTCGGCGGGGGGTAGTCGAACATGGCCAAGCGCATGCGGAGCTTCACGCTCCGCGATTCCGTACGTCGTTCCCTCATGGTGGCGGCGGCAGTGCAGGCGACCTTCGGGGCGGCGCCCCTGTTCGCCTTGCCGACCGGCGGCCAGGTGGTCGTCCCGGGTTCTGCCACGATCGGTGCACCGGTCAACAACGCGCTGACCGTGACCAACAACCCCGGCGCGATCATCAACTGGCAGAGTTTCTCGATCGCGCCGAACGAGCTGGTCCGGTTCGTGCAGCAGAACGCCGCCAGTGCGGTGCTCAACCGCGTGACCGGTTCGCAGATGTCGGAAATCATGGGCCGGCTGCAGTCGAACGGTCGCGTGTTCCTGGTGAATCCGAACGGCATCGTCGTCGGGCCGGGCGCGGTGATCGACACGGCTGCGTTCATCGGCTCGACGCTGCCGATGCTCGACCGTGACTTCATCGAGGGCCGGCTGCGCTTCCAGGGCGACTCGACGAGCAATGGGCGCATCGTCAACCAGGGCGCGATCCGCACCGGCTTCGGCGGGCAGGTCGTGCTGGTCTCCCCCGACATCGAGAACACCGGCCTGATCGAGGCACCTGGCGGGCAGATCCTGCTGGCGGCGGGCAAGTCGGTCACCATCACCTCGCTGAACGCGAGCGGGGTCAGCTTCGAACTGCAGGCGCCGACCGATTCCGTGGTCAACGTCGGGCAACTGCTCGCCGACGGCGGCGTGGTCCGTGCCTTCGCCGGCAGCCTGCGCCACAGCGGCGACATCCGCGCCAATTCGCTGGTGCGCGATGCCGGTGGCCGCATCGTGCTGCAGGGGGCGCGCGAGACGACCCTCGCGGCAGGCAGCAGCACGCGCGCCGATGGCGGCGTTGGCGGCAGCGTGCAGGTCGATTCCGCCGGCACCACGCGCGTCGAGGGCAGCGTGTCCGCGACCGGCGCCAGCGCATCCGGTGGCCGGATCGAGATCACGGGTGACCGCGTGGTGGTCACCGGTAACGCGTCGGCTGACGCGTCCGGCGCCACGGGCGGCGGTACCGTGCTGGTCGGTGGCGACTGGCAGGGCGGGAACGCGGCGGTGCGCAATGCGACCTCCACCTTTGTCGGTGCCGGCGCCACGCTGAAGGCCGACGCGACCGGCACCGGCAATGGCGGTACCGTCGTCGCCTGGGCCGACGGCAACACCCGGTTCCTGGGTTCACTGTCGGCGCGCGGCGGCGCCGCCGGCGGGGACGGGGGCCGCGCGGAGGTTTCGGGCAAGGGCGACCTGCTGTTCATCGGGGGCGCCGACCTCGGAGCGCCGAACGGGCGCTTCGGAAGCCTGCTGCTCGATCCGCTGGACCTCTTCATCGACACGGTCGGCGGCGTCAACCCGAACATCATCGACGAGAGCACCGATTTTCCGAACAACGCGGTGACCGTCTCGCCAGCGACCCTGGCGGCAATCACCGGAAACGTCACGCTCTACGCATCGCGCGACCTGCGCTTCAACGCGAACGTCACGCTGACAGGCGCGGGGCAGGCGCTGTCCGCGCAGGCGGGGCGCGACCTGCAACTGGGGTCGACGCTCACCACGAACAACGGCGCGGTGGTGCTCAACGCGGGCCGGGCGATCACCACCTTCGGTTCGCCGTCGATCGCGGCCGGAAGCGGCGCGGTCAGCGCAACGTCGGGCAGCGGCGGCATCGCGCTCGGCGGCGTCGCGAGCGCGGGCAGCCTCACGGTCGGCAGCAACGGCAACCTGTCTACGTCCGCGCTGACCGCGTCGGGTCCGGTGAACCTTGCATCGAGTTCGGGTTCGATCGGCACCGGTAACGTCACCACCGCCGGCAGCATCGGCATGAGTGCTGCGACCAACATCAGCACCGGCCTGCTGTCCAGCGGTGGCGGCAACGTGACCCTGACAGCCCCGGGCTCGGTCAGCACGTCCGGCGTGACGACGGCCGGCGGCGGCATCAGCGCGACCTCGTCCGGCAGCAACGTCAGCCTGGGCACCGTCAGCACGATCGCCGGGTCGGGTCCTGCGGGTGGCGCGCTGGTCGTGAATGCCGCCGGCAGCTCGGCATCCGTGTCCAGCTGGGCCGGCGGCAGCGGTGACGCCATCCTGACCGGCACCAGCGTCAGCACCGGCGTGCTGAACACGACCGGCAACGTCGCGCTCACCGCCACGGCCGGCAACATCAATTCGACCATCGACAACGCGGCGTCGGTGACCGCCACGTCCACGCGCAGCTTCAGCAGCACCAGCATCCAGCTGTCGTCGAACACCGTCCTGAACGCGACGTCGGTCACCGCCACGGCCACCAACTGTTCGTTCTCGTCCTCTTGTCCGGGTGCGACGATCACGCTGTCCGGCGCGCAGGGCGTCAACGTGGGCAACGTGGTGGCATCCGCGCCTGCGACCAGCAACGTGGCCGCACCGTTCAACACGATCAGCGAATCGGTGGACATCAGTTCCTCGGCCGGGTCGATCCAGCCGATGTCGTCGACCTCGCAGGTGGTCGCGGCCCAGGTGTTCCTCGGCACCACCGCGCTGACTGACGGCGGCATCGGCAATTCGGACACACCGCTGCGGGTCGACGCCGACCGCGCGTTCACCCTGCGTCCGAACGGCGAGTTCCGGGTGCAGCTGATCGGCAGCGGCCCGAGCCGCCTGGCCTTCCAGCCCGGCGTCGCCAGCAGCGGCAACACGTGGTCCGGCGCGATGACCGGCCTCGTGAACGTGTCCGCCAGCTCGAACGACAGCACCATCACGGTGGCGAATTTCTCGGCCACCAGCGGCTTCGACGACCTGGTGTTCAACCAGTCGCCGCTGATCCAGGTGAACGCGGTCAACGGCAACCTGGTGGTGGATGCGATGACCGTGCCGGCGGGCGACCAGTCCGGGCGCGTGCCGCCGTTCTGCTGCTCGGGCAACATCATCCAGGGCCTTCCGGTCACGGTGCAGGCGAGCGGTGCGCTGACGGTGAACGCCTTCACGCGCGGCACCGGATCGGCCCCCAAGACGACGTCGATGACGGCCAGCGGCGGGCCGCTGGTGCTCGGGACGATCTCGCTCGACCGCGATACGTTCACCGCGTCGGGCCGCGACAGCGTGACCCTCGGCAACGTGTCCAGCGCGGGTTCGATCGCGATCACCTCCACCCCGCTCGCGACGGGGTTCGGCAACGTGATCGTCGACCGGGTGAACAGCTCGGCGAGCACGGTCGGCATCATCGGCAACAACGGCACGATCACCGCCGCCAACGACGGCGCGGCAGTCGAGGTCACGGCCGGCGGCGCGGTGACGCTGAGCGCGGCGAGCATCGGCACGTCCGGGTTCAGCCGTCCGTTCGACGTCGCAGGGAGTTCGGTGGGCCTCACTGCCAACGGCTCGGGGACCGGTTCCGGCTACATCGGTTCGGGTGCCACGCCGGCCAACGCCGTGACTGCCGCGACGCCGCGGCTCACGGTCAATGCGGCCCAGCAGTTCAATGTCGATACCGGCGCCGTCCCGCTGGTCGACCTGACCGTCACCGCGACGCCCTCGGGCGTCGGCGCCGGGGGCATCGCGCAGGTGCGCTCCGACGGCCAGCCGTTCGTGTTCGGCACCGATGGCTCGAAGTTCACGCTGAACAACCTGTCGACCAGCACGCAACTGAACGGCGGCACGCTCTCGTTCACGTCGACCGCGGGCAACCTCGAATTCGGCAACATCGATTTCAGCGCGACCAACGGCGCGCTGACGTTGCGCACCCAGCAGAACGGCACGGGCGACGTGACGCGCATCGCCGGCCCGGTCAACCTCGGCAGCGGGCGGCTGACCGTGCAGGCCGACCGCAACGTGGACCTCGGCGACCTGACCGTGGGCGGGTTGTCGGTGAGCAGCGTCAATGGCTCCTTCCCCGGTCCGGGGGCGTGCGAGTCCATCGGCTTCTCCTTCGTCTGCGCGACCAACACGCTGACCGTCGGCGACATCACCGGCGGTGGCTTCGGCGGCAGCTTCACTGCGACTACCCGGCGCGCGATCGCGGCCGGCGTGATCGAAGGCGTGGGCATCGTCAGCTTGAACGCCTATTCCGGTGGCATCTCCACCGGTGCGATCGGCAGCGGCGCCGCCCCGGCCGATTCCGTCACGCTTCGCACCAACCAGACCTCGGCCGGCGGCAACATCTCGACCGGCGCGATCGAGTCGGCATCGATCAGCCTGTCCGCGACCGGCACGGCGACCACC
>LNFM01009741.1_pt1 | contig 13833 bp, 12 predicted proteins | sample 596031 | NCBI WGS metagenome assembly LNFM01 (sample SAMN04254537, study PRJNA301005) | activated carbon metagenome | isolation source: dual media filters at the Ann Arbor, Michigan drinking water treatment plant | place: USA: Ann Arbor
GCTGGTGCCGCATGCCGGGCCCGTCAATGGACAGGCAACACTGCACTATACACACAGATCCGCCGGCGCGGGTGACGCCCCGGCGTCTAGAGGATCCGGAGCCCGAGGGCAGACGCGGCGAGCTCGGCGGCGAGGACGGCGGTCGTGTTCTGGAGATCCAGGACGGGGTTGACCTCGACCAGATCCAGCGCGATGACCCGATGGGCGTCCGCGAGGATCTCCATGGCCATGTGCGCCTCCCGATAGTTCAGACCGCCGCGCACAGGGGTGCCGACACCCGGGGCGATGGAGGGATCGCAGACGTCGAGGTCGAACGAGACGTGGATGCCGGCGGTATCGCGACCGGCGATGGCGATGGCCTGCTCGATCACTGCCGCCGCGCCCTGGCGATCGATGTCCTTCATCGTGAACACGTGTACGCCGGACGCGCGGACCGCGTCCCGCTCCCGGTCGTCCAGGTTGCGGATCCCGACCAGGACGGTGTGTTCGGGCCGCACCTTCGGGGAGGTGCCGCCGATGCCGGCCAGCTCGTGTGGCGCGTGGCCGAGGAGGGCGGCCAACGGCATGCCGTGGACGTTGCCCGAGATGGTCGTCTCGGGCGTGTTCATGTCGGCGTGCGCGTCGACCCAGATCAACCCGAGCGGCCGCCCCTGGCGGGCCGCGAAGGTGGCCGACGCCGCGACCGATCCGGCCCCCAGACTGTGGTCGCCGCCGATGACGATGGGGAAGGCGCCGGCGGTGTGGCTGTCGAGCGCCTCGAGATAGAGCGCCGCGCAGACCTCCTGGATCTCCTGGATGTAGCGCCGGGTCGGGTCCCCGGGGGACCGCGTTTCCGGCGTCGGCGTCGGGATGTCGCCGCGGTCGTGGACCCGGTGTCCCAGCGCCGTCAGGCGCTCGCCGATGCCCGCGATCCGCACGGCCGACGGGCCCATGTCGACGCCGCGTCGACCCCCGCCGAGGTCGAGCGGCACGCCAATCAGGTGGATGTCGGCCATGGGCGGGCTATCGCTTGACGCTGATGGACACGCCTTCGCCACTCGGGGCCACGACGGCGGTCAGGAGGTCGGCGCGGGTGTTCACCGTGGTCAGGAAGTCCTGCATGTCCGCCCCCTTGTTGATGACGTTGTGGGCGAGGATCAGCCCGCCGCGCCTGACGCGGGGGAAGGTCATGTCGAAGTACTTCTGGTAGTCGGGCTTCCAGGCGTCGATGAAGACGAAGTCGAAGTCCCCGGGTTCGGCGGGCACGGCCTTGAAGGCATCGCCGGCCACGACCGTGACGACATCGCCGAGCCCGGCGGCGGCGATGTTGGCCTTCAGTTCCTCGGCCCGGACCGGGTCGTACTCGATGGTCGTCAACCTGCCACCGGTTTCACGCAGCCCGAGGCCGAGCCAGATGGCGGAATAGCCACTCGCACCGCCGATTTCGATGGCCTTCTGCGTCCGGTTCATCACGACGAGCAGGCGCAGGAAGCGGCCGTCCTCTTCCGAGATGGCCAGCTGCCCTGTGTCGGCCTCGCGAATCTTCGTCAGCAACTGCTGCAACGCCGGCGTCAGCGCCGGCAACGCCGCGAGTTCGTCCGCGGTCCGGATGGCCGTCGTGGCAGGGGCGGCGGGTGCGGCGGCCGGGGCCGCGGGCCCCGAGGGCGTGCCACAGCCGAGAGAGACGAGCGCACTGCAGGTGAGGGCAGCAGGGAGGAGGCGGAAGCGCAAGGCGTTCATGCGCCGTGAATTCTACCCCTCGTGCGTCACGCGGTGTGCCAGCGCCGCAGCAGGCCCTGCATCGCCCCGCGGGCGTCGCTGATCACGTCGGGGATGCCGACGGCCCGGAAGCCGCTGCCGCAGACGGCCACGGGCGGCAGCGCCGCCATTGCGGTTTCGATCTGCGCCACGCGGTCGGCATGGCCCACCTCGTGTTGGGGGCTCATGCCCGTCCAGCGCACCACCCGTGTCAGTACCGGGTCGCCACTGATGCCGAAGCGGCGGGTCCAGCTGGCGTGCGCGAGGGCGACCAGGTCCTCGTCGGTCCGGGCAAGCACGGCCTCGTCGAACGCGCCGCCGAAGAACCCGCGCAGGAGCGTGGTCCCGCCCGGCGCGCGGCCGTTCCACTTGCTGCTCAGCCAGCTGGTGGCGAGCAATGGCTCCCGCCCGGGTTCGGGCGTCGAGACGTAGCCGCTGCCCCGCATCGGCCGCGCAATCTGCTGGTCGCGATACGCCGCCAGTACGCCAGCGCTGGAGACATAGCGGATCCCCGCCGCCAGGTCGGCGGCCACCGGCAGCACGGGGCGCAGCCACCCGGCCACGACCGGCGCCGGCGCGGCGAGCAGGAGCAGGTCGGCCACGAGCGTGTGTCCGGCACGGGTGCGGACCTGCCAGCCGGCGCCATCGGCGGCCAGCGCGTCGGCGCCATCGCCGAGGTGCAGGGTGCCGGCCGGGAGGGCGGCCGCGAGCGCGTCGACCAGCGTGGCCATCCCCCGCGGGAAGCTCCGGAAGGCGCCGCCGGCCACGGCGCGCGCGGCCTGTCGCCGCAGGGCGAGCAGCACGCTGCCGCCCCGGCGTTCGACGGCCACCAGCTGCGGCAGGACCGCGGCCGCCGACAGCCGGTTCAGGTCACCCGCGTGGATCCCGCCCAGCAGGGGCTGGGCGATGCGGTCTGCGGCCTCGGCGCCGAAGCGCCGCCGGAAGAAGGCGCCGGCGCTCTCGTCGCCGCCTGACCGCCGGCGAGGGATGAGCGGCTCGAGCGCCACGCGGACCTTGCCGGCGGGTGACAGGAGGGTCGAGGCGAGGAACGGTCCGGGCCTCGTGGCGATGCCGAAGGCCCCGCCCTCCGGCAGGGCATGCAAGGTGTCCTGCCGCAGGACCCATGCGCCGCGTGGAGGCTTCATGCCGATCAGGTCGCCGTCGATGCCGAGTTCACGGCACAACCCGATCGCGCCGGGTTTGCTGATCAGGAAGGAGTCGGGGCCGGCATCCAGCACGTACGGGTCGAGGATGTCGGTGCGGATGACGCCGCCCGCCCGGTCCTGGGCCTCGACGACGGTCACCGGCAGGCCGTGCCGGTGGCACTCCCACGCGGCGGCCAGGCCGGCGATGCCGCCGCCCAGCACGAGCACGCGCGGGGCGGTCGTGCTCATCGCTGACGCGTGGCGGTGAGGGCGTGTACCAATCGAGCGACGCGCTGGACGACGTCGGGTGACGTCATGGGCAGGACGCCATGGCCCAGATTGAAGATGTGCCCCGGCCGGCCGCCGGCGCGCGACACGATGTCCTCGACGGCGGTGCGGATGCGCGACCACGGTCCGAGGAGCAACGTGGGGTCGAGATTGCCCTGGATCCCGCGTTCGGGACCGATGAGCTGCCAGGCGCGATCGAGGGGCGTGCGCCAGTCGGCCCCGACGACCGCGCTACCGGCCGTGGCCATGTCCTCGAGGAGCATCGCGGTGCCGACGCCGAAGTGGATCGAGGGCACGTCGAGGTCGGCGATCGCCTCGAAGACGCGCCGCGTGTGGGGCAGGGCGAATTCCCGGTAGTCGGCGGGGCCCAGCTGGCCGACCCAGGAGTCGAAGACCTGCACGGCGTCCACGCCAGCCGCCACCTGCGCGCGCAGATAGGCGCCGGCCATGTCGGCGAGGCGTCCGCAGAGGGTGTGCCAGGCCTCGGGCTCGGTGTACATCATGGCCTTGGTGCGGGCGAAGTCCTTGGAGGGGCCGCCTTCGATGCAGTAGGAGGCGAGGGTGAAGGGGGCGCCCACGAAGCCGATCAGGGGGACGTCGAGCCGCGGCTTCAGCTGCCGAATCGTGTCCAGGACATAGCCGAGGGCGAAGGCCGGGTCGATGGGGTGGAGGCGGTCGATGTCCGCGGCCGAGCGGATGGGGTCGTCGAACTGGGGGCCCTCGCCCTTCACGAAGTCGAAGGTGAGCCCCATGGGCTCGAGCGGGAGGAGCAGGTCGGAGAAGAGAATGGCGGCATCGATCTCCATCGCCTCGACCGGCTGGAGGGTCACCTGGGCCGCCAGATCAGGGGTCTTGCAGAGTTCCAACATGCCGTATTGCTGGCGCAAAGCCCGGTATTCGGGCATGTATCGTCCCGCCTGGCGCATGAACCAGACGGGGGTGGCGTCGACGGGCTGGCGCCGGCAGGCGCGAAGGAATCGGTCGTTCACGGTAGAGAAGGGCACCTAAGTGGCTTGAAAACAGGGCGTTAGGGTTTCCGGACGGCCTGTGGCAGAATAAGGCCCGCCGCGCGAGACGCGCTGGCAAGTGGTTACGCATCCATGCTAGCATTGCGCGTTTGCCGTCGCGTGGCAGGCGCGGGGCAGGCCGGCGCTCGTCGAGGGGCCGCGGAGGCTGTGTGGCGATTCTCATCCGTCCGGTACGCGAACAATTCGAGCACGACCGGGTCATCCGGGCGTTGGAACTCGCGCTAGGCGAGCGATTCGCCGTCGAGGTCAACGTCGGGGATGAACGGAAGGTGCCCATCAAGACCGGCACCGGCCAGGCCTATCCCGATCTCATCCTTTCGACCCTGGACCCGGCGCGCAAACCGGTGGCCATCGTCGAGGTCGAGACCGGTGAGTCGGTCAACAATCTCGAAGCGATGTACCAGTGGGTCCTGTTTGCCAAGGCCCGCGCGCAGTTCCGACTCTACGTGCCGGTGGCGGGCGTGGACGCCGCTCGGCGTCTTTGCACCCAGCACTCCATCGCCGCGGCCGAAATTTGGTCGTATGCCTCCCTCGGCGGCGACCAGATTCGCCTGGAGCGAGTCTTTCGGGACCCCGCCCTCCCCAACGACACCAGTACCCCCTCGGCCGAACCGCTGGTCGACATCGTGTCGATTCGGACGAGGCGGGCCAGTGACATCGAGGCGGCCGTCGAGTCGGCCATCCAGAACCCGCGTCGCGACGACAGTCCGGTCGACAGCCGCCGGGCGATTGCCGAGGCCGCCGCGGCCGCCGCTGCCGAACCGCTGCGCCTGCCGCCGCTGAAGCCGAAGGCGGGCAAGGCCAAGGCGACCAAGACCGCCGCCAGGGTGGCGCCGCTCCGGCCGACCACCCCGGTGCCGTTCGTGCCCAACGCCACCGCCACCGCCGCAGCGGTCGCGGCCGTCAAGGCGGCAGCTGCGGCCAAGGCTGCCGCGGCCCGACCCGTGACCGTCGACGTGGCCCCTCCGCCGGTCGTCGTGCCGGAGCCGGTCGCGCCGGTGGCGACGCCCGCGCCGGCACCGACGCCCAAAGCCGACACCGCCAGCCCGCCCGCGGCCCGCCCGGCCCCGGCCGCCAAGTCCGCGGGGGCCAAGGTCGAGCGCAAGACTCAAGGGGCCGTCGCGCCGCCGCCAGCGAAGACGGCCGCACCCGCGAAGGCCGCCGTCCCGCCCGCCAAGGCCGCCAAGCCGGTCGTGGCCCCCAAGGCCGCGCCCGCCCCGAAGCCGGTCACCGCCAAGGCGCCCGCAGCCAAGGCGAGCTCTGGCGCCAGGGCCGTCTCGTCGAAGCCGGCCCCAGCGAAGCCTGCCCGGGGCGTCGCGGCCAAGCCCGCGACCACCAAGGGCGGCGCCGCCAAGGCGGCCCCAGGCAAGACGGCCCCACGGGCGACCAAGGCGCCCGCGCCTCGTGCCGTCGCGTCGGCGCGCCAGGCCAGTCCTGCGCGCGGAGGCGCCAAGAGCAAGCCCGCCACGCCGGCGGCCAGGCCCGCGGCGAAGGCGACACCGGCACGTCCGGCCGGGAAGGCGGCCAAGTCGGCGCCCCCGGCGCGCCCGGCCCGCTCGGCTGCCAAGGCCGCGCCGCGCACGGCGTCCAAGAACGGTCCGACCCGCAGCGCCACCGCCGCCCGCGCGGCCAAGGCGCCTGTCCGCGCTGCCAAGGCGACGCGTACTGCGGCGGTGGCCAAGGGCGCGCGTCCATCGACCAGTCGCGCGACGGCCGGCCGGACGCCGGCGAAGGCGTCGGCCCATCGTGCGACCGCCCGTCCCTCGGCCGCCAAGCCGAAGCGGAAGTAGGGACGAGGAGCGCCGGTGCCGCTGATCCGCCTGGCCCGGGACAAGCGCGGGCTCGACACCCTCTATCTCCTGCACCACCGACCGGACGGGCGCGGCGAGCCGCGCCTGCGCGTCATCTACTTCTGCGCCGCCGCGCAAGGCCTCGACTTCGGCCGACAGGCGCTGGATCCGCAGACGCAACGCGCGCTCGAGCAACGCTATCCGGACGTCGCCTTCGACTGGCAGGCCCTGCTCAAGGAGATCGAGCAGCGACGCCTCCCGCCGCAGGTCGAACCGCAGGCGCGCCGGTCGCGGCCGGCCACCAAGACCGAGCGACGGCCTCCGCCGTCTGAAGCACCGGCAGAGAAGACCGCCGGAGCCAGCAAACGGAAGCGGCGACGTGGGGGAAGCGGGCAGTCCAGCCCGTCCGCTCGCGCGAACTCCGGCACGGCAGATTCCGCATCGGTGTCGCCTCCGGTCGCGGTGCCTCCTATAATCGAATGATGCCTGTACGTCTGAGCCGACTCGGATTGCGCGCCGCAGCGGTCCTGCTCGGCGTGGCCACACTCCCCGCGCAGCAGCAACCGGCCCCGCCGGCGCCCGCTGGTCCGCAGGACCCGTCCCGTCCCGACTTCGCGGTGACGACCAGCCTGGTCAGCACCGACGTGATCCCGCGCGATGGCGCCGGGCAGTTCCTCGCCGACCTCAAGAAGGAAGACTTCATCGTCAACGAGGACGGCGTCGAGCAGATGGTCGCCTCGCTCACGCTGGTGCACGGCGGGCGCTACTTCAACCTCGCCGCGCCGCCGCCGGCGCCGGTCGAGGAGGGGATGGTGCTGCCGCCGCCCCGTCCGGTCAACGACGCCGCCGGGCGCATCTTCCTGCTGTTCGTCGACGACCTGCACCTCGACTTCCGCAACACGCCGCGCATCCGCGACCTGTTCAAGAAGATCTCGACCGAGCTGATTCACGACGGCGACATGTTCGGCATCGTCTCCACCGGGCCGTCGTCCATCTCGGTGGACCTCACGTACGACCGCAAGCGGCTCGACGAGTCGATCAAGAAGATCAGCGGCAGCGGCCTCAAGCCCAAGGACATCCTGGAGCAGCCCAACGGGCAGCAGGGCAACCAGGAACTGCGCTATCGCGCGCACGTCGCCTTCAGTACCGCGTTCGACCTGATGCGCGAACTGGAGAAGGTGCAGAACCGCCGCAAGGCGCTGATCTACGTCACCAACGGGTACGACTTCGACCCGTTCCCGCAGGGGCGCCTGCAGCGCGACGCGCTGTACGGCTACAACCAGACGGGGATGGACCCTCGTGACCCCGCGGCCGTCACCAATCGCCAGGGGCAGCAGTTCGCCGACGCCGACCTGGCGCGCGAACTGGCGGACCTGACCCGCGCGGCCAATCGCGCCAACGCCACCATCTACACCATCGACCCGCGCGGCCTCGTCGGCGGCGCCGAGATGGACGACGAGGTGGACATGGTCGAGTGGAACAACCACGTGCGCAAGACGCAGGACAGCATGCGCGTCCTGGCCGAGGAGACCGGCGGGACGGCGGTCATCAACCAGAACGACTTCGCGAAGGCGCTCAAGAAGATCGACGCCGAGACCAGCGACTACTACGTGCTCGGCTACTACTCGAGCAACCCCGATCCGACGCGCAAGCGGCGGCAGATCGAGGTCAAGGTGAAGAAGCCCGGGGTGCAGGTGTGGGCGCGCAAGGGCTACGCGCTCAAGACCCCGAAGGACGACGAGAAGTCGAAGTAGGGAGGGACCGCTCGCGGAGCGGTCCCCGGGATGGTCTGCCGCTTTACCGGGCGCTGCGACGACGAGTCGTGGCGCCCGTGGTCTTTTGTGCAGCGGCCTTGCGCGGAGCGGCCTTCCTGGCCACCGGGCGCTTGGTCGCGCCAGCGGCGCGGGTGGCCGTCTGGCGGCTGGTGCCGAAGAACTCGGCATGGACCGCGCGCACCGCCGAATCCAGGTCGGTACGGCCGATGACGCAGCTGACCTTCATCTCCGACGTGCTGATGCAGTCGATGTTGACGCCGACCTTCGCCAGCGCCGTGAACATGCGGGCCGCCAGCCCCGGCGTCGACGCGATGCGCGACCCGACGATGGCGATCTTGGCCACGTCGAGATCGACGAGGACCTCGCCGACGATGTGCCGCTTGCGCCAGGTGCTCTCGAGCTCCTTGATGCGATCGACCTGATCGTTGTCGGTGACGAAGGTGATGCGGTTGCGGTCATGCGTGGCCGCGGCCTGGATGATCAGGCGGACGTTGACGTCCTCGCGGGCGAGGTCGCGGAAGATGGCGGCGGCGAGACCGGGCTCGTCGCGGACCTCCAGGAGTGTCACCTTGGCGATCTTCTTGTCCGACGTGATCCCCACTACGGCTGCGTCTTCCATCACTCCTCCACGAATCCAGGTGCCCTGACGGCGGTGGAACGTCGACCGCACGTGGATGGGCACGTCGTACTGCATGCAGATCTCGGCCGCGCGCGGGTGCAGCACCTTGGCGCCACTGGCCGCCAGCTCGATGGCCGCCTCGTAGCTCATCTCCGGCACGAGTCGCGCGGTGTCGACGACATTGGGATCGGCGGTGTAGACGCCGTCCACATCGGTGCAGATTTCACAGACCGGGGCCTGCAGGGCCGCCGCCAGCGCCGCGCCGGTGATGTCGCCGCCGCCGCGTCCGAGCGTCGTGATCTCGTGGTCACTGGTCACGCCCTGGAAGCCGGCGACGATGACCACGCGTCCGCTCTCCAGTTCGTGCACGAGGCGTCCCGTGTCGACCTTGGCGATGCGCGCGCGATTGAACGAGCCATCGGTGCGGATGCCCACCTGCGAGGCCGTCAGCGAGACGGCCGGCACGCCGCGGTCCTGCAGGGCCAGGCTGAGCAGGGAGACGGCGATCGTCTCGCCGCAGGCGAGCAACTGGTCCATCTCGCGGCCGGCCGGTCGACTGGAGACCTGGCTGGCCATCGAGATCAGCTGGTCGGTGGTCTTGCCCATGGCCGAGACCGCCACGACCATGTGCCGCGCCTCGGCCTGGCAGGCGATGATGCGATCGGCCACCTTGCGGATGTGCTCCGGCGTGGCCACCGAGCTGCCGCCGTACTTCTGGACCAGCAGTTTCGAGCGTTCGAAGCGGCTCATGCGCGATCCCCTGCGACGCCGGCGAGCGTGCCCGCGAGGTAGGCATCGACGTCGTCCAGCGAACGCGTGATGGGAATGGCCTTCGCCACGCGCGTGGTCATGATGTCGGCGGTCTTGTAGCCATTGCCGGTGACGCACACGACGATGGATTCGTCGCGCGGGATGCGTCCCTGGGCGATGAGCTTGCGGGTCACGGCGATGGTGGTGCCGCCGGCCGGTTCCGTGAAGATGCCTTCGGTGTCGGCCAGCAGGTTGATGCCGTCGAGGATCTCGGCGTCCGCCACCATCTCTCCCCAGCCGCCTGACTCGCGCAGCACCTCGAGCACCTGGAAGCCGTCGGCCGGGTTGCCGATGGCGATCGACTTGGCGATCGTCTGGGGCTTGACCGGGTCGGGGTAGTCGAGGCCCTGATGCAGGGCGCGGACGACCGGCGCCGAGCCTTCGGCCTGCGCCCCGTACATGCGGGGCAGGTCACCGTCCGCGAGGCCCAGCTGCTTCAGTTCGCGGAAGCCGCGGAAGATGCGGGGCAGCAGGGTGCCGCCGGCCACCGGCGAGACCACGTGCTTCGGGAACTGCCAGCCGAGCTGCTCGACGATCTCGAACCCCATCGTCTTGGCGCCTTCTGCGTAGTAGCTGCGCAGGTTGATGTTGGCAAAGCCCCAGCCGTGCTTGTCGGCCACCTGTGAGCACAGGCGGTTGACGTCGTCGTAGTTGCCGCGCACGGCAAGCAGCGTCGGGTGGTAGATGGCCGAGCCGAGCACCTTGTAGGGCTCGAGGTCGTCGGGAATGAAGACGAAGCAGCGCAGCCCGAGGCGAGCGGCGTGGGCGGCGACGCTGTTGCCGAGATTGCCGGTCGAGGCGCAGGCAAAGGTCGTGAAGCCGAGCTCCACGGCGCGGGTCGCCGCCACCGACACCACGCGGTCCTTGTAGGAGAGCGTCGGGTGGTTGACACCATCGTCCTTGATATACAGCTCGCGGACGCCGAGCCGCTCGGCCAGCCGCGGCGCCGGCACCAGGGGCGTGAAGCCGGAGCCGAACCCGGTCAGGGGCTCGCCGGTGATCGGCAGGAGTTCGCGATAGCGCCAGATGTTGCGCGGGCGCGAGGCGATGTTCTCGCGCGTGAAGGTGGTGGCGGCCTTCTCGTAGTCGTACACCGGCTCGAGAGGGCCGAAGCACTGGTCACAGACGTAGGTGGCTTCCGCGGGGAACGCGGTGTGGCACACGTGACATTGCAGACCGAGCAGTGTGGACACGTTTGGCAATCCTTACCCGTGGGACACGGCCAGGGGACTCGCCGTGACCGGTTGGTGCACGTCGAGCACCCTGATGACGACGTCGGGGTCGATCGTCGCGTAGAGGCCGCGCAGGGCGGCGACGACGGGACCGGGGTCGCCCGACACGCAGACGGCGACCGAGGGCCCGGCACCCGACAGAAAGGCACCCAGCATGCCCGGAGCCTCGAGCGCGAGGACCTCGGCAAGGCCGGGCACGAGTGGCAGGCGATAGGGCTGGTGCAGCCGATCGGCGAAGGCTTCGCGCAGCAGGTCGAAACGCCCCTGGGCAAGCGCCTGCAGCAGGAGCGCGGTCCGCTGCACGTTGTGGATGGCGTCGTGCCGCGACACCTGGGCCGGCAGCACGGCGCGCGCGGTCCTGGTCGGCAGAGCCAGGCCGGGCGTGGCGACCACGAGCCGGACGCCGTCGGGCCAGGGCGCCGCGACCACGCAGACGTGCCCGCGCGCGTCGACGCAGCCGGCGACGAGGCCGCCGAGCGTGGCGGCCGTCACGTTGTCGGGATGTCCTTCGATGGCCGTGAGGACGTCGATGATCAGCGCGTCCGTCACGCCGTCGACGACGAAGGCCGCGAGGCGGCCCCCGGCGACGAGCGCGGCGGCGCTGCTGCCGAGCCCGGCGCAGGGAGGAATGTCGCAGGTCACCGTGACGTCGAGCGAGCGGCCCTCGCCGGCCGCGGTCCCGAGGGCCTGCGTCACGGCGCGGAATCCCGTGACGATGAGGTTGTCCCCCGGCGGGACGGTCCCGGCGAACCGGCAGCGCAGATCGCCGAGTCCGTCGTCGACGATGCTCGTGACGTCGGCGCGCAGGTACAGACCGAGCGCGAGGCCGAGTGCATCGAAGCCCGGGCCCAGATTCGACGTCGAGGCCGGGACGACGACGCTGCCGAGGGGACGCGCGACGCTCATGCGAGAACCGGCAGGCAGAGCGGCGGCGTGACGTGGAAGGGCAGCGTCGCGATCTCGGCGAGCGCCTGGCCCATGGCGGCCGTCGAACACGCTTCGAGCGTGATCACGAACGGCAGACGGTCCTTCGTGCCGCCCGGTTCCTGCAGGACCGCGTCGATGTTGATCGCATGCGCCGAGAAGATCGACGCCAGGCTCGCGATGATCCCGGGACGGTCGTGCACCACGAGGCGCAGGTAGTACGGCGCCATCTGCAGGTTGGTGACCGAGGACGGCGCGGTCGTGTTCGGCCAGGCCGCGGGGGCACCGCCCGCGCGGCGAGCGATCGCCAGCAGATCGGACACCACCGCGACGGCGGTGGGGAAGCCGCCGGCGCCGTAGCCTGCGAACGTGGTCTCCCGCCCGTAGGCGCCCCCGGCGACGATGAGGTTCTGGCTGCCGATGACGCGCGCGAGCGGCGAGGTGAGCGGCACCAGCGCCGGCCCGACGCGCGCTTCCACCTGACCGTCGGCGGCCGACACCCGCGACACTTGCCGGATGGTGGCCTGCAGCCGCCGCGCGTACACGAAGTCGTCGTCGCTGATCGTGCGGATGCTCTCGCACGGGACGTCGGCCGGGGCCAGGTCGAGGCCGAGGCCGACCCGCGCCAGGATGCACAGTTTGGCGCGCGCGTCGTAGCCCTCGAGGTCGTCGGTGGGATCGGCTTCGGCGAAGCCGGCCGCCTGCGCTTCCTGCAGCGCGACATCGAAGGCCAGCCCGGCCGATTCCATCCGCGTCAGGATGTAGTTGCAGGTGCCGTTGAGGATGCCCGAGACGCTGGTCAGGCGATCGCCCGCAATGCCTTCACGGAGCCCGCGCACCACGGGGATGCCGCCACCGACGGCGGCCTCGAACAGCAGATCGACGCCGCGCTCGGCGGCGCGCCCCAGCAGCGCCTGGCCGTGGGTGGCGATCAGCTGCTTGTTGGCGGTGACCACGGGGCGCCCGGCGTCGATCGCGCGTTCGTGCCAGGTGCGGGCGGGATCCAGTCCGCCGACGACCTCGACGATCACGTCCACATCGGCCTCGAGCACGTCGTCGATGCGATCGGTCCAGGTGACCGCGTCCGGCACCCACGCGACACGCTTGCGGGCGACGTCGCGATTGAAGATGTGCGAGAGCGTCAGCAGGCCATCGCTGCGCTCGACGATCAGGCGGGCCACGGCCTGACCCACCGTGCCGAAGCCGAGCAGTCCTACGGTCAATGCCATCACGGGAATTCTACATGCGATGTGGATATGCGCATGAGTGGATGGACAAGCTATGACAGGAGTCCGCGGCGCCGTGGCCCGACAAAAAGGGGCCGGACGGGTGCGAGTCGTCCAGCCCAAGGAGGGACGTGCGTACTGGCTTGTGATGCGGCATGTGGCAGAGCACATGCTGCGCGCACACTACTGCTGATGCGGCCGCCGGTGGAAATAGAATGATGTTATCGAATGAGCGGGCGCGCCTTATGGGCGCACGAGCCGAGGTCAGGCGTGGACGTCGGGGCCGATGCGGTCGCGGCCAGGCGGCGGGATGACCCGCAGCCGCGGCTTGACGCGATCGAAGGACGCCAGCACTTCCTGGACCGCGCGCGGCACGCGGTTGGCGCGCACGTAGACCCACCCGGTCTCGCGAATCAGGGTCTGCCCGGTGATGCGGGCGCAGAAGAACTGGCCGGACGCCACCTCGCGGGCCACGCTCTGATACGAGATGATCGACAGCCCCAACCCGGCCCGCACCAGGGCCTTGATGATCTCGACGTTCTCGGTCTCGGTGACGATCTGCGGGACGATCTGGTTGCGCAGGAAGAACTCGTCGACGACCCGGCGCGTGTTCGACCCGGTCTCGAACAGCACGAACGGCTGGTCGCGGAGGTCGGCCGGCGTCACCCGGGCCTTGCTGGCCAGCGGGTGGTTGGGCGACGACACCACGAGCAACTCTTCCTGCAGGGCCGGCACGGTGACCAGGTCGGGGTCGCTGATCGGCAGTGTCAGGAGGGCGACGTCGGCCGTGCCCGAGCGCAGACCCGCCAGGCACTTGTCGGTGGCGCCCGCCGTGATCTTGATCTCGGCGTCGGGATGATGCTTGCGGAAGTCGCGGAGCAGGGCAGGGAAGACGTACAGGCTGACCGTCATGCCGCCCGCCAGCCGGACCGGGCCGATCAGGGACGCCTGCGTGTCGGTGATCCTGGCGACGGTGTCCTTCAGGTCCAGGAAGACCCGGTGGCTCAGTTGCAGCAGGGCCTCGCCCGCCGGGGTGATGCGGATGCGGCGGCCGATCCGGAGGAAGACGGCCTCGTTGAGTTCTTCCTCGAGCAGCAGGACCTGCCGACTGATCGCCGACTGCGAGACGTTGAGCTTCTCGCCGGCGGCGGTGAAGGAGCCGGTCTCGGCAATGGCCCGGATGATTTCGAGTTGGCGAAGGTCCATGCCTCGGGCGCGATGACGCGACCGGAGCGTACCACGGCGGGCCCTGGCGGACC
>LNFM01009743.1_pt1 | contig 13830 bp, 15 predicted proteins | sample 596031 | NCBI WGS metagenome assembly LNFM01 (sample SAMN04254537, study PRJNA301005) | activated carbon metagenome | isolation source: dual media filters at the Ann Arbor, Michigan drinking water treatment plant | place: USA: Ann Arbor
CATGCTGCCGATCCTGTTCACGTTCCTGTTCGCGGGCTTCCCTGCGGGCCTCGTCATCTACTGGACTTGGTCGAACGCGCTCTCGATCTTGCAGCAATACGTGATCATGCGCCGCCAAGGCGTTGAAACTCAGCTCGACACCTTCCTGAAGAAGCGGTTCGCGCCGAAAGAAGCCGGATCGTGAACGAAGAAGAACACGCCGAGTGGATTGAGGCTGGGCGGGTTCTGTTCGCTGGGCCGGTGACGTTCGAACGCGGTGTTGTCGGCATGGAGCATCTGCCGGATGCTACCCTGCCGGAGGTCGCCTGCGCGGGCCGCTCCAATGTCGGCAAATCCAGCTTGATCAATGCGATCACAGGTCGGCTGAAGTTGGCGCGCGCATCGACTGAGCCTGGACGCACCCGCGAACTCAACTTCTTCGTCGTCGGCGAAAGCCTCAGGCTCGTTGACTTGCCCGGCTATGGCTACGCCAAGGCTGGCCGCGGCGACATTGAGCGCTGGACCAAGCTCACGCGCGATTATCTGCGCGGACGCCCCTCACTCAAGCGTGTGCTGCTCTTGATCGACTCTCGCCACGGCCTGAAGCCGCATGACAACGACGTCATGGACGCGCTCGACACATCCGCTGTTACGTATCAAATCGTCTTGACCAAGGCGGACAAGATCAAGCCGACCGAATTGGCCGAGGTTGCGAAAGCCGTTTCCGCCGCGATCGCCAAGCGTCCGGCAGCGCATCCAGACGTGATCGCCACTTCGTCCGAGACCGGCCTCGGCATCGACGTGCTGCGCGCTGAAATCGCGGCCTTGGCGTGAGCGGCGTTACCGCTTAGGAACCGCTCGTGAGCAAGACGTCCCCACAAGATCGCCTGAAGGCGCTGGAGAACGGTTTGGCAGCAGCCAAGACGTTGGCCGAAGCCTTGCCGTTTATCCAGATTTACGACCGCGAGATCGTGGTTGTGAAATATGGCGGTCACGCCATGGGCGACACCGAAACTGCCCGCAAATTCGCCGCAGACATCGTTCTTTTGAAGCTCGTGGGCATTCACCCCGTCGTCGTACACGGCGGCGGCCCGCAAATCAGCCGCATGCTCGACCGGGCGGGCGTCAAATCGCAGTTTGTCGATGGTCTTCGCGTGACGGATTCCGCGACGATGGAAGTGGCGGAGATGGTGCTGTCAGGCAGCGTCAACAAAGAGCTGGCGCACCTGATCACGGCCGCAGGCCGTGAAGCGGACGTGCGCGGCGTTGGCCTCTCCGGCAAAGATGCGCGTATCATCACGTGCGAGAAAGCCGTGCGCACGCGCAAGGATCCCGACAGCATGATCGAGCAAGTCGTCGATCTTGGTTATGTCGGCGAGCCAAGCGATGTCGATCCGACTCTGATTCAGGCTCTGATCAACGCGCCGGAAGATTACATTCCCGTTGTTGCGCCGATCGGCGTCGCCGAAGATGGCCGCACCTACAACATCAACGCTGACACCGCCGCTGGCGCGATCGCCAAGGCGCTCTCAGCCAAGCGCTTTATTCTGCTCTCTGACATTCCCGGCGTGCTCGACAAGAATGGCGAGCTGATCCGTGAGATGTCGGTGAACGACGCTAAGCAGCTGATGGAAGACGGCACCGCGACGGGCGGCATGATTCCGAAGCTGGAAACTTGCATCGCAGCACTCGATAACGGCGTCGAGGCTGCGGTCATTCTCGATGGGCGCACGCCCCACGTTTTGTTGATGGAGCTGTTCACCGAGCATGGCGCAGGCACGCTCATTCAATAAGGCGATCTTTTTCGCCACGGTGTTCTGCGCTGCCGCGGCAGCGCTTCTCGCGTTCGCGGGTCGCGCCGGGGCGCAGCAGGAGCGTCAGCAGAACGGCTGGCAGATCTGCAACGAAACAAGCTACGTGCTCGAAGCAGCCACTGGCCGCCCGGACGGGCGCGCCATTGTCGTACAAGGCTGGACACGGCTTCGCCCGGGCGAGTGCCGCGTCGCCGTACAAGCGCCGCTCGCGCGCGGCACGCACTATCTCTACGCCCGTTCCTCGCTCGCTCACCGTGGCGGGAGGCGCCAATGGGGCGGCGATGCGCGCCTCTGCGTCGATTCCTCCGATAGCTTCACCATCGAGAACCCGCCGCAATGCGCCGCGCAAAGCCTTGATGAGCGCCGCTTCCGCCGCGTGCAGATCAACAAGCGCGATACGTGGCGCACGTCTTTCTCAGAAGCGACGACGTATACGACGGCGCGCGCACGTCAGGCCGGTCTGCAACGCTTGCTCGATGATGCGGGCTACGATTTGCGCGAAGGCCGCCGTGGCGCCGATCCGCGCCGCATCGCGCAAGCGATCGCGCAATTCCGCGCCACCGCGCGGCTTGCGCCAACAGCGAGCGAAAACCAGTTGATCGACGCGCTCGAAAACTATGCGCGCCGCCGCTCGCAACAGGTAGGCCTCACGCTCTGCAATCGCGCCCGCGGTCGTATGTGGACGGCGATCGCACGCCGCCGTGGCGAAGGTTGGGAAAGCCGTGGCTGGTGGCCGCTCAATCCCGGCGGCTGCGTGCGCACGATCGACGATGTGCTGATCCAGGAATTGTATTACGTCCACGCCAGCCTCGAGGGACCGGAAGGCACACGCCAGCTTGCGGCCGGCGGCGAGCCCTTCTGCACCAGCGGCGCGCGCTTTGCGATCATCGAGCGCGAGGCATGCGAAGCGCGCTATTACGATACGATGTTGTTCACGCCGATCGCACGGCGCGGCCGCGATGGTCTGGTTGTCGAGTTCGAAGATCGCGACTTCCTGCCCGCCGGTGAAACACCGCGTCAGTTGCAAGCCGCGCGCGACGCGGCCGATGCGGCGGCAGCTGCGGCCCGGCCTGCGCAAACGCCTGCACGCGGCATGGCGCCGGCGGATGGCGAGCCGACGCAGGATAGGCCCGCTACGCCATGATCCCGGCCGGGGTCGATGTCTGGGTGTTTGACCTCGATAACACGCTTTATCCCGCTTCCCGGCTCTATGACGAGATCGGCGAGCGGATGACCGCCTACATCGCGCGCGCACTCGATGTCGACGCGCATGAGGCAAGCAGGCTGCGGGAAAAATACCTCCACGACTATGGCGCAACCATTGTCGGCCTCGTTCGGCATCACGGTATGAATGCGCGCGAGTTCTTGGCCGAGGTCCACGATGCCGATCACTCGGTGCTTGCCGTTGACGACGAACTCACCGCGCTGATTGCATCACTGCCGGGGCGACGCATCGTGTTTACCAATGGCGGTGGCGGCCACGGCGAACGCGTGATTGAAAGCCTCGGCATGGCGCATTGCTTCGAGGCGGTGTTCGACATTGAAAGCGCGGGTCTAGCGCCGAAACCACAGCCGGAGAGCTATCAGTGTTTGATCGAGGCGCATGCCATCGATCCAAAGCGCGCTCTCTTCATCGAGGACACGCTGCGCAATCTTGAGCCTGCACATATGCTGGGCTTTAAGACAGCGCTTGTCGGCGCGGTTCACCCCGCTCCGCGCCCGGCTTACGTGGACTATTACGCTGCGGATTTGCGAACATTGCTGGGCGACTGGCTCGCTTAGCCCGCTGCGCGATCCATCGGATTGCGGGCATCGCCCAATTGCGAGCCGCCATCGCAATCGAGGATAAGGCCGGTCACGTAAGCGGCGGAGTCGCTTGAGAGAAACACCGCGCTCTCCGCCACTTCGTTGATCTCTCCAAAGCGGCGGAGCGCGATGCGGCCGGTGATCGACTTGGTGATCTCTTCGGTCGGCGCGAGGCGCGCCATGCCTTCGGTGCCGGCGATTGGCCCAGGTGATATGCCGTTCACACGCACGCCCTCCGGCCCCCACTCCATCGCCAGCACGCGGATCACTTGATTGACGCCGGCTTTCGCGGCGCAGGCATGAATCTGCATCATGGTGGGGTTCACGGCTTGGCCGGCCGTGATCGCGATGAGCGAGGCGCCGGGCTTGCGCAGCATATCGTAGCTGGCGCGGAAGGTGTTGAACGTGCCCAGCAGATCGATATCGACGACGGTCTTGAAGCCATTGGCCGAGAGGCCAGCCGCGGGTGCGAGAAAGTTTCCGGCCGCACCGGCCACAACGATGTCGAGCGGGCCCCAGGCGGTGTGGATTTGCTCGATGACGGCGCGCGTCGCTGCGTAGTCGCGGACATCGGTAGAATAGCCCGCTGCGCCCTGGCCGATCTCTGCCGCGGCGCGCTGCGCCTTCTCCGGATCGCGGCCAGCGACGGCGACCTTGGCCCCGAGTTCAGCCATACGCTTGGCGATGCCCAGATTGATGCCGCTGGTGCCGCCCGCGATGAACGCGACCTTGCCGTTCAGCAGTCCGTCTTTGAATGCGCTCATGGCTTTTGCTCCCTATCCAAGCACTATTGGACCGCGCCCAGCGCCTGTCGATCCTTGCCACAGCGTCAGCGCGAAGCTAACCCGGCCTCATGAGCAACACTGATCTCGCCGCCACCATCGAAGCCGCCTGGGAACGTCGTACGGAGCTTACGCCCGCCAGCAAAGGCGCGGATGTCGACGCTATCGAAGCGGCGCTCGATCTGCTCGATAGCGGCCAAGCGCGCGTCGCGACGCGCGGCGCTGACGGCGTGTGGACGACGCATCAATGGCTGAAGAAAGCCGTGCTGCTCTCGTTCCGCATCAAGGCGAACACGCTGATGGGCATGGATGGCGGCAACGGCGATCCTTCCCCTGGTCCTTACTGGGATAAAGTGCCGTCGAAGTTTTTGGGCTGGGATGGCGCCGCATTTGAGAAAGCCGGCTTCCGCGCTGTGCCGGGCGCCGTCGCGCGGCGTGGCAGTTATGTCGGCAAGAACGTCGTGCTTATGCCGTCGTTCGTGAATATTGGCGCGTATGTGGACGATGGCTCGATGGTCGACACCTGGGCGACAGTCGGCTCGTGCGCACAGATCGGCAAGAATGTGCACATCAGCGGCGGCGCCGGCATTGGCGGCGTGCTTGAGCCGCTGCAAGCCAATCCGACCATCATCGAAGACGGCTGCTTTGTCGGCGCGCGCTCGGAAGTGGCGGAAGGCGTGATCGTGCGCGAAGGCGCGGTGCTGGCGATGGGCGTGTTCTTGAGCCAGTCGACCAAGATCGTCGATCGCGAAACCGGCGCCATTACGCGCGGCGAGGTGCCGGCTTACAGCGTGATCGTGCCAGGTTCACTGCCTGACCCGAAAGGCGGCCCCAGCCTTGCCTGCGCCGTGATCGTCAAACGCGTTGACGCGCAGACGCGGGCGAAGACTGGGGTGAACGAACTGTTGCGCGATTAGTGGTTGCCGTGACCGCCGCCGCGGCCCGCTTCCAAGCGCACATTGATGGTTGAGCCATCAGTCGCGGTTTGTGTCCACGTGTCGCCAACGGCCTTGCCGCCGACATAGGCCGTGCAAGCACGCTCGCCGCCGTTCGGCGTCAAGCAAATCTGATCGCCGGCAATCTCAAACGTGCCGTGGACGTGCTGGCCATCGGGCGTGTGCAGGCCGAACGTGCTGTCGGCGTTGAAATGGTAACGCGCTTCAGCGCCGTTCGGATAGGTGATGACGATGGTGTTGCCGTAGGCATTTTCCATCGTGTCCGCGAACGCCGGACTGGCGGCCAACGCTGCCGCTATCGCGGCGACGAACAAAAGCTTCTTCATTCTAGTCATCCCCGCGCTTAGTGACCGCTATGACCGCCACGACCCGCTTGCAGGGTGATCGTGATCGGATTGCCGCCAGTGTCAGTTTGTTGCCAAGTGTCGCCGACAGTCTTGCCCGAGGCCAGTTCGGTGCACTGACGCGCATCGCCTTCACCGAGGAAGCAGATCTGACCGTTCGCGACTTCGTAGCGACCGTCCTGTGTCGAGCCATCGGGGCCAATCGCGTGAAACGTGCCGTCAGCGTTGAAATGGTATTGCGCGCTTTGGCCGTTGCCGAGCGTCACGACAAACGTGTTGCCGTAGCCGTTTTCGATCGTGTCCGCGAATGCGGGGCCGGCGGCGAAGGCAGCCGCAAACGCGGCGATGGCTGCGAGTTTCTTCATCTTGGCTTTTCTCCCTATTGAACTTGTTCTCACGCGCCCGCGGGCGCTTGTTTGGCCATGCTGACTTGCTTGCCGTAACTCAAGCGCCGCCACACCCACTCCAGCGGTCCCATCGAGAAGCGCGAGAGCCAAATCGGCGACCAGATCAGCTGCGCTGCCCAAACGCCGAGCACGATGGCCCATAGCGTCACACGGTCAACCTCGCCCCACAGCCCAAATCCACGTCCGCCATAGAAGATCGTCGTCATGATCAGCGATTGCGCGATGTAGTTGGTGAACGCCATGCGGCCCACGGCGGCCAGCGGGCCGGTGAGCAGTTTTGCCCCTGCTTTCACAAGCAAGATCAGCGCGCTGGCGTAACCAATCGACACGAAAATCGAAAGCCCGACATTGGCGGCAAGACCTGCGCCGAGCATGTGGATCGTGTCGAAGCGCAGCGCCCAGTTGATCTGCGCTTGGTAAGCGATGAGCGCCAGAGACGCTGCACCGATCAGCGTCATCAGCGCATACAGCCAAACCGGCGCGCGTCCACTGAGGAAGCCGACTTTCAGCAAGCCCATGCCGATCAACATCACGCCTAATGTGCGCGGGATAAGACCCAGAATGGAGTTCGGCGCAGCGACGAGCCACACAGCGATGTTTTCCTGCACGGAACTCAGCACGCCGCCCTGAAATGCGGCCTGCATACGCTCGAACTCTGCCGTCGGCACCGCGAACGCCGCTTCGATCGGCGCCAGAATTTCTTCCAATTGCTCAGGCGGCACCAGCGCCAGCATCGGGCCGCTAAAGGTCTGCATACCGAACGCCAAAACGTAGAGGATGCCGCCGACAATGAAGAGCGTGCGGGGTTTCCAGGACCGCATCAGCAAGGCGATGAAGCCTACCAGCGCGTAGTGGAACAGAATGTCGCCGTACCAAATGAGCAAGCCATGGATAAGGCCGAACAGTGCAAGCCACATGAGCCGCCGGCGCAGCACCGCGCCGCGGCTTCTATCGCTACGCTCGCCGCCGACCATATAGATGCTCGCGCCGAACAGCATCGAGAACAGCGTGATGCATTTGAACTCGAAGAAGACGTGCATCACGAACCACGACCACATGGTCTGATCGTTGACACCGAGCGGCGGGATCGTTGGATCGAATCCAGTCTGCCAGGGCGCGGCGAAGTAAGCGGCGTTGACCGCCAGAATGCCGAGTACCGCAAAGCCGCGCATGACATCGAGGCTCATGATCCGGTCTACGGTTTTGACCGGTGCGACCTCAGCCGTGGCGCTTGCGTCACTCATTCAGGCATCCTCCCCGCGTCCGGCGCTTGCGGGCCGAGCCGCTTGCGCTAGACCGTAAACCTCATGGACGCGAACACTCTTACCGATCCGATCCCGCTTGCCCAAGCCCTGATGCGACGGCCTTCCGTGACGCCCGTGGAAGCTGGTGTGCTGGACGTGGCCGAGCAGGCGCTGAAGGCGCTGGGTTTCACGACGCGGCGGCTGAAGTTTGGCGCCGTGGACAATTTGTATGCGCGCCTCGGCGATCAGCGGCCAAACTTTTGCTTCGCTGGCCACCTCGATGTCGTGCCGCCAGGCGAAGGTTGGGCCTCCGACCCGTTCGCCGCGGAGATTCGTGACGGAAATTTGTACGGCCGCGGCGCCACCGACATGAAAACCGCGATCGCGGCGATGATCACCGGCACGCAAGATTTCTTGAAGAGCGGCGCGCCCAAGGGCTCGATCTCGTTTCTCCTCACCTGCGATGAAGAAGGCCCGGCGATCGACGGCACCAAGAAAGTGCTCGAAGCGCTCGCGGCTGAAGGCGAGGTGCTTGATCATTGCCTCGTCGGCGAGCCGACAAGCGAAGCGCGTGTTGGCGATGTCATCAAAAATGGCCGCCGTGGCAGCTTGAATGTCGTCGTGACGATGGACGGCAAGCAAGGTCACGTCGCCTACCCGCGGCGCGCACGCAATCCGGTCACGCCGTTGGTCGAGACCATGGCCACGCTGAAGGCGCGCAAGCTCGACGATGGCGCGCCGGGCTTTTTGCCGTCCAATCTCGAAGTGACGAGCATCGATGTCGGCAACAGCGCCCACAACGTCATTCCGCAGCGCGCCAGCGCCAAGCTGAACATCCGCTTCAACACCAACCACACCGCAGAAACGCTGCTGGATTGGATCAAGTCCACGGCCCATGAAGCCGCAGCGCGCGCTGGCGTCAGCGCTGATTTCGTCGTGCCGTCGCAGAGTTTGGCGTTCTACACCGATCCTGGCCCGTTCACTGATCTCATCAAGGACTCCGTGCGCGAGGCGTTTGGCATCACGCCGGAACTAACAACCACGGGTGGCACATCGGATGCACGCTTCATCCGCAATTACTGCCCCGTCGCCGAACTCGGCCTGCGCAACGAGACCGCGCACATGGTCGATGAGCATTGCGCTGTCGAAGACGTGCGTGCGCTGTCGCAATGCTACGCGGCCGTTTTGCGCCGGTATTTCGCTCAATAATCGACGCGCACCAGATATAGCCCATCTGCCGGAGCAACCGGCCCGCAGCGCGCGCGATCGGCGGCGAACAGCACTTCGCCGAATTCCGCGATGCTCATGCGGCCAAGGCCAACTTCCACCAGCGTGCCCACCATCGAGCGCACCTGCCGGTGCAAGAAGCTTCGCGCTTCGAAATGGCAGATCACCTGATCGTCGGCGCCTTCCACTTCAGCGATATCGAGCGTCTTTACCGGGCTTTTGGCCTGACAATGGGTGTCGCGGAACGTCGTGAAGTCGTGCTCACCGCGCAGCCACATGGCGGCAGCGTCCATCGCAGCGACATCAAGCGGGCGCGACACCCGCCAGGCGTGGCCGGCGTCAATAGCGAGCGGCGCGCGGCGATTTATGATTTGGTAATTGTACGCACGCTTCACCGCGCTGAAGCGCGCGTGAAAGTCCGGCGCCGCCTCTTCCGCTTCTAGCACTGCAATCGCGTGCGGACGCAAGTGCGCGTTCAGCGCTTCGCTCAGGCGGAAGGCATCGAACGGCTTTTCGATATCAACATGCGCCACCTGCGCTGTTGCGTGCACGCCCGAGTCCGTACGGCCTGCGCCTATGACATCGCTGCGCGTTCCAGTGAGCTTCTCGACCGCATCTTCCAGCGCGCCTTGCACGGTTGTCTCGCCGGGCAGCCGCTGCCAACCCGAGAACTTGCCACCGTCATACTCAATGGTCAGTTTGAAGCGCACGGGCCTCAGCTACGCCGATACTCGAGCATTGCACAGCCGCGCGCGTTTGCGGCGCCTGGTTGGCCGCCAGTGAGGCCGAGGAGTTTCATCACGGGCTCGCCGACGCCCGAAGGCTCCCAAACGACGATGAACGCCGCCTGCTCTTGTCCGCACACGCCGCCACCGCCTTGCGGCCGCGTCTCGTTGGTCACGCGGTAGACAAGCACTTGTGGCTCCTCGACGGGAATGTTGAGCAGCGCGCGGAGCGTCTGGCCTTGCACTTGCGTCGCGGGCGAGACGTTGCCGGTCACTTCGGCCTCGATGATGAGGCCATTGGCGCCGCGCAGCGTCAGCACTTCCTGGATATCGCCATCGGCGTTGTCCGGCAGACGCGTGGAAATCGAAACATTGAACTCCGGCGCCACGGTGCGCGCCGCATCGTTCTGCGCCGTGAAGACGCGCGTCGGCTCGCTCTCGGCGCCGGGCGCATCGAGTTGCGGCGCTTCGGAAGCGCTGTCTTGCTGCGTCCCCGGCAATTGACCGTCACAGGCGGCCAATGCGAACGCCAGGGCGACAAAGGCGATGCGCATGTTCATGTGTAGACGTCCCTCCGAAGGCCCCGAAGTCATAGCTGTGCTGCGGGCCGCCTTCAATCGGCTACGCCAAGCGGGTTCCCTTCGGAACCGGTTGGCCGCGCAGGAAGGCATGCGCGTCCAGCGGCCCACGCCCCTCGCGCTGCACAGTCAAGAGGCGGACTGCTCCCGATCCGCAGGCAACCAACAGCTGATCGTCCAGCACCGCTCCGGGCGCGCCCTCACCCTCTTCGGCGCGCGACATCAGCGCTTTGATGCGAACGCCCTCAAGCTCGAACCAAGCGCCCGGGGACGGCGACAGCCCGCGGATGGCGCAATCGATCGCGCGCGCGTCTTTCGTCCAGTCGATACGCGCTTCAGCAGGCGTGATCTTGTGCGCGTAGGTGACGCCCTCCTCGCTCTGCGGCGTCTCGACCGCTGCGCCGCGTTCGAGCGCCGCGAGCGCATCGACCATAAGCGGCGCGCCGAGTGCGGCGAGGCGATCGTGCAAGCTTGCGGTTGTATCCGCGGCATCGATGCGCGTGCGCGCGGTGGCGAGAACAGGGCCGGTATCCAATCCCTCTTCCATGCGCATGACCTGCACGCCCGTCAGCGCATCGCCCGCCATAATGGCGCGCTGAATGGGCGCAGCGCCACGCCAGCGCGGCAGCAGCGAGCCGTGCAGATTGAATGCGCCAAGGCGTGGCGCATCGATAATCGCCTTCGGCAGTATGAGCCCGTAAGCGACGACGATCGCCGCATCGAGCTTGAGTGCAGCGAACGCTTCTTGCGGCTCCGACTTCTTCAAGCTCTTCGGCGTACGCACTTCGATGCCGCGTTCGGCAGCGAAGGCATGCACCGGCGTTGGCCGTTCTTGCTTGCCGCGCCCAGCCGGACGTGGCGGTTGCGAATAGACGCACGCGATGTCGTGCCCGGCATCGATTAGCGCAGCCAGTGTCGGCAGCGCGAAGGCGGGCGAGCCCATGAAAGCGAGGCGCAAAGTCATGCGCCGCGCTATCGCATGGTTTGGGGCCCCGCTTCCAGCGTCAAGAGCGCAAGCGGCGAACTCGCCCGCGCTTGGATGCGCCGCTACCCGCTTGCGCCAAGCACAACGAAGACGCGACTCAAGAACGCCATGCTTTGCGGCGATCCTGGGCCACGTGCGGCGATTTCGGGATCGGCCATCATATCACGGTTCATGGCGCCCGCCGCCTTAAACATCGCCGGGTCGCCCTGCGTGAACTCTGTGATTAGCGCCCTCGCCCGGCGCCCGATCTCAAGCGCCCTATCGGTCGTCGGATCGGGATCGGGACCGAGCGCATCGATATCAGCGAATACCTCCGCCCACGCCGCACTCACGCGCGCCTGATCCTCCGCCGTGAACGGGCGACCACGCAGCGCCTGCAATTGCTCGGGCGTGTAGTGCTTCTGCGCGAGCGATTCCATTTTGTCGTTCCATTTGAACTCAGACATTGCCGTACTCCTGACGAGGCTTGCTAGCTCGTCCGGGGAAAGGTGACCGCTCTTGGCCAGCTTGGCCCGCGCGGCGCGGACAAGCGCAAGCGCTTGCTCCGCATCGGCTTTGGCGTCCTCCAGCGCGGCTTCCTGCAGCACCAAAGCAGCGGCGAGATCGCCCTTGCCGCGCAGCAGCTCGCCGATGCGTTTCAGCGGCAAGCCGAGTTGCTTCAGCGCCAAGATGGCGGAGAGCCGCTCCAGTTCAGCCGCGCCATAGATGCGCCAGCCGGCCATCGTGCGCGCGGGCTTCAGCAGCCCCGCTTCCTCGTAGACGCGCAAGGCCTTGACGCTGACGCCGAAACGACGCGCCACGGCTGTTGCCGTCTCCTGGAATACGCTGCGCCTCATCTCATCTTTCCTCGAACGGGACAGAAGAAAAGGCCAGCCCTTAGGTCCGGCTCAAGGGGGTCCGGCTCAAGCGGCTTTGCGCCGGAAAATGCGCGAGACGAGCCAGATCAGGCCAAGCACGATCAGCAGGACGAGCGCGGCCCCAATCGCCAGCACCCACCAATAATACTCCAGCTGCTTCATGCGGACATTGTCCACGACCTGGCGCTGCACGTCGTAGCCTTCCGGCAAAGGCAGCACGCCGACACGATCCTCATACGCGCCATAATCGCTGATCATCGCGGCCACGAGATCGGGCATTTGCGCGGCAAGATTGTTCGTCTCGCCGGGATCGCGCGCGATGTTGTAGAGGCGCCATTCGCCATTGCCGAGCGGCGCGGGCGTCCGCACGAGTTTATAGTCGCCGCGGTAGAGCGCGGAATGGCCCGAGACTTCGACGCCAACGGAATCTGTATCGCCTCGAATGACGGGCGATAACCCAGACAGCGCGCCATTCATGCTGACGCCATCGATCTGCGCCCCGTCGAGCGACACACCGGCGCGCTCCAACAGCGTCGGCGCGACATCCATCACGAAGGCGCGCGCATCGACGCGCTGCTGCGCAATGCCAGGCCCTGCCATGATGAAGGGCACGCGCAAGCCGCCCTCGCCTGCTGTGAATTTGTAGAGCGAACCGCCAGCCGTCGCGTTCGCCCATTCCGGGCCGATGAACACGAACGAGCCGCGCTCGCCGAGATTGTCCAAGCGCCGCGAATAGCCAGTGAGCGCCATCCAGCGTACGAAATCCGGCTCAACGATCGGATTGCTGGGCTCTGGGCCGTTGTCCGACGTCACGACGAAGATGGTGTTTTCAGCCAGCCCGCGGCTTTCGAGATAAGCAATGAAGCGGCCAATGTGCTGATCCATCGATTCCAGCATGCCGGCGTGAACTTGCATGCTGCGCGCATAAATCGCCTGCTCATCGCCATTGAGCGCGCTCCAGGCGCGGAAACTCGGATGTCGCGGCGCAATGGGCGCGCCAACGGGGATGAGGCCCAGCGCTTGCGCGCGCTGCCAGCGTTGTGCGCGTACGCTTTCCCAGCCCGCATCGTAGACGCCGTTATAGCCCTCCGTCAGCGTACGCGGCGCTTGGACGGGAATGTGCACGGCTTGGAATGCGAGGTAAGCGAAGAAGGGCTCGTCGCCTTGAGCGTCAGCATCGAGATAGTCGATCATCTGATCGACGATGAATTGGCTCGAATAGAAGTTTTCCGGCAGATGCGCACGCGCGCCGTTCTCGAACCAATCGGCGGTTCGGTAATAGGGCATGTAGGCGCGCTCTTCCCAATTATCGGCGCCGGAAGCATCGAGCACGAACGAGCGGTCGAAACCGTGCGAGTCCGGCAGATCGCCCTCGCCGTGACCCAAGTGCCATTTGCCGGTGACGTAAGTGCGATAGCCCGCATCGCGTAACCGCGACGCCATCGTAACGACGCCGGGTTCGAGGCGCATCGAATAGCCCGGGCGCCCGCGCAGTTCCGGCGGCAGCACTTCGATGATGGTGGCGTGGCCAGTGCGGTGGTTATCGAGGCCCGTCAGCAGCATCGCGCGCGAGGGCGAACAGAGCGGCGATGTGTAGTAGCGCGAGAATTGCGCGCCGCGTGATGCGAGGCGATCGATGTTCGGCGTGCGCGCTTCGCCACCATAGGCGCCGAGATCGGTGTAGCCCACGTCATCGGCGAGGATCAGCACGATGTTGGGGCGCTGCTGCTGCGCTGCGGCCGGGGCTGCGACGAGAAGCGCCACGATCGCCGCGAAGAGTGTGAGTGTGCGCATAGTCTCCCCCAGCGCCACTCTAAGTCCTGCCGCCACGGCGCCGCAAGCGCGCGCGATCGCACCCGCGCTTCTTCATGAAGCCGGAGGGCGGGACGCTGAGCTGACGCGCTAAGGCGCCGAGAGATAGAGTAGGAACTGCGCGTTTCGCTCAGCGTCCCCGCGATGCTGACATCAGCGCAAGAGATGAGGAGTTGTTCGCTCCGGGCCCTGTGCGCCAACGGCGAGCGGGTCGATCCACCATCGATCCCCGGACCGCGACGGTTTCAATCCCCGCCGCCTAACCTCACTCATCGCGTCCCGTTCACATTGGGCTGGATCCAACGCCCCTCCGA
>LNFM01009744.1_pt1 | contig 13828 bp, 12 predicted proteins | sample 596031 | NCBI WGS metagenome assembly LNFM01 (sample SAMN04254537, study PRJNA301005) | activated carbon metagenome | isolation source: dual media filters at the Ann Arbor, Michigan drinking water treatment plant | place: USA: Ann Arbor
CGCGCGTGATGAGATTGCCGAGCGGCAGGCGCCGCGCCTCGGTGTCGGTGGCGGCCTGGTCGAAATAGGGGGCGATCGCGCCGCCGATATTGGCACCGATCACCATCGCCATGCCGAGCTTGGGATCGATGAGGCCGGTCGAGGCGAACGACATGGCCAGCAGCACGGTCGAGAGGCTGGAATGGATGAACCAGGTGGCGGCGGCCGCCACGAGGACACCCATCACGTATTCGTTCTGCAGGCCTTCCAGCACGGCGACGAAGGCCGGGGCGGAGCGCAACGGCAGGGCGGCGGCTTCGAGCAGGTGGAGCGACAGCAGCATCAGGCCGAGGCCGATGGCGACGCGGCCGAGATGGCGCGCCCTGTCGGAGCTGTTCGACAGGAAGGCGATGACGCCGCCGGCGATCATCAACGGCGAGACCCAGCCGAGCGGGAAGGAAAGGATCTGCGCCGTCAGCGTCGTGCCGACATTGGCGCCCAGCATCACGGCGAGGCCGATCGACAGCGAGATCAGCCCGCGGCCGGCGAAGGAGGCGAGCAGCAGGGCAGTCGCGGTGCTGGACTGAAGCACGCCGGTCAGCACGACGCCGCCGGTGAAGGCCGTGAAGCGGTTTCGCGAGCAGGCGCCGATGGCGCGGCGCAAGGTGGCGCCGAACGCACGGGTCAGGCCGGTACGCACCATGCGGACGCCCCACAGCAGCAGGCAGACGCTGCCGAGAACGTTCAGGATGGTGTCGATGCCTTGCATGATCGTGGAATCCTACGCCTCGCCGTTTGAGGATGAAAGTTTTTTGACAGTTTTGTTACGGTGTGTGCTTCAGGAAGCCAGCCGCGTCGCTTCGTCCATGAAGGCTCGAACGAGCGCCACGCGCCGGCGCTCCTGCAGGCACACGGCATATTCCGCGACTGCCAGATCCTGATCGGTGATCGTGATGCGGCGGAAACGCCGGTCCTCGCCGAGTTCGCTCGCGAACACGGCGCCGATGCCGAATCCGGCCGCAACCGCCTCGCGCACGCCTTCTCGGGTCTGCACCTCGACGATCGACGCCGGCCTGATATCGGCCGCCGCCATCGCCTGCTCGAGCACTTCGCGGGTGATCGAGCCGCGTTCGCGCAGAACCAGCTCCTGACCGCCCAAGGCCGAAAGGGGCGTACGGCCACGTCTGGCGAGCGCATGGCCGGCGGGTGCGAACAGGACCAGCCGGTCGGTCCGCAACCGCACGGCGTGCAGGCGCGGATCGGACAGGCTCTTGGCCATCACCGCGACGTCGGCCTCGTGGCGCAGCAGTCGCTCCAGCACGACCGCGGAATTGTCGATCGACAGGGCAAAGGTGAGGCCGCTGGCCCGCTGGCGCAGCGCGGCCATGATCGGAACGACATGGTGCGCGGAGTCGGCGGCGATGCGCAGATGGCCGCGGGTCAGGGCCTGCTCGCCCAACAGCAGGGCTTGTGCCTCGTCCTGCAGCGCGAACAGACGCGTCGTGACGCCGTGGAGCTGTCGACCCGTTTCGGTGGGCGTGACGGTGCGCCCGCGACGGTCGAACAGGTGGACGCCATAGGCTTTCTCCAGGGCCGTGACCTGGCCCGACAGGTTGGGCTGGCTGAGACCGGAGGCGCGGGCGGCGGCCGAGAAGGAGCCGGCCTCGGCCACGAGGTGGAAGGCGCGGAGCTGGGTGGGTGTCATATATGAGAAACCGATAGTTAACATATGGATTATATACTGGACGGATAGAAACAGCGAGACGATCATCGCCGCCATGACCACCAAGCCAGCTGCCTCCGAAACCGGCGATCCGCTCCTTCTGACGCCCGGCCCGCTCACCACCTCGGCCAGCGTGAAGCAGGCAATGGTCCACGACTGGGGCTCGCGCGATCAGGGTTTCATCGCCATCAACAAGATGGTGCTGGAGAAGATCGTCGAGCTGGCCGGCGCGCAGGGGACGCACGTCACCGTCCCGGTGCAGGGCTCCGGCACCTTTGCCGTGGAAGCGATGATCACCAGCTTCGTGCCCAGGTCGGGCAAGCTGCTGGTCGTCATCAACGGCGCCTATGGCCAGCGGGCGAAGAAGATCGCCGAGATCGCCGGCCGCGCGGTGGCGGCCTACGAGACGCCGGAGGACACGCCTCCCGATCTCGCCAAACTGGAAGCGATGCTGGTAGCCGATCCGGCCATTACTCACGTCTTCGCGGTCCATTGCGAGACGACGTCAGGTATCCTCAACCCGATCGCGGCGATCGCTGCCCTGGTGAAGAAGCAGGGCCGCCGCCTGCTGGTCGATTCGATGTCGGCCTTCGGCGCGATCGAGATCGATGCGCGCAATGTCCATTACGACGCGCTGGCGGCCTCCTCGAACAAGTGCCTCGAAGGCGTGCCGGGCCTTGGCTTCGTCGTCTGCCGCCACTCGGCACTGGCCGAATGCAAAGGCAACGCGACCACGCTGGTGCTCGACCTGTTCGACCAGGCGGAGGGCTTCGCCAAGACCGGCCAGTACCGTTTCACGCCGCCGATCCACGTCATCGTGGCACTGGGCAAGGCGATCGAGGAGCACGCGGAAGAGGGCGGCGTGGCGGGCCGCGGCAGGCGCTATCGTGAGAATGCCAAGGTGCTGATCGACGGCATGCGCGCCATGGGCTTCCGGACGCTGTTGCCGAACGACCTGCAGGCGCCGATCATCGTTACCTTCCACATGCCGACCGATCCGAAGTTCGTCTTCCAGAACTTTTATGACGGGCTCAAGGACCGCGGCTACGTGATCTATCCGGGCAAGCTCACCGTGGCGGATTCGTTCCGCATGGGCTGTATCGGCCGGCTCAATGCCGACCACATGCGCGGCGCCCTGGCGGCGGTCCGCGAGGTGCTGGACGAGATGCGGGTCACCAACGGCGGCCCGGCTCTGGCGGCAGAATAGGGGAACGACACATGGCACCCGACAGCATCAACGTCAGCGGCGGCGACATCGCCGTCAACGGCCGCACCTATCGCCTGCCGCGCCAGCCCGTCGTCGTGGTCTGCGTCGACGGTTCGGAGCCGGGCTACATCGAGCGCGCCGTCGAGGCGGGCCGGGCGCCGTGGTTTGCGAAGGTCCTGAAGGAAGGCACCAACCTCGTCGGCGACTGCGTGGTGCCGAGCTTCACCAACCCGAACAACCTCTCGATCGTCACCGGCCGTCCTCCGGCCGTCCATGGCATCTGCGGCAACTACTTCCTCGATCCCGACACGGGCAAGGAAGTGATGATGAACGACCCGAAGTTCCTGCGGGTCGAGACGCTGTTCCCGGTCTTCCAGCGCGCCGGCTGCCGCATCGCCGTCATCACCGCCAAGGACAAGCTGCGCGGCCTGCTGGGCAAGGGGCTTGAACTGGGCGCCGGCAAGGCCTGCTCCTTCTCTTCGGAGAAGTCGGACAAGGCCACGCTTGCCGACAACGGCATCGACCGGGTGAACGAACTGGTCGGCTTGGGCGTGCCGGACGTCTACAGCGCCGGCCTCTCGGAGTTCGTGTTCGCCGCCGGCGTCAAGCTGATGGAGCGCGACCGGCCGGAGATCATGTATCTTTCGACCACCGACTATATCCAGCACAAGCACGCGCCGGGCACCCCGGTCGCCAATGACTTCTACGCCATGATGGACGGCTACCTGGCGAAGCTCGACGCCATGGGCTGCACCATCGTCGTCACCGCCGACCACGGCATGAACGCCAAGTTCGGCAGCGATGGCCAGCCGGACGTCATCTACCTGCAGGACGTGTTCGACGGCTGGGTGGGCAAGGACAAGGCCCGTGTCATCCTGCCGATCACCGATCCCTATGTCGTGCATCACGGCGCGCTGGGCTCCTTCGCCGTCGTCTATTGCGATAATCCCAAGGAGTGGGCCGCCAAGCTGAAGGCGATGCCGGGCATCGAAGCGGCGCTCACCAAGGAAGAGGCGGCGGCCCGGTTCGAACTGCCGGCCGATCGCCTGGGTGACCTCATCGTCGTCTCGACCCAGCACAAGGTGCTGGGCACCTCGGCCTCGCGGCACGACCTCTCGGGCCTCACCGAGCCGCTGCGCAGCCACGGTGGCATCTCCGAGCAGCGCGTCCCGCTGCTGTGCAACCGCAAGCTCGCGAACGGCGATACGGGGGCGCATCGCTGGCGCAACTTCGACGCCTTCGATCTCGCCCTCAACCTCGTCGCCTGAGAGAGTTCCATGGACACCATCACCCGCACGGGCTCCGACGTCCGGCACGAGTATCTCCGCATCGCCGGCAGGAAGGTCGAGACGCAGGCGCGCCTGGAAGTGCGCTTCCCCTGGGACAACCGCCTGGTCGGCACCGTGCCGCGCGCCACGCCCGAGCTGGTCGCCGAGGCCTTCCAGATCGCCCACGACTACAAGCCGAAGCTCACGCGCTATCAGCGCCAGCAGATCCTGCTCAAGACGGCGGACCTGCTCGTTTCGCGCAAGGAAGAGCTGTCGCGCCTGATCACCCTGGAATCGGGCCTCTGCCTGAAGGACTCCCTCTACGAGGTCGGCCGCGCCTACGACGTCTTCACCTTCGCAGGTCAGCTCTGCATGCTGGATGACGGGCAGACCTTCTCCTGCGATCTCACCCCGCACGGCAAGTCGCGCAAGATCTTCACCCTGCGCCAGCCGTTGAACGCGATTTCCGCGATCACCCCGTTCAACCATCCGCTGAACATGGTGGCGCACAAGCTGGCGCCGGCTTTCGCGACCAACAACTGCGTCGTGCTGAAGCCCACCGAGCTGACCCCGCTCACCGCGCTGTTCCTTGCGGACACGCTCTACGAGGCCGGTCTGCCGCCGGAAATGCTGTCGGTCATCACCGGCAATCCGTCCGACATCGGTGACGCGATGATCGTCGATCCGCGCGCCGACCTCGTGACCTTCACGGGCTCCGTGCGGGTCGGCAAGTACATCGCCGAGAAGGCCGGCTACAAGCGCATCGTGCTCGAGTTGGGCGGCAACGACCCGCTGATCGTCATGGAGGATGCCGACCTCGACAAGGCCGCCGAGCTGGCGGTCGCCGGGGCCACCAAGAATTCCGGCCAGCGCTGCACCGCGGTGAAGCGCATCCTGGTGGTCGACAAGGTCGCCGATGCCTTCGTCGAGAGGGTGCTGGCCAAGGCGAAGAAGCTGAAGGCCGGCGATCCGCTCGATCCCGAGACCGATGTCGGCACCGTGATCCATGAACGCGCGGCGACGCTGTTCCAGAACCGGGTGAGCGAAGCGGTGGCGAAGCACGGCGCGAAGCTGCTGCACGGCAACGACCGCCACGGCGCGCTCTTCCCGCCGACCGTCGTCGATCATGTCGACCCTCAGGCCGAACTGGTGCGCGAGGAGACCTTCGGCCCGGCGATCCCGATCATCCGCGTGAGGGACATCGCGCACGCCATCCAGGTCTCCAACGGCACCGCCTATGGCCTGTCGTCGGGCGTCTGCACCGACCGACTCGACTACATCACGAAGTTCGTCGACGAACTGCAGGTCGGCACGGTGAACGTCTGGGAAGTGCCGGGCTACCGTATCGAGATGTCTCCGTTCGGCGGCATCAAGGATTCAGGCCTCGGCTACAAGGAAGGCGTGCTCGAGGCGATGAAGAGCTTCACCAACGTGAAGACCTGGTCGCTGCCCTGGCCGGGCTGACACCGGCCATCATTCCGAGGCTTATCGCGAGAAAAGTTTCCGTCGTCTCGACCGGAGCGCGCAGCGCGGAGTGGAGAGACCTTTTTTCCACTTGGAGCCGTCAAATCGCGGCAAAAAGGTCCCTCCACTCCGCTTCGCTCCGGTCGGGACGACGGGCAAGTGAGGCCCGCAGCCGGTAGCGCCCGCCGTCACGGTGGAGTCGTGTCGGCCTTCTCCCAGGCCTTGTCCGGATTGTAGACGTTGATGGCGGCGGCCTTGCCCGCCGTGTCGGGGCCGAGGTCCTGTTCGTAGACGACGCCGTCCTGGTTGACCATGAAGGTCATGACGCCGGTGTCGCCGTAGCGGATCGGCCAGGCGAGGATGGCGAACCCGCCGATCATCCGGCCTTTCACGAGATAGTCGTATGCGCCGCCCGGCGCATCGGGACCCTGAGAGTAGAGCAGGCGGAAGCGGTAGCCGTAGTAGCCGTCTTCGGTGCCGCCCTGGCCCTGGGCCTGCGCCGTCGCGAGCGCCGGGCCGATCGGGCTCTCCGGCTCCCCGGGTGCGGCATCCCAGTAAAGACCGTCCTTCTTGCCCGGCGAGCTGAGCAGTCGCCGGGCATAGACCGGCGAGCCCACCTTCATCGGGTCGAGCGCGGCATATTCATGCTCGGCATCGACCAGCGCCAGAAGGCTCTGGATGACCGACAACTCGTTGCGGCCGATCTGCCGGGCGGTGATCTCCTGGCGGCCGGCTTCGACGTCGAAGCGCCACTGGTCGCCATCCTTTACGAGCGGGATGGGACTGGTCCAGCCCGTCGTACCGACCTCGATCGTCGCCTTGTTGCCGTCGACCACGACCTTGTGGCCGGCATCCCATGCCTGGAGAAACTTCTCGCGCGTGCGCTCCTCGTCCTGGGGCCGGCCGAGGACGAAGTCGCGCCAGCCTGCGCCCAGCGCGGTGCTGACCGCTTTGTCGTCGTCGCGCCGGATCACATCGGTCAGCGCATTGGCGGCAGCTTCGGGCGTCGGGAAGCCTTGCGGCTTCGCCGGCTGCGCGGAAACACCTGTTGCAAAGCCGACAGCCAGGACGAGGGCCAGAAACACCTTCGTGAACATTGAAGCGTTCATCGCCGTCCTCCTCCGTGGGCACCGCCGCCGGCGTGGCCACCTCCGCCGCGCGCAGCGCCTCCTCCAGCACGCGCGCCACCACCGCCGGAAGGATGGGACGTCGCCCGCGATTGCTGCGCCCGGCCGCGGGCGGCCTCGCGATTGACCTGCTGCCCGTTGTTGGTGCCGCGGATGGCCCCGCCACCGCGCGACGCGCCGGCATGGTTCTGGAAATTGGGATGTTGCCCGCTGGCGGCGCGGTTCGTGATGTTGGGATGCTGCGCTGCGGCGCCGCCCGGGCGATTGGGAAGGTTGGGGCGGGCATTGGCCTGCCCGCCGGCGGGGCGGTTCTCGAGGCGGCCGCGGAATTCCTGGCGCTGGTCGGCGCCCGGGCGCACCTGGTTGAAGCGCTCACGGGTCGCGGGATCGCGATAGGCCACGCCCTTGCGGTGGATCGGTTCGTGCTGCCAGCGGCCGTTATGGATGTTGTTGACGTTGAAGTTGCGGTCGATGTTGACCGCGCGATTGACGTTCACGTTGACGTAACTGTTGCCGCGTCCCCAGTTCCAGCCGCCGAAGATGGCGCCGGCGGCCGCGATCCCGACGCCGAACAGCAGGCCGGTAAGCAGCGCGGAACCGTAACCGTATCCTGGCGGTGGCGGATAGTAGGTCGGCGGGTAGGCCGGGTAGGGCCACGTCCCATAAACCGTGTTGGGATTGTAGGCGGGTACGTAGATCACTTCCGGATTCGTCGGGGCGATGACAATGGTCCGGTCGGCACCCGATCCCTGCGAGGTGACCGTCTGCTCCTTGCCGCTCTTCAGGTTTCCGGCGTCGGCCGCCTTGGCGCGCAGGCGCTGGATCGAATCGGCGACGTCCTGCTGCTGGGCGATCATCGCGTCGCCAACCTTCTGCATCCAGTCGAGATTGTCGCTGAGCTGGCTGAGGACCTGCGGGAAGGCGACCAGCGATTTCACGCTGACGTCCCAGCTCTTGTCCTTGACCGCGGCCACGGCGGCATCGCCCTTCAGGGCCGGATTGGCCTTGGACCAGCGGGCCGCCTCGACGACCTCCAGCGGATAGCTCGCCGCCATCAGGGACTGCGCGAGCAGGGCGTCGGGATAGAGCGCGATCGGCGCCAGGATCTGGTCGAGCTGCTCGGGCGTGAACGGCTTCTTGGCTGTGTCCTGTGCCAGCGCGGCTCGCGAAACGCCGGCCGCGAGCATGGCGGCAAGGGCGGTCATCAGGCTACGACGCTGCATGAAATTTTCTCCCCCCGACCGCGGTCCGTCGACGATCCAGTCTGCTCTCGTGGCAAACGCGGCGCGATCCCGATCCATTTGTGCGCTTCCGCCGTGCCGCTGCAACAGAAATTGGCGCTTTCTGTGCGGCCAGCCCGCTCGGAAGCCAGGTCGCTGACCGGTCCGGGGTTACATCCAACGCCGGGGAAGGGCCTGTGGAGCATTCATGGGCTGATGATTCGCTGACCATGCGATAGCCTCCGTCATGACCGTCGCACTTCTCGTTCTCCTCAAGATCACCGTCACGATCATCATCTTCGGCATCGGCCTCGATTCGACGCTGCACGACGCGGTCCGCCTGTTCCGGCACCCCGCGCTGCTGTTGCGCTCGCTGCTGGCCATGTACGTGCTGGTACCGCTGGCGGCCGTCGGGCTGGTCATTCTGCTGCCGCTACCGCCGGGGGCAGAAGCCGGTCTGCTGGTGCTCGCGGTCTCCGCCGGGGCGCCGCTGCTCCCGCGCAAGCTTCTGGGCATCGGTGACGGTGCATACACCTTCAGCCTGGTTACGGTCTCGTCGGTACTGGCCGTGATCCTCGTGCCGTTTTGGCTGGAGATGCTCGGCCCGCTGTTCCCTCGACTGCCGCGCCTCGCGCCGGAGAGGACGGCGTTGATCCTGGGCGAGTCGTTTTTCCTGCCGCTACTGGCGGGCATGGCGGTTCGCCGATTCTTTCCGAAGTTTGCAGCCTGGACCGGCGGACGGGTGGTCGGCCTGGCGGGATTGGCCATGACGCTGGCGGCGGTCGTGCTGTTGGCCGTGAACTGGCATGTGGTTCTCGAGGTCAGATGGCAGGGTATCGCGGCGCTCGCGCTCCTGATCCTGATGGCCCTGGTCATCGGCCACGTGGTCGGCGGCCCGCAGGAGGAAAACCGTTCGGCGCTCGCCGTCGCCTGCGCGACCCGCCACATCGGCGTCGCGGTGGCGGTCGCGACGTCGCTGCCCGGGGGACGTACGGCCGTCGTGATCTCGATCTACATCGCCGTCTCGGTGGCAATCACGCTGCCCTATACGCGGTGGCGCCGGGTCGTCGCGGCCAGACAGGCGGCGACGTTGAGATAATCTCGATTGTCCGGCCGAGGGCGGACGAGACAAACTCGCCGGGTCATTCGAATGAGGGGAAGTGTTTCATGAGTGTCAGCCAGGCCGAGAAGGCCCGCAAGTTCCGCGTGCTCCATGAGAGGCCGGGCGCTTTCGTCATCGCCAATCCGTGGGATGCGGGTTCGGCACGCATCCTGGCGGGGCTGGGCTTCGAGGCGCTGGCGAGTTCGAGCGGCGCCAAGGCAGGCGTGCTGGGCAAGCGTGATGGAAGGGTATCGCGCGACGAGGCGCTGGCGAATGCGCGGCTGATCGTGAACGCGACTGACCTGCCGGTGGCCGCCGACCTCGAGAAAGGCTTCGGCGATTCGCCTGACGATGCAGCCGAGACGATCCGTCAGGCGGTGGGCGTCGGGCTGGTCGGCGGTTCGATCGAGGACGCGACCGGCAACCCGGACCAGCCGTTGTTCGACATCGAAACGGCGACGGCTCGCATCAAGGCGGCGGTCGATGCGGCGCGTTCGCTGCCGGTACCCTTCATCCTCTCGGCGCGCGCCGAGGGCTTCCTGCGCGGCAAGCCGGACCTGGGCGACGTGATCAAGCGCCTGCAGGCCTATGAGGCGGCGGGCGCCGATGTCCTGTTCGCGCCGGGCCTGCCCGATCTGGCGTCGGTCAAGAAAGTCTGCGGCGCGCTCCGCAAGCCCTTCAATTTCATGGTCGGCATCAAGGGGAAGTCGTTCAGCAAGGCCGAGCTCGAGGCGGCCGGCGTAAAGCGGATCAGCCTCGCCACCTCGCTCTATCGCGCCGCAATGACAGGCCTGATCGATGCGGCCACCGAGGTGAAGGAGCAGGGCACCTTCAGCTATCTCGACCGTGCGATCCCGACGGGCGAGCTCAATGCGTTCATGAAGGAATAGGCGGCAAGGCCCGTGTCCTGGCCGCCGACACTTCCCGGCGTCAGACCTTGTCGACCGCGCCGCCGCTGTCGACCCAGTCCTTGAAGGCGCCGAGGTTGAAGACGTTGGCGTAGCCGAAATCCTTCAGCACCTTGCCGCTCAGGGCCGAGCGGCCGCCGGAGGCGCAGTAGACGATCACGGTCCTGGCCTTGTCGAAAGCCTTGTCGTGCGCGGGCGATTCGGGGTCGGCGCGGAATTCCAGCATGCCGCGCGAGACGTGGACCGCGCCCGCGACCTTGCCGCTGTTCGCGACCTCGGCCGCGTCGCGCACGTCTACGACCAGCGTGTTGCCCTTGGCGATCATCTCCCTGGCCTGGTCCGGCGTGACCCTGGGCACGGCGGCATTCGCCGCTTCCATCATCTGCTTCACGTTCGTGGGCATCTATTCCTCCTTGCGGTGTCGGGCGTGCGCGATTGGGAATCCCAGTGAGGATTCTGGCCCTTCCTATAAGGTATCGCAAACCAGAAAGATGCGAGGAAACGGTTATGTCGTCTTTGCCCCGTCCCAACGAGCCGGGCTGAATTGGCCGGCCTGTTCTACGGCTGGCGGGTCGTCGCGGCCTGCTTCCTCATTGCAGCCGTCGCCTGGTCGCTGGGCCTCTTCGGATCGAGCGTCTACCTGCAGGCGGTGACCTCCACGCATGGCTGGCCGATTGCCGAGGTGGCGTCGGCCATCACGCTGTTCTTCCTCGTGAGCGCAAGCCTCCAGCGCGTTGTCGGCCGCGCCATCGACCGGCGGGGACCCCGTCCGGTGCTGCTGCTGGGTCTCGCCAGCATGGCGGCGGGCGTGTCGCTGATCGGCCAGGTGTCGGCGCCGTGGCAACTCTATCCCTGCTTCGCGCTGCTGGGCTTCGGCTGGTCCACACTGTCGATGACGGGCATCACCACCACGGTGGCGCCGTGGTTCGAACGTCACCAGGGCCGCTCGATGACCCTGGCCATCATGGGCGCGAGCATTGGTGCCATTGCGGGCGTGCCGTTGCTGCTGCTGTCGATCGGTGAACTGGGCCTCGGGCGCGGTCTGATCGCGGCCGGCATCACGGCCGTAGTGCTTCTGGGCCCCCTGATCGCGGTCGTGTTGCGCTATCGCGGTCCCGCCGATCTCGGCCTGCTGCGCGATGGCGAGGTGCTACAGGCCGATGCCCCGCCCAAGGTCCATCTCGCCCCGATCGCCACGCCGGCCAATCGCCGCCTGCTCCTGTGGAGCGCAACCATCGCCTTTGCCCTCGGCCTCACCATCCAGATCGGCTTCATCACCCACCACGTCGCCCTGGCAGAACCGTTGATGGGGCGGGCCGGGGCCGGGCTGCTGGTCAGTGCCGCGGGCGTCACGGCCTTCATCGGCCGCCTCATCCTGGCGCGCATCGTCGACCACGTGGACGCGCGGAGGCTGGGCTGCTTCGTGATGATCGCGCAGGCGCTATCGCTGCTCGCCATCGCCTTCTGGCCGACCGTGCCGGTCCTCGTCGCGGCGAGCCTCGTCTATGGCTACGGCATCGGCCACGTGACGACGCTCGGTCCGATCGTGGTCCGGCGCGAGTTCGGTGCGGCGGCTTTCGGCACGACCTACGGCGCGGCCGCCACCGTGATCCAGCTCACCTCGGCGTTCGGGCCCGCGCTCTTCGGCTTCCTGCGCGACGGGTTCGGCGGCTACGGGCCGGGCTTCATCATCGCCGCCATCGTGACGCTCGTCGGCTGCGCATCCCTGTTCATTGGCGGCCGCCGTGGGCGCATAGTGCCGCCCGATGGGTCAGGGAGTAAAACATGAGTGCCAGCGACATCACGCGCGTTCCCAATCCGAGGGTGCCGGCCAAATCCTCGGTCGCCGTCTATCGGCTGCCGGGCGGCGGCGGCTTCCTGTGGGGGGTGGCGACCTCGCCGGACCGGACGCAGGACATCCGCGTCCAGACATTGGGAGCGCTGGGCGTCATCGATGGCTACCTGAAGGACGCGGGCCTCGACCGGACGCGCATCGTGAAGGCCGAGATCGTCGTCACCGACCACGACAACAAGCCCGCCTTCGACGAGGCGTGGGCCACCTGGATGCCCGCCAACCAGGGTCCGGTCCGCTCCTTCGTCCAATCCGTCATGCCCGAGGGCGACCTGATCGAGATCATCGTCACGGCGGCGCTGTAGCGGCCGCCGGAGGACTGCGGAAAGGCGAGTTGCCAGTCGGAACGCTTTCCGCAATGAAGTCGGCATGGACACCATCATCTCCCCGGTAACAGGGCACGGCACGGCAACTGAACATCTCGACGTGCTGATCGTCGGGGCCGGACTTTCGGGCATCGGCGCCGCCTGGCATCTGCAGAAGAACTGTCCGGGCAAGCGCTATGCGATCCTCGAAGGGCGTGCCGCGAGCGGCGGCACCTGGGACCTGTTCCGTTATCCCGGCGTGCGATCGGATTCGGACATGTACACGCTGGGCTACCGGTTCCGGCCGTGGAAGGACGCCAAGGCGATCGCCGACGGCCCCTCGATCCTGAGTTACATCCGCGAGGTCGCGAGCGATCACGGCATCGACCGCCACATCCGCTACGATCATCGCGTCGTCGGCGCTTCGTGGTCGACGCCGGACGCCAAGTGGACGGTCGAGATCGAGCGCGGCGGAGAGCGCGTGTTCATTTCCTGCGGCTTCCTGTGGATGTGCAGCGGCTACTATCGCTACGAGGCGGGCTATCTGCCGGCATTTCCCGGCATCGACGGCTTCAAGGGCAGGGTGGTGCATCCGCAGCACTGGCCGCAGGATCTCGACTATGCCGGCAAGAAGGTCGTGGTGATCGGCAGCGGTGCCACCGCGGTGACGGTGGTACCGTCAATGGCCGAGACCGCCAGCCACGTCACCATGCTGCAGCGCTCGCCGACTTACGTCGTGGCACGCCCGGCCGAAGACCCGGTCGCCAACAAGCTGAGGCGACGCCTGCCGCTCAAGCTCGCCTACATGCTGACGCGCTGGAAGAACGTGCTGATGGGCATGTATTTCTACCAGATGTGCAAGCGCAAGCCGGAGAAGGTGAAGAGCCTGATCCTGGGGGGCGTGCGCCAGATGCTGGGGCCGGACTACGACGTCGCCACCCACTTCACGCCGAAATACAATCCGTGGGACCAGCGGCTCTGCCTGGTGCCCGACGCCGACCTGTTCCGCGCTATCCGCAAGAACAAGGCATCGGTGGTCACCGACCAGATCGAGACGTTCACGGAGAAGGGCATCAAACTGAAGTCGGGTGCCGAACTCGAAGCCGATGTGGTGGTGACCGCGACCGGCCTGGTCGTGCAGCCCCTGGGCGGCGCGAAGCTGGTGGTCGACGGCAAACCGGTGAAGCCGTCGGATACGATGATCTACAAGGGCATGATGTATTCCGACGTGCCGAACCTCGCCTCGATCTTCGGCTACACCAACGCTTCGTGGACGCTCAAGGCCGACCTGGTGTGCGAGTATGTCTGCCGGCTCCTGAACTACATGGACCGCAAGGGCTTCACGAAAGCGGTCCCGCACAACAGCGACCCGACCCTCACCGAGGAACCGTGGGTCAACTTCTCGTCCGGCTACATCCAGCGCGCGCTGCCGCACCAGCCCAAGCAGGGCAGCAAGCGGCCATGGAAGCTCTACCAGAACTACGTGCTCGACCTGTTGACGCTTCGGCACGGCTCGCTGCGCGACAAGGCGATGGTGTTTTCGAAGTAGACCTTTCGCTCAAGACCCATTCGCCCTCATCCTGAGAGGCTGTGAATCTTTCACTGATTTGCGAAGAAGGTCTGGCGTAGTTTTGCCTGGACTGATTCGATGGTGACGAGAACCGCAGGCTCGA
>LNFM01000131.1_pt1 | contig 13827 bp, 20 predicted proteins | sample 596031 | NCBI WGS metagenome assembly LNFM01 (sample SAMN04254537, study PRJNA301005) | activated carbon metagenome | isolation source: dual media filters at the Ann Arbor, Michigan drinking water treatment plant | place: USA: Ann Arbor
TTCCGCGCGCCCTTGCCTCCGGCAAGGGGAGAAGGGACGGAAGCTGGAATAAAGGCGCACCCGGCGCCTCCAACAATACGGGCGATGACGCGCGTCTTTACCCTCCCCTGGAGGGGGAGGGTCGCTGCGAGCGCAGCGAGCGGCGGGGTGGGGTGATCCTTGTTGCAGATGATGCTCACCCCACCCCGGCTCGTATCTCGTTTCACGCGATACTCGCCGACCCTCCCCCTCCAGGGGAGGGTGAAGGGAAGACCCGTCCCTTCTCCCGCCCCAATTCACATGCGATAAGACGACACATCATGCGAGGCCCCCATGTCGTCCAGATCCCTTGCCGTTCTCGCCGCCGTCTGTCTCGCCACCGCCGTCTCCCTGGTCTCGCCCGCTTCGGCCGCGCAATGCGGCGGGGATTTCAACCGCTTCATCGCCGAAATCTCGCGCGAGGCGGCCGGCCAGGGCGTGTCGCAGGCGGTGATCCAGCAGGCGCTCGGCGGCGTCACCCACGATCCCAAGGTGATGGAATTCGACCGCCGCCAGCGCGGCACCTTCCGCAAGACCTTTGAGGAATATGCCGCCACGCGCGTCGGCCCCGCCCGCATCAAGCGCGCGAAAGCGCTGATGCAGAAGAACGCCGCCCTGCTCGCGCGCGTCGAGCAGCGCTTTGGCGTGCCGAAGGAGCTGATCGTCGCGATCTGGACCATGGAGACCGACAACGGCGCCGACATGGGCAAGCTGCCGGTGGTCCGCACGCTCGCCACGCTGGCGCATGACTGCCGCCGCACCGAACTGTTTCAGCGCGAATTGCTCGCGGCTTTGCAGATCGTGCAGCGCGGCGACCTGCCGCTGAAGGAAATGCTCGGCGCCTATGCCGGCGAGATCGGGCAGACGCAATTTCTGCCCTCGTCCTACCTCAAGTACGGCGTGGACTTTGACGGCAACGGCCATGTCGATCTGCGCCGCTCCACGCCCGACGTCCTGGCCTCCACCGCGAATTTGCTGAAAGTGAATGGCTGGCAGCCCGGCGGCTCGTTCGAGCTCGGCACCAGGAATTTCGAAGTCATGCGCGAGTGGAATCGCTCGGAGGTCTATCGCCGCACGCTGCATTATTTCGCCGAGCAGTTGCGCTGAGCCCCGGCATGCGCCTGCTCTCCAATCTGCTGAAGAAATTCATCCGCCAGGGCAGCCTGCGGGTGATCGACGCCGACGGCGTCACGCATCTGTTCGGCGGCACGCAGCCCGGGCCGGACGTCACCGCCCGCATCTCCGACCGCAAGCTCTACAACCGGCTGTTTTTGAACCCGGAACTCTACGCCGCCGAAGCCTATATGGATGGCACGCTGACCTTCGAGGCCGGCTCCGGCATCCACGATTTCCTGCTGCTGTTCTCGGTCAACCGCTCCGCGCTCTACAGCTACGGCTCGCAGCGGCTGATGCGGCGGGTGTGGCGCGCGCTGCGGCGCTGGCACCAGGCCAATCCCGTGGGCGTGGCGGCGAAAAACGCGCGCCATCACTATGACATTTCCGGCGACCTCTACCGGCTGTTCCTCGACGAGGACATGCAATATTCCTGCGCCTATTTTCGCGATCCCGAGAACGAGACGCTGGAACAGGCGCAGCGCAACAAGCTGATCCACGCCACCACCAAGCTCGGCCTGAAACCCGGCATGAGCGTGGTGGAGATCGGCTCCGGCTGGGGCGGCTTTGCCATGCATATCGCGCGCGCAACCGGCGCGCATGTCACCGCCATCAATGTCTCGCCCGAGCAGCTCAAGATTTCGCGCGAGCGCGCGGCGGCGGCGGGGCTTGGGGACAAGATCGAGTTCCGCGAGATCGACTACCGCAATCTCACCGGCCAGTTCGACCGCGTGGTGTCGGTCGGCATGATGGAGCATGTCGGGATCGGGCATCTGGACGAATATTTCATGAAGGTGCGCGAGCTGCTGAAGCCCGACGGCTATGCCTTCATCCATAGTATCGGCCGCATGTCGCAGCCCGGCACCACCGGCCCCTTCATCCGCAAATACATTTTCCCGGGCGCCTATGTGCCGGCCCTGTCGGAAACTTTTGCCTCAACCGAGCGCTGCGGGCTGTGGGTGGACGACGCGGAGATTTTGCGGCTGCACTACACCTACACGGTGCGGGAGTGGCGCAAGCGCTTTGCGGCCAATCGCGAGAAGGCGAAAGCGATCTACGACGAGCGCTTCTGCCGGATGTGGGAATTCTACCTGTCGGCGGTCGAGCTGGAATTCCTGCACGGCTCGCACATGGTGTTCCAGCTGCTGCTGTCGACAAAACGCGACGCGGTGCCGATCACCCGCGATTTCATGTTCGACGCCGAGCGCGCGGCGCAGGCGAAAAGCCGGGCGTCCTGACGCGTGTCGCGGTGCCGTCTGAGGGATGTGTGCGCCAGGCTCGCCGTCAGCGGCCGCTATGGCGGCGCAGGTTGCGAGGGCGCGGAAAGCGTGTCCAGCAGGCGCGACGGTGTCGTTTCGACATGGGTGATGACGCGGCCTGGACCAATTCATCCACGCCGGGGCGCCAGATCTCGGCGTGCGGTGCGGTGGCCGCGCGGCGCGCGAAGGCGGCGGGGAGGCCGGCATTTTGCGTCCGGATCCGCGGATTTGCTTCGCCATGTTGCATAAGGCATGACAGTCCCGGCACGATATTTGGTCGGAGGGGCGATGTCGCAACAGACCGCAACCAGCAACGGCCGTCCGCGCGGCAATCTCACGGTGCGCATCAGCGCCATGCCGGCCGATACCAACGCCAATGGCGACATTTTCGGCGGCTGGGTGCTCTCGCGCATGGACCAGGCCGGCGGCATCGCCGGGGTGGAGCGCGCGCGCGGCCGCGTGGTCACCATCGCGGTCGAGGCCATGACCTTCATCCGCCCGGTGAAGGTCGGCGACGTGCTGGAGGTCTATACCGAGGTCGAAAGCATCGGCCGCACCTCGATGAAGATTCATGTCGAGGCCTGGGTGCGCCGCTTCGAGACGCATCACGAAGAGAAGGTCACCGACGCCACCTTCACCTTCGTCGCCATCGACAAGAACGGCAAACCGCGCCCGATCCCGCCGGAGGACGCATCATGAGCCCGGAATTCCTGCTGACCTCGCTGATCGTGGTCGCCTCCCCCGGTACCGGCGTGCTCTACACGCTGGCGGCGGCGCTGTCGCGCGGCGGCCGGGCCGGCGTGCTCGCGGCCTTCGCCTCCACGCTGGGGATCGTGCCGCATATCGCCGCGGCGATGCTGGGTCTTGCCGCGATCCTGCATACCAGCGCGCTGGCCTTCCAGACCGTGAAATATCTCGGTGTCGCCTATCTGCTCTACATGGCCTGGCAGGCCTTGCGCGAGCAAGGCGCGCTGAAGGTGGACGACAAGGTCGACGCGCGCTCGGCGCGCGAGGTGATCGTCACCGGCATTCTCATCAACATCCTAAATCCCAAACTGTCGATCTTCTTTCTCGCCTTCCTGCCGCAATTCATCGCGCCCGGCGACGCCTCGCCGGTGCGGACCATGCTGCTGCTGAGCGCGGTGTTCATGCTGATGACGTTTGCGGTGTTCGCGGTCTACGGTCTGCTGGCAGCCTCGGTGCGCGAGCATATCGTGACGCGCCCGCGCGTGATGACCTGGCTGCGGCGCGTCTTCGCGGCGGCGTTTGCCGCGCTCGGCGCGCGGCTGGCGTTTTCGGATCGCTAAGTTCGGTCGCGCGGCGCATGGCGTGCCACGCTGACGGGCTAGGCGATGCCGATGAGTTCCACGTCGCCGCCGCCCGCCGTCACCACGTCGCCGACGCTCTTGCCGAACAGCGCCCGCGCCAGCGGCGCGGCATGCGAGAGCGTGCCTTGCGCCGGATCCGCTTCGTCCTCGCCGACGATGCGGAAGGTCTGCTTGCGGCCGTCGTCGCGCAGCAGCGTCACGGTGGCGCCGAAATGGACATGGGTCTTGTCGACCGGCGGCGGGATCACCTGCGCGCTGGCGCGCCGCGAGGTCCAGTAACGCAGGTCGCGCGCCGCCTGCGCCAGGGCGCGGCGGTCGTTCCTGGCCTGCGCTTCGGCATGCTTCCGATGCGCGCGCTCCAGCGCCGCCTCGATCAGGGCAAGACCTTCGGCGGTCACGTCGTTGGGGTAGGACGAAATCGGGCGATCACCCAGATCGTCGAAGGTGTCGCCGTCCTCCGCCTCTTTCACAAAGGCCCGGCTCATTTTTTCAATATGGTGCCCCGGCCCCGCGATGGGTAGGCCCGCCGCACCCTCATACGCTGTATTTGTTGATAACTCCCGCATTGGTATTGACGTAACATTTTACCAGGAAGACGCTTCGACGCTCATCTGAGCGGAAAATCGGGGGGTCAGCCATGAAATGCGTTCGTTTTGCACTTCTCTTGCTCGCCGCGTTGTCGATGAGTTTTCTGCCGGTCTTCGCGCCTTTGGCCGAAGCGGCAAGCCCCGTGGACGTCTTTCTGGGGCAGGCGCGCGCCAACCGGGCCGCCATTCTGACCACCCAGCAAATCCAATCCCTGCAGGCGTCGAATCCTGCGCTTGCGGCCAAACTCGTCCAGGCGGCGCGTAACGGGACGGTTCCGCAATTGTCCCGGCCGGAACGCAGACTGGTGACCGCGATGTCGCAAGACAATCTGCGCAAGATCCGCGCCGGACAGGCGTCTCAACCGGCGAAAGTGACGGTCACGCCTAAATGGGATGGAACCATCGCGGGCCTGCAAGGCATCTGCGTCACGGTCGCCACGCCGCTCTTTGCGTTTGCAAATGTTTTCGCTCCGGTTCTCGCGGCCATCGGCTGTTTCCTCGTCATCGCCTTGCTGACTCCCATTCTGATTCTGTTCGGACTCATGCCGGCAAAATCGTAACGGCGTCTGTTACCGAGGGAGACTTGCGAAGGGATTTGGCGCGTGCGGCTTGAAGTCCCTTCGCTTTTTTATGCTGCTCTGACGGCGAGCAGGCCGCAGGTCTTTGTGGCGCTGATTCTGGTCGGCGCCGTGATGGCCGCTTTGTCCGGCCATGCGGCGCTGGCGGCGACCGGATCGCGCTTCACCTGGATCGGGCAGAAAACCGCGACCGATTGCGGCCGCGCGATTCTGGCGTCTGTGATAGCCGGCCTTCATTCGGTCGATGCGGAGAGCGCCTATCGATCGATCAGGCCGGGTCCATCGAGGCCGGATATCGGATTCTCCGTTGACGAATTGATCGCGCGGGCGGCATCGCTGCATCCGGAACATCTCAGAGTCGAGATGACCCTGGTCGCGCCGCAAGGCGTGACAATTCTCGGATCGAGGAAAAAGTGTTCGCCGCATTCGGAATATTACAAGAATCTGGCCGCTGTCGCGGAAGCGGGCCATCCGATTATCGTGCGCAGGTCGGGCGCCGGGCCGGCGCATTATCTTCTGATTGTCGGCCATGCCGGCGGCGAATTCAGCTTGCAGGATCCGTCCCGGCGCGGGATCGAGAAGATGAGTGTCACGCGTCTGAACGCCTTGATGTGCGCCAGTGATTATCTGGCGCTGGTGGGGAGCATCCCGGCGTCAAGGCCCGGTCAAGGAAAAAGCTCCTCCGGAACCCGGTCTGGCGAGTAGCTGCGGGGCTCGTTGCGCTGCATGGTTTTCCATAACGGCCACACGAACGCGGCGCCGGCGCCGAGAACGCCGAGCGTGTCCCAGCCGGGCTTGAACAGGAACAGTCCGAGCGGCAGCCCGCCGAAGAACAGGATCGCGACGATTGAGATGATCACGCCGAAGGTGCGGCGGGTGTCGCCGATCTGGAAATCGATCCGGGATGATGACGGGTGCTTTGCCAGCCGCTTGTGCAGGTCGCGCACGAAATCGCCGTAGATCGGCGCGCGCTCGTCGTCTGCAAGGCCGCTCGCGTTGGTGCTTTGCACGATCAGCGGCAGGCCGTCATTGAAGGTCAGCAGGCAGAGGCCGGTATCGCCGCTTTTGGGAACATGCGCGAATTGCAGCCGGACCTCCCGGAGGTCGTCGAAATTGCGCTCGCGCGGCCGGCCGTCATAGTCCCAGCGCAGCGTGTCGCCGGTCAGCGCGATGCCCTGGTTGCGCAGCTTCCAGAAAAACCGGGACATGTCCTCGCGCAGGAACAGATTGTAATGCCGCTCCGGAAATGTCCGGACCGGCGCTGCCGTCCCGGCTGCCTGCATGTTGGTCATGTCGCGCCCCGTCTCTCTGTCATAGTCGCGCGGGGCGACGAATTGTTCAAAGGGCCGGGTGGTGGGATTTGCAATATCCCGCCCATTTGCTAGGCGGGACGTTCCTGCACGGGACCAGATCAGTGACCGACACCGCCACGCTCATCCGCCGCTATTACGACGCCTTCAACGCCAGGGACTGGGAGGCAATGCTGGATTGCGTCACCGACGACATGCGCCACGATGTCAACGAGGGCGCGGCGCGCGGCGGCAAGACGAGCTTCCGCGAGTTTCTCGCGCATATGGCGCGCTGCTATGACGAGACCCTGACCGGTATCGCGGTGATGGTGGACGGGACCGGCGCTCGCGCGGCGGCGGAATTCGTTGTTACCGGCAAATACCTCGCGACCGATACCGGATTGCCAGCGGCGCGCGGCCAGACCTACAGCCTGCCGGCCGGCGCGTTTTTCGAGGTCCGCGAGGGCAGGATCGCGCGCATCACCACATACTACAATCTGCAGGAATGGATCCGGCAGGTGTCGTGAGCCATTTACTGTCATGCCCGCGAATGCGGGGCATCCAGCAATCACGGTCTCATGAATACTGGATCGCCCAATCACAAGTCGGCTTTTGCCGACGTGTGCGCTTCAAGAATCCGGTCTCGGGAACCCGAGATCGGGCGCGGGCGATGACAGCATTGAGATTTCAATCCACCTTCGCGCCGGATTCCTTCACCAGCTTGCCCCAGCGCGCGACTTCGACACCGACGAACTTGCCGAACTCGTCGGGCGATCCCGGGACGACCTCCGCCCCGCGCTTGAGCAGCGCCTCCTGCGTCTGCGGATCGGCCAGCGCCTTGCGCACGGCGGCATTCAGCGTGTCGACGATCGGTTTCGGCGTGCCGGCGGGCGCAAACAATCCGTCCCAGGCGGTGATGACGAAATCCTTCATCCCGCCTTCGGTCATGGTCGGGATCTCCTTGGCGAGCGGCCAGCGATTGGCGGTGGTGACGCCAAGTCCGCGCAGCTTGCCGCCCTGCACCTGCGGCAGCGCGCTCGGCATCACTTCGATCATCATCTGCACCGTGCCGGCGATGAAGTCGGTCATGGCCGGACCGCCGCCGCGATAAGGCACGATCACGAAATCGGCGCCGGTGGTGTTTTTGAACATGGCGCCGGCCAGGTGCGAGGTCGTGCCGTTTCCGGCTGTCGCATAATTCACCTTTCCGGGATTGGCCTTCAGATAGGCGATCAGTTCCTTGACCGAATTGGCCGGCAATGAAGGATGCACCGCGAGCACCAGCCCGATCTGGGTGAAGCGGCCGACCGGCGTGAAATCCTTGACCGCATCGAAGCCCGGCTTGGCATACAGAGTCTGGTTGATCGCATGCGTGCCGTTGGTGCCGTAGGACAGCGTATAGCCGTCCGGAGCCGACCGCGCGGCGGCCTCGACGCCGATATTGCCGCCGGCGCCGGGGCGGTTCTCGATGACAATGGTCCAGCCTTGCTGCTCGGCGATCTTGTTGAGCACGGTGCGCGCAAGGATGTCGCCGCCGCCGCCGGCCGGGAACGGCACGATCACGCGGATCGGGCGATCGGGATAGGCGGCCGCCGCTGGCTGCGATCCGGCGGCCGCGACCAGCAGGATCGTAAGTGAAGCGAGCACGGCGCGAGCCGCGCGCAAATATGGCATTCTCAACATGACTGGTCCCTCCAGCGTTTCCTCGATGCGCCCTGAATGTTCCGGCGCCTTCTTGGCGGGCGCCGTTATCGAACGATGTTAATGGCCGTGACAGCAGCTTCCGTCCGCCGCGTGGACATGCACCGGTGCGGCCGCGACCGGATTTTTGCCCGCGGCAACTGCATGCGCGCCCGGTCCGCCGCCCCACACGCCGTAACGGTCGTGACAGGCGGTAGGATCGCCGCCGACCATCGGCATGAACAGGTGATGCCAGTTGCGGCAGATATCGAGCTCCGACTTGACCCATTTCAGCGGGTCTTTCGCATAATGATCCCAGTAATCGCCCTTCACATTGAGACCGGGCACCGCCGGGATCCAGCTTTCCTGCAGCCAGAGATCGGCGCCGCCATGCTTGTCGGCCAGCTTCCTGATATGCGGGTCGTCGAGCGCGAGCAGGCGGCCGTCCTCGATGATGGTTTCGTTGTCGCCTTCGCGCTGGAGCTGCACGGTCGGGAAATACAGATGCAGATGCCAGTGGCCGACCGGCAGTCCGGCTTTCGCGGCGCGGCGCTCGTTCATGCTGGAGATGATGGTGCCGAAACCGATGTGAATGACGCCCGAGCGCACGCGCTCGTACAGGCAGTTGATCCAGCCCGAAGGGAAATCCTTGCGCGGGCGATGGATGTGCGGATTGGTGCCGATCGAGGCTTCCCACCAGTAGAACAATCCCTTGCCGGGGAAACCCGGATAGGAGAGGTGGTCGGTCTCCGATTTCAGCTTGCGCAATTTCTCTCCGAATTCGCCGCCGGCATTGATCTCGACGATCTGGCTGCCTTCGACGACAAGCTGCGTCCAGTCCACCGGTGCGATGTGATTGGTGGTGCCGGCAATGACGCCGTTGCCGTCCTCCTTGCCGGGTAGGAAGATCCACGGCTTGCCGAGCACGTGGCCGGGCAGATAGGTTTTTCCGAAACCTTCATTCCCGGTCCAGGTGTCGTGCACCAGATCGGGATTCAGGAATTCGCGGTTGCGGTCGTAATAGCCGGCATGGTTGGTGTATTCGACGTCGGTGCCTTCCGGATCGGTGATGCGAACGCGCTTGGCGGTGCGCACGCGATTCCAGGTCCACAGATCGATCGCTTCCAGCAATTCGTAAGGCATCAGGAAGGCGGGAGAGGCGAGGATCTCCGGCGTGATGAACGGCATGCGCTGGATCTTCATGTGCGTGTCGACCAGCACCGGCCCGCCATAGCCCCACAGGAGCTTGTCGAACTTGCCCTCCTTCGACATCACGTCCCACTGGTCCATCCACTCCGCCAGTTCCTTGGTGCGGTGCAGGTAATAGGCGACCTCGTCTGCGCCGACCCAGTTCGGGATCGGGCCTTTCTCGATATGCAGGATTTCATACTTGCAGCCGTATTTTTCGAGGATGCGCTTGCAGGCCTCGATCACCAGCGGGTCGTGCCAGTTGTCGACCCGCAACTGGATGCGCTCGCCCGGCTTCAGGTCCCAGCAGGCATGCAGGCCCTGATTGTAGGGACGGCGTGCGACCACATCGAGATAGGGCAGGAGCTGATCGACGCTCGACACCTGGACGTAGGGCGGGCAGCGCGGCTTGCGGTGGCCGATCAATGGCGGGGTCTCGTAGCGCGGAAACGAGGTCGGCAGGCTCGGGTGGCGCGGCGCCTCAAGCATGACTACAATCCTTGTATGCAGTTTCCCTTTGGATGAGATTTTGCATGCAAAAAATCCACAAAGTCAAATCGGATGCCGTAAATATGAGGGAAAATCCAGAAAACGGCATGCAATATCTGGAAACCGAGGACGCCGCGGCCGAAACCCAGCTCGAACGGGCGACCGAAGCCCTGCGCGATCTCATCCTGCGCGGCACCTTTCCGGTCGACGAGAAGCTGCCTGAAACACGGGTCGCCGAACTGCTCGGCGTGTCGCGCACGCCGGCACGGCTCGCGATGGCGGTGTTGGAACAGGACGGCCTGCTGGTGCGGCTGCCCCGGCGCGGCTTTCGCGTGCGCAGCTTCAGCCTCGACGAAGTGGTGGAGGCGATCGAGGTGCGCGGCGAGGTCGAGGCGATCGCCGCCCGCGTCGTCGCCGAACGCGGATTGCATGCCGATCATTGCGCCCGGATGGAGGCGTGCATCGGGCGCGCCGAAATTCTGCTCAAGAACGCGCCATTCGAGGCGGCGCAACGCCGCGACTGGTGCCGGATGAATGTCGATTTCCATGACGCGCTGGTCACCGCCTGCGGCCTGCGTCCGCTCTGGTCGGCCTATGCCAAGGTCAATCTGGTGCCGCTGGCCTCGCCGCGCGACATCATGTTCAACGTCGCCCGGCCGGAACTCAGCCGGCGTCAGCTCGAGGCGACGCACGAGGACCATGCCCGCATTCTCGACGCCATCCAGGCGCGGCACTCGACCCGCGCCGCCGCCCTGGTGCGCGAACACGCCTATCGCAGCGGCGAGAACAAGCGCCGCAATTTTCCGGATATCCGGATGCGCACCATGGTCATCGAGACGCCGGGCGTGGCGCTGGTGCGGCCGTCCCCTGCGGAATGATGTGCCCTGACATGCAGGCGGCAGAGTTGTGCGGGCGGGAGGCAGGGGCCATCCTGCAGCCATGGCGTTATGTGTTGTTCCGCTCACCGGTCCCGCCTTGCATGCCGCGCTCGACGATCTCGCGGCGTTGCGCATCGCGGTGTTCCGCGAATATCCCTATCTCTATGACGGCACGCTGGATTACGAGCAGGGCTATCTGCGCCTGTTCGCCAAAAGCCGCGACGGCGTCATCGTCGCCGCCCGGGACAATGGCGAGATCGTCGGCTGCGCCACCGGCTCCGCGCTCGCGACCCAGCACGGCTCGCTGCAGGCGCCGTTCCGCGACGCCGGCTACAATCCCGGGGAGATTTTCTATTGCGGCGAATCGGTCCTGCTGCCGCAATATCGCGGGCAGGGCATCGGCCATATCTTTTTCGAGGAGCGCGAAAAGCATGCGCGCGCCAAGGGCTACAAGATTTCCGCCTTCTGCGCCGTGGTGCGCGCCTCCGATCATCCGGCGCGGCCCGCCGGCTATCGGCCGCTCGATGCCTTCTGGCAGTCGCGCGGCTATCGCAAGGCGCCGGGCATGATCGCGCGCCTTTCCTGGAAGGACATCGGCGCGGCGTCCGCAACCGACAAGCCGATGCAGTTCTGGCTCAAGGATCTCTGAGCGATGTCCGGTTTCCGGGTCGCGGCCGCGCAATACCCGATCGGCCGTTTTGGCTCCTTCGCCGAATACGAGATCAAGCTGACGCGCTGGGTCTTCGACGCCGCCGGCAACGGCGCGCGGCTGATCGTGTTTCCCGAATATGGCGCGATGGAGCTGGCCAGTCTCGCCGGCGGAGAGATCGCCGCCGACCTGCACCGCTCGATCGAGGCGATGCAGGATTTTCTGCCGGCGGCGTTCGATCTGCATCGCGCGCTGGCGCAGCAGCAGCAGGTCTATATCTGCGCGGCGAGCGCGCCGGTGCGCCAGGGCGACGGCCGCTATCGCAACACCGCGCGATTGTTCGCGCCGTCGGGCAAGGTCGGCACGCAGGAAAAGAGAGTGATGACCCGCTTCGAGCGCGAGCAATGGCGGATCTCGCCGGGAGAGGGACTGAGCGTGTTCGAAACCTCGCTCGGCCGGATCGGGATCGCGATCTGCTACGACGCGGAATTTCCGCTGCCGGTGCGGGCGCTGGCCGAAGCCGGCGCCGAGATCGTGCTGGTGCCGTCATGCACCGACGCCTTGCCCGGCTATCATCGCGTGCGGGTGGCCTGCGCGGCGCGCGCGCTGGAGAACCAGTGTTTTGTGATCCAGGCGCCCACGGTGGGACCCGCGAAATGGTCGCCTGCGGTGGACGAGAATGTGGGCGCCGCCAACGTGTTGGGTCCGCCCGACCGCGGATTTCCCGACGACGGCGTGATCGCGACCGGCGCGCGCGACCGGCCGGGTCTGGTCTATGCCGATATCGATCTGTCGCGCGTCGCGCAGGTGCGCCGCGACGGCCAGGTGCTCAATCACCGGCAGTGGGCGGAGCAGCCGGGCGCCGGCGCATTGCCGCAGGTCATGCAGGTGAAGCTGACGGCGTAAGTTTCAGTCGCTCAGCGCGGCGTCCTGCAGCGCCACCAGATCGTGTTCGGGCACGATGCGCTCGTGCTTCTCGGCGACGCTCTTGATGCAATAACGCGGCTCGCCCGCATCTGCGGGCAACAGCCGCACGATCGCGTAGCGGCCCTTGGCGGCGGCGCGCAATGTGGTCGGAATGATCTCGACATGCTGGCCGATCTTGAAACGGTGGTGGCGGTCGCTCACGTTCTGGCTCCGTTGCTCTGATTCTGCTCCATCAGCTCGATCAGGCGCCCGAGCTTGCGGTTGATCTGGCCGAGATGGAACGCGGCATATTCTTCCGCATAGGCGGCGCGCTCGGGTGCGCCCTGCGTCTGCGCGTGGCGGATCAGCGGCATGAATTCGGCGTCGAAGAAGCTTTGATAGCGGTCGGAAATATCGTCGGCCATGGCGGCCTCCTGATGGACTGTGTAAAGCGCGGGCGCGTCAGAAATCCGACGCTTCCAGCGCGTAGTAACTCCTGCCGCCGCGGCCATAGACCTGCGCCGCCACCTGGCAGATGCGGGCGCGGTGCCGGTCGAAGGCGCGCAGCAGAGGCTCTTCCTCCATCACCACGTCCGGCTGGATGCGCTGCAAGGCCGGCGCGCTGATGAAGAACGCGCGTTCCATCGCGCTGTCATGTCCCCAGAAGCGCACGAGATGGCGCGTGGCGTCATAGGAGCGGCTGGCATTGGGAAAGTGAATCGACATCTGAACCGCCTTGCCCCTGCGGGCGTTGTCGCGGCGTCTCAGCTCCCGGGTTTCGAGAGCCGTTCGAAATCCTCGAACACGGCGGCGATCATCTTGTGCCTGCGCGGGTCCTGCATGTCCACTGGTCCCGCGAACAGGGTGATCAGATAGCGCGCCTTTTCGGCCGCCTCTTCCCAGGTCTGGGCGGGCGAGGCGAGCAGATGGGCCTGCAATTCCTCATGCCGGTCGCGCAGATTTTGCTCGTTGGCCTCGACATCGGCCTGCAAGCGGCGCAGGTCCACCGCCTTCTGGGCCTTGAGGCCGCGATGGCTGTCGAGAGTGACCGGTGTGTCGTCGCTCATCGGCTCTGCGGGTCGCTTTTCAGGTGCAAAAAAGCCCGGCTGCGTGCCGGGCCTCTCGTCGGGTCGTTACTTCTGCTGGCCGGACTTGTCGGCGGCCGGCGCCGGATTCGACTGGCTCTGCTGCGGATTGGCAACGGCCGGCTTGGCGGTCTCGGGGGTGGTCGGCTTCTGAGGTTCGTTTGTCATTATTATAGCCTCACGATTCAGACCTAAAAACCAATTCTAGGTACAACTTGAAATGGGGACGAAAGCCGCGATTACAAGGCGTTCATGCGACGCTGCCTTAATTGGCGTCGCCTGTGCGCGGCGTCTGCGGCCGGCTGGCCGTGCTCCTGGCAATGTCCGCCGCCCGCATCTGCTGGATTTTCAGCGGCAGGTTCTGCGCCGCGGCCGGCTGCGGAGCGTCAGGACCGAGCATGGCGGAGGCGCCATAGAGCAGGCCGCACAGGGCGAGACCCGTCCAGAGAAAGTAGCGGAAGATCGGCAAGGTTGGTCTCCGGAGCGAAGGCGGGATGACGAGCGGACGCACCACAAGGGTCACGCGATAACGCCGGACGGCCGCCCTGGTTCCGCCGGAGCGCCCGGGCGTCAGCTCGCGCCGCCGCTCCGGCTGCGGACGGTGGCCTGCGGGCCGATCTGTCCGCTCGGTTTGGCCTTGGCGGCTTCCGAGGCGCGCAGCTTCTGGATCTGCAGCGGCATCTCCTGCGAGCCGTTCGGCTTCACCTCGACCGAGCCGAAGACGAAGGACGCGCCATACAGCGCCAGGCAGAGCGCGAGGCCCATCCAGAGAAAATAGCC
>LNFM01009745.1_pt1 | contig 13824 bp, 14 predicted proteins | sample 596031 | NCBI WGS metagenome assembly LNFM01 (sample SAMN04254537, study PRJNA301005) | activated carbon metagenome | isolation source: dual media filters at the Ann Arbor, Michigan drinking water treatment plant | place: USA: Ann Arbor
CGGTGGTGATGCCCAACGACCACGTCATCATCTTCGTGCCGCGCAAGCGCATGGTGCGCGAGGTCGAGAAGCTCTTCCAGGTCAGCGCGACCTTTCTCTTCTAGGCGCCGCCGAAACGCATGGGCTTACTTGCTGTTGCCGCGCTGGTCGGGCGCATGGTGCTGCTGTTCGCGCTGCTGCTGCTGGTGCCGCTGGCCTTCGCCGTGGCGCAGCACGACCACGCCGAACGCGCCTTCATCATCGCCAGCGCCGTGACTGCCGTGAGCGGGTTGCTGCTCAGCCTGCTGACGCGCCGCTTCCGGCGCGAGCTGCAGCCGCGCGACGGTTTCATGCTGGTGGGCATGACCTGGGCCGTGCTGCCGCTGTTCGGTGCCCTGCCGCTGTGGCTGGCCATCCCCGGGCTCAGCGTGACGGACGCCTACTTCGAAGCCACCTCGGCCTTCACCGCCACCGGCGCCACGGTGCTGACCGGGCTGGACAGCCTGCCGATGTCGGTGAACGTCTGGCGCTGTTTCATGATGTGGGTGGGGGGCCTGGGCATCATCGTGCTGGCGGTGGCCATCCTGCCGCTGCTGGGCGTCGGCGGCAGCCAGCTCTTCAAGGCCGAAGTCGCCGGCCCGATGAAGGACCAGAAGCTCACGCCGCGCATCGCCGACACCGCGCGCGTGATCTGGGGCGCCTACCTGCTGATCAGTGTGGCCTGCTGCCTGGCCTATGCCGCTGCCGGCATGGGCTGGGCCGACGCCTTCATGCACATGTGCAGCACCGTCAGCCTGGGCGGATTTTCTTCCTACGACGCCAGCCTCGGCCACTTCGACTCGCCGCTGATCGAGGCCGTGGCCATCGTCTTCATGCTGCTGTCGGGCGTGCCGCTGCTGCTGTATTTCGTGATCTGGCGTTCAGGTTCGGCCGCGGTGCTGTGGCGCAACCTCGAGGTGCGCGCCTTCTACCTGCTGATGCTGGGCAGCACGCTGCTGATCGCCGCCTACCTGGTGGGCAATGAAACCTATGCCAGCCCCTGGCAGGCCTTGCGCCACGCCGCCTTCCATGTCGTCAGCATCGCCACCACCACGGGCTATGCGTCCTACGACTACGCCCAGTGGCCGTTGTTTGCGCCGCTGCTGATGATCCTGCTCGGATGTTTTGCCACCTGCGCCGGCAGCACCGGCGGCGGCATCAAGATGGTCCGCCTGCTGCTGATGCTGAAGCAGGCGCGGCGCGAGCTGGTGCGCATCGTGCACCCCAATGTCGTGAACCCCGTGGTGCTGGGCGGCCAGGCCGTCAGCGACCGCGTGATGCAGAGCGTCATCGCCTACATGATGATGTACGGCGGCTCGCTGGTGGCACTGACCATGGTGCTGCTGTTCAGCGGGCTGGACGTCGTCACCGCCTTCACCGCGGTGGTGGCCTGCATCAACAACATCGGCCCCGGCCTGGGCGAGGTCGGCCCGGCGGTGAACTACAGCGGGCTCAGCGTTTTCCAGACCTGGGTCTGCACCTTCGCGATGTTGCTGGGCCGGCTGGAACTGCTCAGCGTGCTGGTGCTGTTCACGCCCGCGTTCTGGCGCAGGTAGGGCCCGGCGGCTTGCTGGCGGGCCGGGGTCGCTGCGGTGCCAGGGGGCCGTGCCTGGGGCCGGCGCCTCAAGGCTGCGGCAGGTAGATGCGGTCGGCGTAGGTGGCCAGCCAGTGCGGCCGAAAGGCCACGAAGATGGCCACCAGCATGCCGGTGATGAAGGCGTCGCCCGAGGCCGCCAGCAGGCGTGCCAGGACCAGGTCTTCGGGCGCGACGCCGGCCGGCGTGCCGTGCAGCAGCACCGACAGCGCGCCGGCGCCCGCCACGGCCACCCCGGTGGCGAAGAAGCCGCGCCCGAGGATGTAGACGAACAGGTGGTGGGGCAGCCAGCGCCGCAGCAGTGCGCCCAGGCCCAGCGCCAGGCTGATGGGCACCAGGCCCAGCCAGACGAGCCGGTGCAGGGCCTCGGCCAGCGAGGCGTCGGCCAGCAGCAGCACGCCCGCCGCCACCGGCAGCAGCATCAGCACGGCCATCGGCCAGCCCAGCATCAGCATCAGCAGGCAGCTGCCGGCCAGCGGCTGCAGCACGGGTTGCGCCGAGAGCAGGTCCACGCTCCACCACAGGGGCAGCAGCAGCCACCAGGCCAATGCTGGCCAGGGCATGCCACGCAGCAGGCGCCAGGGGCGCAGCGAGCCCGCCACGGCCACGGCGATGGTGGCCAGCAGGAGGTTCAACCAGGGCATGCAGCGATGCTATGCGCTGGGGCCGGCACCGATGTCGGGCGGGCTGCCGGGAACCCTAGAATGAGTCTCACTTGACGTTAACGTCAATCAGCGGTTCGTTCCCTCGTCCGCACCCTTGCCCGCGCCGCTGCCGCCCCGGTGCTGGCGTCTCGGCAGACAGGCGCCCTGGAGACCCGATGCCCGTTCTCACGTCCAAGCTCAATCCGCGTTCCGAGGCCTACAAGGCGAGCGCCGGCTTGATGCAGCAGCTGCTCGACGACCTGAATGCCCGGCTGGCGCTCATCGCCCAGGGTGGTGGCGAGGTGGCGCGCGCCCGGCATGCCGCGCGCGGCAAGCTCCTGCCGCGCGACCGCGTGGAGGTGCTGCTCGACCCCGACACGCCTTTCCTCGAACTGGCGCCGCTGGCCGCGCTGGACCTCTACGACAACGCCGCACCGGGCGCCGGCCTCATCACCGGCATCGGGCGCGTGAACGGCGTCGAGTGCCTGATCGTCTGCAACGACGCCACCGTGAAGGGCGGCACCTACTACCCGCTGACGGTGAAGAAGCACCTGCGGGCGCAGGAGGTGGCGCAGCAGAACCGCCTGCCCTGCATCTACCTGGTGGACAGCGGCGGCGCCAACCTGCCGAACCAGGACGAGGTCTTTCCCGACCGCGACCACTTCGGCCGCATCTTCTACAACCAGGCCCAGATGAGCGCGCTGGGCATTCCGCAGATCGCCGTGGTGATGGGCAGCTGCACCGCCGGCGGGGCCTATGTGCCGGCGATGAGCGACGAGGCCATCATCGTCAAGAACCAGGGCACCATCTTCCTGGGCGGGCCGCCCTTGGTGAAGGCCGCCACCGGCGAGGTGGTGACGGCCGAAGACCTGGGCGGCGGCGACGTGCACACGCGGCTGAGCGGCGTGGCCGACCACCTCGCCGACAACGACATGCACGCGCTGGCCATCGCACGCGCCAGCATCGCCAACCTGAACTGGCGCAAGCCGGCGCAGCTGGCCACGTTGCCGCCGCGCCCGCCGGCCTTCGACCCTGCCGAGCTTCATGGCGTCATCCCCACCGACACCCGCAAGCCCTTCGACGTGCGCGAGGTCATCGCCCGCATCGTCGACGGCAGCGAATTCGACGAATTTAAGGCGCGCTACGGCGCCACGCTGGTGACGGGCTTCGCCCACATCGAAGGCCTGCCGGTGGGCATCGTCGCCAACAACGGCATCCTCTTCGGCGAGAGCGCCATGAAGGGCGCGCACTTCATCGAGCTGTGCTGCCAGCGCCAGATCCCGCTGGTCTTCCTGCAGAACATCACCGGCTTCATGGTCGGGCGCAAGGCCGAGAACGAAGGCATCGCCAAACACGGCGCGAAGATGGTCACGGCCGTGGCCACGGCCACGGTGCCCAAGTTCACCGTCATCATCGGCGGCAGTTTCGGCGCCGGCAACTACGGCATGTGCGGCCGCGCCTACAGCCCGCGCTTCCTGTGGATGTGGCCCAACGCGCGCATCAGCGTGATGGGCGGCGAACAAGCCGCCAGCGTGCTGGCCACCGTGAAGCGTGACGGCATCGAAGGCAAGGGCGGGCAGTGGAGCGCCGAAGAAGAAGCGGGCTTCAAGGCCCCCATCCTGAAGCAGTTCGAGCACCAGGCCCACCCTTACTACGCCAGTGCGCGTTTGTGGGACGACGGCATCATCGACCCCGCCGACACGCGCCGCGTGCTGGCCCTGGGCCTGAGCGCGAGCCTGAATGCGCCCATCCCGGCGGCCCCGCGCTTCGGCGTGTTCCGCATGTGAGGCGGCCGTGAACCACCCCGAAGTGCAGGTGCGCTCGCTGGCCGCGCGTGATTCCTTCGAAGCCCTGACGGCGCTGCTGCATCGCGCCTACGCGCCGCTGGCCGCGATGGGCATGAACTTCACCGCCGCCACGCAGAGCGCCGAAGTCACGCGGCAGCGCGCCGCCGAAGGCCAGTGTTTTGTCGCCGAGGTGTCCGGCGCGCTGGTGGGCACGGTCACGGTGTGCGGGCCTTACGACGTCGAGACCGCGCCCTGGACCACCGAGGTGCCCTGGTTCCGCGAGCGCGACACCGCGCATTTCCACCAGTTCGCGGTGGACCCCGAACTGCAGGGCCGCGGCGTGGGCCGCCTGCTGCTGGAAGCCTGCGAACGCTGGGCGCGCCGCCACGGCTACAAGCGCATGGCGCTGGACACCGCGCTGCCGGCCACCGCGCTGCGTGCGCTCTATGCGCGCTTGGGCTATGCCGATGTGGGCGAGGTGCAGTGGGCGGGCAAGGCCTACCGCAGCACCATCATGCAGAAGGCGCTGGAGCGTTCGTTCCTGCGTGAACAGCTGCAATGCCTGGCGCGCTACCACCTGTGGGCCACGCGCCGCCTCATGGTCGCGGTGGATGTGCTGTCCGACGCCGACTACCGGCGCGATGCCGGTCTGTTCTTCAAGAGCGTGCACGGCACCCTGAACCACCTGCTGGTGGCCGAGCACCGCCTGTGGCTGCATCGTTTTGCCGAAGACGCCTCGCCCGTGGTCGCGCTGGACGCCGAGCTCGAACGCGACCGTGCGCGCCTGCGCGAACAACTGCTGGAAGGCGCGCAGGCCTGGCTGCCCCTGCTGGAGCTGTGGCCCACCGAGCGCCTGCAAGGCACGCTGAGCTACCAGCGCATGAACGGCCAGGCGGTGACGCTGCCCTTTGCCGCCACGCTGACGCACGTCTTCAACCACGGCACGCACCACCGCGGGCAGATCAGCGCGGCGCTCACGGCCCTGGGTCAGCCCGCGCCCGAGCTCGACCTGGTGTTCATGCTGCAACAAGAGGCGCAGGTCCAGCCATGAGCACGTCCGCCCAGCCGACGCTGGACATCCGCCGGCCTTCAGCCTTCGTGGCCGAGGTCTGGCTGAACCGACCCGAGGTGCGCAATGCCTTCAACGACGGCGTCATCGCCGAGCTGACGGCCGCCTTCCGCACCTTGGGCGCCGACGGCGAGTTGCGTGCCATCGTGCTGGGCGGCCACGGCAAGGCCTTCTGCGCCGGGGCCGACCTGACGTGGATGCGTGCCATGGCCGACTACAGCTGGGCGCAGAACCACGCCGATGCCGGCGCGCTGGCCGAGATGCTGTGGACGATCTACAGCTGCCCGGTGCCCGTGGTGGGCCGCATCCACGGCGACTGCGTGGCCGGCGGTGTGGGCCTGGCGGCGGTGTGTGACGTGCTGCTGGCCGCCGACGGCGTGCACTTCTGCCTCAGCGAGGCCAGGCTGGGCCTGCTGCCGGCCACCATCGCGCCCTATGTCGTGCGGGCCTTGGGTGAACAGGCCTCGCGCCGCTACTTCACCACCGCCGAACGTTTCAGCGCCGCGCGTGCGCTGGCGCTGGGTTTCGTGCACGAAGTGGCGCCGGCCGATGGGCTGGACGCGCTGGTGGCCGGCACCGTGGCGGCCCTGGTGGCCAACGGGCCGGTGGCCGTGCGCGCCTGCAAGCAACTGGTGAAGGACGTGGCCGGCCGGCCCCTCGATGCCGCGCTGCGCGACGACACCGCACGCCGCATCGCCGACATCCGCGCCAGCGCCGAGGGCCGCGAAGGGGTGCAGGCCTTCCTGAACAAGCGCGACCCGGCCTGGCGCTGACGCCGACGCTGCATGTGAAGACGGCATGAACACCACGGCGCTCGACCTCACGCACCTGCTGGCGCTGGCCGCGGCGCTGGGCTGGGCCAGCGGCATGCGCCTGTATGCCGTGGTCCTGCTCACCGGCGTGGCGGGCTTTCTGGGCTGGGTGGTGCTGCCGCCCGGCCTGCAATTGCTGCAGCACCCGCTGGTGCTGATCGCCAGCGCGCTGATGGTGACGGTGGAGTTCGTCGCCGACAAGGTGCCGGGGGTGGACACGCTGTGGGACGCGCTGCACACCTTCATCCGCATTCCTGCCGGCGCGGCGCTGGCCGCCGGTGTCTTCGGCGGCCTGGGGCCGGAGTGGCACAGCGCCTGGGGCCTGGTGGCCGCGCTTGCCGGCGGCACGCTGGCGGCCACCGCGCATGCCGCCAAGGCCACCACGCGCGCAGCCGTCAACACCAGCCCCGAACCCTTCTCCAACATCGGCCTGTCGCTGTTGGGCGATGCCGCGGTGCCGGCGTTGCTATGGCTGGCCTGGGAGCACCCGCTCTGGGCCTTCGCCGCCCTGGGCTTGGGCCTCGCGCTGGCCGTGGTGCTGATCGTGGTCTTGTTCAAGTTCCTGCGCGCACTGATCAGGGCCCCCAGGCTCCCTGCGCTCGCCACCCGCCAGGGGCGCTCCGGCAGTGAACCGGCGAAGCCGGCTTCGCGCCCGCCCTTGGTTTGATGTACCTCCTGCGAGAACGCCCATGTTCAAGAAGATATTGATCGCCAACCGCGGTGAGATCGCCTGCCGCGTGGCCGCCACCGCGCAGCGCCTGGGCGTGCGCAGCGTGGCCGTCTACAGCGACGCCGATGCCGACGCGCGCCATGTGCGCGCCTGCGACGAGGCCGTGCACGTGGGCGGCAACGCGCCGCGCGAAAGTTACCTGCAGTGGCAGCGCATCATCGACGCCGCGCTGGCCACCGGCGCGCAGGCCATCCACCCGGGCTACGGCTTCCTCAGCGAGAACCAGGACTTTGCCCACGCCTGCGCGGCGGCGGGCCTGGTCTTCATCGGCCCGCCGGCCAGCGCCATCGCCGCGATGGGCAGCAAGAGCGCGGCCAAGGCCTTGATGGAGAAGGCCGGCGTGCCGCTGGTGCCGGGTTACCACGGCAGCAACAACGAACCGGCCTTCCTGGCCGCGCAGGCTGCGCTCATCGGCTACCCGGTGCTGATCAAGGCCAGCGCCGGCGGTGGTGGCAAGGGCATGCGGCGCGTCGACAGGGCGGCGGACTTCGAGGCCGCGCTGGCCAGCTGCCAGCGTGAGGCGCAGGCCAGCTTCGGCGACGCGCATGTGCTGGTGGAACGCTACGTCACGCGGCCGAGGCACATCGAGATCCAGGTGTTTGGCGACATGCACGGCCAGGTCATCCACCTGGGCGAGCGTGATTGTTCGGTGCAGCGCCGCCACCAGAAGGTGCTGGAAGAAAGCCCGGCGCCGGGCCTGAGCGCCGCACGCCGCGCCGAGATGGGCGCGGCGGCGGTGGCCGCGGCACGTGCCGTCGGTTACGTGGGCGCCGGCACGGTGGAATTTGTCGCCGAAGAGCGGGACGACGGCGACATCCGCGCCTATTTCATGGAGATGAACACGCGGCTGCAGGTGGAGCACCCGGTGACCGAGGCCGTGACCGGCCTGGACCTGGTGGAGTGGCAGCTGCGCGTGGCCTGCGGCGAGCCGCTGCCGCTGACGCAAGACCAGGTGCAGCAGCATGGCCACGCCATCGAAGCACGCATCTGCGCCGAGAACCCGGACGCCGATTTCCTGCCCGCCACCGGCACCCTGCACGTGGCACGCTGGCCCGCGCACGTGGCCTTCACGCGCAGCCCCGGCGACGGCACGCTGCCGCGCGTGGACAGCGGCATCCGCGAGGGCGATGCCATCAGCCCGCACTACGACAGCATGATCGCCAAGCTCATTGTCCGGGGCGACAACCGCGCCCAGGCGCTGGCGCGTCTGGACGCGGCGCTGCAGCACACGCACCTGATGGGCCCGGCCACCAACGTGGCCTTCCTGCGCCGCGTCGTGGGCAGCCACGCCTTTGCCACGGCCGACCTGGACACGGCGCTGATCCAGCGTGAACACGCCGCACTCTTCGAGGCGCCGCCGCTGGCCCCCGAACTCGCTGCTGCGGCGGTGGCCGCCCACGTGCTGGCGGCCGAGGCGGCGCTGGAAGATGCCGACCCCTGGTCGCGCCGCGACGGCTGGCGCCTGCACGGCGGCGCCGTGCGCCTGTTGAACCTGGAGCAGGGTGGCACGGCGTTGCCGCTGCGCATGGAACGCCGCCATGACGGCGCCGTGCAGCTGCGTGTGGGTGCGGGCGGCGCGGCGCTGGACTTCAGCGCCGTGGCGCTGGGCGAAGGCCGGCACGACCTGCGCGTGGGCGAGCTCAGGCTCACCGCCACCGTCTACCAGCACGCCGGGCGCTACGCCGTCTTCACGAACAGCGGCAGCGCGCTGCTGGCCGACCATGACCCGCTCGCCGAGGCCGGTGCCGGAGCCGCCGCCGAAGGCCGGCTGACGGCGCCGATGCCGGGCAAGGTGGTGGGTTTCCTGGCCCAGGCCGGCGACACCGTGCAGCGCGGCCAGGCGCTGGCGGTGATGGAGGCCATGAAGATGGAACACACCATAACCGCGCCGCACGACGGCGTGGTGGAAGAGCTGCTGTACGCGGTGGGCGACCAGGTGGCCGAAGGCGGTGAACTGCTGCGCCTGGCCAAGGCCTAGCTCGGCAAGATGCCCGCGTGCCTGGCCCCCGTGCCCTTGCTACTTGCCCGGGCGGCCGAACCAGCCGCGCGGGGGTTTGGCGGGGGCGTCCTGCCGGTCGGCCGGCTCGGGCGTGTCCAGCGTGTGCGCCGGGCTGCCGGTGCTGTGGCCGAACAGCGAATTCAGGAAGCGCGAAGGGCTGAAGCCCGAGGGCTGGCCGTTGCGTGCGTCGTGGTCGGCTTCTGCGGCCTGCAGCGCCTGCCGAAACGTCGACCCCAGTTCCGCCAGCTCGGTGCCGGGCAGCGCCTCGCACACCAGCAGCACGTCGCGGGCGTACAGCGGCTCGGTGAGCATGCGAGCAGGGTCTATGCCCTGGCCCAACTCCCGCACCAGCTGCGCATTGATGCGGCCGGCGATCTTCATACAACGACGCGTGTTCATGATTTGCCCGGCAGTGTGCGCCCGGGAGCCGAGCCGCACCATCCCCACTTGGGTTGAAGCCAGCGGGCCCATGCCTGTGCGCGTTAAGCTGCGACGCGAGAAAGCAGCGAAGAAAATCTCATGACACCCTCAGAAGTCACCCTGGTCGAGGTCGGGCCCCGCGACGGCCTGCAGAACGAAGCCGCACCCGTCAGCGCAGCGCAGAAGATCGAACTCGTGCATCGCCTGCAGGCCGCGGGTTGCCGCGAGATCGAGGTCACCAGCTTCGTCAGCCCCAAATGGGTGCCGCAGATGGCCGACAACACCGAGGTGATGGCGGGCATGCAGCGCCAGGCCGGCGTGCGCTACTCGGTGCTCACGCCCAACATGAAGGGCCTGGAAGCCGCATTGCCGACGCGCCCGCACGAGGTGGTGGTGTTCGGCGCCGCCAGCGAAGCCTTCAGCCAGAAGAACATCAACTGCAGCATCGAAGAGAGCTTCGAACGTTTCCGCCCGGTGGTGGCCGCGGCGCACGCGGCCGGGCTGAAGGTGCGCGGCGCCATTTCCTGCGCCCTGGGCTGCCCCTACCAGGGCGAGGTCTCGGCCGACGAGGTGGAGCGCGTGGTGATGCTGATGAAGGCCATCGGCGTGGACCACTGCGGCGTGGCCGACACCATCGGCGTGGGCACGCCGCGCCGCGTGCAGGCCGCGCTGGAGCGCGCCTTGAAACACTACCCGCTGCATGAGGTGAGCGGGCACTTCCACGACACCTACGGCCAGGCCTTGGCCAACATCCTGGCCAGCCTGCAGCTGGGCGTGCATGTCTTCGACACCAGCATCGCCGGCCTGGGTGGCTGCCCCTATGCCAAGGGCGCCACCGGCAACGTGGCCACCGAGGACGTGGTCTTCATGCTGCAGGGCATGGGCATCGCCACCGGGCACGACCTGGCCGCGCTGGTGGATGCCGGGGCCTACATCAGCGGCGTGCTGGGCCGGCCTCCGGTCTCGCGCGCGGGCAAGGCCTTGCTGATCAGGCGCCAATCCCAGGCCCTGGCGGCATGAGCGCCCCGGAGGCGCTGCCTGAAGGCTTCCAGCGCGTCAGCGCCGCGCTGGCCACCTGCGGCCACCCGCACGCACCACGTTGGCTGGGCGTCGCGGCGCGCACCGCGCAGGAGGCCGCCGATGCGCTGCAGGTGAGCCTGGGGCAGATCGCCAAGAGCGTGGTCTTCCGCCGCAAGCTGGACGACGTGGCGGTGCTGGTGGTGACCTCCGGCGACAAGCGTGTCGATGAAAAGCGCGTGGCCGCCCACACCGGTGCGCTGGGCCGTGCCGATGCCGATTTCGTGAAGGCGCGCACCGGCTTTTCCATCGGCGGCGTGGCGCCGCTGGCCCACCTGCAGCCGCCGGTGACGCTGATCGACCGTGAACTGTTCCGCTTCAGCGAGATCTGGGCTGCGGCCGGCCACCCCAACGGCGTCTTCAGGCTCACGCCCGCGGAACTGCAGCGCCTGACCGGGGCGCCGGTGGTCGACGTGGTGCAGGCATGAAGACGCCGCCCACGCTCACGCCCGCACTCGCGCCCGCGCTCGGCCCCGCCGTGTCGCCTTGCATCAACGTTTGCCAGATGGACGCCGCCACCGGCTGGTGCGCTGGCTGCCTGCGCACGCTGGACGAGATCGCGCGCTGGGGTTCCTGGCCCGACGCGCAGCGCCACGAGGTGCTGGCCCGCCTGCCGCAGCGGCGCGAACAGTGGCTGGCCGACGGCCGGCCTGTGCCCCCTCCCCAGGCCCCCCGGAGTCGCCCCCGATGAAACACCTGATCTTCCACTTCGACGTGCTGTCGCCTTTCGCCTGGCTGGCCTTCATGCGCCTGCCGCAGGTCCTGGAGGGCATCTCGCACGAGGTGGAATACCGCCCCTTGCTGCTGGCCGGCCTGCTGGCGCATCACGGCCAGAAAGGGCCGGCCGAGGTGGAGCCCAAGCGTGTGTGGACTTTCCGCCAGGTGCAGTGGCTGGCCGCGCAGCACGGCCTGCCGCTGCAGACGCCGGCTGTCCACCCCTTCAACCCGCTGGCGCTGCAGCGCCTGGCGCTGGCCTGCGGGCCCAACCGGCGTGTCGTGGAGGCGCTGTTCCGCCACGTCTGGGAGGGCGGCGGCGCCGATGCCAACGAGCCGGCGCGCCTGGCTGCGCTGACCGAGCAGCTGGCCCCCGTGCGTGACCCCAACGGCGCCGACGTGAAGGCCGAGCTGCGCCAGCACACCGAGGCGGCCGCGGCGGCCGGCATCTTCGGCGTGCCCACGCTGGAATGGGACGGCCGGCTGTTCTGGGGCCTGGATGCACTGCCCATGCTGCGTGACGCGCTGGCCGGCGGTGCCTGGTTCGACGGGCCGGAGTGGGACAGCGCCGCGGCGCCGCGCCCGGGCGTCAAGCGCGGCTGAACACGCCGAAAGCCCCCCGCCCGCACGATGGTGCGCCTGCCACGGCGCGGCCTAGCATCGGCCCCTGCGCCCACCGGCCTTGCCCCGAACCAGGAGTAGCTCATGCCCATCACCGACCCCAACCCCGTCTACCCCGGCAGCCTCAGCGTCACCATCGGCGTGCACGAATCGGTGTCTGTCGGTGGTGACAGCACCCGCACGGTGTTGCGCAACAAGACCAGCGCCGTGCAGTCGAACCAGAGCGTCGAGGTTGGCAAGAACTTCGTGCTGCGCGCGGGCGACAGCGTCAGCATCGTCTGCGGCGCCGCCAGCCTGACGATGAAGAAGGACGGCAGCATCGTCATCAAGGGCAAGGACATCACCATCGACGCCAGCGGCAAGCTCACCGCCAAGTCCATCAGCGACGTGGTGATCAAGGGCAGCAAGCTCGGCAGCAACTAGGCCGGGGCTCAGCGGCCCGGCACTTTTCAGCCGGGCGTGTTGCAGCCGGGGCTTGTCAGCCGGCGTTGGTTTCGCGTCAGAGCTCGGTCAGTGGCCCCGCGCACAGTGGGGCTTCGCCGCCCCGCTCCGGGTCGGTGCCAAGAACGAGGGAGACCGACATGGACGCCGACCTGGCCGCGCGCATCGCTGCGCATCCGTCCTACCAGCAGCTGAAGGCGCGGCGCACGCGCTTCGGCTGGACACTCACCGCGGCGATGATGGCCGTGTACTACGGCTTCATCCTGCTCGTGGCCTTCAACAAGCCGCTGCTGGCCACGCGCCTGGGCGACGGTGTCACCACGCTGGGCATGCCGCTGGGCCTGGGCGTCATCGTCTTCACCATCGTCATCACCGGCCTGTACGTGCGGCGTGCCAACGGCGAGTACGACCGCCTGACGGCCGAAGTCAGCGCGGCGGTGGCGAAATGAGCCGCCGCCCTCGCTTGACGTTGCCCCGGCCGCTGCGCCAGGGCCTCACGCTGCTGGCGCTGATGGGCACGGGCGCAGCCGTGTGGGCCGCCGGCGCCGACCTCGGCCAGGCCGCCAGGCAGGCCACCAACTGGACGGCCATCGCGATGTTCGGCGCCTTCGTGGTGTTCACGCTGTGGGTCACCAAGTGGGCCGCCGGCAAGACGCGCAGCACGAGTGACTTCTACACCGCAGGCGGCGGCATCACCGGTTTCCAGAACGGCCTGGCGATCGCCGGCGACTACATGAGCGCGGCGTCTTTCCTGGGCATCAGCGCCGCCGTCATGGCCTCGGGCTTCGACGGCCTGATCTACAGCATCGGCTTCCTCGTCGGCTGGCCGGTGGTCACCTTCCTGCTCGCCGAGCGCCTGCGCAACCTGGGCAAGTTCACCTTCGCCGACGTCGCCGCCTTCCGCTTCGAGCAGACGCCGGTGCGCGTGTTCGCGGCCAGCGGCACGCTGGTGGTGGTGGCCTTCTACCTGATTGCGCAGATGGTCGGCGCGGGCCAGCTCATCAAGCTGCTGTTCGGGCTGGAGTACTGGATCGCGGTGGTCATCGTCGGCGCGCTGATGATGGTCTACGTGCTCTTCGGCGGCATGACGGCCACCACCTGGGTGCAGATCATCAAGGCCGTGCTGCTGCTGGCCGGTGCCAGCTTCATGGCCGGCGCGGTGCTGTGGCACTTCGGCTTCAGCCCCGAGGCCATGTTTGCCGGCGCGGTGAAGATCAAGACCGACCTCGCCAGCGAGGGCGGCAAGACCGCCGAGGAGGCCAGCAAGATCGGCAACGCCATCATGGGCCCGGGCGGCTTCGTGAAAGACCCGATCAGCGCCATCAGCTTCGGCATGGCGCTGATGTTCGGCACCGCCGGGCTGCCGCACATCCTGATGCGCTTCTTCACCGTGCCCAACGCCAAGGAAGCGCGCAAGAGCGTGCTCTGGGCGACGACGTGGATAGGCTATTTCTACATCCTCACCTTCATCATCGGCTTCGGCGCCATCACCTTCGTGCTGACCAACCCGAGCTTCCTCGACAGCAAGGGCGCGCTGCTCGGCGGCAACAACATGGCGGCGGTGCACCTGGCCAGTGCCGTGGGCGGCAACGTCTTCCTCGGTTTCATCTCGGCGGTGGCCTTCGCCACCATCCTGGCCGTGGTGGCGGGCCTGACGCTCAGCGGCGCCAGCGCCGTTTCGCACGACCTCTACGCCACCGTCATCAAGAAGGGCAAGGCCAACAGCCTGGACGAGCTGCGCGTCTCGAAGATCACCACCATCGGCCTGGGCGTCGTGGCCGTGGTGCTGGGCATCGCCTTCGAGAAGCAGAACATCGCCTTCATGGTGAGCCTGGCCTTCGCCATCGCCGCCAGCGCCAACTTCCCGGTGCTGCTGATGAGCGTGCTGTGGAAGGGCT
>LNFM01009746.1_pt1 | contig 13823 bp, 12 predicted proteins | sample 596031 | NCBI WGS metagenome assembly LNFM01 (sample SAMN04254537, study PRJNA301005) | activated carbon metagenome | isolation source: dual media filters at the Ann Arbor, Michigan drinking water treatment plant | place: USA: Ann Arbor
TGGACCTGATGTTCAAGCTGTTCAAGCTGCGCAGCTGCGAGGACAGCGTGTTCCGCAACCGCAGCCGGCCCTGCCTGCAGCACCAGATCGGCCGCTGCAGCGCGCCCTGCGTCGGCCTGGTGCCCACCCGCGAGTACGACGCCACCGTGCGCCGCGCCGTGCTGTTCCTGGAGGGCCGCAGCAGCGAGCTGGTGGACGAACTGGGCAGGGCGATGGACGAGGCCAGCCAGCGGCTCGAGTTCGAGCAGGCCGCGGTGCTGCGCGACCAGATCGCCGGCATCCGCAAGATCCAGGCCCGCCAGTACGTCGAGGGCGAGCAGGTCGAGATGGACGTACTGGCGCTGGCGATGGAGCAGGGCGCGGCCTGCGTGCTGCTGATGGCCTTCCGCAACGGCCTGAACCAGGGCACGCGCAGCTTCTTCCCGCGGCCCAATGGCGCCGAGAGCCCGGAGGAAGTGCTGGGTGCGTTCGTGGCGCAGTACTACCTGGAACAGCGGCCGCCGCGCGAGATCGTGCTCAGCCACGCCATCGCCGACGAGGCGCTGCTGCAGGAGGTCTTCAGTGCGCAGGCCGGGCGCAAGGTCGAGCTGAAGTCGTCGGTGCGCGGCGAACGTGCGCGCTACCTCGAGATTGCCCGACAGAACGCGGCCCTGGCCCTGGCCACCGAGGCCGCCAGCAGCGCCAGCCAACGCGCGCGGCTGCTGTCGCTGCAGGAGCTGCTTGGCCTGGGCGAGCCGCCCACGCGCATCGAATGCTTCGACATCAGCCACACGATGGGCGAGGCCACCGTGGCCTCGTGCGTGGTGTTCGACGGCGAAGGGCCGGTGCGCGGGCAGTACCGGCGCTACAACATCACCGGCATCGAGCCCGGCGACGACTACGCGGCCATGCACCAGGCGCTGGAGCGCCGGTTCCGTCGCGGCGTGGAAGAGGGGGTGCTGCCCGACCTGCTGCTGATCGACGGTGGCGCCGGCCAGTTGGCCCAGGCCCGCGCGGTGCTGGACGAACTGGGCGTGCAGGGCGTGGCCATGGTCGGGGTGGCCAAGGGCGAGGCGCGCCGCGCCGGCCACGAGGCGCTGGTGCTGCCCGACGGCCGCGAGCTGCGTCCGGGCGCGGCGTCGCCGGGCCTGCAGTTGGTGCAGCAGGTTCGCGACGAGGCCCACCGCTTCGCCATCACTGGCCACCGCGGCAAGCGCCAGAAAACACGCGAGACCAGCCGGCTCGAGGACATCCCCGGCATCGGCCCGCGCCGGCGCGCCAGCCTGCTCAAGCACTTCGGCGGCCTGGCCGGTCTCAAGGCCGCGGGCGCCGAGGAAATCGCCCGCGTCGAGGGCGTCAACGACGCGCTGGCCCAGCGCATCTACGCCGCCCTGCACGGTCTTGAGGCACAATCGCCCCGGAACGAAGCCTGAGCAGGACACCGTGACCCTCACCATCCCCACCATGCTGACGCTGATGCGGATCCTGCTGATCCCGGTGATGGTGGTCGTGTTCTACCTGCCGTACGGCTGGACCAACCTCGCGGTCGCCGGCATCTTCATCTTCGGCGCGCTCACCGACTGGCTCGACGGCTGGATCGCCCGGCGCTACGGCATGTACTCGGCCTTCGGCGCCTTCCTCGACCCCGTGGCCGACAAACTGACGGTGGCCTTCGCGCTGCTGCTGGTCGTGGAGCGGCACGACACCCCGTGGATGGCCCTGCTCAGCGCCGTGATCATCGGCCGCGAGATCACCATCTCGGCCCTGCGCGAGTGGATGGCGCAGGTAGGCGCGCACGGCCTGGTCAAGGTCGCGGCGCTGGGCAAGCTCAAGACCATCGTGCAGATGGTGGCCATCAGCTGCCTGCTGTTCCAGGAAGACCTGCTGGGCCTGCCGGTGTTCCGGATCGGCGAGTGGCTGCTGGCGATCGCGGCGGCCCTGACCCTGTGGTCGGGCTTCGACTACCTGCACGCGGCCTGGCCGACCATGCGGAAGAAGGGCTGAATTGAAAAAGGGTGTTGACACCCTCCGGGCCTTCCCCCAAAATGCGCGTCTCTTGCGGGAATAGCTCAGTTGGTAGAGCACGACCTTGCCAAGGTCGGGGTCGCGAGTTCGAGTCTCGTTTCCCGCTCCAGTTCCAGACAAAACCCCGCCCGCCGGGGTTTTGTTTTTTAAGGCGGTGGCAACCGCCGTCGGACGCGCTAAGCTTCCGGCAACGCTATCCGGCCGGGTGGCAGAGTGGTTATGCAGCGGACTGCAAATCCGCGTACGCCGGTTCAATTCCGACCTCGGCCTCCAGTGTTCAAAGCCCCGCTCTGGCGGGGCTTTTTTTTGCCCGCGCTGGCGACGCACGCCCGCATGCGGCACCATCGCGAGACGCCCGGGTGGCGAAACTGGTAGACGCATGGGACTTAAAATCCCCCGGCCGCGAGGCCATGTGGGTTCGACCCCCACCCCGGGCACCACGCACGCAGGGGAGTAGCGCGGCGATGTCGATGTGGCTGATGGGGTTGCTGTATTTCGCGGTGGACCTGGCGGCGGTGCTGCTTCTGGCGGCGTGCTGGCAGCGAACGCGCATCCTTGGGTTCGCCATCGTGGCCGCCAGCTTCGTCGCCGGCATCCTCGCGCGCTGGACGGTGCCGTGGGTCTACCGGGCCGTGGACATGGGCGACGGCGACATGGCCTGGGCGGCGAGCCTCGTCGTGCAGTCGGTCTACCTGGTGATCGCGGGCATCGCCGTCGTTGGTTTCTGGGACGTCTACCGCGTGCTCAAGTCACGCCCCACCGCCTGAACCGGAGCTGCCCATGCTGCCTTCCCGCTATTGGCCGTTCGCTGCCTGCCTGCTCCTGACGATCGCCTTCGGCTATGCGGTGACGCTGACGCCGATCGCAGGCTGGGGGCTGGCCATCTTCGGTGGGCTTTCACTGCTGGGAACCTGGGACCTGCTGCAGCGCAAGCAGGCCCTGCGGCGCAATTTCCCGGTCACGGCGCACTTTCGCTACGGGCTGGAATCGATCGGGCCGGAGATTCGGCAGTACTTCATCGAGTCGGACACGGTCGAGCTTCCCTTCTCGCGGCAGCAGCGCGCCATCATTTACCAGCGGGCGAAGGACGTGCTGGACAAGCGGCCGTTCGGCACCCAGCGCGATGTCTACGGCGACAAGTACGAGTGGATGAACCACTCGCTGCAGCCCACGCGCATCGACTCGCACGACTTCCGCATCACCATCGGCGAGGGCCGCGCGCAGCCGTATTCGGCCAGCGTGTTCAACATCTCGGCGATGAGCTTCGGCTCGCTGTCGGCCAACGCGATCCGTGCGCTGAACCAGGGCGCGAAGCTCGGTGGCTTCTACCATGACACCGGCGAAGGCTCGATATCGCGCTACCACCGCGAGCACGGCGGCGACCTGGTGTGGGAGATCGGCTCCGGCTACTTCGGCTGCCGCAACGCAGAAGGCGGCTTCGACGAGGAGAAGTTCCGCATCAATGCCTGCGACCCGCAGGTGAAGATGATCGAGCTCAAGCTCAGCCAGGGCGCCAAGCCGGGGCAGGGCGGCATCCTGCCGGCGGCCAAGGTCAGCGCCGAAATCGCCGCGGCGCGCGGCGTGCCGCAAGGCGTGGAGTGCCATTCGCCGGCGGCGCATTCGGCGTTCTCGACGCCGGTCGAACTGCTGCAGTTCATCGACCGGCTGCGCACGCTCTCGGGCGGCAAGCCCACCGGCTTCAAGCTGGCCATAGGCCACCCGTGGGAGTGGTTCGCGATCGCCAAGGCAATGAAGCAGACCGGCATCCTGCCCGATTTCATCGTGGTGGACGGCGGCGAGGGCGGCACCGGGGCGGCGCCGCTGGAGTTCACCGACCACGTGGGTGCGCCGATGCGCGAGGCGCTGCTGCTGGTGCACAACACCCTGGTCGGCCTCGACCTGCGCTCGAAGATCAGGATCGGCGCGGCCGGCAAGATCGTCACCGCCTTCGACATCGCCCGCACGCTGGCGCTGGGCGCGGACTGGGTGAACGCGGCGCGCGGCTTCATGTTCGCGCTGGGCTGCATCCAATCGCAGAGCTGCCACACCGACCGCTGCCCGACCGGCATCGCCACCCAGGACCCGAACCGGCAGGCGGCGCTGGACCCGGACGGCAAGGCGGTTCGCGTGGCCAATTTCCACCGCAACACGCTGGCGGCGCTGAAGGAGCTGCTGGCCGCCGCCGGCCTGCGCCACCCGCTGGAGATCGGGCCGGAGCACATCATCCGCCGGGTCTCGTCCACCGAGGTGCGCGCGCTGGCGAAGCTGCACCACTTCGTGCCGCCGGGGCAGCTGCTCGAGGCCGTGCCCGAGCACCCGGTGTTCCAGGTGTTCTGGGACCAGGCCCGGGCGGAATCCTTCTCACCCCCCGCCAAGGCCTCGGAAATGCAGGCCAGCAAGCAGCAGTGAGCCGCGTTCTTGACCGCCCGGGGGCGGGACACGTAAGATTCGCGCTCTCTTCCGGGCGGTTAGCTCAGCGGTAGAGCATCGCTTTCACACGGCGAGGGTCACAGGTTCAAGCCCTGTACCGCCCACCAGTTTCAGGGAAATGGCCACCTCCGGGTGGCCATTTTTTTGCGCCGGATTATTCGAGCTGGGCCTTGGCGAACTCGGCGTCGAGCTTTTCCATCGCGTCCTTGGGCTTGAGCTTGCCGGCCTTTTCGTACGCAGTGGCGGCGGCGTCTTCCTTCTTGTCGCCGTGCAGGAGCAGCAGCAGGTTGCCGTGCTCGAAGTGGGCGATGGGGGAGTCGGGCGTCAGTTTGAGCGCCGTGGCCAGGTGCTTCTCGGCCTCGCTGGCCTTGGCGCCGTAGGTCATGCCGCCGACCAGGGCGCCGATCTTGCTGATGATCTCGGCGTGGTAGAGGCCCAGCGCGGTGTGCGCCTCGGCGTGCTTGGGCGCGAGCTCGAGCGTCGCTTCAAGCGCTTTCCTGACCTTCGTGGCCAGGCCCATCTTCAGGGCCTTGGCGATCGAGATGCCCTGGCTGTAGCGGCCCATTGCGTGGGCATAGCGGTAGTGGCTGTTGGCCTCGTCCGGCAGCGCCGCCACCGCGGCCTCGGCCAGCTTCCCGGCCTGCTCGTAGCGCGCGAGCTGCTCGTCCTCGTCCTCGACCAGGTGCGTCGCGTGGATGGCCAGCGCCTTGCAGGCGACAGAGGCGCCGACCGGGCCGAGGGCCGAGCCCGCTTCGAACGCCTGCTGGAAATCACCGCGGTGGAAGGCGCGCCACGCGTCCTGCAGCGCTTCGGACAGCGCGGCGGCGTCCAGCCCCTTCGGCGCGGCCTTGCCGGCCGCCTTGATCAGGGCGGCGGCACGCTTGTCGTCGGGGAAGGGCTCGCAGTCCCCGGCATGCAGCGACGGCCAGGCCTTTTTCAGCTTGTCGCCGGCCTGGTCAAAGGCCTTGGCCTCGTGCGGGAACTTGGCCCAGGTCGATTTCTTCGCAGCCATGGCGGGTCTCCGTGCAGGGGAGGCCAGCATGTCGCGGGGCCCGGCGGGCCGCAAGCGCGGCTAGTGTGATTGCTCGGGTGCGGCGGAACAGACTCAAGGGCGAACGGCCATCCCGGCCATCGCCACGAGGTGTCCCATGACCCGCTCGACCCCGACCCGCCGTCGCAGCTCCGCCCGCAAGACCCCGATCAGCCCGCGTGCCGTCATCCTGGCCGGCATCGGTGCGGTCTCGCTGGGCCGCAAGCAGGCCCAGGCCAAGCTCGGCCAGGCCGAAACCATTGCCTGCCAGGCCCGCGCCCAGGCCGAGACCTTCGTACGCCAGGCCCGTGCCCAGGTCGAAACCGCGCTGGCGCCGGTGCTGGTGAAGCTGGGCGTAAAGCGTGCCCCGGCCAAGCGCAAGGCCCGCGCCAAGCGCGCCCCGACCCGGTCGCGCAAGCGCGCCTGATCCGAGATCTCTCTCCCGTCAGTGGGATTTACCGCCCCGGTCGATTGGCCGGGGCGTTTTTTTTGGTAGGGACTTTAGTCCCTCCCACAGGGTGTCATCAGGGATGCGCGCGGCGGGCGGCTTCGAAGGCGGCGAGCTGTTCGGGCGTGGCCTCGGGCTGGTACTTCGCCTTCCACTCGGGGAAGGGCATGCCGTAGATGGCCTCGCGGGCGGCGTCCTTGCCGATCGGAGTGCCGGCGGCCGCGGCGGCTTCCTCGTACCAGTTCGACAGGCAGTTGCGGCAAAAGCCCGCGAGGATCATCAGGTCGATGTTCTGCACGTCGGTGCGCTGCCGAAGGTGGGCGACCAGCCGGCGGAACGCGGCGGCCTCGAAAGCGGTGGTGTCGGTCATTTTCCGGTAGCCGGGCAGGGAAGGGTTCGGGGATAATCGCACTTCGCGACCCGGACCCGCCCGCGCGGGGCCGCCCCCACTGTCCCCGGAGCGCCATGACCGCCCGCATCCTCGACGGCAAAGGCATCGCCGACGCCCTGCTCGACGACCTCGCCCGCCGGGTGCAGGCCCGAATCGCGGCCGGCAAGCCCGCCCCCGGCCTGGCCGTGGTGCTGGTGGGCCAGGACCCGGCCTCCGCCGTGTACGTGCGCAACAAGCGCCGCGCCGCCAAGAAGGTCGGCATCCGCGCCATCGACTACGACCTGCCCGCGGAGACCACCGACGCCGAATTGGCCGCGCTGATCGACCGCCTCAACGCCGACCCGGCCATCCACGGCATCCTGGTGCAGCTGCCGCTGCCCGGGAACCGCGACGCCACCTGGTTGATCCACCGCATCGACCCGCGCAAGGACGTCGACGGCTTCCACCCGGAGAACGTCGGCCACCTGGCGCTGCGCCAGTTCGGCCTGCGGCCCTGCACGCCGCGCGGCATCACCACGCTGCTGGCCTACACCGACCGGCCCGTGCGCGGGCAAAGCGCCACCATCGTTGGCGTCAGCAACCACGTCGGCCGGCCCATGGCGCTGGAGCTGCTGATCGCCGGCTGCACCACCACCAGCTGCCACAAGTTCACGCCGCGCGAGGTGCTCGAGCGCCACGTGCGCGAGGCCGACATCCTGGTGGTCGCGGTCGGCCGCCCGGGCCTGGTCCCGGGTGAATGGGTGAAACCGGGCGCGGTGGTCATCGATGTCGGCATCAATCGCCTCGACGACGGCCGGCTGGTCGGCGACGTTGGTTTCGACGCCGCCTTCGAGCGCGCCTCCTGGATCACGCCGGTGCCGGGCGGGGTGGGGCCGATGACCGTGGCCACCTTGATGCAGAACACGCTCGAGGCCGCCGACGCCTCCGATGCCACCGTCGCGTCATGATGACGCCCGAGCATCGAGACTCATGGCCATGACCCGACGCCTTGCGCCCAAGCTGCTGGTCCTGAGCGCCGCCGCGCTGTTGCTCGCCGGCTGCGCCACGCTGGTCGGCCGCGCCAGCGACCAGCTGGCGGCCCAACTGGGCAGCGCCATCACCAACAGCAACGACCCGGCCACGGTGCGCGACGGCCTGCCGGCCTACCTGCTGCTGATCGACGGCCTGGTGGAAGGCCAGGCGCCCGGTGACCGCCGCAACGCCGGCCTGCTGTTCGCCGCCGCCGAACTCAACGGCGCCTACGCCGGCAACTTCACCGGCGACGACAAGGCGCGCTCCCGCCGGCTGGCCGCCAAGGCGATGGATTACGCCCGCCGTGGCACCTGCGCGCAGGATGCGCGCCTGTGCGAGGCCATCGACGCCGACATCGGGACCTTCAACGCCGCGCTCGCGGCCGCGCCGGCCAAGGACGTCGCCGGCCACTATGCGCTGGCCGCCGCTTGGGTCGGCTTCCTGCAGGCCAACAGCGAGGACTGGGGTGCGATCGCCGATCTGCCCAAGGTGCAGGCGCTGCTGGACAAGGTGGTGGCCACCGACCCGGGCCACGCCCGCGGCATGCCGCACGTCTACCTCGGCGTCTTGCACTCGCTGCGCCCGGAGGCCATCGGCGGCCAGCCGGCGCGCGGCCGCCAGCACTTCGAGCAGGCGCAGGCGCTCTCCGGCGGCCGCAACCTCTACGCCAAGACCCTGATGGCCGAGTACTTCGCGCGCCTGCTGTTCGACCAGGCACTGCACGACCGCCTGCTGGAGGAAGTGCTGGCAGCCGACCCCGTCGAGCCCGGCTTTACGTTGATGAATGTGCTGGCCCAACAGCGCGCTGAGGCGCTGGTGGAAAGCGGCAAGGACTATTTCTGAGGATCCGCCCCTGATGCACGCCCGACTCGCCCGCGTCATGCTCGCCTTCGGGCTGGCCTTCGCCTTCGCCGCGCCGGCGGCCGCGCAGACGATCAAGATCGCCACGTTGGCGCCCGACGGCTCGGCCTGGATGCGGGAGCTGCGCGCCGCCGCCGCCGAGGTCAAGGCCGGCACCGACGGCCGCGTCGACGTCAAGTTCTACCCCGGCGGCGTGATGGGCAACGACGCCGTGGTGCTGCGCAAGATGCGCCTGGGCCAGCTGCAGGGCGGCATCCTGACCTCGAGCGAGCTGTCGCTGGTCTATCCCGACGCGCCGGTCTACAGCCTGCCGTTCCTGGTGTCGTCCTGGGACGAGATCGAGCACGTGCGCAAGACCGTCGACCCGATGCTTGCCAAGGGCTTCGAGGAGCGCGGCATCCGCATGCTGGGCGTGTCCGGCCTCGGCTTCGCCTACCTGATGGGCGACAAGCCGCTGGGAAGTTCGGGCGAGCTGGGCGGCCGCAAGCTCTGGGTGCCACAGAACGACACGGTGGCCGCGCGCATCTTCGAGATGGGCGGCGTCAGCACCATCCCGCTGCCGATCGGCGACGTGTTCACCAGCCTGCAGACGGGTCTGGTGGACACCGTGGTCAACACGCCCAGCGGCGCGGTGGTGCTGCAGTGGCACGGCAAGATGAAGCACATGGTCGACCTGCCGCTGACCTTCGTGGTCGGCTACCTGGTGGTGGACGACAAGGCCTGGAAGAAGATCGCCCCGGCCGACCAGGCGGTGCTGTCCAAGGCCTTCGCCGAGGCCGGCCGGCGCATGGACGTGAACACCCGCCGCGACGACGCCGCGGCGCTAGAGGCGATGAAGAAGCAGGGCCTGAAGGTGTCGCCGATGGATCCGGCCGAGGCCCGCCGCTGGCAGGCGCTAGGCGCGAAGCTGGTCACCGAGCTGGAGGCGCAGCAGAAGATTTCGCCCGAAGTCCTTGCCGCGGTGCGCCGCGCGCTGGCCGAGTACCGGGCGCGCTGATGCTCCAGCGCTGGCTGGGCCGCCTGCACCGGGTCGAGGACGCGCTGCTGGCGAGCCTGCTGGGCGCGCTGCTGCTGCTTTCGGTCGCGCAGATAGCACTTCGGCTGGTGTTCGATTCCGGGCTCGACTGGGCCGAGCCGGTGAGCCGCGCCGGCGTCCTGTGGCTGGCGCTGCTGGGCGCGCTGGGCGCCACCCGCACCGGCAAGCACATCGCCATTGATGCGCTGCCGCGGGCGCTGCCGGCCGGCGCCCAGCGCGTGCTCTGGGTCATTGCCCAGCTGGCCGCCGCGGTGGTGGCGCTTTGGCTGGCCTGGCTCGGTTGGGGCCTGGTCGGGCTGGAACGCGAGGCACCGGTACCCTTCGTCGCCGGCATCCCGAGCTGGGTGCCGATGCTGGCGCTGCCGGTCGGCTTCGGGCTGATGGGGCTTCGCTTCCTGGTGGCCGCCGCGCTGCCGACACCGGTGCACGCCGTGATGGGCGAGGGCGGTCCATGAGCCTCGGCCTCGGGCTGGCCGTCATCCTGGTGCTGGCGGCGTTGGGCATGCCGCTGTTCGCGGTGATCGCCGCGATCGCGATGCTGGGCTTCCACCTGGCCGGCTACGACCTGATCGCCGTCACCATCGAGTTCTATCGCCTGGGCGACATGCCCGGGCTGATCGCGATTCCGCTGTTCACGCTGGCCGGCTACCTGCTGGGCGAAAGCGGCGCGCCCAAGCGCCTGGTCCGGCTGTCGAACGCGCTGCTGGGCTGGCTGCCCGGCGGACTGGCGATCGTGGCCATCGTCGCCAGCGCCTTCTTCACCGCCTTCACCGGGGCCTCGGGCGTCACCATCGTGGCGCTGGGCGCCCTGCTGTACCCGGCGCTGCGGCAGGCCGGCTACGGCGAACGCTACAGCCTGGGCCTGGTGACGGCGGCGGGCAGCCTGGGCCTGCTGTTCGCGCCCTCGCTGCCGCTGATCCTCTACGGCTTCGTGGCCGGGCAGATGGGCTCGGACCCGCCGGTGACCATCCCCGACCTGTTCCTGGCCGGACTGGTGCCGGGCCTGCTGATGGTGGCGATGCTGTCCCTGCACGCGATGTGGGTGGGGCGGGGCGTGACCCGGTCCCGGCATCGCTTCGACACCGCCGAACTGGCGCGGGCCCTGCGCGAAACGGCGTGGGAGCTGCCGCTGCCGGTGATCGTGCTGGGCGGCATCTATACCGGCGCGCTGGCGGCGAGCGAGGCAGCAGCTGTTACGGCACTTTATGTTTTAGTCGTAACTGTTTTGATTAAAAAGGAAATTAGCTTCGGAAAGCTGCCCGAAGTCATGGCTGAGTCCATGCGCCTGGTCGGCGCCATCCTGCTGATCCTCGGCGCCGCGCTGGCGCTGTCGAACTGGCTGGTGGACCAGGAGGTGCCGGCCACCCTGTTTGCCGCCCTGAGCGAGCACGTCGAGAGCCCGTGGGTCTTCCTGCTGCTGCTCAACCTGTTCCTGCTGGCGGTGGGCATGCTGCTGGACATCTTCTCGGCCGTGGTGATCCTGACCCCGCTGCTGCTGCCGGTGGCCGCCGGCTTCGGCATCCACCCGGTGCACCTGGGGGTGGTCATGCTAGCCAACCTGCAGCTGGGCTACTTCACCCCGCCGGTGGGCATGAACCTGTTCATCGCCGCCTACCGCTTCGGCAAGCCGGTGCTGGCGCTGGTGCGGGCCTGCATCCCGTTCTTCCTGGTGCTGGCCGCGGCCGTGGCCCTGATCACCTGGTGGCCCGCGCTGTCCCTCGGCCTCCTGTAGCCGGCGCCCCTACAGTGTTCTGTCCGGGGGAGGCGCGACCCGGCTATAATTGCGCGCTTCCCAATCCCCGGAGCCGCTCCATGCTGCGCATCCAGGCCGAAGCGCTGACCTTCGACGACGTATCCCTCGTTCCCGCGCACTCGGCCGTCCTGCCCAAGGACGTCAGCCTGGGCACCCAGCTCACCCGCGGCATCTCACTGAACCTGCCGATCGTGTCCGCCGCCATGGACACCGTCACCGAAGCGCGCCTGGCCATCGCCATGGCCCAGCTCGGCGGCATCGGCATCATCCACAAGAACATGTCGGTGCAGCAGCAGGCCGCGCACGTCGCCCAGGTGAAGAATTTCGAGGCCGGCGTGATCCGCGAGCCCTTCACCGTCGGCCCGGATACCACCATCGGCGAAGTGCTCCGCCTCACCCGTGCCCGCAACATCTCCGGCGTGCCGGTGGTGGACGGCGGCCAGCTCGTGGGCCTGGTCACCAGCCGCGACATGCGCTTCGAGAAGAAGCTCGACGATCCGGTCCGCAACATCATGACCCGCAAGGACAAGCTGGTGACGGTGCGCGAAGGCGCCTCCGACGACGAAGTCCTGCAGCTGATGCACAAGTACCGCATCGAGAAGGTGCTGGTGGTGGACGACAGCTTCGCGCTGCGCGGCCTGATCACCGTCAAGGATATCCAGAAGGCGCGCGACAACCCGTTCGCCGCCAAGGACGCCGACGAGCAGCTGCTGGTCGGCGCCGCGGTCGGCGTCGGCGGCGACACCGAGGCGCGCATCGCCGCACTGGCGGCGGCCGGCGTGGACGTGGTGGTGGTGGACACCGCCCATGGCCACTCGCAGGGCGTCATCGACCGTGTGGCCTGGGTCAAGAAGAACTTCCCGAACCTGCAGGTCATCGGCGGCAACATCGTCACCGGCGACGCCGCGCTGGCGTTGTTCGACGCCGGTGCCGACGCGGTGAAGGTCGGCGTGGGCCCCGGCTCCATCTGCACCACCCGCATCGTCGCCGGCGTCGGCGTGCCGCAGATCACCGCGGTGGGCATGGTCGCCGAGGCGCTCAAGGGCCGCATCCCCCTGATCGCCGACGGCGGCATCCGCTACTCGGGCGACATCGCCAAGGCCCTGGTGGCCGGCGCCAGCACCATCATGATCGGCGGCCTGTTCGCCGGCACCGAGGAGGCCCCGGGCGAGGTCGAGCTGTTCCAGGGCCGCAGCTACAAGAGCTACCGCGGCATGGGCTCGCTGGGCGCGATGGAGCAGGGCAGCAAGGACCGCTACTTCCAGGACGCCTCCGACGCCGACAAGCTGGTGCCGGAAGGCATCGAAGGCCGCGTGCCCTACCGCGGCCTGCTGCGCAACATCGTGCACCAGCTCGCCGGCGGCATCCGCGCCTCGATGGGCTACGTCGGCTGCGCGACCATCGAGGAGATGCGCACGCGGCCGAAGTTCGTCCGCGTCACCAATGCCGGCACGCGCGAGGCGCATGTGCATGATGTTCAGATCACGAAGGAACCGCCCAATTACCGGATGGGTTGAAGGGTGGGGGCTGGAAACTAGGAACTAGGAACTAGGAACTAGGAACTAGTAAAGGCGCAACTCGCGCTGACCCCACCATCGCGACCTTCCCGCTCTTACTAGTTCCTATTTCCTCTTCACTAGTTCCTGCCCTAATGACCGACATCCACAGCGACAAGATCCTGATCCTAGACTTCGGCGCGCAATACACGCAGCTGATCGCCCGCCGGATCCGCGAATTCGGCGTCTACTGCGAGATCTGGGCCTGGGACCACGACCCGGCCGAGATCGCGAAGTACGCGCCCAAGGGCATCATCCTCTCGGGTGGCCCGGAGTCCACGGTCGAGGCCGGCTCGCCGCGCGCGCCCAAGGAAGTGTTCGAGGCCGGCGTGCCGATCCTGGGCATCTGCTACGGCATGCAGACGATGGCGATGCAGCTTGGCGGCCAGGTCGAAGCCGGCCACCACCGCGAGTTCGGCTATGCCGAGGTCGAGGTGGTCGCGCAGTGCGGCCTGCTCGATGACCTCAAGGACCACGCCGGCAGCCCGCCGCGGCTGGACGTGTGGATGAGCCACGGCGACCGCGTCACCGCGATCCCGCCGGGCTTCCAGGTCACGGCTCGCACCGGCGCGGTGCCCATCATCGCCATGGGCGACGACGCGCGCCGCTGGTACGGCGTGCAGTTCCACCCCGAGGTCACCCACACCAAGTCGGGCGAGCAGATGCTGCGCCGCTTCGCGGTGGACATCTGCGGCTGCGACACGCTGTGGACCGCGGCCAACATCATCGAAGACCAGATCGAGCGCGTGCGCGCGCAGATCGGCGAGGGCAACGTGCTGCTGGGCCTGTCCGGCGGCGTCGATTCCTCGGTGGTCGCGGCGCTGCTGCACAAGGCCATCGGCCCGCGCCTGACCTGCGTGTTCGTGGACACCGGCCTGCTGCGCTGGCAGGAGGGCGACCAGGTGATGGCGATGTTCGCCGAGCACATGGGCGTGAAGGTGATCCGCGTGAACGCGGCCGACCGCTATTTCGCCGCGCTCAAGGGCGTCGACGAGCCCGAGGCCAAGCGCAAGATCATCGGCCGCCTGTTCGTCGAGATCTTCGACGAGGAAGCCGCCAAGCTCGAGAACATCCAGTGGCTGGCGCAGGGCACGATCTACCCCGACGTGATCGAGTCGGCCGGCAGCAAGACCGGCAAGGCCCACGTCATCAAGAGCCACCACAACGTCGGCGGCCTGCCCGAGCACATGAAGCTCGGCCTCGTGGAGCCGCTGCGCGAGCTGTTCAAGGACGAGGTCCGCCGCATCGGCGTCGAGCTCGGCCTGCCGCGCGAGATGGTCTACCGGCATCCGTTCCCGGGCCC
>LNFM01009747.1_pt1 | contig 13823 bp, 13 predicted proteins | sample 596031 | NCBI WGS metagenome assembly LNFM01 (sample SAMN04254537, study PRJNA301005) | activated carbon metagenome | isolation source: dual media filters at the Ann Arbor, Michigan drinking water treatment plant | place: USA: Ann Arbor
GGGAACCGCCATTCCAGCACCTCGGGGTCCGTCAGCCGCGAATTGGTCATGTGGGTCTGCACCACCGCGGTACCGTCGAAGCCGCGTTCCACGCCGTCGTTGCCGATGCCGGCAGTCCCGGCGCCGGAGCCGCCGGAGACGGTCTCGTAATACTGGTGGCGATCATTGCCGAAGGTGAAGTTGTTCATCGTGCCCTGCGACGCACCGATCACGCCGAGCGCGCCGTACAAGGTGTCGGTCAGGCACTGCGAGGTCTCGACGTTGCCGGCGACCACCGCCGCCGGATAACGCGGCCGCAGCATCGAGCCCTCGGGTATCACCAGGTCGATCGGCTTCAGGCAGCCGGCGTTGAGCGGGATGTCGTCTTCGACCAGCGTGCGGAACACGTAGAGCACGGCCGCGATGCAGACCGCGGATGGCGCGTTGAAGTTGTTGGCCAGTTGCCCGGACGTGCCCGTGAAGTCGATCTTCGCGCGCCGCGCGCCGCGGTCGATCGTGATCGCGACGCGGATCACGGCGCCATGGTCCATCTCGCAGGCGAAGCTGCCGTCGGACAGCCGGTCGATCACGCGCCGCACCGCTTCCTCGGCGTTGTCCTGCACGTGGTCCATGTACGCATGCACCACGTCCAGGCCGAACTGCTTCACCATCCGGTCGAGTTCCAGCACGCCCTTCTGGTTGGCCGCGATCATCGCGCGCAGGTCGCCCAGGTTCTGCTCGACGTTGCGCGACGGGTACTCGCCCGAAAGCAGCAGCGCACGCGTCTCGTCCTCGCGCAGGCGGCCCTGGTCGACCAGCAGGAAGTTGTCGATCAGCACGCCTTCCTCTTCGACGCGCGTGCTGTCGGGCGGCATCGAGCCGGGGGTGATGCCCCCGACATCGGCATGGTGTCCGCGCGAGCCGACGTAGAAGAGGATGCGCGGCGGGCCATCCGCGTGCGGCGCCGTCCCGCCTGCCGCCTCGAACACCGGCGTGATCACCGTGATGTCGGGGAGGTGCGTGCCGCCGTGGTAGGGATCGTTCAGCATGAACACGTCGCCCGGGCGCATGCGTCCGGCATTGCGCCCGATCACCGCCTTCACGCTCTCGCCCATCGACCCCAGGTGCACCGGCATGTGCGGCGCGTTGGCGATCAGCTGCCCGTGCTGGTCGAACAGCGCGCAGGAAAAATCGAGCCGCTCCTTGATGTTCACCGAGCAGGCGGTATTGGCGAGCGTCAGGCCCATCTGCTCGGCGATGGCCATGAACAGGTTGTTGAAGATCTCGAGCATCACCGGGTCGGCACGGGTGCCGATCGCGGTGCGTGCCGGACGTTCGACCACGCGCTCGAGCACCATGTCGCCCGAGGCGCGGATCTGCGCGCACCAGCCGGGTTCGACCACGGTGGTGCCGTTGGCTTCCGCGACGATCGCCGGCCCGTCGATCCGGGCGCCGGCGGCGAGCGTGTCGCGCGCGAACACCGGGGTCTCGTGGTGGCGCCCGTCGCTGAACATCTGCACCGTCGCCACCGGCAGGCGGGCGGCAGTGCCATTCGGGTCCGATGGCGTCGGCGTGGGCGTGGGGCTGCCCGACGGGACGGGCGCACGCGCGTCCGTGCCGGTGCCGCCGATGGCCTCGACCGTGATCGACTCGACGACCAGGTCGCGTCCGGGCATCAGGAAGCTGTAGCGGCTGCGATAGGTCTCCTCGAAGCGCAGCCGCAGCTCGGCTTCGCTGCCGGCTTCGACCGCCAGCGAGGTGTCCGTGCCGGCGTAGCGAAGATGCACGCGGCGGCGTTCCGCGATGCCGGTTTCGGCGACGCCCTGCCGGGCCACATCGGCGCGTGCCAGCGCGGCGAGCGCGGCGAACCGGCGTGCCAGTTCGTCCATCAGCGCGTCGCAGAGCACCGCCTCGACCGTCGCCTCGCGCATCGCGGTGATGTCGGCCAGTCCCATGCCGTAGGCCGACAGCACGCCGGCATACGGATGGATCAGGATGCGCCGCATGCCCAGTGCATCGGCGACCAGGCAGGCATGCTGGCCCCCGGCACCCCCGAAGCAGGCCAGCGTGTAGCCGGTGACATCGTGCCCGCGCTGCACGGAGATCTTCTTGATCGCGTTGGCCATGTTCTCGACCGCGATGCGCACGTAGCCTTCGGCCACCGCTTCCGGTGAACGCGCGATGCCGCTGGCGTGCGAGATCTCCGACGCGAGCACGGCGAACTTCGTGCGCACTGCTTCATCGTCGAGCCGCTGGTCGCCGCCGGCGCCGAACACCGCGGGAAAGAAGGCCGGTTGCACCTTGCCCAGCATCAGGTTGCAGTCGGTGATCGTCGCCGGGCCGCCACGCCGGTAACAGGCCGGTCCGGGATTCGCACCGGCGGAATCGGGGCCCACGCGCTGCCGGGTACCGTCGAAATGCAGGATGGAGCCACCGCCGGCCGCGACGGTGTGGATGCTCATCATCGGCGCGCGCATGCGCACGCCGGCAACGAGGGTGTCGAACGCACGTTCGAACTCGCCGGCATAGTGGGACACGTCGGTCGAGGTGCCACCCATGTCGAAGCCGATGATGCGGTCGAAGCCCGCGGCCGCCGCCGTGCGCACCGCGCCGACGATGCCGCCGGCCGGCCCGGACAGGATGCTGTCCTTGCCCTGGAACAGCGCCGCGTCGGTGAGGCCACCGCTCGACTGCATGAACATCAGGCGCGCACCGGTGGGCGGCTTCGGGTCGTCGCCGGGTCGAAGGCCGCCCGTGGTGCCCAGTTCAGCCGCCACCCGGTCGACGTATCGGCGCAGGATCGGCGACAGATAGGCGTCGACCACGGTCGTGTCGCCGCGGCCGACCAGCTTCATCAGCGGGCTGGCCTCGTGCGAGACCGAGACCTGGGTGAAGCCGGCTTCCCGGGCAAGGCGCGCGACCTCGCGTTCATGGACCGGCTCGCGGTACGCATGCATCAGCACGATCGCGCAGGCCCGGAAGCCCTGGTCGAACGCCTCGCGCAGCGCAGTGCGGGCGCCCTCGACATCGAGCGGCCTGACCACCTCGCCACGCGCGCCGAGGCGTTCGTCGATCTCCCACGCCGCCGAGTAGAGCAGTTCCGGCAGAACGATGTGCCGGTCGAACAGGCGCGGCCGGTTCTGGTATCCGATGCGCAACGCATCGCGGAACCCGCGCGTGATGAACAGGCAGGTCGGTTCGCCCTTGCGTTCGAGCAATGCGTTGGTGGCGACGGTGGTGCCCATCTTCACCGCGTCGATCCGGTCGCCGGGCAGCGGCTCGCCGGCCGCGACGCCGAGTAGTGCACGGATGCCGGCGATCGCGGCATCGGCGTAACGCTCCGGGTCCTCGGACAGCAGCTTGTGGGTCGACAGGCTGCCATCGGGGCGCCGCGCGACGATGTCGGTGAAGGTGCCGCCCCGGTCGATCCAGAACTGCCAGCGCGCGCTCATCTCGCGACTGCGCCTGCCAGCACGCGGCCCCAGCGCGCGTCGGCTGCGACCTGCACCCGGTCGACGGCCGAGCGCAATGCGCAGGCCGTGGTCGACAGGATGTTGAGCAGTACCGGGCGCTCGTACTTCGCCTCCAGCAGCGGCACGGCATGGATCGCGAACCAGAGTCCCCCCGGCATCAGCAGGGCCTGCGCGCGCGGCGCAGCCTCGAGCACTTCGCTGCCCAGCGTGATCGCCAGGGCATGGTCGGCGAGCGGGTTGGCGGCCTTGTTCTGGGCGAGGTCGCGGCTGCGCGACCGGCAGGCGAGCACTTCGATGCCGGCCTCGGCGAGATAGGCGGTCAGGGCCTGGTTCACCGCGTCCGGCCAGCGGCTGGCCAGGGCGATGCGTTCCGCGCCCAGGTGCTGCAGCGTGGCGATATGCGCTTCGAGGTCCGTGTCGCAGGCCAGTCCGCTGCGGTCGCTCGCCTCGGCGAGCAGCGCGCGCATGCGCCTGCGGCCGAGCACGGAGGCGACGGGCACGCCGCTCAGTGCGATCCGGTCGACCGGCTTCCTGGCCAGCAGGTCGACGCAGGCGTGGAACGCGTCGAGCTGGGACTCGACGGCCGCCAGCGAGTATTCAGCGAGGTCCATGCCGGTGGTCACGAGCATCATGCCCTCGGGCGCGATGCGGTAGAACTGGTATCCGTCGAGGTCGGTCTGGCGATGCGGGATGATGTAGCCGAGCTGGTACCAGGGCGCGATCACCGGGGAGGCGGCTGCGGTGGGCGGATTCGGATCGGACATGAGGGTTCGCGCTCGCGGCGGGAGGGGGCGGAACCGGATCATCGCATTTCGCGCAGGGCTCAGTCTTCGACCATCGGCTGTGCCGCCGAACAGCCGCGTTCGCTGCACAGGTAGAGCCGGGTGTCGCTGAACAGCCAGTGCTGCATCGTGCGCAGCGAGACCCGTTCACCCTGCGTGAATTCGGTGTCCGCCGTCACGCCGTACATCTGACCGTCGAGGAGCACATGCTGGAACGCCGCGGTGAACGCCTTGGCCTCGAGCACCTCGACGCGCTGGACGACCGCCTGGCGGTCGGACACGGTCCGGCTGAAGTCGTCGTCGCCGCCGATCACCGTCATGCCGATCAATCCCAGCACGCACACCAGGAACATCAGCCAGCAGAAATTCATCCAGCGGGGCTTCGGGTACCAGACCGCTGCGAACGGAAACGCGAAGAAGCCGAAGCCGAACAGGAGCGTGAGCAGCTTCATCGGAGTACCGCATGGCCTGCCGCGGAATCAGCCGCGGGGCGGTGGATGGCGGTCGTGCCAGTGGCGGGCGATGTCGGCCCGGCGGCAGACCCAGACGCGGTCATGGGCATCGATGTAATCCAGGAAACGTTGCAGGGCGCGGAAGCGCCCGGGACGGCCGACCAGCCGGCAGTGCAGGCCGATCGACAGCATCCGCGGGCAATCCTCGCCTTCGGCATAGAGGACGTCGAAGGAGTCGCGCAGGTAGTTGAAGAACTGGTCGCCCGCGTTGAAGCCCTGGGCCGACGCGAAGCGCATGTCGTTCGCGTCAAGGCTGTAGGGCACGACCAGGTGCGGCCGGCCCGAGACCGCCTGCCAGTAGGGCAGTTCGTCGGCGTAGGAGTCGGCGTCGTACAGGAAGCCGCCGTGCTCGACCACCAGGCGGCGCGTGTTCGGGCTGTCGCGGCCGGTGTACCACCCGACTGGCGCGCTGCCGGTCATCCGGGCGATGACCTCGACCGCACGCTTCATGTGCGCGCGTTCGGTCGCTTCGTCGACATTCTGGTAGCTGATCCAGCGCCAGCCATGGCAGGCGATCTCATGGCGGGCTTCGACCATGGCCGCGACCAGCTCCGGATGGCGTTCGAGGGCCATCGACACACCGAACACCGTCAGCGGCAGCCCGCGCCGCTCGAACTCGCGCAGCAGCCGCCAGGCACCGACGCGCGAGCCGTACTCGAACATGGATTCCATGCTCATGTGGCGCATCTCGAAAGCCTGTGCGTTGACGATCTCGGACAGGAAGGTCTCGGAGGAACGGTCGCCATGCAGCACGCAGTTCTCGGAGCCTTCCTCGTAGTTCAGCACGAACTGGACGGCGATGCGTGCCGCGCCCGGCCAGTCGGCATGCGGCGGCTTGCGGCCATAGCCGACGAGGTCGCGGGGATAGGTGTTCGGATCGTGGGGCTGCATCGTGTTCCCGGTGGCGGTGGGTCCGGCGCTCAGGCGCGCGGGTCGAAACGTTCGATGAAGGCCTGCAGCACGCGCGCGCCGGTCGCGGCGTCCTCGGCGGTGATCGACTCGGCCGGGTGGTGGCTGATCCCGTCGCGGCAGCGCAGGAACAGCATCGCGACATCGGTCAGTTCGACCATGGCCATCGCGTCATGGCCGGCACCACTGGGCAGCGAAAGCACGCGGTGGCCGTCGGCGGCGATCGCCGCAGCCACCTGCGACTGCAGCCAGGGGGCGCAGGCGCAACTGGACAGTTCATGCGTCTGCACGACCTCGATCGCGACCCTGCGCCTGCCGGCGATCGCCCGGCACTCATCGACGATCGCCGCGGCGACCTGCACGCGATCGGCATCACGCGGCGAGCGCACGTCGAGCGAGAACACGGTGCGGCCGGGGATCACGTTGGTGGCACCCGGCGAAGGCAGGAGCTGTCCCACGGTAGCCACGGCGTCGGGCACGGCGGCGGCGATGCGTTCGGCAGCGAGCACGCATTCGGCCGCCGCGGCCAGCGCGTCCTGGCGCAGGCGCATCGGTACGGTGCCGGAGTGGCCGGCCATGCCGTCGAGCTGGATGCGGAAGCGCTGCTGGCCGTTGATCGCGGTGACCACGCCCACCGGCAGGCCCTCGGCCTCGAGCACCGGCCCCTGTTCGATGTGGTACTCGACATAGGCCAGCACGTCTTCGCGCCGGCGCGCGGCCGTGCCGATGGCGGAAGGGTCGAGGCCGAAGGCGACCATGGCCTCGCGCATCGTCGTGCCGGCGGCGTCGCGCAGGTCGAGCAGGGCCGGATCGAACGTGCCGGCCAGCGCGCGGCTGCCCAGCATCGTCGCCTGGAAGCGCACGCCTTCCTCGTCGCCGAAGCCGACGACTTCGATCGCGAACGGCAGCGGACGTCCGCCGAGCGACTCGACGCATTCGATCGCGGTGAGCACGCCAAGCATGCCGTCGTAGCGCCCGGCGTTGCGCACGCTGTCCAGGTGCGAGCCGAGCATCAGGCAGGGCAGGCCGGGCGTGGCGCCTTCCCGCCGGCCGACCAGGTTGCCGGCGGCATCGACATGGACGGCGAGTCCGGCCGTGCGCATCCAGCCGCCGACCAGTGCATTGGCCTCGGCGTGCTGCGGGCTGAGGTAGATGCGCGTCAGCCCGTCCGCCTGTTCGGTGACCCGGGCGAGGGCTTCGATCCGATCGAGGATGCGCGCGGCGGCAGGGTTGTTCAGGGATCGAGGCGAGGACACGGGCGAGGGGCGGGAAAGCATCCCGGTTTATGTACCATGAAGCCGGAAGCCGCGCCACGCGGTAGCATCGGTCGATCTTCCGCCCCCCTGCGCCGCGCGCACCGCCGATGTCCGAAGACACCTCCCTGGATTTGCCTGGCTTCCCGGACCCGCTCGACCGGGCGGCCTTCATCGCGCGTTTCGGCCCGGTCTTCGAACACTCGCCCTGGGTGGCCGAAGCCGCCTGGGACAGGCGCCCGTTCGCCAGCCTGCAGGCAGTGCATCGCGCGATGCTGGACATCGTGCACGGCAGTCCGAAGGAGCGGCGGCTGGCGCTGCTGCGCGCCCATCCGGAACTCTGGGGGCGCGAGGCGCGCGAACGCCGCATGACCGCCGACTCGGTGGCCGAGCAGTCGACGGCCGGGCTGCTCTCGCTGACGCCGGAGCAGGCTGCACGGATCGAGCGGATGAACGCCGAACACCAGCAGAAGTTCGGCTTTCCGTTCATCATCGCGGCCATGACGCATTCGCGCGAGCAGATCCTGTCCGAGTTCGAACGGCGCCTCGGGCTCGATCCCGACGCGGCGTTCGAGGCCGGCCTCGAACAGGTCGGCGTGATCACCGGCCTGCGCATCGGGCGCCTGGCGGGGGTTCAGGAGGAACGGGGATGATCGGCAGGCTGTCCACCCATGTGCTCGATACCGCGCGCGGCTGTCCGGCGCCCGGCGTGCGCATCGACCTCGCGCGCATCGCGGGCACCCAGCGCGTCGAACTGAAGACCGTCCATACCAACGCCGACGGCCGCACCGACCAGCCCTTGCTGGATGCCGATGAAATGGACGTCGGCTGCTATGAACTCACCTTCCATGTCGGCGATTACTTCCGCGCGTGCGGGGTCGAACTCCCTGCGCCGGCTTTCCTCGACACGGTGCCGTTGCGCTTCGCAGTGGCCGACCCGCAGGCCGGATACCACGTGCCGTTGCTGGTGTCGCCCTGGAGCTATTCCACCTACCGCGGGAGCTGACCGATGCCTGGAATGTCCATCCATGTCGTCGACGTGAGCCGAGGCGTCGTCGCCCGCGGCATGCGCGTCGAGGTGCGCAGGGTCGCACCGTCGCCGGCCGTCCTCGCCGATGGCGCGGTGGACCCGACGGGTGTCCTGTCGGTGCCGGCGCTGATGGGGCCGGCCGTGACGGCCGGTCGCTACGAGGTGCACTTCCATGTCGCCGACTACTACCGCGCGCAGTCGGTGCCGCTGCCGGACGAGCCCTTCCTGGATGTCGTCTGCTACGCATTCGGCATCGACGATGCGGCCCAGCACTACCACCTTCCGATGAAGACCACGCCCTGGGGCTATTCCTGCTTCCGGGGGGGCGCATGAGCGGCGGCCGTGCAGCAGGCGTGTCGCCGGTCGCGGCGCCGGGGACCGGGCGCGCGGCACTCGACCTGCACCTCGTCGATCATCCGCTGGCACGCCACAAGCTCACCTGCCTGCGCGACCGGGACACCCCGGTTGCGCTGTTCCGGTCGACGGTGCGCGAACTGGGCCGCCTGCTGGCGTTCGCCGCGACCACCGACCTGCCGCTGTCGACGCGGGCCATCGAAACGCCCCTGGCACCGATGCAGGCGCCCTGGGTCGACGAGTCGCGCCTGATGGTGGTGCCGGTGCTGCGGGCCGGGCTGCCGCTGGCCGAGGCGTTCTGCGAACTGATGCCGTCGGCCGCGGTCGGGCATGTCGGCGTGTACCGCGATGCGTCGGCGCGGCCGGTCGAATACCTGGTCAAGCTGCCGAAGGCGACGTCGTCGCTGCCGACGCGCTGCTTCGTCGTCGACCCGATGCTCGCCACCGGCAACTCCGCGGCGCATGCGATCGACGTGATGCTCGCCCACGGTCATCCGCTGGCGGAGATTCGCATGGTGGCGATCCTCGCGGCCCCGGAGGGCCTGGACCTGCTGGGCCGGCGCTTCCCCGGCCTTACCGTGCTCGTGGCCGCGATCGACGACCGGCTCGACGCCAATGCGTACATCGTGCCGGGCCTGGGCGATGCCGGGGACCGCATGTTCGGCACCGGGCACTGAGGGCGAGGCCGATGGAACTGATGCATGCCTTCGCCCTCGCCCTGCTGCTCGGCATGCAGCATGGACTCGATCCCGACCACCTGGCGGCGATCGACGGCCTGACCCGCTTCAATGCGCGGGTGAATCCGGCACGTGCCCGCTGGTGCGGGCTGTGGTTCTCCCTCGGACATGGCACGCTGGTCACCGCGGCCACGCTGCTGGTGGCCACCCTGGCCGCGGGATGGCAGTTGCCCGAATGGGTCGACACCGCGAGCGGCTGGGTGACGGTCGGGCTGCTGGTGACGATCGGCTTGATCAATGTCTGGAGCCTGTACACCGGGCTGGCGGACACCCAGGGGCCGACCGGCGTGCGCGGCCGCTACCTGCGCGGATTGCTGGCGGCGCAGCATCCGATGGCCATCTTCGGCATCGGCGCACTGTTCGCACTGTCCTTCGAGACGCTCACCCAGGCTTCGGTGTTCGCGCTCGGTGCGGGCACTGCCGGGGCCTCTGACAGTGCCTGGGTGCCGCTCGCGATGGGTGCGGTGTTCACCGCCGGCATGATGGTCACCGACGCGGTGAACGGCCTCTGGCTGTACCGGCTCGCGCGCAACACCCAGCGTCATTCCGTGCTGGCGATGCGTCGCCTCGCGCTGGCCATCGCGACGCTCAGCTTCGCGATGGCTGCATGGGCGGCTTCCCGCATGCTGTCGCCCGAGGTGGACGCCTGGTTCGATGGCAGCGAACTGGTGCTGGGCCTCGCGGTCCTGGCCGGCGTGGCGGGTTGTTACCTGCTCGCGATGCGCAGTGGCAGCCGTTCGGCTGCGTCGCACCTGAAATGAGCGCCGCCGGCCGGGCAATGGTTGCCGCGGCGGGTGCCCCGATGGCCGCCGAGCCGATGAAGGAGTTCCGATGAATGCCACCCCCTCCGACGCACGCACGCTTGCCGCCAATGCGGCGGCGTCGGGCGTCACGATAGACCCGGTGCGCCTGCCCATGATCGAGGGCGGTGTCGCCGCGGTCTCGGCGGCGCTGATGCAGTCGCCGATCGCGGTCGCGTTCGAGACCGAGCCTTCGGAATTCATCGCCATGCTCGATCGGCATGCCCGCGAGCCGGGGGCTGGCCGATGACGGCCACCGACATCCCGGGCACGCTGGTCGAGGCCGCGGCAGCGCTGGCCGCAGGCCGGGTCAGTTCCGTCGAACTCGCGGCGATCTCGATCGAGCGTGCGCGGGCGGCACAACCACGGCTCAACGCCTTCCTCTCGCTCGAGGCCGATGCCGCGATGGCCGCGGCGCAGGCGAGCGACGAAGCGCGGGCCCGCGCGCGGCGCGGCGCACCGCTGCCCGGGCTGCTGCATGGCGTGCCCCTCGCGCACAAGGACATGTACTACCGGGCAGGCAAGGTCGCGACCTGCGGCTCGCACATCCGGCGCGACTGGGTCGCGTCCACCACCTCGACCGCGCTGGCGCGGCTGGAGGCCGCGGGCGCACTCAACCTCGGAAGCCTCAACCTGGCCGAGTTCGCGTTCAGCCCGACCGGCCACAACGTGCACTTCGGCGACTGCTGCAACCCCTGGAACCCGGCGTACATCACCGGCGGTTCATCGAGCGGCAGTGCCGCGGCGGTGGCGGCCGGCCTGGTGTACGGCGCGCTCGGCTCCGACACCGGCGGCTCGATCCGCGTGCCCGCCGCGCTGTGCGGCATCAGCGGCATCAAGCCGACCTGGGGCCGGGTCAGCCGCGCCGGCGCGATGCCGCTGTCGCAATCGCTCGACCATGTCGGTCCGCTCGCGCGGTCGATCGCCGACTGTGCCTGGCTGCTGCAGGTGATCGCGGGTGCCGACCCGGCCGATCCGACGGCTTCGTCGCGCGCGGTGCCCGACCTGGTCGGTGCGCTCGGTGGCCCGGTCGACGGCTTGCGCATCGGCCTGCCGGACGGCTACTTCGATCGTGACCTGTCGGCCCCGGTGGCTGCGGCACTCGATGCAGCGGCTGCGGCGTTCGTCGCACTCGGTGCACGCCTGGTGCGCGTGCCGATGCCTGCGCTCGATCCGGTGAACGCCGCCGGCACCGTGCTGATGTGGGCAGAGGCTGCCAGTGCGCACCAGCAGTGGCTCGCCGAACGGCCGCAGGACTACGGCGCGCAGGTGCGTTCGCGGCTGGAACACGGCGCGGCGCTGACGGCGCTGCAGTACCAGCAGGCCCTCAAGCAGCGTGGCCCTGCGCTGGACGACTTCTGCCGCCGGGTGTTCGACCGGTGCGACCTGCTGCTCGCACCTACCCATGCGCAACCGGTGCCCACGCGTGCCGAGACCGACCTCGTCGATCGTCCGGAAGCGGCAGCCGTGCTCGGTGCGCTGACCCGGCTGACCCGGCCGTTCAACTACCTCGGCCTGCCGACCGCCTCGCTGCCCGCGGGCTTCGACGGCAACGGCCTGCCGGTCGGGTTGCAACTGGTCGGGGCGCCCTGGAGCGAAGCGCTGCTGTGCACCGCGGGTGATGCGTTCCAGCGCGAGACCGACTGGCACCTGCGCCGGCCCTGACCGGCACGGCTTTTGCTGATGAATGACCCCGGCTGAACAGGGAGTTCCAGATGCCGATCACCGGTTTGCTTCATGTCGCGATCAAGACCGAAGACCTCGAGGCCACGGTCGCCTTCTACACGAAGGTGATCGGGCTGCGACTTGCGCCGCGTCCCGACTTCGGCTTCGCCGGCGCCTGGCTGGCGGTGCCGACGCCGGTGGGCGAGGCGGTGATCCACATCTATGCCGGTGGCCCGGCGCTCGGACGTGAAGGCCGGGTGCGCCCGGAGACCGGCGCGATCGACCATGTGTCGGTCACCGCCGTGGGGTGGAATGCCTTCCGCGAACGATTCGCGCAGGCCGGCCTGCCGTGGCGCGAGTTCCTGATCCCGAACACGACCTACTGGCAACTGTTCGTCTACGACCCCAGTGGCGTCCAGCTCGAACTGACCTTCGACGCACAGGGCGAGGGGATCCCGGTGCCCGACGTGCCCGATGCGATGCGCTACCGTGCCGGGGAGTCGTTCTTCGATCCCGCGCGCTATGCCGGCCTCGCGGCGCGGCTGGCCGCCGCGTTTCCCTGATCGGCCGGGCACCATGGCCCTGCGGGTGGTGATCTGCGGCGCGGGTGTCGCCGGCAGCGTGCTGGCCGGTGCGCTTGCCGGGCGCGGCGATGTCGAGCTCACCGTGGTCGAGCGCGCCGTCGACGCCGGACAGCTCGACGCCGGCACGGCCCTGAACGTCGGCCCGAACGGCATGCAGGCGCTGGCCGCGCTGTCGCCGGCCTTGGCCGATTCGGTGCGCGCACAGGCGTTCGACTGGACACGCTGGCAGGTGTCGCTGACCGATGGCACGCCGCTGCTCGACTTCCCGTTGTCCGACATCGCCCGGTGCGCCGGCATCCGCATCCGCTGGGCGAGCCTGTACCAGGTCCTGCGCGCACCGATCGAACCGTACGTGCGCTATGGCACGACGATCACCGGCGTGCACGGCGCCGGGGAGGACCCGGGCGATGCAGGGGGCCACGGGACTGCCGTGGCCGGCCCGCTGTCGATCGACATCGAGGGGCCGGCGGGCAGGGCGCGCATCGACGGCGTCGACCTGCTGGTGGCCGCCGAAGGCCGCTATTCGCCGCTGCGCGAAAAGCTGTGCGGTCCGGTGCCGGTCGAGCATTTCGGCATCGCGATCTCGCGCCTGCTGGTGCGCGATAGCAGTGGCGGGCTGATCGACGACTATGCCCAGTGGTTCAACGGGCCGCACCGGCTGCTCGCCTACCGCGTGCCGCCCGACCATGTGTACATCGTGTCCACGTTCCCGCTCGCGCCCGGCGATCCCATCGAGCCGGCGATGAAGACAGCCGAAGCGATCGCGGCACGCTATCGCCCGGCCGGACGTCCGATCGCGCCTGCCTGCGACTGGCTGCTCGACGCGATGGCACGGCATGTCGATTCGATCCACTGGGCGCGCATGCAGCAGGGGCCGGTGTGCTACCGCGGTGCCGGCGGCCGGCTGCTGGTGATCGGCGACGCCGCGCATCCGCTGGTACCGACGCTTGGGCAGGGCGCGACACAGGCGCTCGAGGACGGCGTGGCCGCCGCGGCTTTCGTCCGCGCGATGCTCGACGGCGCGCTCGGCGCTGCCGCGCAAGGGCAGGGGGGCATCGACGTGCCCGCGCTGACCGCACGGATCGCGTCGGCACGCACCGCGCGCGCGGCCTTCGCGCAGCGATTGTCGTGGCAGGCGAGCGATACGTTGCTCGCTGGCAGCGATCCGGTGCGCGACACCCTGCGCAAGGGCGAGCCCGCCTTCCGGGGCAGCCTGCAGGCGCTGTTCAGCGGCTCCCACCTCCCCGACGCGGAGCCCTCGTGACCCGCATCCAGGTGAAGCGACTGCGCGGTTGCCGCGCACTGGCTGGCCGGCAGCAGGAGCTGCTTCCGGGGCCGGTGGACATCGTGATCGAAGGCGCGGCCATCGCTGCCGTGGTGCCTGCGTCCGACGGGCCGATGCTGCCGGGGGACATCGATGCGCGCGGCCGGCTGGTGGTGCCGGGCACCATCAACGGCCACCAGCATTCGCATGAACACTTCCAGAAGGGGCGGCTCGAGAACCTGCCGCTCGAGGTCTGGACGCACTACCTGCGTTCGCCCCGGCCCGTGCCGTGGACCGCGCGGCAGGTGTACCTGCGCACGCTGGTCGGTGCCATCGAAGCCCTGCACTCCGGTTGCACGACGATCGTCGATGACCTGTCCCTCGGGGCGCACCTGCCGCGCGACCACCTGGACGCGGTGTACCAGGCCTACGAGGACATCGGCATCCGGGCGCTGGTCGGGCTGGCGATGTTCGACAAGCC
>LNFM01009749.1_pt1 | contig 13823 bp, 13 predicted proteins | sample 596031 | NCBI WGS metagenome assembly LNFM01 (sample SAMN04254537, study PRJNA301005) | activated carbon metagenome | isolation source: dual media filters at the Ann Arbor, Michigan drinking water treatment plant | place: USA: Ann Arbor
TGCCCGGGTTCACCAGCTCCACGCTGTTGCCCGCCGCCAGCACCACTTCGCCGTTGGGGCTGGTGATCAGCCCGTTGTTGGTCACCGCATTGCCCACCAGGTAAACACTGCCGCCGGTGATCTGGCCCTGGTTCACCACGCTCCCGGCACCGATGCCGTCGGTGAAGCGCATCCGGTTGTTGAGGAAGTCCTCGTTGCTCAGGTTCAGTGTCGAGGCCACCAGCCCCGCCACATCGATCTGCGCGCCCGCGCCAAAAACAATGCCGTTGGGGTTGATCAGAAACACCCGGCCGTTCGACTGCAGCGCGCCGAGGATCGCCGAGGGATCCTGCCCGGTCACGCGGTTGAGCACCGCAGACAGGGCGGAAGGCTGGATGAAGCGGGTCAGTTCGCCGACGCTGATCGAGAACGAGCCCCAGTTGATGATCGCGTTGGCGCTGTTGGTGACGTTGAGGATGTTGCCGGCCTGCTGGAACGTCGCCGTGCCGTGCACCACCGTCGGGTTCGTCGGATTGGCCAGCGCCGCGCCGCTGAAACAGGCGGCCACTGCAATGGCTGCGGCCGTCGGGCGCAATGCGCCGAAAGGTCCGCGGGATTGTTTACGGATATCGTTATCGTTTTTGTTCATATAGCCCCCTGCAGCGGATGTCCGTGCCGGATATCCGCGCCTGCCGTTTCCGGCTCAAGAATTGATTCGCACACCCTGATTATTTCACGCCGCGCCAAAAAGCCGCGTGAACAATCTCTCGTTTGTCAGGAGTTTGGGCGCCGCAGATACCGTGGTGGCTGAGAGGGGACGTCTGGGTTTCCACGAAAGGGGGATGTAGGCGCCACCACGAAATTCTATATATTTGTTTAAAAACAGATACTTATAAAATAATCGGCAGCGTCATGCTGATGTCATTCACGGCACCATGGGCCTGATCCGCCCAACCTGGGTCGAATTATCTGCAGACCGGCAGATCTTTTATCCGGTCCTCTTCTGCCGACCCGGGAGCCTCCAGGCCTTTCCCCGCTTCCGGCAGTTCTGTCGATTTATCCATGGCAACAATCAGTGTCTGCGGCACATCGGGCGCCTGTCCCGGCAACGAGGCCTCGCTGACGACTGGAGGCACCGGTAAAGGTAGCGGTGGCGGCACGTTATAAGTCACCAGCAAGTTGATGTCGAGGATCGCCTGCGCACCGCCGGCAACGAATCCCGAACTGCTTACGGGATCGACAATCAAATTTTCGACGCCATTGACGAAATAGCCACCGCTCGCGATTTGGGGAAAATCGAGGTGAATGGACGTCGGCGATCCGGACTCGACGAAGGCCGTCGATCCTGCGCCGGCACCGTCATCGAGATGGAGACCGCCGCCGATGGTCATCGACACGCCGTCCGCTCCGTAAAACTTTGCATAAGCCCCGGCACCGCCACCACCGGTCACCGCCACATCGCCGCCGGCTTCAACAGTGATGCTGCCGCTGCCGCTGACCAGTGCACTGTCCCCGGCGGCGCCGCCGCCCAGCAGGTTGACGTTGCCGCCGGAAGTCAGCGTCACGTTGCTCCCGGTAATGGACACCGGCTGTGTCGCCGCTGAAAGGACAATGCCTGTCGCCGCATTGATGACGACTGAACCGCTGCCTGCAATCACCGTCGAATTCTGGATGTTCACCGCGCCGTTCTTCGCCGTCACCCGAATATCAGCCCCGGCCGGCACAGCTCCGCCGCCGGTCGCATCCAGCCCGGCATTGAGCACTATCGCGCCTGCACCCGGCTGGGTCAGTGATCCCGGATCCCCCGAAATCAGCGTGATCGCGCCGCCCCGGGTGGTGATGCCCGCGTTGATATTCAGGAAACCGCCGGCCTGCAGCGAAATGCCGGCCGCAGGAGCAGTCAGCGTTATGCCGTCGATGACGTTGATATCCTCATTCGCCTGCAGCACGATATTGGCCGCCACAAAGTCCAGAAACGCGGGATGAAACGAGACCGTGCCTGGCAGCGCAGAAAACAGTATCGGGCCTGAGTAAAAATCAAAACCACCGGTGGTGATATTGATGTAATCCGGATCCAGCAGCAGCGTACCCGTCGCGCCATTCGTTGCGCCCAGATTGACCACACCCTGAAAATCGAGGCCACGCCTGCCCGACACTTCGGCAAATCCACCGTCACCGCCCGACGCGCCGCCTTGTGCCGAGACGGTTCCGTAAAACCGCGTCGCATCATCCGCCCAGACAATCACTTGGCCACCATCATTGCCGGTGATCGCATCGGCATTGATGGTCACATCAGGTCCGACGTAGGTGCGAAAGGCGTTCTGCACCTCCGGATTCCCGCCCTGATAGTCACCGCCGACCAGCACCGTGCCACCCCCGGCATCACCCGAGGCATCAATGCCGGCATGGCCGTTGAGGCCGACGAACCTGCCCAGCACCTGAACCGTGCCGCCGCTGCCCGCACTTCCGGTCGCCGCGATATCCCCCTCGACAATCGTGGTATCGCCCGCCTGGATTTCGACCCTGCCGCCGCTGACACCACCGGCTGAAGTCCGGCTTTCGGCTGCAAGCGTGACATTCTTCGTCGCCTTCAGCAGGATGCGGCCACCCTCGATGACTGCGCTGTCGGCGCGCAGGGTGCCGCCTTGCCGGATCAATCCGGCATAGATGCCGATGCGTCCCGCGTCCGCAGTAATGGTGCCGAGGTTGCGCGCTTCGTTGTCCGGCGCCACTACTTCCACACGCAGGTTGGGCGTGCCCGGGCTGACCAGTTCCACGCTGTTGCCGGCCGCGAGTATGACTTCACCGCCGGGGCTGGTGATCAGGCCTTCGTTGGTGACCGCCTTGCCAATCAGGTAGACGCTGCCGCCGGTCAGGCTGCCCTGGTTCAGGACAGTGCCCGCAGCCGCGCCATCGGTGAAGCGCATGCGGTTATTGAGGAAGTCGTCGTTGCTCAGATTCAGCGTCGAGGCCACCAGCCCGGCGACATCGATCTGGGCGCCGGCGCCGAAGACGATGCCGTTGGGATTGATCAGGAACACGCGGCCGTTGGACTGCAGCGCACCGAGGATCGCCGTTGGATCCTGCCCGATCACGCGGTTCAGGACCGCGGAAGCGCCCGACTGCTGGATGAATCGGGTCAGTTCGCCCGCGCTGATCGAGAACGAGCCCCAATTGATGATCGCGTTGGGGCTATTGGAGATATTCAGTATGTTGCCGGCCTGGGCGAAACTCGCAGTGCCGTGCACGACCGTCGGCGCCGTCGGATTGGCCTGCGCAAGGTTGCCGCCAAAACAGGCTGCAACAGCAATCGCGACGCTACTGAAAAACCTGGCAGGCACTTTACTGGGCTTGGGCTTTCGCATGACGATCCGCTCTCCTGCCGCTGCAATGCCTTCGGACCTTGCGGCCCGTCGGTCAGCGGTGAAGTCAATGAATTGATTGATCGTTCACGCCATGCCGTACAGCAGCGTGAACCCACTACGGCCACAGCTGGTGGCGCGTCGGGATCACTCTATTCGCAGGGATTGGCTTCGTATGTTCGGTGCCGAACACTTGAAGAAGGCGGGCAGCGCAGGATGCCGGGGGACGTCTGCCATTACAAAACTACAAATTAATTATTCAAAAACGATAATTTAACGCGCTTATACCAGGCGCCACGGCCGCAGATAGGACAAGCGGTCGCCGGTCTGCACGATCAGGTGCTTGACCACCTTGTCACGAACGATGTGCAGCGTGACGTCGATGCCGGCGGCGCCGCTGCCCCACAGGCTTTCGTAGAACTCGCTCTGGCCTGCGATCGAATCGCCGCCGACGCCGAGGATGATGTCTCCGCGCTGCAGACCGGCCATGGCCGCCGGTGATTCAGGCAGCACACGGGAAACGACAAGATGGCCATCGACCTGCTCGGTGTTGAGGCCCAGCCAGGGCCGCCCCGCGCCGGGCCTGCGGCCGTCACGCACCAGATCGTCGAGCACATCCTTCAGCAGGTTGATCGGCACGAACATGTTGCCGGGAAAGGCCACGCCGCTGCCGAGCACGTCGCTGACCCACAGCGAGGCAATACCGACCAGGCGCCCTTCACCGTCGAACAGCGCGGCACCGCTGTGTTCGTAACGCGGCGGCGCAGTGAACAACGCGTCCTCGATCATGTACTCCCACCAGCCGGTGAAACGGCGCCGCGACACCAGTGCCGCGCCGGTGATGCCGCCGGCACCTTCGTGGCCGGCAACCACCAGCGACTGCAGCTCGGCCAGCCTGTCCGAGTCACCCAGCTCCACCGGCGCGCAGGACGGCGCCGGGCTCGCACGCAGCAGGCCGAGGCCGCTGGCATGGTCGAAGCCGATCACGCTGGCCGGATAGATGCGGTTGTCGCCGGTCATCACCAGTACCGAAGCCGCCTCAAGGATCAGGTAACCGATGGTCAGGATCAGTCCGTTGCCGTCGATCAGGATGCCGGTGCCCTCGCGTTCAGTGCCCAGCGAGTCGGCGGTGCGCGCGCCTTCGACGGCGCGGATCGACAGTTTCACCACCGCATCCAGTGGCGGCTCGGCCGAACGCGGGATGCCGTTGGTGGCGCGCCAGGCCGCAACCGAGGCGGCAAACAGTGAGGCCGTCACCGGGCCGGCTCCACGGCGGCAATCGCCGTGTAACGCACATCGGCAATCTCGATGTCCTCGGGGCCCGCCGGCGTCATCAGGCTGACGGTGTCGCCGGCACGGCGCTTGAGCAGCGCTTTCGCTATCGGCGAAATCCAGCTGACGTGGCCGCGCGCCGGATCGACCTCGTCGACGCCGACGATGGTCACCATGTGTTCCTCGCCGCGGCTGTCGATGTAATCGACGGTTGCGCCGAAAAATATCTGGTCGGTCTCACCGCGCACGGCAGGATCGACGACTTCCGGCTTGTCCAACCGCTTGTTCAGGTAATGGATGCGGCGGTCGATCTCGCGCAGGCGTTTCTTGCCGTAGAGGTAGTCGCCGTTTTCGGAGCGGTCACCGTTGGACGCAGCCTAGGACACGACCTTCACCAGTTCCGGCCGCTCGACATCAAGGAGGTGCATCAACTCTCTCTTGAGTCGTGCGTACCCCTCGGGAGTCATGTAGTTCTTCACCGGCGGGACATCGGCGCCGGTACTGCTTGCGGATTTCGGCATAGACCCTTGAGTGTAGCGAAAACCGTGTTGTCGCACGGACTGGACGACCGCGTTTCATAATGTAAAATCATCTTGCCCCCGCCCGGAGCACCCGCCAACCCCCGAATGCCCAACATGACCGAAAAAAACGCGAAACCGTCGATCCAGGTCATCGAGCGCATGATGCAGCTGCTCGACGTATTGTCGCAGCACACGATGCCGGCGACGCTGAAACAGCTGGCGCAGGCGACGCAGTTGCATCCGTCCACCGCGCACCGCATTCTCGGCGTGATGGTCGACAACCGGCTGGTCGACCGCATCGAGCCCGGCACCTACCGCCTCGGCATCCGTCTGGTCGAACTCGGCAGCCTGGTGAAGTCGCGGATCAGCGTGCGCCAGGAAGCGCTGCCGCACATGCAGGCGCTGCACCAGCAGCTGGGCGAAACCGTGAACCTGTCGGTGCGCCGCGATGACGAGGTGGTTTACATCGAGCGCACTGCCGAAGGCAACACGATGATGCGCGTGGTGCAGATCATCGGCGCCCGCGCGCCGCTGCACATCACTGCCGTGGGCAAGATCTTCCTCGCCGCCGAGGTGCCGCAACGCGTCGCCGAATACGCCAAACGCAGCGGGCTGCCGCGTTACACCGATCAGACGCTGACCGAACTGGTGAAACTCAACCGCGAACTCGACGAGATCCGCAGCCGCCGCTACGCCTACGACAACGAGGAAGCCGAACGCGGCGTCTGCTGCGTCGGTGCCGGCATCCACAATGACGAGGGCCTGCTGGTCGCCGGCCTTTCCGTATCGGCCCCCACCGAACGCTTCAGGAAGAACTGGGCTGAACCGGTGCGCCAGGCGGCGGAGCGGATTTCGCGGGCGATGGGTTACCAGCACCGTTGAAAACCTGGACTTGGCAAGTGATGAATGGCGATTCGACAAGAACCCGCAAGCCTGCCTGACCACTGACGCCACAGCAATCACCACTTACCAGTCGCCTGCCTCCCGATGTACGACCGCCCCCTGGTCTTCCTGGACCTCGAAACCACCGGCGCCACTGCGACGCATGACCGCATCACCGAAGTCGGCATTGTCGAGGTGGAAAACGGGCGCTTCGTGCGTGAGTGGTCCTCGCTGGTGAATCCGGGCATGAGCATCCCGCCGGCAATCCAGGCTCTGACCGGCATCAGCAATGCGATGGTGGCCGGCGCGCCGCGTTTCGAGGAGATCGCGCGCGAAGTGTGGGAGGCGATCGACGGCAGGGTGCTGGTCGCGCACAACGCGCGTTTCGACTACGGTTTCCTGAAGAACGAGTTCAGGCGGCTCGGAAAAACCTTCAGCGCTCCGGTGCTGTGCACGGTGAAGCTGTCGCGGAAACTTTTCCCCCAGCACGCGCGCCACAACCTTGACAGCCTGATGACGCGCCACGGCATCGACTGCGAGGCACGCCACCGGGCGCTGGGCGACGCGCGGGTGTTGTGGCAGCTCGCGCAGCAGTGGCGCGCAGATCCGGGCGAAGCGGCCGTGCTCGAAGCCATGGCGAAGCTGCTGAAAACCGCAACCGTTCCCGCCGGCCTGCCTGACAACGTCTTCGAACACATCCCGGAAGGGCCCGGCGTATATCTTTTCTACGGCGAGCATGACATACCGCTGTACGTGGGCAAAAGCATCAGCCTGCGCACTCGGGTGATGTCGCATTTTTCCGGCGACCATCGCGTCAACAAGGACATGCGCATCGCCGCCGAAGTCAAACGCATCGACTGGATCGAGACTGCCGGCGAGCTGGGCGCGCTGATCGAAGAAGCGCGACTGGTGAAAAAGCTGTCGCCGGTGCACAACCGCCAGCTGCGCCGCGCTGCGGAACTCTGCGCCTGGCACTGGCCGGCGCAGGATGCGGCAAGACCGCCGCAGCTGGTGTCGGCGCGTGACCTCACCGGCGGGGATTTCGGCGACCTTGACGGCCTGTTCCGCTCGCGCCGCGCGGGCATCGAAGCGTTGCGCGAACTGGCCACCGAACACCAGCTCTGCCATGGACTGCTGGGGCTCGAGAAACGCGACGGCCCCTGCTTCGCCTACCAGATCCGGCGCTGCCGCGGCGCCTGCGCCGGCAAGGAAAGCCCGGAGACGCATGCGCTGCGGCTGTCCGCAGCCCTGGCAAAACTGCGTGTGCGCGCCTGGCCCTTCCCCGGCCGCATCGGCATCCGCGAGACAGCCGCCGGAGGGGAACGCTGCGACCTGCACGTCCTCGACCAGTGGTGCCACCTGGGCACCGTGCGCAGCGAGGAGGAACTGCGCGAGCTGCAGGAAGGGGCGCCGCGTCCGCTGTTCGACCTCGACACCTACAAGATACTGACCCGCTACCTGCTCAACGGAAAACACCGGCCGCAAATCATCCCGCTGCATGCCGCGACTGCGGCATAATCATCCTGCAACAACAAAACCATGATCCGGAGGAGGATGCCATGACACTGAAGTTGCCGATTGCCGCACTGTCGACCCTGACCGCCGCGGCACTGACCGCGTTCATGCCGCTGACCGCGGGCGCCCAGCAATACCCGATCAAGCCCGTGCGCTTCATCATTCCCTTCCCGCCCGGCGGACCGACCGACATCATGGGCCGCATGGCTGCGGACATTCTGGCCAAGTCCACCGGCCAGCAGTTCGTGCCCGACAACCGCGGCGGCGCCGGCGGCAATATCGGCGCCGAGATGTGCGCGAAGGCTCCGCCCGACGGCTATACGCTGTGCATGATCACCGCGGCGCAGGGCGTGTCGCCGGCGATCTACCGCAAGATGTCCTACGACCCGGTGAAGGATCTCGCCACCGTGACACTGATGGCGAGCCTGCCGAGCCTGCTGACCGTGCATCCCGCGCTGCCGGTGAAAAACGTCAAGGATCTGATCGGGCTGGCAAAGGCGAAGCCCGACGCGCTGACCTACGCCTCGACCGGCAACGGCAGCAGTCCGCACATGCTGATGGAAATGTTCAAGTTCATGACCGGCACAAAAATGGTTCATGTGCCGTACAAGGGGCAGGCCCCGGCGGTGCTTGACCAGCTCTCGGGCCAGATCCAGCTCGCCTTCAACACCGCGATCAGCGTGATCCCGCAGGTCGAGGCCGGCCGGCTGAAAGCCGTCGCGATCTCGTCGAAAGACCGTTTTCCACCGATGCCGGACCTGCCCACAGTCGAGGAAGGCGGGGTCAAGGGTTTCGACGGTGGCTCCTGGCAGGGCGTGGGTGCGCCGGCGGGCACGCCGGTGGAAATTATCCGCCGCGTCAACAGCATCCTCGTCAACGAACTGAAGACGCCGGCAACGCGCGAGCTGATGCTGAAGCGCGGCGGACTCGTGGTAGCCAATTCGCCGGAGGAGTTCTCGGCCTACCTGAAAGCGGAGATCGCGCGCTGGACCCAGATCGCGCGTGCCGCCAAGATCTCCATCGACTGACGCGATGGCGGCGCACAGCGCGGAGCAGCAGGCCCGCATCGACCTCGCCGCGGCGCTGCGCACCGCCTCGCGGATGGGACTCGGCGAGGGTATCTGCAACCACTTCAGCGTCGAGGTGCCCGGCCGCGCCGGGTTATTCCTGATCAATCCCCAAGGGCTGCACTGGTCAGAGGTGACGCCGGCCGACCTGGTGCTTGTCGACGCGCAGGGTCGCAAGATCGCCGGCAAGTACGAAGTCGAGCCGACGGCATTCTTCATCCACGGCGCTGCCCACCGCAGCAAGCCCGATGCGAAATGTGTGCTGCACACCCACATGCCCTATGCCACCAGCCTGACCGTGGTCGAGGGCGGCCGTCTCGAGCCGGCGAGCCAGGTCGCGCTGAAATTTTACGGCCGCTGCGCCTATGACGAGGCCTACAACGGGCTCGCGCTGGATGTGGCGGAAGGTGAACGCATCGTCGCCGGGCTGAACAATGCCGACGTGCTGTTTCTTGCCAACCACGGCGTGATCGTCACCGGACCGTCGATGGATATCGCTTTCGACGATCTTTATTATCTGGAGCGCGCCTGCATGCTGCAGGTGCTGGGCGAGGGCACCGGCAAGCCGCTGCGCGTGGTGCCGGAGGAAATCGCCCGCCAGACCGCGGCGCAGATGACCGACGATACCCAGGCGCGGCTGCATTTCACCGCGCTGAAACGGCTGCTCGACCGCGACGAGCCGGGCTGGGACCGGCTCGACTGAAACACCCACGCTGCGTCATTCCGGCTTGCGCCGGAGTGACCTCTGCAGGTCAGTGGTAAACGACGGGGAAGTTCAGCAGCACGCTGAAGTTGTCGAGAAACTCGTCGATTGTTTCGGTCGAGGCCTCGTCGCCCGCAGCCTCGTTCATTGCGTTCGCGAATTTCTCCGCGACATCACCCTGGAAATAGGTGCCGCGCGCGCTGCGCTTGTCCACCAGTTCGAGCCCCTGCTGGCCCGGATATTCGGCGACGTAGTACTGCTCACTGTTGTAGACGATGCGCATGGGGTATCTCCGTCAATCGCAACCTTATGATTTTCAAGGAAAAATAAAAATCATTGCTGTAAAACCAAGATGGGGCGCAGCGCCCTGCTTTTCAAGAGGCGCGGCGCCGGTTGGCAACGGCAATGCCGACCAGGATCAGCGCAAGCCCCGCATAGGCGTTGGGTGACGGGTGCTCACCCATGACCCAGAGTCCAAGCATGACGGCAACGCCCGGGCTGAGATAGTTGACCAGCGACATGAAACTGGGGCCTGCGGAACGGATCAACTGGAAATACAGCACGGTGGCGATGGCCGTCGGGACCACGCCGAGCCAGCATACCGCGGCGACAGATTGCCAGCGCGGCGACAGCATCCACGGTTGATCCTGCCACAGGGCCGCCGGAACCACGACGATGCTGGCCACCAGCAAGGTCGCCGCGGCAGCCACCAGCACATCGCCCTTGATGATCAGACGCGTCAGCACGCTCTGCAGCGCATAACACATCGCCCCGCCCAAGACCGCCAGCTGCGAAATGATGCTCATCGCATCGCCGCCCAGGCCGGCCAGCGCCGCAGGCCCCATCAGCAGCACAATGCCGCAAAAGCCCCCGGCGAACCCGATTGCACGCTGCCGGGTCAGGTGTTCGCCCGCAATCAGAAAGTGGGCCAGTACGATGGTCGCCAGCGGCATGAACGCCATCAGGATGCCGGCCAGCGCGCTCTCAACCACCTTCTGGCCCCAGGTGATCAGGTAAAACGGAATGGCGTTCCCGATCAGCGCCACCACCACATATGGCCACCATGCGCGCCCGGGCGCCGGCAAGCTGCGGCCACTGGCGTAGACAAACAGGATCAGCACGAGAGCGGCAACACCCACGCGACCGGCCACCACCGTCAGCGGCGGCAGGCCGGACACCGCGATGCGGTTGAACATGAACGACGACCCCCACATCGCCACCAGCGCGAGCAGCAGCAGCCAGTCTTTAGGGGGCCTGGAATTCGACATGCCGGAGTGACCGCGTCGCGGTCGCGCGGCCGTATTGTTGTTTTGCGAACCTGCAGCATACACGATGCGCACCACGCAGCAGCTGCCGCTGCGGATGGAAGGCGTCCGGGGGGCTCATGATAAAATTACAGCAGGATGACAAGGCATAACCGATGACGCAAACCTCCCTTTCCGCACTCACCGCCCTCTCCCCGCTTGACGGCCGCTACCACGGCAAACTCGGCGCGCTGCGCGACTGCTTCAGCGAACAGGCACTGATCCGGCAGCGGGTGCGCGTCGAGGTGGAGTGGCTGAAGGCGCTGGCCGCGGAGCCGGCGCTGCAGGAGGTGCCGCCGTTCTCGAAAACCACCATCGCCGAACTCGACGCGCTGGTGAAAAATTTCTCGTCAGCCGAAGGCGAACGCGTCAAGGCCATCGAAGCCACCACCAACCATGACGTCAAGGCGGTCGAATACCTGCTGAAAGAGCACCTCGCCAAAAATGCCGAGGTGACAAAAGTCGGCGAGTTCATTCATTTCGCTTGCACTTCCGAAGATATCAACAACCTCTGCCATGCGCTGATGCTGCAGGAAGCACGCGCGCAGGCGATGCTGCCGGCGCTGGACGCGATCATCACCCGGCTGCGCGCGCTGGCGCACGAGCTGGCGGATGCGCCGATGCTGTCGCGCACCCACGGCCAGCCCGCCTCGCCGACGACGCTGGGCAAGGAAATGGCCAACGTGGTCGCCCGCCTCGAACGGGCCCGCGGCCGCATCTCCGGCGTGTCGCTGCTCGGCAAGATCAACGGCGCGGTCGGCAACTACAACGCCCACCTCGCCGCCTACCCGGAATTCGACTGGGAAACCTTCGCGAAACGTTTCGTCGAGTCGCTGGGTCTCGAATTCAATCCCTACACCATACAGATCGAACCGCACGACGCGATGGCCGAGCTGTTCGACGCGGTTGCCCGCGCCAACACCATCCTGCTCGATCTTGACCGCGACATCTGGGGTTACATCTCCGTCGGCTACTTCAAGCAGAAAACGAAGGCCGGTGAAATCGGATCATCGACCATGCCGCACAAGGTCAACCCGATCGACTTCGAGAATTCCGAGGGCAACCTCGGCCTGTCGAACGCGCTGCTGCGCCACCTCTCGGACAAGCTGCCGGTGTCGCGCTGGCAGCGCGACCTGACCGACTCGACGGTGTTGCGCAACATGGGCGTTGCGCTGGGTTACGCCCTGCTGGCCTGGGATTCATGCCTGAAGGGGTTGAACAAGCTGGAAGCGAACCGCGAAAAACTCGCGGCCGACCTTGATGCCAACTGGGAAGTGCTGGCCGAGCCGATCCAGACGGTGATGCGCCGCTACAACGTGCCCGGCGCCTACGAACAGCTTAAGGATCTCACCCGTGGCAAGGGCATCAACCGCGACACGCTGCAGGCCTTCATCAAGGGACTGCAGGGAATTCCCGAAACCGAGAGACAGCGCCTGCTGGCCATGACGCCGGCCACTTACATCGGCAAGGCCGTCGAACTGGCCAGGCGCATCTGATCTCCGCTCCCGGGCATCGCATGCAAGTATTTGTTTTATCAAACATTCTTCTCATCGCGTTTGCTCGCCGTGAAATCCGCCCAGCGCTGCAGTGATTCGGGCATCGGCGGCGGCTTGCCCTCGTGGCCGGCGAGTTTCACCAGATCCGCATTGGGCACCCGGCCGCCGCGCCCCAGAAACAGCCCCTTCACATAGGCGTGCGCGCAGAGTTCTCCGTCGCGCTCGAAACACTGCTCGAGGTAGACGTACTTGTCATCCCAGCTCAGCAGCCGGGTCACCAGCTCGAAACGGTCAAAGGGTTCCAGCGAACGGATGAAGGCGATCTCGGCAGCAGCCAGCACCGGCATCCAGTGCCGGCGCCAGGCTTCGCGCAGCAGCCCGGCCTGCGCAGTCAGGTGCACGCGGCCGAGATCCATGAACGACAGGTAACGCCCGTTGTTCATGTGCCGGTTGATGTCACAGTCGTTGGGCAGCACCCGGAAACACAGGCGCGACTCCTCCAGCAACCCCCGCCGCTTCACGCCGCGCAACCGCCAGAGCAACCACAGCAGGCGCAGGTAGAGATTCATCAGCCCGGACGCTTGCGCAGGCGCAGGTATTCGAAGACGCCGGGCAGGATCGACAGGATGATGATGGTGATGATCACCACCGTCAGGTTGTCCTTGATCAGCGGAATGTTGCCGAAAAAGTAACCGGCGTAACCCAGCGACACCACCCAGACAATCGCCCCGGTGATGTTGTAGAGCGCGAAACGCGGATACGGCATGCTCGCGGCGCCGGCAATGAAGGGCGCGTAGGTGCGCACGATGGGCACGAAGCGGGCAATGATGATGGTCTTGCCGCCGTGATGCTCGTAGAAGGCGTGCGCGCGGTCGAGGTGTTTCGGATTGAGCCAGCGCGAATTTCGGTCTTTCAGCACCCGCGGCCCGATGTAATGGCCGATGCTGTAGTTGACGGCATCCCCGAGAATTGCAGCGATGATCAGCAGCACGACCATCAGGTGGATGTTCATGCCACCGGCGGCGGCAATCGCACCGGCCACGAACAGCAGGGAATCACCGGGCAGGAAAGGCGTCACCACCAGCCCGGTCTCGCAGAACACGATCAGGAACAGGATCAGGTAGATCCAGGCGCCGTAGGCGGCAACCAGGGCCTGCAGGTGGTCGTCGAGGTTTACGACCAGGTCGATGAACAGCGCAAGCAGTTCCAAGGCAGCAGCCCGCCTAGACTACGGCGCCGTCCTCGCCGGGCTTCTGCGCTGATTCATGCTTGACCAGATCGTCCCGCGAAATGCCGAGATACATCACCAGCGGGCAGGCAACCAGCACCGAGGAATAAATGCCGAAACAGATGCCGATGGTCAGGGCCAGCGCGAAATGGAACAGCGTCTCGCCACCGAACAGCAGCATCGCCAGCACCATCAGCTGCGTCGACCCGTGGGTGATGATGGTGCGTGACATGGTCTGTGTGATGGCGGCGTCGAGCACTTCCGGCACCTTCGCGTGGCGGTATTTTCGGCTGCGGAAACACTCGCGCACCCGGTCGAACACCACCACCGATTCGTTGACCGAGTAACCGAGGATGGCGAGCACCGCCGCCAGCACCGGCAGGGAGAACTCCCACTGGAAGATCGAAAACACGCCGACGATGATGATCACGTCGTGCAGGTTGGCAATGATCGCCGCGAGTCCGAATTTCCATTCAAAACGCAGGGCCAGATAG
>LNFM01014355.1_pt1 | contig 13822 bp, 10 predicted proteins | sample 596031 | NCBI WGS metagenome assembly LNFM01 (sample SAMN04254537, study PRJNA301005) | activated carbon metagenome | isolation source: dual media filters at the Ann Arbor, Michigan drinking water treatment plant | place: USA: Ann Arbor
CGACGAGGAACAGTTTGGGATCATCGACGATCTCGCGCTCCTGCTTCTCGGTGAGGCTGGTCAGCATGTGCTGCTCGCGGTTGAAGTCGCGCGTCAGCTCGGTGAATTCGATGCCGGCCGCGGCGCAGATCGCATCGATGCGCTCGAGCGTGAAGTTGTAGGTCGAGAACATGCGCTTGACACTCGCCTCGCTCATGCCGATGCGCTGCGCCACCACCGCATACGTCACGCCGCGCGCCTTCAGCTCGCGCTTGAGCACGTCCACCACTGCACTGGCCTGGGCCATCGTTTCTACCTTTTGTCGTCGTGATGCGAGGGCGCCAGTATTGCGGGCCGCCACCCTTGGCGGCAAGCGGCGCTGCTCCGGTAGCGGCGGCTGACACCGGCGGTGCCGGCGACCACTGTGCGGCCTGTCATCCAAACCCGGGACCCACGATGATCTCCGACACACGCGTGCTCCTCGCCCGCAGCCAGCTCGACGATGCCGCCGCTGCCGGCCTGCTGGCGCCGGAACAGGCGGCGCCGCTGTGGCAGTTCCTGCGCGCCCATGCGCAGGAAACCGCTATCGACGACCGGCCGCGCTTTTCCTTCACCCATGTGCTGTACTACCTGGGCGGCATGCTCGCCATCGGCGCGATGAGCGTGTTCATGACGCTCGGCTGGACGAGCTTTGGCGGCTGGGGCGTGTTCTTCATCGCCATGCTGTACGCCGGCGTGGCGTGGAAGCTTGCGCAACGGTTCGAGGCGCAGCGGCTGCCGATCCCGATGGGCATCATGGCCGCGCTGATCGTGGTGCTGGTGCCGATGGCCACCTGGGCCGTACAGCACGCGCTCGGCTTCTGGCCGAGCGGCGGCGCGCAAAGCTACCGCGCCTACCACGCGATCATCGACTGGCGCTGGTTGACACTCGAACTGGCGACGCTCGCCGCCGGCAGCCTGCTGCTGTACCGCTGGCGCGCGCCGTTCATGCTGATGCCGATCGCGGTGACGCTTTGGTACATGAGCATGGATCTGGCCATGTTCATCCTCGGCGCCGACGCGCGCGCGTGGGACGCCAACGCCTGGATCTTCCGCAAGTGGTTCAGCGTGGCCTTCGGCGCGGCGATGATCCTGTTCGCACTGCTGGTGGACCTGCGCAACCGCTCGCATCTCGACTACCCGTTCTGGCTCTACCTGTTCGGTCTGATCACCTTCTGGGGTGGCCTGACCATCATGGGGTCCAGCGGTCTGGGCGGAAAGCTCGTCTACCTGGCGATCAGCCTGGCGCTGGTGCTGACAGGCGCGGTAATCATGCGCCGCAGCTTCACCGTGTTCGGTGCGATGGGCCTGATGGTCGGGCTCGGCAACCTGAGCTGGCAGGTGTTCCGCGACTCATGGCTGTTCCCGCTCGCGCTGACCCTGATCGGCCTGGCGATCATCTACGCGGGCATCTGGTGGAACAGGAACGAAGCGCAGCTGGCAGAAAAACTGCGGTCGAGGCTTCCGGAACAGCTGCGCAGCCTGCTGCTGCGGCGGTCGTTGCAAGCATGAACGGGGGCGCGCGGCAAGGCATTAGTCGACGTGCCGCGCGCTCTCGCTGTTGCGAACGCAGATTCGCGGCAACCGCAGTTCAAAGCGCGTAGCCGCCTCGTCCGAGGTCACCGTCACGCTGCCGCCATGGGCTATGGCGATCTCGCGGACGACGTACATGCCCAGGCCGAGGTTGGCCCCTGCGACCTGCGTGTCCGAGGCGCTGTCCTCGTCCGCCCCGCGCACGAGCGGCTCGAAGATGAGCGGCAGCAGCTCGCGCGGGATCGGCTTGCCAACGTTCTGAACGGCAAGGACCACTTCATCCGCGCGCGTGCCGTCCAGGATGATATGAACCGGCGCTCTCGGTAGACCGTATTTCAGCGCATTGAAGCCCAAACGCCGGTATGCCCTACGCACGCAGGGCGAAGTCCTGTCGTGCGATGACGCACGAGGATGAAACCCGTCGTCGACGGTCAAGCCTGTGCGTGACAGGCCCGGCCAGTCGTTTGCCTAGACCATGGGATCCAGACGCCGGTGTGTGTACGCAGCCGCACAGACCCGATGCGACGGTGGCCGCGAACATGTGGTCGTTCCTCGTCGTCATCGACAGTGACGTCGGAGCGCGCCTTAACGGCTTTCCGAAGTCACACATCACAAGGAATGATCATCGACACTGACCATCACTGCCGCGATCGGCGCCGCCGCTCGCTCACTACCGAGCGTGGCGGGCGACCCATTGGTTCCGGCAACGGCACCGGCTTCAACGGGCTGGCGGGTCCGGACGCAGCGGATCCGATCGACGACTCGGCCGCTTGCCGCAGCAAGCAGTTCGACGGAGCCGATGGTGTCGACGGGGCCGCGAACGACTGCGGCCCGGCGTACGACTTCGGGAGGACGGCGCGTGGCCGGTATCCAGGACGCGACTTCGACGATGTCGAGCCCGCGTTGTGTCGCGACTGGGCTGGACGCGGCGCGTCGATCCTGAGTTGGAAGTGGGCCCGGCAGGGCGCGCGCGATGCCTGGAATCGCCACAACCCCTTGAGCTTGCTGTGCGCATGAGACCGCTCGCCGTCAGTCCCGTTCAACGCCCCTCGCTGGCCCTGCTGGGCGCGGAGCCGTTTCGTGCCGCGATGGAGCTCACCTCGCACCTGTTCGCCAGGTCTGCGACGACGAAGCCCGGTGATGGGCATGCTGTCGTGATCTTTCCGGGCCTCGGCGCCAACGGCGGTTCGGTGGCCCCGCTGCGCGAGCACTGCCGGGCTCTCGGTTATGACGCGTTCGATTGGGGCCAGGGGTTCAATACGGGTCCGCAGGGTGATCTGGATACCTGGCTGCACACCTTGAAGGCGCAACTCGTCGACCGGCTCGGCAGCCACAGCCGCCCGGCCACGCTCATCGGCTGGAGCCTGGGCGGACTCTACGCGCGCGAGATCGGCAAGTTGATGTCACGGCGCATCCGCCAGGTGATCACGATCGGAACGCCTTTCAACGCCGAGGCCGATCACTCCAACGTGGGCTGGCTCTTCCGTCTGCTCAACGGCAGTTCATCGGCACTCGATCCGGCCCTGAGCCGGCGCCTGCGCACCCCGCCACCGCTGCGCACCACCTCGATCTACAGCCGATCCGATGGCGTGGTCGCGTGGCAGACGTGTCGCCACGAGAAGCAGTCGCGGCTCGTGCATGACATCGAAGTCGACGGCAGCCATCTGGGCATGGGCTGGAACCGTGATGTCCTCGCAGCGGTTTCAGATCGTCTCGGTCAGCCGCCGGGGCCCTGGCGCCGTTATGTGCGCGCCGCATGAGCGTGGCCAGGCGTTGATCGACACGCCAGGTCCGGCAGTCGCGCCATCCGCCATCGAGTTCAAGCGGCGACGCCGAACAGCGCACCGACCCCTGCGGTCAGCGCCATCGCCACCGCGCCCCAGAAGGTGACGCGCCTGACCGACGCGACCACGGAAGAGCCGCCCGCGCGTGCCGCCACAAGCCCCAGCAACGCAAGAGACACGAGCGAGCTGCCAGCCACGCCCCACACCAATCGCGAGGCGGGGAGCAAAAGCACGGCCACCAGCGGAAGCGCTGCGCCCAATGCAAACGTACCCGCCGAGGCCAATGCGGCTTGCAGCGGTTTTGCGGTGAGCGTGTCCGATATGCCAAGCTCATCGCGCGCGTGTGCGGCAAGCGCATCATGCTTCATCAACTGCGTCGCAACGGTCGACGACAGCGCTTCGTCAAGTCCGCGCTTGGCGTAGATGGCCATGAGTTCCGCGTGTTCCTGCACTGGGTTCGCAGCCAGTTCCTTTCTCTCCCGCGCCAGATCCGCCTGCTCGGTATCGGCCTGCGAACTGACCGAGACGTACTCGCCGGCGGCCATCGACATGGCGCCGGCGACGAGACCGGCCACGCCTGCAACGAGGATGCCTTGGGTATCGGCGCCAGCCGCAGCGACACCCAGCACCAGGCTAGCAGTCGACACGATGCCGTCGTTCGCACCGAGAACGGCCGCGCGCAGCCAGCCTGTCCGATGCGTCCGATGCTTCTCGCTGTGTCGCATGGGCCAACCGGTAGATCGGACGTGGGTTCGTGTCCCGCGACGGTCAGCTGCGCGGTGAACGAACGGACCGCGTCGCGAACAATCTGACCAACTCGTTCACGGCGGCTGGCTTGACGAAGTGGAAGTCGAAACCAGCCGCCTCAGTGAGTCGCGCATCCTCGGGCCGGCCGTAGCCGGTCAGCGCAATCAACAGCACATCGGCAGTCTCTCGCGTGCCGCGCAGTCGCTGCGCCACCTCGTAGCCCGTCATGCCCGGCAGGCCGATGTCGAGCACGATCGCGTCCGGATGCGTGCGCGCGGCGAGTCCGAGCGCACTCGGCCCATCACTCGCCGTGTCGACGTCGTAGCCCTTCTGCCTGAGCAACATCGACAGCGTGTCGGCACCGTCGGCGTCGTCGTCCACGACGAGAATGCGATACGCGCCGGTCGTCTGCACTGTCGATTCCGGAACCAGCGGACTGGCCGATGGCGTCAGCGTGAGCAGCGGAAGCCGAACGACGAACTCGCTGCCGTGACCGCGCCCTTCGCTGTGCGCCTCGACCGTGCCGCCGTGCGCCACGACCAGGCGTTTGACCAGGGTCAGGCCGAGGCCGAGTCCACCCTGTGCACGGTCGAGTGTCTTGTCCTCCTGCGCGAACAGGTCGAACACGCGCGGCAGCATGTCCGCCGAAATGCCGACACCGTTGTCCTTGACCTTCAGCACGACCTGGCTGTCCTCGGCGCTCGCCTCGACGCTGAGCCGCCCGTTGCGTTCGGTGTACTTCGAGGCGTTGCTCAACAGGTTGGCCAGCACCTGGGTCAGCCGTATCAGGTCGCCTTCGACGAAGAGCGGTTCTTCCGGCGTCCGGATCTCGAGCTTCTGGGACCGCGCCGCCACCGCGGCCTCGCACTGGTCGCGCGCCCGGTCGACCACGAGCTGGATCTCCACCGGCACGCGGTCGAGGCTGATCTTGCCGCTCGACACGCGCGCAACGTCCATCAAGTCGTCGACCATGCGCGCCAGCTGCTGGACCTGGCGGGTGATGACGCCGGTCGCCCAGCGCACTTTCGTGTCCTTCTTGTCGGCAACGCCGTCGTGCTCGATCAACGCGATGGCATTGCCGACGGCCGCCAGCGGATTGCGCAACTCGTGCGCCAGCATGGCAAGGAACTCGTCCTTGCGTTGCGCCTCCTGGGCGAGGGCCTGCTCCGCGACCTTGCGCTCATCGATGTCCACGCTGATGGAGACGTAGCCAGTGGCCGCGCCCGTTGCGTCGCGGCGCGCCACTTCGCTGGTGCGCATCCAGCGATAGCCGCCGTCGGCAGCGCGCAGCCGCACGTCGCCTTCGAACCGACGGCGCTCGCGGCGCGCCCTGTTCAGATCCTGCAGGAACGGCCTGAGGTCGTCCGGATGCACGTGGTTCTGCCAGCCCACGCCCAGCAGCGGCTGCGTCGACGACAGGGCGACGAAGGTGGGCCAGGCACGGTTCAGGAACTCCGCGTTGCCGCGGGCGTCCTCGATCTTCAGCAGGATCGGAATCAGGTCGGTCATCGCGCGGAAGCGGACCTCCGCTTCGAGCCGCAGCTTCTCGCTGATGTCGCGCTCGGTGGAGACGACGGCATACGCCACGCCTGACTCGTCCTTGAGGGCGGAGACGGTGACCGTCACATCGAGCGTGCGGCCGTCGCGCGTGATGCGCCGGGCAGACACAGGGCCGACCGGTGACGCATGGCGCACCTGGTTCGCCAGCGCGACGGCGCTGCCCGCCTCGGCGGCAGGTTCGAGCATCGACATGTTCAGCCGCACTGCAGCCGGCGCGTCGTACCCATACGCCGTGCTCGCGCCGCGGTTCCAGGAACGGATGGCGCCGTCGAAGTCGTAGACGATCAGGGCGTCATTGGAATCGTTCATCACCGCCGCCAGCCGGCGCGCCTCCGCTGCGGCCTTCAGCAGCGCCGAGATGTCGGTGTAGGTGATGACGACGCCGTCGATGCGGTCATCGCGCGTGCGGTAGGGCAGGATCCGCCGCAGGTAGTGCACGCCGTCCTCGGCGGTCAACTCGCGCTCCACGGGGACGAGGCGGTCGCGCACCTCGGCCGCGTCACTCAGCAGCGCGGGATCCTGCACGCAGGCGGCGATGTCGCGCAACGGGCGTCCCGCGTCCGAGGCAATCAGGTAGAGCAGGCGGCGGGTCGGTTCGGTAAAGCGCCGGATGCGGAACTCGCGGTCCAGCAGCAGCGTGGCGACCTGCGTGCTGTCCATCAGGTTGCGCAGGTCGCCGAGCACCTGCTCCAGCTCCCCCACCTTGTCCTCGAGCTGGCCGTTGACGCTGCTCAGCTCTTCGTTCATCGACTGCAGTTCTTCCTTGGAGGTCTGCAGCTCCTCATTGGCGGACTGCAGTTCCTCGTTCAAGGACATCGCCTCCTCGTTGGCGATCCGCAGTTCGGCGGTGGCGGTCTCGCCCTCGCTTTCCATCGCGGCGAGGTCATCGCGCATCCGGTGCAGTTCCTCCTCCAGCACGGCATCGCCTGCGCCCGGCGTCGGCGTTACGCCATCGCGCTCGTTGTCAAAGATCACCAGCAACAAGCCGTCGCGCGCGAAGTTCTCCGCGGGCTCGACCTGCACGCGTACGCGCACGACCTCGTCATCGCGCCGCACCGTCAGCGTGTCCTGTGCCGGCTTCCCGCTGCTGTGCGCCGTGTGCACGAGGGTGCGAACGCTGCGGCGCAGCCCGTAGCGCAGCAGGTGCGACAGGTTGGTCGTCGGCTCGCCGCGTGGCTCGAGATAGTGGGCGGTTCGACCGTGGAAGAACAGCACGCGGGATTCCGCGTTAAGCAGCAGGGCCGCGTCCGGGCTGCGGCCGGCAAGCTGCTGGTGTGTGATGTCCGCGTGCGACAAGGCAGCAACTTGCGCCGACCGTGCCGGCGGGGTGAGGAACCCGCCCGGCCCGCTCCAATGGCCCTCGAACAGGCGAGGCGGGCGAGTCGCGGTGCCGATGCGCCTGAAAATGCGATGCGGACGCGACAACGCCTCGAACAGGTCGGCCTGCGGCCCGAGGCTCTCGGACTTGCCCAGGAACAGCACGCCGCCCGGCTTCAAGGCAAAGTGAAACACCTCGAGGATGCGGCTCTGCTGGGCCGGTTCGAGGTAGATCAGCACATTGCGGCAGATGATGAGGTCGAGCTTGGAGAACGATGGATCGCGCGCCAGGTCTTGCGGCGCAAACAGCACAGTTTCGCGCAGCGCCTTGCGCACGACGTAGCGGTCACCCTGCTTCTCGAAGAAACGGGCCAGCCGCGGCAGCGGCATCGCGCCGACGATCGACTCCGGGTAGGAGCCCGCACGTGCCACGTCGAGCGCATCGACATCGATGTCGCTGCCGAATACCTGTATCGGTATGTCCGCATCACGGCTGGCGATCTGCTCCTGCAGCAGCATCGCGATCGAGTAGGTTTCCTCACCGGTGGCGCAGCCGGCCGTCCACACTCTGATGGGGCTGGCACTCTTGATGCACTCGTCGAGCAGGCGCGGCAGCACCTGCGCTTCGAGTGCCTGCCAGGCATCGGGCTGGCGGAAAAACTCTGTCACGCTGATCAGAAAGTCCTTCAGCAGGCAATGCAGTTCCTCGGGTGATGAACTCAGCAAGGCCACGTACTCGCTCGCGTCGGCCAGTCCGCGCAAGCCGATGCGTCGCCGCAGTCGCCGCCGAAGCATGGGCCGCCGGTACCAGCTGAAGTCCCGGCCGGTTCGCTCGCGCAAAAGCGCCAGCACCTCGTCCAGACGCAGCGCAACGTCGTCGGCGTCGTCGGCAGATTCGGTCAACGGTGCTTGCGAAGCGTCTTCGAGACCCGGCGCGTAGCGCAGGTAGTCGATCAGCATCTGCCCCATCTTCCCGACCGGCAAGACAGCGTCGACGACCGCTGTCTTGATCGCACTGGCAGGCATGCTGGGGAAGTGCGCTTCAGCCGGTTCTTGCGCCAGCACCAGGCCGCCGGCTGCCTTGATTTCCTTGACACCGATAGACCCGTCATGGTCCGCACCGCTGAGCACGATGCCGACCGCGCGCTCCTGCTGGTCCTCGGCCAACGCCCTCATGAAGTGATCGATGGGGTGGGGCACAGCAGGACGCGGCTCGACTTTCTCCAGCGACAGCTTGCGTCCCTTGATGCCCATGTAGCGGTCCGGCGGGATCACATACACGTGTCCCGGCTCGACGACTTCGCCATCCACTGCTTCGCTCACCGGCATCGATGTGGAGCGGCCCAGGATCTCCGCCATCTGACTGGCGTGCTGCGGCGACAGGTGGGTGACGACGACGAAGGCAAAGCGCTCGTCCGCGGGCATGGCGGTGAAGAAGGCCTGCAGCGCGTCTACGCCACCTGCCGACGCACCGATCGCCACGATCATCAGCGGTCGTGTTGATGCGCCTTCAACCGCGGCGGCCGTGCTCATGTGAGTCAATTCATTCCTAGGGTGCGTCCGACGCCCGAGTGTCCCCCCTTTCTGAGGGGCAGCCTCAAGCAGGAGGGAATATTTCCTGCGTTGCGGCAAGGACTCGGTGCTCGCACTAAACGGGTGCCCACGTAGGGGATTGTCGTGGGCTTGGTGCAGCTGTCATTGCATGCAGGGGTGAACGACGGTCAGCGCCTTGGTCGGGTCGCGGGCGGTCGCTACGTAGTGTCCGTGGCGAGGTTCGATGCAGCTTCACGAAGCATCCCGTGCCAAGAAGCCGACGACGCTGGTGAAGACCTTGTCCACGGCTCGCGCGAACAGCAAGGAACGCTTCGGACTGCGCGTCGCCGCAACGCTTGCGGGGCCATGCTGCGCTCAGTAATCGAGCCGGTGCACTTCGACTTCCTTGCCTGCCACGTAGCTCAACGCCTTGCCGATGATCGCCACCGAGTTGTCAAAGCAGCCGTGGGAGGCGGAGATGGTGCCGCCGCCGGTTGCCACCGATCCCGCGCGCAGCGTGTGCTCGACGCGGTTGGTGCGGTCGTGGTCGTCGCCCAAGCCGGCCCAGAAGTCCTGCCAGGCGCGCAACTCATCGAGGACGCCCGGGGACCACATGTCGTCGGCCTTGCCGGGCTGCGCGGCTTCGCGGTCGAACACCTTTTCCAGGCCGAGGATCGGCGTCTTGTGCACCTCGAACGAGCGGCTGACGAGGTACAGCAGCGACTTGCGGTAAGGCCCGACCGAGTCGTCACGTTCGTTGGCATCCGACAGCAGGTGCAGGTGCCAGGTCTTGGGGTCGAGCGTGCCGCTGGCCACCGCATCGCCGTAGTGCTCGAGTGCGAAGCCGGCGGTGCAGGCGGGGGCGAACAGGCGCAGGCTTGCGGCCTTCAGTCCCGCCTGCGCGAGCAGCGGCATCATCGCGCCGAGCACGATGGCGCCGGCCGAGTGGCCGATCAGATGCACCTCGAGGCGGGCCGTCTGCGCGGCCAGCCGCTGCACCTGCTGTACGAGCTGGAAGCAGCCGCCGCGTTCGTCGCCGCTGGCGCGCGTGGCGTTGAGCTTCATCTGCTCCCACATCGCACCACCGGGGGCACGCAGCAACGGTTCGAGCAGGCGGTCAGTCTTCTCCGTGAGCTTGTCGGCCCAGCCGCGCGCCGGTGCGCGCGCGCCGAATCCGAGCTTGGCGAACGTTTCTTCGGCGAGATCCGACACCGTCTCCAGCGGGCCGGAGCGCCAGGTGATGAACAGCGGATAGATGCCGTTGGCGAGCGCATACGGGGCGAGGGCGCGGATGCGCGAGATCGATGCTTCCTCGCTGTAGCAGCTTGCCGCTGCCGTTGGTCTTCATCCATTCGAGCGGGCGATCGAACGCGGCGGTTTCGAGTGCTTCGCGTTCATTGGCGGCGGTGATGTCGTTGCACACTGGAAAGCCGCGGTCGAGCACGATCGCATGGCGGTACGCGGTGTCGGGGTCGAGCGGGCGCACGTGCGCCGGCACGTGGCGAAAGCGGCGCTCCAGCGTGTCGGCGCCGCCGATCAGGCCAGCCGGGCGGTCTGGGCCGCCGGCGCCGCCCGAGGGCACCAGGAAGCGTGGCGCGCGCAGCGTGCGCTGGCCGGGCGTGCGCTGCGCGAGCGCAGCCTGCATGCGCGGGACGCCGAGGGTGAACACCCAGGCGTCCTCGCCGTGCGCGACCCAGTCTTCGTACGGCAGCAGCGCGAAGCCCTGCGTGCCCCACTCGGTGCCCCACGAGTTCTGCAGCACGAAGCCCAGTTCGTTGTAGCCGACCAGCGCGAATGCGTGGCCGCCCATGTCCTTGGGCGAGGCCACATGCTTGATGCGCACCAGATCGTCGTGCCCCTGCAGTTTCTTTCTCGACTTGACCGCCCAGCCTTCGTGCGCGCCACCGGAGCAGTAGATGGCACCGGTCTCGACGATGGCGGCCTGCATGTCGACCACTGAGCGCGGGTCGATCCGGTAGTACACGCCGAGCGTGCTGCCGAGCGCATCGACGTCCCAGTTGCGGTCAGGATCGTCAGGATCCGCGAGGTTTTCGGTCGGCTTGCCGGGCTGGCGGTTGCCGTCGGCGTCCAGCATGGTCTTCCACAGGTCTTCGCGGCAGACGCCGTGACGGTGCCAGCCCTTGAGGGCGCCGCGGCAGCTGGAGCCTTCGTAGTCCTCGCCGGGCCACTCGTCGTACATGCGGGCGAGCTGGTAGAGCATGGCCGGGCTGGAGCGGCGCGCGGTGCCGATCGGCTGGTCGGCCACCAGCGCGTTGACCACGTGCAGGTAGTCGATCACCGCGGCCAGGCCGAAGCCGGTGCACGCACCTTCGGCGCCCTGGTTGCGCACGCGGCCCGACTCGATGTAGGCGGGCAACCACTGGCGGGCGTCGGCATCGCTCGGCCATTGGCGCGGCAATGACTTGAGCAGCGGCAGGTAGGGGCGATCGCGCAGGTCGAGCCGGTCGGGGCGGGCGTCGAGCGTCAGCGCGCGTCCATCGATTCGGATTTTTCTGGTTGGCATGGTCGGGCTCCCGGCAGTGGAGCCGCCACACTAGTTCGCGGCTGCGACGCCCGCAACGCGAATCGTCGTTGCCGCGCGGCCGCCGCGGCTCAGCGCAGCGCGCTGCAGGCGATGAGCGTCGTGCTGCCGGCGCTGAGCGGGATCCAGCGCGACAGTGGATCGCAGCGGCCGGCGATGCACAGCGTGTAGTCGCTGCCGTGTTCGCTGCGGGCGAGTGTCAGCTGCGGCAGCTCGGGTGGTGGGTCGGGCCGGTGGTGCCAGCGACCGTCGCGCAGTACCGCGCCGGGCGGCGGCTCCATGCCGGCACCGGAGCCCTGCACGCGCGACTCGGTCAGGCGCAGACGGGTACCGATCACCCGGTAGTCCTCTTCCCACACGACCTTCTCGATCGTGTGGGTCCAGCGCAACGTGAGGTGATCGGTCGGCAGCGCCACCTGCAGCGTGCCGGCGACGAGGCACAGCAGCGCGGTGCTCATGATGTTCAGCGGCGGGCCGCCTCGCTCACTTGACCGGCGCGGCCGGGGCCGCGCTCGACCGCCACTGATGGCGTGTGCGGAAGCCGTGCAGCACGACCACCAGCGCGCACAGGCCGAGACCGATCTCGTCGGTCAGCGGCAGCGCCACGATCAGGAACGATGCGGCGGCGGCCGCCAGCACGCGCTCGTACCACTTCATCGGCGCCAGCCAGAAGCCGATCGCCGCACCGCCCCACAGCACGATCGCGATCACTGCCTTCATCACGATGTAGATGAAGTCGAAGGCGCTGCCCCCCTGCAGCATCAGAGCCGGGGCGTACACCGCCATGTACGGCACGACGAAGCCGGCGACCGCGATGCGCATCGCCTGGATGCTGATCTGGAACCCCGACACCTTGGCGATCGGTGATGCCGCGAAGGCCGCCAGCGCCACCGGCGGCGTGAGGTCGGCCATGATGCCGAAGTAGAAGACGAACATGTGCGAGACGATCAGCGGCACGCCCAGTTCCAGCAGCGCCGGGGCGGCGATCGAGCTCGTGATGATGTAGTTGGGGATGGTGGGGATGCCCATGCCGAGGATCAGGCACACCAGCATCGTCAGGAACAGCGACAGGAAGAGACTCTTCTCGCCCATCGCGATGATGAAGCCGGCGAAGTTGGTGGCCGCCCCGGTGAGCGACAGCACGCCGATGATCACGCCCACCAGCGCGCAGGCCACGCCCACCGGCAGCGCGTGCTGCGCACCGGCGGCCAGCGCGTCGACGGCGGCGTTGAGCGTGATGCGGCCGTCGCGCCGCGGCAGCAGCACCACGACAAGCACGGCAACGACCGCGAGGATTGCCGTGATGCCGTACTCCGCGAATGCCGAGCACGCCAGTCCGATCAGGATCCAGAAAATGATCTGCAGCGGCATCCCGCCCAGGCGCGGGGCGAGCGTGGCGCCGAAGATCAGCACCGCCGTGAGCGCCAGACCCACCATGCCGGCGAACAGCGGCGTGTAACCGGAGAACAGCAGAAACACCAGGATCAGCAGCGGCAGCACCAGGTACCAGCGTTCGCGCAACGCGGTCCACGGATTCGGGCATTCCTCCTTGGGAATGCCAACCAGCCCGGCACGGCCCGCTTCCAGGTGCACCATCACGAACGCAGTGAGGAAGTACAGGATCGCCGGCACCGCGGCTGCCTTGCAAATCTCCACGTACGGCACGTTGATGGTCTCGGCCATGATGAACGCCACCGCGCCCATCACCGGCGGCATGATCTGGCCGCCCATGCTGGCCGTGGCCTCCACCCCGCCGGCAAACGCGGGCTTGTAGCCAAACCGCTTCATCAGCGGGATCGTGAACTGGCCGGTGGTGACCACGTTGGCCACGCCCGAGCCATTGATCGTGCCCATCAGACCCGACGAGATCACCGCCACCTTGGCCGGCCCGCCGCGCGTGTGGCCGAAGGTGCCGAGCGCGAAATCGGTGAACAGCTTGATCATGCCGGCCTGTTCGAGGAAGGAGCCGAACAGGATGAACAGGAAGATGTAGGTCGACGACACGAAGGTCGGCGTGCCGTAAATGCCTTCGGTGGCGAAGGCCAGTTGACCGATGATCTGGTCGAGTCCGTAGCCGCGATGCGCCAACGCTCCCGGCAGGTACTGGCCGAACAGTCCGTAAGCCAGGAAGCCGGCGCAGATAAGCGGCAGCGCGATGCCCATGATGCGGCGCGCGGCCTCGAACACCAGCACGATGGTGATGATGCCGACCACGTAGTCGGACGGCACCAGATCGCCGGAGCGCTGCACCAGATCGGCTTCGTACCGCCAGTGGTACAGGCCAGCGACGAACGCCGCGCCGCCGAGCAGCCAGCCGAGCCAGCGCTGGCGCAGCGGCGGATACAGCGTGAACGTCATCAGCAGCAGGAAGCCCACGTGCACCGCGCGCACGACGGAGCTCGACAGCGGCGCAAACGCCGCGGTGATGATCTGGAAGCTGGAGAAGATGATCGCGACGATGAAGATCGCGGTCGGCAGCTTGGGCAGATGGCTGTCGCCATCCGGGCTATGGATCGTCATGGGCGGCTGCCTGGAAAAAATCGGGCAGGGGGACGCAGCGTTGCACTGCCTCCCACCTGCCGTGCATGGCTCGGTACGGCGTGCAGACCTACTTCAGCAGGCCGGCTTCCTTGTAGAAGCGTTCGGCACCCGGGTGCAGCGGCACCGGCACGCCCTTGGCCGCGTCTTCGCGCTTGATCGCCTTGGCGGCGGCGTGGGCGGCGACCATCTGGTCGAGGTTGTCGAACAGCGACTTGGTCATCGCGTAGGCGACGTCGTTGGACACGCC
>LNFM01016125.1_pt1 | contig 13821 bp, 14 predicted proteins | sample 596031 | NCBI WGS metagenome assembly LNFM01 (sample SAMN04254537, study PRJNA301005) | activated carbon metagenome | isolation source: dual media filters at the Ann Arbor, Michigan drinking water treatment plant | place: USA: Ann Arbor
TGCGGAGCTGTTCAAGGACCTGTTCGCGGTTGGAGTTCTTTTCAAGCAGCGTCAGACGCCGGCTCATCCGGCTGTTCAGGCTGATCGATTTGCCGAAGACGGTGAGGTAGAGACCTTCGACCAGTACGACAACTGCGACGAAGATCAGAATATAGATCAGGGGTGCGGCGCTGATTTCCATGTTCTGCCTCAGACCACGGGTTCATAGATGGAGGCAGGAAGGTCGTAGCCCCACTGGCGGAACCGGTCGGAGTAGCTGGACCGGATGCCGGTTGCGTTGAAGCGCCCGATGATCTTGCCGTTCGGCTCGATCCCGAGGCGTTCGTAGCGGAACACTTCCTGCATCGAGATGACCTCGCCTTCCATGCCGGTGATCTCGGTGACCGAGGTCATGCGGCGCGAGCCGTCCTGCAAGCGGCTGGCCTGCACGATGAGGTTCACAGCGGAGGCGATCTGGCTGCGGACGGCTTTCAGCGGCATATCGATGCCGGCCATCGCCACCATGTTTTCCAGACGGCTGATGCCGTCGCGCGGGTTGTTGGCGTGGATAGTGGTCATCGAGCCGTCGTGGCCGGTGTTCATGGCCTGCAGCATGTCGATCACTTCCTCGCCGCGCGTTTCGCCGACGATGATGCGGTCGGGGCGCATACGAAGGGCGTTGCGCAAGCAGTCGCGCTGGGTGACGGCGCCCTTGCCTTCGACGTTGGCGGGGCGGCTTTCCATCCGGCCCACATGGACCTGCTGAAGCTGGAGTTCGGCGGTGTCTTCGATGGTCAGCACGCGTTCGTGGTTGTCGATGAAGGACGACAACGCGTTGAGCGTAGTGGTTTTACCCGAACCCGTACCGCCAGAGACGATGATGTTCAGTCGGCAGGACACGGCGGCCTGAAGGTAGGCGGCCATTTCCTCGGTGAAGGCGCCGAAGCGGACCAGATCCTCGACCTTCAGCTTTTCCTTCTTGAACTTACGAATGGAGACGAGCGAACCGTCCACCGCGACCGGTGGCACCATGGCGTTGAAACGCGAGCCGTCGGCAAGACGGGCGTCGACGTAGGGGTTGGATTCGTCGACCCGGCGGCCCACGGCGGACACGATCTTGTCGATGATGCGCAGAAGGTGGCGTTCGTCGCGGAAGGTGATGTCGGAAAGTTCCAGCTTGCCCGCGCGTTCGATGAAGATGCGCTTCGGGCCGTTCACCAGAATATCGTTGACGGTATCGTCTTTCAGCAGCGGTTCGAGCGGGCCGAGGCCCATGACTTCGTCATAAAGCTCCTGCGTCAGGGACTGGCGGTCTTCCTTGTTCAGCGCGACCGACATTTCATCGAGCGCTTCGGAGGCGAGCGACGAGATTTCCTGGCGCAGGCTGGCTTCGGACGCGGATTCGAGGGCGGAGAGGTTGAGGTCTTCCAAGAGGCGCTTGTGGATCTCGAGCTTGAGTTCCATCAGGCGTTCTTTGCGCTTTTTCTCCTTGTCGGCAGCGACCGCTTCGGCAGGCGACTTGGCCGCGGGCACCGGTGTGGCGAAGCGGCTGGTCGGAGCGGGCTTTTCCGCGACGGCGCCAGCGGCTTGGGCCGGTGTCATGGCCGGGCGGCCGGGGACGTTGTCTTTTTTGAAACGGCTAAACACAGGCAAACCCTCTCTTCAGGTCAGACTTTACCCGCTTCCGCGGCTTTGTTGAGGTCATACAAGGACTTGGCGAGTTTCTGCAGTTCCTTGCGCAGCGGGTTCTTCGGCGCGCCTTCCGAGATCGGCAGACCATGATCGTTTGCTTGGGTGACTGCGTCGCCACCGTCCGGCATCTGCACCTCGATTGCGATATCGAGGCTTTCGGCCATGCGTTTGACACGGCCTTTTGCGGACAGGTCGGTGAACTTTGGCGCGCGGTTCAGAACGTAGCGCAGCTTTTCATGGGGCAGCGCCTCGGCCTTGAGGGCGCGGACGAAGCGCAGGATGTTCTGCGCCGAGCGGAGGTCAAGTTCCAGCAGGGCGAAGTAGACATGCGCGCGGGTCAGGACCGTTTCGGTCCAGGCGACGACGGTTGACGGCATGTCGATGATGACGAAATCGAAGTTGGCCTGCGCCATGTCTAGGATGCGGCCGATGTCTTCGCCGGTGACGATGTCGAGCGGCAGCATATCGGAAGGCGCGGTAAAGACGTGCAGCTTGTCGTTGAAGGTGACCATCGACTTCAGGAAGCTGTCGCTGTCGGCCCCGCCGGTATCGCTGAGAATTTCCATCACGACGTCGCGGCGCGACAGGTCAAGATAGGTGGCGATCGAGCCGAACTGGAAGTCGAAGTCGAGAACGCAGACCCGGGGGGCGTCCGTCGGGGTGATGGTGGCCAGTTCCCAGGCAAGGTTGGCCGCGAAGGTTGATGCACCGGCGCCGCCGGACATGCCGTGCACCGGCATGATCACGCCATTGCGGTCGCCCTTGGCGCGGAAGCTGGGGGCAACGCCGCCATCGGGATCGTATGGGGCGGCCATCACGGGATCGGGGCGGCGCAGGCGTTCCACAACCTCGTGCAGGGCGCCTTCGGGCAGGGGGTAGGGGACGAAATCGTCAGCGCCGAGCTTCAGCATCTGGTGCAGGATGGTCGGGCTTATCTGGTTGGCGATCAGCACGACCTTGACCTTGCGCGCCTTGGCGGCCTTGATCACGTCGGAGATCTTTTGCAGCTCGGTCTCGTCCTCGCTGTCGACGGCGATGGCGACGAATTGCAGGGCGGAGCTGTCGGGCTGGCGCAGAAAGACCAGCGCGTCTTCAAATCCGAGATCGCCCCAGGCTTCGCCCAGTTCATGCTCCATGTCGTCGATCAGAAGATCAAAACGTTGCACATCGCGCGAAACGGTGCAGGCGAGGATCGGTGCAGGATCCGGCTGAAGCGTGGCAGTGCTCGACATACTCGTATCGTCCTTTCAGTGCGCGGACCGCAAAACCAAGGCGCTACCACGACATTGTGGCAGCATTCAGTAACTACGACGCGGCACGGGCCGCGGTCGGGTGTGGTCCCGTTTCATGGACCATGCTGAGAGATGGTGGCGATATTTGGGCCAAAAGTGCGTCAAACTGCGGTTTCTTCACAGTTTGGAAACGACAAGGGCCGGGCGATTGCCCGGCCCTTGCGTCAGTTCTGGCGTGCGATCACTCGCCGGTGACCTGCGTTTCGATCACGACGTTGGTCGGATGCGGCCGGACCGCGCTGGCAACGTACTCGCGCCAGATGATCTGGGCGTATTTGCCGTTCAGGACCAAGGGGTGCGAATCGACGAAGCCGGACACTTCGGTCACGGTGCGGCGGTTGCGTTCCTCGGGGGCCGACGTCTGGATGATCGGGCGAGACTTGCCGTAGGACACCACCGCCTCGACGCGCGAGCCGGAAATCCCGAGCGAGGTGAGGTAAGCGACGGCCGCCTTGGCACGGCGAAGGCCGAGCCGCTGGTTGTAGGCCGCCGAACCGACGAGATCGGTGTGACCAAAGACACGGAAGCGCACTTCGGGGAACTGCTTGATGAAGTTCGCCTGGGTCCGCAGGATGCTGCGGGCTTCCTCGTCCAATTCCGCGCTGTTGAAGGCGAAATTGATCGTATCCGGCACTTCGGCCGAGAAACGCTCGGCCAGGGCGACGGTGTATTCGATCTGACCCGACTGGATCAGGGTATTGTTCATCGTGGCGTTGCCGAACGAACCCTTGTCAACTTCGTAGCCAAGTTCCTTGTCCCAGGTCCGGGTGGCGGTGCCGCAGGCGGCCAGCGAAAGGATGGCCGAGGTCGCAAACAGCTTTGAGATCATGCCGGTCATCGCCTTACTCCATCACATAGCCGTAGGAACTGCTGAAGTCCTGCCGGGCCACTTCGCCCGCAGCACCCTTGGTCGTGCCGCCATCAACCTGTCCGTTGAGGAACAGTTGGCGTTCCGTCGGAATACGGACACGGTCGGTCGGCAGAGCCAGAGCCTCGCCCGAGACCGGGGTCACGAGATGCGGCGTGATGATGATGACAAGCTCGGACTGCGAGCGCTGATAGTCTGCGCTGCGGAACAGCGCGCCCAGCACCGGCACGTCGCCAAGCCATGGCACCTGACCGTTCAGGTCGCGGAAGTCGTCCTGCAAAAGCCCAGCGATTGCAAAGCTTTGGCCATCGCGCATTTCGACCGTGGTCGAGGTTTCGCGGCGCCGGAAGCCAAGCAGGGTCAGGCCGTTGCCGGCTTCGACGACCACGGTCGGGTCGAGCGAGGAGACTGCGGCGTTCACGGTGAGGTTGATGATGTCGTCATCGACCACGGTCGGCGTGAAGTTCAGTTCGACACCGAAGGGCTTGAACTCGACGGTGATGACGCCGTCTTCCTGCGAGGCCGGGACGGGGTATTCACCGCCGGCGAGGAACTTCGCTTCCTGTCCCGACAGTGCGGTCAGGTTCGGTTCGGCCAAGGTGCGGACCATGCCCTTGGATTCCAGCGCCTCGACGAGGACGGCGAAGCCGACGTCGCCGATGCCGAAGCCAACAGCGACCCCGCCGCCAGCGCCCTGGTTGCCGATGGCGAGGTTGGTCGAAGCCGGCGAACCGATCGTTGTTCCACCGACAAGGTTACCTGCACCAAGGCCGGCAGAGATGCCATAGTCGGACCCGCTTCCCGTGATGGTGAGGCCGGAGCTGAGCGCCTTGCTGACCGAGCGTTGCATTTCGGCAAAGCGCACCTTCAGCATCACCTGCTGGGTGCCGCCGACGTTCATCAGGTTCGACACCCGGTCTGGCGCGTAGCGGTTCGCGAGATCAAGCGCGCGGTCGAGTTTCGCGGTGGAGGAGACCACACCCGACAACACGATGCCGTCGTTTGCGGTGCGAACCTCGATCTTTTCGCCCGGAAGGATCTGCTGCAGACGCTCCTTGAACTCGGCCACGTCGGGCGTGACGTTCACGTCGACGTTGGAGATCAGCTTGCCTTCCGGCGAGAGGAGGGTCAGCGTGGTGCGCCCCGGTGCCTTGCCCAGCACATAGATCGACCGGTCCGACAATGTCGAGATGTCGGCAATGCCGGGGTTGGCGATCGACAGTTCCGCAAAGGGAACGTCGCTTTCAACGACAACGGCCCGGTTCATCGGAACGTTCAATGCTTCGGACGCCTGAGTCATGGCTGTGGTGCCGAGAACGGCACCAAGACAGCCGGCAACAAGAATTCGTTTCATGCTCATTGTGATCTGCCCTTTCGATCACGCCTCGGTTCGGGTCTTAGCGCCCATATCCCCGCAAACATGCAGGACATACCGTTTGTTTGCAATAATCAACTGGTTGGAAGGTTTTGTTGATGTGGATAACATGCAACAGCGCGCAATTTGTGGCGCAAATGCAAATGGCGCGGCCCCATATGATGTGGCCGCGCCCCGTGCTGATAGGCTTCGTTCAGTCTTTGCAGGGGATCGGGATTTCGATCACGTCGGCGCCCCTGCGCGTCTTGATGGTGCAGACCTCGGCGGCCTCGACCTGCTGGACTTCCTTCTCCTGGAAGCCGAGCAGCGAGTTGCCGTCGACCTCGACAGCCTCGGTCAGCACGTCGCTCGCGTCGCCCACGAGGGACATCGACAGGCGACCCGTGGCTTGTGCCTGAGCAAGGCGCGCGATCTGTTCGGGTGTGCCTGCGACCGTGACTGCCTGCGCCTCCGTGCCGAAAGCCGACTGGCCCTGGTCGGAGGCATTGTCCACCGCGATGATCTGGATCGCGGATTCGATCAGGCGGGTGACCTCGCCGTTGGAGTTGGCGGTGCTGCCGGTCCAATAGATGTCGATAAGGTCGTCGGGCTGCACGAAACTTGCAACGCCCGAGGCGACGCCGACCCTGATCGCGAAGGCGCGCATCCCTTTGCCGAGCTTGCCGGTCAGTCCGGCAAGTTGGCCCGGTTCGGTGACGCGGGTCGCGAGGACGGGCTCAAAGGCCTCGATCGAACGCATCAGATAGCGCGGGCCATCGGCGTCTTCGGGAAACAGCAGGGTTTCGTCGCGGAAAATGTTTTCCGGCAATGCCCGCTCGGGCCAGTAGACCCGCTGGACATCTTCCGGGGCAAGGGCATCGCCGTATTTCATCGGACGATTGACAACGAAGACCTCGACCAGCGGGCCGGCCTTGGCGTTCATCTCACGCTCACGCTGGAGAGCGGATTGGGTTTCGCCAATAAAGTTCTGCGCCATGTAAACAGCCGCCCCCGCAAGTGCGAGGCCGGCCAGCAACACCAAACCGAAGATAGCTCTCATCTTCCTTCACTCTCTCTTGCCCGGTGCGGGTTGCCGCGCGGGGTCACTTTCATTCTCATGCACCGCCCGGCCTCAAGCCGGAGCGGCGGGAGCGTCATTCCACCTCAGCGAGGAAGGCGCTTGCGGCGCCCAGCTCTTCGGCGATGAAGCCTGCAAGTTCGGTAACCGACGGTATGATAAGCGGCATGACGATGATCGTCAGCGCCACGACGCTGGCTGTCAGCACCACGAAGTCGATAGTCACGGCGCCATCTTCTTCTTGGCAAAAGGCAGTCAATGAGCGGTGCATCGTTGTCTCCACTGTCAGACGGTTCGGTTTCTCGCGCTAAAGTTGCGTCTGATTGCGGCGAAACTAAGGGCTGCAATCGGGTTTTTCTTTGGTTTAGCGGAGCAGTACTGCCCCTAATGAAACAGGCCGCGCTTCGATTGAAGCGCGGCCTGGCTCATGACCCGAAGGTCAGGCAGATCACGGTGCCGTGCCAGCGGTCTTCATGGCGGTGCCGGCTTTGCCGATTTCGGTGCCGATGTCGGCAGCGAGGGTCGAAACAGCCGGACGCACAGCGGCCAGAACGATCAGGCCGAGGCCCACAACAGCAGCGGTCAGAACGACCCAGTCAACGGTGACAGCGCCGGTTTCGTCTTTGATGAAGTTCATGAACATGGTCGTTTCCCTTTCCAAGGTGCACAGTTAAAGTCTCAACCGCTCCGGCTCGCTTCGGTTCAGCGTCTCTCGCTTTCCCTCTGCCGTTCGGTATGCAGCCATATAGCCCCCCAATCATGGCGGCAGTTTGGACGGGGCAGGGCGTTTTTCGACGACCCCCGAAAAAGCGGAAAAGGGTGGCTAACCTACTCAAAGGGATGGATTCTTTTTTATACGGAATCTTAAGCACTCTACCGCAAGGCGTGCTTTTTGGGTCAAATCTGGCGAAATTGCCATGATTTGTGGCCGAAAACGCTGGCCGGAGGGGTGATTCTCTGCAAGCGTCCCGGCAAAAGAACAATAAGAGCAGGCATACCGCAGATGCGGAACATGACAGGCGCGACTCTGGCGATTCTGTGCGTCCTCGCCCCGTTTGCAGCGGCGGCGGAGGACTTTTCATTCAAGCGCGTCAAGGTGGGCGAGGCCCTTCCCGGCAAGCGCATAACGGTGCAGATCGACCCGGCCGAACAGGCGCGGCGGCTGGCCGCCTTGCCGAAGGTCGATCCCGACCCGGACTGGAACCTGGATGAGCCGAAGCCGGCCGCAGTGGGCGAGAAGCCGTCCGGTCCGGCACCGAAATCGTCCTACGCGTGGTTCTGGGATACGGTGCCACCGGGGTTGAGCGAGGCCTCGGGGCGCTTTGATCTGGCGATGGCGATGCTGGCGCAGGGGCCGGGGGGCAGCATGGTGCGTGCGCCGCGGCTGCAACACATGCAGAAGATCGCCGAATCGCATGGCACCGACATCCTGAAGGCGACAGTCGGGACCAAGGTGTCTCCGGCCTTGGTGCTGGCGGTGATCAGCATTGAAAGCGCGGGGCGGACCGAAGCGGTCAGCTCGGCCGGGGCGGTCGGGTTGATGCAACTGATCCCCGACACCGCCGCGCGCTTTGGGGTGACGAATTCGACGGACCCGGCGGCAAACATCAAGGGCGGGGTGGCCTATCTGGATTGGCTGTTGGGCGAGTTCAACAACGATCCCCTGATGGTGCTGGCGGCCTACAATGCCGGCGAGGGCGCGGTGAAGGCGAACCAGGGCGTGCCACCCTATGCCGAGACACGCGACTATGTGCCTAAGGTGCTGGCCGCGTGGCAGGTCGCGCAGGGGCTGTGCCTCAGCCCGCCGCAACTGGTGACCGATCCTTGCGTGTTCCGGGTGATTTCCGCGGGCGGCTGACGGGAACAAACGCGACTTGCTGCGGTTGCCTTGATGCCCGGTCGCGAACCGGGTGCATCGCGAGGAGCAAGTCGATGGCCAAGGGAACCCAAGGCGGTACGCCCGAACAGCACGCGAAAGCGGGCAGCCAAAGCCACAAGAACGACGGCAAACAATCCGGATCGGGTGGCAAGAGCGCCAGCGGCACCAGCGGCAAGCAGGGCGGTTCGTCCGAGCAGCACGCCAAGGCCGGCAGCCAGAGCCACAAGAACGACCGCTGAAAATGAGGAAAGGGCCGGGGGGGAATACCCGGCCCTTTCTTTCATTGCCAAGGCGGGGTTCAGACGATGGTTGCCTCGGTCGCGGCGCGCAGGTCCGCCTCGGTCACGCCATCGGCCAGTTCGACGATGTGCAGGCCCTTGTGGCCAACATCAAGGACGCCAAGGTTGGTGATAATCCGGTCAACGACGGCCTTGCCGGTGAGTGGCAGGGTGCATTCGCGCAGAACCTTGGATTCGCCGTGTTTCGAGGTGTGATCCATCACGACAACCACGCGGCCCACGCCGGCGACAAGGTCCATCGCCCCGCCCATGCCCTTGACGAGCTTGCCGGGGATCATCCAGTTCGCCAGATCGCCTTTTTCGCTGACTTCCATTGCGCCAAGGATTGCCATGGCGATCTTGCCGCCCCGGATCATCGCAAAGGATTGGGCGCTGTCGAAATAGGCGGTCTGCGGCAGTTCGGTGATGGTCTGCTTGCCCGCATTGATGAGGTCGGGGTCTTCCTCGCCCTCCACCGGGAAGGGGCCCATGCCGAGCATACCGTTTTCCGATTGCAGCGTCACGTTGACGCCGTTGGAAATGTAGTTCGACACCAGCGTCGGGATGCCGATGCCAAGGTTCACGTAGGTGCCGTCCTGCAATTCCTTTGCCGCACGGGCGGCGATCTGGTTGCGGTCCCAACCTTTCGGTGCGTCAGCCATCACGCGGTCTCCTTCTTGCGGACGGTGCGGTTTTCGATGCGGTTCTCGCGCGCGCCGCCGATCAGGCGGTGGACGTAGATGCCAGGCAGGTGAATCTTGTCGGGGTCGAGGCTGCCGAGCGGCACGATTTCTTCGACCTCGGCGACGCAGATCCGGCCGCAAGTCGCGGCGGGCACGTTGAAGTTGCGCGCGGTCTTGCGGAACATCAGGTTGCCGGAGGTGTCTGCCCGCCATGCCTTGACGATGGCGAGGTCGGCGACGATGCCGCGTTCCATGATGTAGGTCTGGCCGTCGAAATCCTTGTGTTCCTTGCCTTCGGCAATGACGGTTCCGACACCTGTGCGGGTGTAGAAACCGGGGATGCCTGCGCCGCCTGCGCGCATCCGTTCGGCGAGGGTGCCTTGCGGGTTGAATTCCAGCTCCAGCTCACCCGCCAGATACTGGCGCATGAACTCGGCGTTTTCACCGACATAGGACGAGATCATCTTTTTGACCTGCCGCGTTTCCAGCAGCATGCCGAGCCCGACGCCGTCGATCCCGGCGTTGTTCGACGCGAAGGTGAGGTCCTTCACGCCCGCATCGCGGATCGCCTCGATCAGTTGTTCAGGAATGCCGCAGAGGCCGAAGCCACCGCTGGCGATAAGCATCCCGTCGTGCAAGATACCTTCAAGCGCCGCCTGCGCCGATGAGTAGACTTTCTGCATTCACGCCTCCCCGAAGCCGTTGCCGCCATATGGGCGGGCGCGGTTCGGGAAGTCAATTGCCGCGATGCGGCATTCAGCGTTGCAGGTTGGCGCGCGGGTCGCCGGCCGACAGCAGGATGAGGCTGCCGTCCGGCCCGATGTCGAAGCCGTCAACTGATGCAAGCAGGGCGATCCAGTCTTGTTCCAGCGCCATCAGCGGTTCAGGGCAGGCCATCATCGTCATGCCAGCCGGCGAAAGGCGAAGCCCCTCGCCACTGATCGCAAGACTGCCGATGTAGCGGTTGCACCCCGACAGGCCAAAGATCCTGCCGTTGGCTACGCCAAAGGTGACGTGCACCCCCGGTGGCAGGGTGATGCCTTCAGCCGATGTGAGGGTCCATTCGCCGTGCAAAAGCGTGCCGGGTTCACCGCCGCAGCCGTCGAGCGTCTGGCCCTCGCGGGTGAGGGTCGCGGCGTATGGGTAGGGCATTCCGGTCATCGTGTCGTGGCAAAGGGTATCGGTGACCGCAATGCGCAGCGCGTCGGTGGCGAAGGTGGTGGTCAGGGGGGCCGCGGTGTCAGGTGGCAGGGCGGCTGGCAGGGGCATCTCAATCCGGTCGCCCGCCTCGGTGGACAGGACGAGGGCTTCGGGTGTCAGGGTGGCGACCCAGCCGGGTTCATTGCCGCGCAAGGTGACGGGAAGGCTGGCGGGAAACGTGGGCAAGCATTCCGGCAAAAGCCTGTCGGGCAGGATCACCCGGGCGCGGTTGCCGTCAAGCGCGACGCTGCTGCCGCTGCCATCGCTGTAGCGCTCGCCCTCGGCGGCCGGGTCGGGGGAAAGTGTGAAGCTGCGACCGGCGATGCGCATCAGGGCGCCGCTTTCGGCGACGGTCACATCGGCGCGCAGTCCGCCGCAGAGGTAGGCCCGTCCATAGCCGATGATCACCGGCTGGCGCAGGGTCAGGGCTCCGAGGTCGAGATCCGCCTCGCCTTCGGGGACGGGGATGGCGTCGCTGGTCCAAAGCGCCTTGCCGTCCACGAATACGCCAGCGCGCAGGGTTGCGGGGCCGGTATCGTCGGTGGCAAGCGAGAAGGGCAGGGGCACCTGGCCCGCCGCCAGCCTGCGGGTTTCCACCTCGCCGTCGCGTCCGGCAAGCTGGACCAGCAGTTCTGCCGTTTCGGGCAGGGCGATGCGTTCGCGGTAGGCAACACTGCCCGAAATGTCGCGCGCCATGGCAGGAGTGGTCAACAAGCACGCGCCGAGCAAGAGGGCAAGCCGTGGTCGGGCAAAACGGGCGACAGGCATCGAAACACTCCACTTGGCAAGCCAGGCGAGCATGGCTGAGGATCGCGGGGTGGTCAAATGCCGGGACTGACCCCTGCGCCAAGATGCTGCCAGAGGTTCAGGAAAGCGGTGGCATTGTGCTGGATATAGTCGATCTGCACGGTGTCATCGCCGTCACCCTTCCAGAACTGGCCCCCCGCATACCAGCCGAGCTGGAGCACCAGATTGGTCTGTGCCGCAGCAAGGCAGGCGGCGCGGAGGTCAGCATCGAAGGTGTCGGGCTGGCGGTCGGTCAGCATCAGGAAGCGGGTCAGGGCCTCGGTCCGGCAGGCAATCGGGGTTGAGGCGCGGCGGGCTTGATAGCCGGTTTCGGTGATGATCGCACGCATCAGCGCGGCAAGATAGGCGCGCACGGTCTCGGGCGGGCAAAGGCCGCGTTCTGCCGCCTCGCAGGCGGCATAAGCCATCCAGTGGCTGTGTTCAGCGATGCCATAGCCGCGGGCCATCAGTCCTTCGGTGGTGGAGACAAGGACGGGATCGGTGCAGCCGGTGTCGAAGAGGCCGAGGATCGCCTCGCCGGTGTAATAGTTGCTTCTGAACGGCAGGATGGTGCCGTCAGCGATCCGACGCTTGTGCAGGAAGTCACCTTCCACGATCTGCGCGATGGCGTAGGTTTGCAGGGCGGCAATGGTGTCGTCCAGAGGTTCGGGCAGGACATCGGGCGACAGGCCCCTTGGCAAGGCGCGGCGATAGGCGGCCAGCATGACCAGCATCAATCCGATGCCGCCTGTCTTGACCGCATCCTTGGTGACGAGGGCCAGACTTGGCGCCGCAATCCAATCGGGGCGCTGCAACTTGCGGCCCGCGTAGGCCACCGCGCGTTCGATGGCCCGGCGACCCGGATCGCCGGGATTAAGGCCCATCTCGTTGACGGCGCGCAACATGAACCAAAGCGTTCCGCAGTGGCGCAGCATGTTGTAGCCGTCAAGCGGCGTGCCGGGGCTGCCAGCCGGATGGGCATAGACAAACCGCCCATCGGGACGGACGAGCCGGATCAGATGCGCGAGGCTGTCGGCAACGATCTGTGGTGGAGCAACATCGGTTTGCAGCGCAGTCGCGGCCATGTTTCATCCTGCGGTGGCGATGGGCGACCCTTGCGGATCGCCGGGTGGCTGTCAAATGCCGCGACGGGCCCTTTCCGCCCCCGGCAAAGCCGCTATGCTGCGACGAGCGCGCCCGCGTGGTGGAATGGTAGACACTGGGGACTTAAAATCCCTTGGCCGTAAGGCCGTGCCGGTTCGAGTCCGGCCGCGGGCACCAAAATCGTGCAAGGAGGGTCAGCCGCGATCCGAGAAGGGGCTGTCGTAGATGGTGCGCGGCGCGATCTGTTCGGGTTCCACCATCTTGAGGACGAGGTCATGCGGGTTCTGATCGATGAGCCGGTACGCCTCGCGGATCAGCCCGTGAGCGTCCTGCCGGACCATGTGGACCGGAAACTGAAGATAGGCGGCAAAGGGGTCATAGTCATAGCAGCCGATGACCGTGGCGCGCAAATCCTCCAGCGCCATGCGTGACAGATGGCCGAGGACACCTTCGAAGGCCGTCAGCGAATTGACGAAAACGCCGGCAGGCAAGCCGCCGAGGCGGGCACAAAGCGCGGCGATTTCCCGCGTCGCATTGCGGGGGGCGTAGCCGCAGGCGATGATCTGTTCGGGCAGAGGGGGTTGTCCGGCCTTGGCCAGCACATCACGGAAAGCTTCGATCCGGCGGGCAGAGGCGTAATCAGCGGCATCGCCACCGATGAAGTAGATGCGGTCGCGAGGCGTGTCGCCGGCGACCGGATGGTCGGCGAGAAGGCGGCGGGTCAGGTCGGCGGCACCTTTGTAGTTGTCGGACACGACCGATGGCGCGCCGCGCCCCGGTAGGTCGACGAAGATGTGACGAAGGTTCGCGGCTCGGCACATGCTGCTTACGGCATCAGGGTCGGTTGCGCCGGCAATGAAGAGATAGTCAACGGCATACGAAATCAGGGTTTCGACAATGCGGCGCTCTTCCGTCGGCTCGCGCATTGACGAGGCGATTACCGGCACCAGTCCGCGTTCGCGGGCGAAAGCTTCGAAGCTTTGCGACATCGATGAAAAGAAACGGTTGTCGTGCAGGGGGATCACCATCCCGACCAGCCCGGACCGCGCCTTGCGCAAGCCCCGCGCCTGCATGTTGGCCGAATACCCCTCGGCGGCCGCGATGGAGCGGATCGCCTCGACGGTCGCCTCGGCAATCCGCCGCTCGCGCCAGCTTTCGCCGAGGGCGGCAGACACTGTCGATGGCGAGGCCCCCGATAGCCTTGCGATGTCGTAGATCGTTGCCTTGCGGGTAGGGCGGGTCATCGGGACACCGTTACGGGAAAAGAATCTTCTTGACGAGTCTAGGCGCTTGGCTGCTCAATGCGCAACATCGATTGTGCAATTTGGCGATACGTTGGGAGAGGCGGCATCGCAGGGATAGAGGGGGCGACATCGTTTCTGATAAGTTTGGTTGCACAATCGATGCAGCAAAAAGAAATTCGGCCCTTCTGCGGGCCCTCAAAGGGAGGAATACCATGAAAAGAAGAACCTTCGCGGCGCTGATGGCGGGCGTGGCTGTTGCTGCCACCATGGCTACGGGCGCGCTTGCCCAAGACAAGCCCACGATGGGCGTTGTCGTGAAGATCGGTGGCATTCCGTGGTTCAACGCCATGGAAATGGGGATCACCGAAAAGGGCGCGGAACTGG
>LNFM01009752.1_pt1 | contig 13820 bp, 13 predicted proteins | sample 596031 | NCBI WGS metagenome assembly LNFM01 (sample SAMN04254537, study PRJNA301005) | activated carbon metagenome | isolation source: dual media filters at the Ann Arbor, Michigan drinking water treatment plant | place: USA: Ann Arbor
CCAGCAATTCGCCCAGGCTGCGGCGGATCAGCGCGCAGCTGTCCAGCACCGCCTGGGTCTGGGGAATGCGCGTCCAGGCGCGGTCCATGATCAGGCGGCGGATTTCCACCTGCGCCACGCTGCGTTCGAAGAAGGTGAAGGCGTCGAACACCTCATGCGCCACGCGGGATTGCAGGCTGGTGGAAAATACGGAGCGGCAGATGATGTCCGCCGTCAGATGGCTCATCGCCAGATCGAGCGAGAAGGTTTCGGCCGAGGCCGCAGCCCGGTCGAGCGTTTCCTCCGCCGCCGCGATCCCGGCTTCCATGCAGGGAAAGGCGCGGTTCACGCGCATCAGGGTCAGCGCCGGGTCCATCATCTGGCGCTGGCGCTTCCAGGTGGCGCCGGAACTGACGAAGATGCTGTCGCCGATCAGCGGCTCCAGCGCATTCACCATCAGGTCCGATTTCGGGAAGATGCCGTCCGGGTCCACCAGGACGTGGCGCACCAGCTTCGGCTCATTCACCACCACGATGGACCGGCGCGAATAGCCCAGCGGGCCGATCGGCATGATGTAAGCCTCGGCCGGCAGCAGGCCGAGCAGGTCCCCCTCCCCCTCCAGCAGCGCGCGGAACAGCGCCACCACGGGGGAGCGTGGCGTGGGATGCGGCGGCACGAAATCGCGCGCCACGCTGGCGCCAAAGCCTTCCATTGCCGTCATTTCCTCGCCTTGCAGCGGGAACTGTCAAGTGGCATTGTCACTTTCTGTCAAGGGAGGAGAACAGCAGATGGTGTTGATGCTGTTCCACAGCCTGGTCGTCGTCCACATCCTGACCGGCGTGACCGGCGCGATCGCCTTCTGGGTGCCGGTGGTTGGCCGCAAGGGCGGGGTGAGCCATCGGCGCTGGGGGCGCATCTTCGCCTATGCGATGGTCGCGACGGGGTGCTTCGCCGTGGCGATGAGCCTGCTGACGCTGGCGGACCCCTTCGGCACGCATCCGCATCTGGCCGCGGATTACGATGCGCCCTTCCTGCGCGGCATGTTCGGCTGGATGATGCTGCATACCGGCATCCTGACCATCAACCTCGCCTGGTATGGCTGGCTCTGCATCACCAGCAAGCAGCGCCATGCGGGCAACCGCACGCCCTTGAACCTGGCGCTGCAATACGCCGTGATCGCTGCCGCCCTGGCCTGCGCGGTGCAGGGGTGGATCATCGGCCAAAGCCTGATGATCGGCATTGCCGTGGTCGGCGTCGCCACAGGCCTGACCAATCTGTGGTTCCTGCACAAGCCGCGGCCGACGCGGGAGGATTGGTTGAAGGAGCATATCAAGGCCTTCGTCGGCGCCGGAATCTCCGTCTACACCGCCTTCATGGCCTTCGGCTCCGTCCGCATCTTCCCGGAACTGGCGCTGCATCCCGGCATGTGGAGCATTCCGCTGATCGTCGGCCTCGTGCTGATCATCTGGCACCGGCTGGAGGTGGAGCGCCAGGCGCGCAACCGGCAGCGGCAGCGCGCGGTCGCCTGACGCCATGCATGTGGTGGTGATCGGCGCCGGGATCGGCGGCCTGTCGGCTGCGGCGGATCTGGCCCGCCAGGGCGCGCGGGTGACGGTGCTGGAACGCGCGGCGACGCCGGGCGGCAAGATGCGGCATGTGCAGGCGGGCGGTGCCGCCATCGATGGCGGCCCAACCGTCTTCACCATGCGCTGGATTTTTTCCGGATTGTTCGAGGATGCGGGACGGCGGCTGGAGGATGCGCTGGTGCTGCGGCGCGCGGACATCCTGGCACGGCACGCCTGGCGCGAGGGCGGGCGGCTCGACCTGTTTGCCGATGTGGAACGCTCAGCCGAGGCCATCGGTGATTTCGCCGGGGCCCGGGACGCGCAGGGCTTTCGCGACTTCGCCGCCCGCAGCGCGGATATCTTTGGCACGCTGCGGCACAGCTTCATCGCGGCACAGCGCCCCTCTCCGCTCGACCTGGTGCGCCGCGTCGGGCGGCTGGATGCGCTGTGGCGGACGGCGCCCTGGGCGACGATGTGGCAGGCGCTTGGCAGCCACTTTCGCGACCCGCGGCTGCGCCAGTTGTTCGGCCGCTACGCCACCTATTGCGGCTGTTCCCCCTTCCTCGCGCCGGCCACGCTGATGCTGGTGGCGCATGTCGAACAGGACGGCGTCTGGCTGGTGGAGGGCGGCATGCGGCGGGTGGCGGAGGCCATCCGCGACCTTGCCGAAAGCCAGGGCGCCAGCTTCCGCTTCAATGCGGAGGTGGAGGAGATTCTCGTACAGAACGGCCGCGCCGCCGGCGTACGCCTGGCCGGGGGCGAGACGCTGGCGGCCGATGCGGTGGTGTTCAACGGCGACGTGGCTGCGCTCGGCCAGGGGCTGCTCGGCGGCGGCGCGCAGCGTGCGGCGCGCGATACGCCGCGTGCCGCGCGGTCGCTCTCGGCCGTCACCTGGTGCATGCATGCCGTGACGGGCGGCTTTCCGCTGACCCACCACAATGTCTTCTTCGCCGAGGACTACGCCGCCGAATTCGCCGCCATCTTCCGCGCACGCCGGATCACCGAAGCGCCAACCGTCTATGTTTGCGCCCAGGATCGCGGCCATGCCGAGGTGCCGCCTGGCGCGCCCGAACGCCTGCTGCTGCTGGTCAATGCCCCGGCCGATGGCGACCTGGCGGACCTTTCGCCCGATGCGCTGACGCAATTGCAGGATCGCAGCCTGGAATTGCTGCGCCGCTGCGGCCTGGAGGTGGACGCCACGCCCGCCAACACCACCACCACCACGCCGTCCGGCTTCCACGGGCTGTTCCCCGGCACCGGCGGCGCGCTGTATGGCCGCGCCAGCCATGGCGCCACCGGCACCTTCGCCCGCCCCGGTGCCGCATCCCGCCTGCCCGGCCTGTTCCTGGCCGGCGGCTCCGTCCACCCCGGGCCGGGCATTCCGATGGCGGCCATGTCCGGCCGGCTGGCGGCGGCGCGGGTCCTGGAGGCAGCGGTACGACGCTGAAGCGCTGGCCGTTCAGGCCGCGGCCCGTGACCTTCTGGTGCGGCGGCGCCTGACGGCGGAGGCGAGCAGAAGGCAGGCCAGCAGGGTGATGGATACGCCGAACACGGCGATCGAGGTGGGCTCCGGTACCGGCACCGGTGCCGGTACCTCCGTCCCGACGCTCTGCTGCGGCACAGGCACCCCCGCCTCCTCATTGAGCACGACCGCGTCCGGAGGAAAGACGCTCGGGCCGCTCGCGAGCAGCCTCGGCCCATCGAGCAACGGAAGCGCCACCGGCGAGGCGGTCTCCTCTGCGCCGCCCGCGCCCATGCTGGCGCCGGTCCCAGCGCCGTCATCGCCGGCGAGCAGCCGGCGCCCGGCTTCGATCAGCGCGTCGGGAAGGCCGACCGCGTGGCAGACCAGAAGCGTCGCTCCGGTCACCGCGGCCCCCGTGGCGAGCGGCGCCGCGACCTGGGCCATCCGCCGGGCCGGCGTAAGGGCGGCGGCGACCAGGTTGCTGCGTTCGGCGCCGATCACCTGCCAACGCCCATCGACGAATTCGGTCGGCGCGGCGGCCTGAGGCGGAGTACTGGCGCCGCCGCCGCCACCGCCGCCCTGGCCCGGCTGCCGCTTCCGGAGGACTTCGCGGCAGATGGTCTGCACGGCAGAGAGCACGCTCATCGCCCAGGCCCCTCAGCGCCCTGGGCATCCTGGCGGCAGGGGGGGATTGGCACGGGGCGGCACATGGTCACGCCGCCTGGTTCAGGCGATAGCCGTCGCGGTTGGTCAGCAGCAGCCGGGCATTGGCCGGATTGTCCTCCATCTTCTGGCGCAGGCGCCAGATATGGGTCTCCAGCGTGTGGCTGCTGACGGCGTTGTTGTAGCCCCACACATCCATCAGCAGCGTGTGCTTGGCCACCGGCCGGCCATCCGCGGCGTGGAGATACTTCAGCACCGCGACCTCCTTGCTGGTCAGCCGGATGGTGCGGTTGCGGGCGCGCTCGAACAGCTGCTTCGCGGAGGGGCGGAACGCGTAGGGCCCGATGGTACGCACCGCGGATTCCGTCGTCGCCGAGATCCGCATATGGGCACGGAGGCGTGCCAGCAGTTCCTCCATGCTGAAGGGCTTCAGGATGTAGTCATTGGCGCCGCTGTCGAGGCCCGCCACCACATCCAGCTCGCCCCTTGCCTCGCTGAGCAACAGGATCGGCATTTCGAAGCCTTTGGATCGGAGGCTGCGGCACAGCTCCGGCCCATCCGCCGCGCGCAGGCCGGTATCGATCAGCACCGCGTCGCAGGCCGCGCCGGCCGCGAGGAGAAACGTCTTGGCGGCGACAGCGTCTTCCGACTGCTGCACCGCGAAGGACGCACCGAGACCCTCCGCCAAGCTGGCACGAAGGCGATCATCGCTGCAGACGAGCAGGATAGACTTTATTTTTGCGACCCTTCCCGTAAAAAGATATGTACGGGAGGTGTTATACGGGAAAGCCAGGCGCGCAGAGTTAACAAGCGCGGCATCTTTCATATCTTTTCAATGGTTATGTCTCTTTAAGTATCTCGGGACGCGATGCGCGAGTCTCTCGCGCTCACGGCTGGCGCGCGGTGAAGCGCGCGACTGAACCTGCCGGAACCCGCGTTCCAGCGTTCGGAGATCGGAACAAAACCGTGTTGGCCTAAAGCACAATCCGATCACACTGAAGCAATGTGATCGGATTTCGTGCTTTAGAAACAATAGCTTCTAGAGCACGAGATCCGTCCAACCGGACGGATCGTGCTCTAGACCGCGGTTGCCCGGCGGGTGGAGCCGCGGTCAGGCGTGCGCGCGCGTCACCGCGCTGCCATGCGGCACGACCTGGTCGAGAATGCGGGCCGAGGACACGACGCCCGGGACGCCCGCACCAGGGTGGGTGCCGGCACCTACCAGGTACAGGCCCGGCAGATCCTCGCTCACATTATGCGGGCGGAACCAAGCGGACTGGAAAAGCTGCGGCTCCAGCGAGAAGGCGGCGCCCTGAACCGAAAGCAGCCGGTCGCGGAAATCCTGCGGCGTCAGGATGCGGGAGGTGACGAGGCTGGCGCCGAGGCCAGGCAGCACCGTTTCCTCCAGCCGCTTCTCGATGGCGGCGCGGTAGGGCTCGGCGTGCTGCGCCCAGTCCGTACCGCTGCCGAGATGCGGCACGGGCGACAGCACATAGAAGCTGTCGCAGCCCGGCGGGGCGAGGGACGGGTCGGTCGCGGTTGGCCGGTGCAGATACAGCGAGAAATCGTCCGAGAGCACCTTCCGCTTGAAGATGTCCGTCAGCAGTTCCTTGTAGCGCGGGCCGAGCACCATGGTGTGGTGATAGACATCCTCGAAGCGCCGATTGGTGCCGAAGTACCAGACGAACAGGCTCATCGAATAATTGGCGCGCGCGACCTTGGCATCCGTCCAGCGCCGGCGCTTATGCTCCGAGAGCAGCTTCGTATAGGTCCAGCCGACATCGGCGTTGGAGACAACGATATCGGCGGCAAGCGTTTCCCCGCCGGCCAGCCGCACGCCGCTGGCGCGGCCATCCTGCACCGTGATCTGCTGCACCTCGGTCCCGGTCCGCAGCGTACCGCCGAAATGCCCTATCAGCCCGACCAGGCCATCGACCACCGCGCCCATGCCGCCCATGGCATAATGCACGCCATGCAGCCGCTCCAGATGCGCGATCAGGCAGTAATAGGCGGTGGTGTTCAGCGGGTTGCCGCCGATCAGCAGTGGGTGGAAGCTGAAGGCAATGCGCAGCTTGTCATTGGTGAAATAGTCGCTGACCTTGCCGTAGACGGTGCGGTAGCCCTGCAGCCGCAGCATGTCCGGCACCGCGCGCAGCAGCGTGCCGAGCTCGTGGAAGGGCTGGTCGGCGAGCTTCGCGAAGGCAACCTCGAAGATCTTCTCGCTGTCTGCGATGAAGCGATCGAAGCCCGGAAGATCCTCCGGCGCGATGCGGGCGATCTCGGCGCGCGTCGCCACCAGGTCGGCGCTGCAATTCATCACCGTGCCGTCGTCGAAGCGGATCTGGTAGAACGGGTTCATCGCCCGCAGGTCGAGATCATCCGCCATGCGGCGACCCGCCAGCGTCCACAGCTCTTCCAGCAGATAGGGCGCGGTGATGATGGTGGGGCCGGCATCGAAGGTGAAGCCATCCTGCCGGTAAACATAGGCGCGGCCGCCGGGGGCATCCAGCTTCTCCACCACCGTCACGCGCCAGCCGCGCGCGCCGAGGCGGATGGCCGCGGCCAGGCCGCCGAAGCCGGCGCCGATGACCACGGCGTGGGGGCGGGTGTCCCGGTGCAGGTCCGTGCCATCCATCATGCCTGATCCTCCCTTTCGTTCAGGTGAGGCCGAGCGTCACCAGCGCAAGCACCACGTAGCGTCCGGTCTTGGCGATGGCGACCAGCAGGACGAAGCGCCAGAACGGCTCGCGCATCACACCGGCGGCCAGGGTCAGCGGATCGCCGATGATCGGGGCCCAGCTCAGCAGCAGCGACCAATGGCCCCAGCGGCGGTACCAGCCGCTCGCCCGCTCCAGTGCCGCGGGCTTCACGGGAAACCAGCGCCGGTCCTGCCAGCGCAGCAATTGCAGGCCGAGCGCCCAGTTGAGAACGGAGCCCAGCGTATTGCCCAGGCTGGCCACCGCCACCAACAGCCAAACGGGCTGCCCGCCCAACAGCAGCAGCCCGACCAGCACCGGCTCCGACGCCATGGGAAGCAGGCTGGCGGCGCCAACCGCCACCGCGAACAACCCGAGAAGTTCCAGCGCGTCCGACACGGGCCCTGCTATGCCCCACGGCACGCTGAATGAAAACACGGCAGCCAGGCCGCGCGGGCCTGGCGCCGTGCAAGGTCACTGCGGCATTGCCGCCGCGGCGGCCCGTAGCGGCCCCTGGGTGACCAGGTTGAGCTCCGGGTAGTCCACCAGCATCGGCACACCATAGAAGGGCCGGTTGGCACCCTGATGGCAGGTGGCGCAGTTCGTCTTCAGCGCATCGCCGGCCGGGCCGAGGCGCGCCATGTGCGGGCCTTCCGCCGGCCCACGCGGGTTGGCGGCCCAGAGCGGCGTCAGCGGTGCGATGTAGTCGTTGTTGATATCCCGCACCATGCGGATGCCATGCCAGGCTGTCAGCCGCGCTGGCGGGCTGGTCGACCAGTTCGCGAAGGACCGGCTGTTGTGGCAGAAGGTGCAGTTCACCCCGAGCCCCTGGCTCATGTGGATCATCAGCGAATAGACCCAGTCGGTCTCATTCGTGCTGACCGTATTGCCGTTCGGGTGCGCCGCCGTGCTGATCACGCGGATCTCACGGTCCTGCAACAGGAAGGGCGTGAAGGGCTCGCCGGGCAGCGAGCTGAGATTGGCCACGGGCGACGGGGTATTCTGCCCGCGCGGCGCCTGCAGCCCGTTCTGCGGCAGGATGGTGGCGGCCCAGACCTCGGCCGGAACCGGGCGACCGCGGTGGCAGGTGTAGCAGGTGACGCCGGCATCACCGACATGCGACGTCCAGTTCACGTTGATCGTGTGCGTCATCTGCAGCATCCGCCGCGACACCACCTTCGTGTAGACTTCGTCGGACGCCATGTTCTCGACGTTGTGGCAATAGGCGCAGCCCTGTTCAGGTGCGATCCACTCCGTCATCGCCGCCATGATGCGGTTGAACTGGCCGACGCTCAGCTCACCCAGAACCTGGACGTTCTCATAGACCTCGCGTGCCCTTTCGCCATCCGTCTCGGCGGCCTCGGGGGCCTCCGGAATACGGTTGGCGGCCAGGCGCACCGCCTGGGTGCGCGGGTTGACCACCTGCTCCATGGCAGTGCCCCGGAAGCCGACCTGCGTCGCCACGACCGGTGGCCGCTCGAAGGTCATCAGCACGATCAGGACGCAGAGGGCTGCGGCGAAGACCAGGCCGACGCGTGCGGTGAGGCTCATCGGGTCGCTCCTTGCGTCGGGGCCGCGAGGGCCGGGTCGATGACCGGTTCCCAGATCTGCGGATAGGCCGGGGCGAAGTGACGATCGACCGCCCAGAGGTACCAGTTATCCACGACGGTGCCGGTCAGCAGGATGCCGATGCCGCCGGTCAGCGGCGTTAGCACGGCGAACCACCAGGCCCAGCGATGGATGCTCTCGAAGCTGGCGTTGAAGCCCATGCACCAGCGCCAATACAGGCCACCGCGTTCCGCCGCCGTGCCACGGTCCAGCACCAGCTCGATCTCACGCTCCCCGCCGTAGCGGCCGAGTGCGAGGATGGTCGCGCCATGCATGGCGAACAGCAGGGTGGAGCCATAAAGGAACACGATCGAAAGCGCGTGGAACGGGTTGTAGAACAGGTTTCCGTACCGGATGGAGAAGGACGCGGTCCAGTCCAGATGCGGGAAGATGCCGAACGGCACCGCCTCGCTCCAGGACCCCATCAGCACCGGGCGAATGAAGCCCAGCACCAGGTACAGCCAGATGGCGGCGGCGAAGGCCCAGGCCACATGCGTGCCCATGCCGAGCGCCCGTGCGCGGCGGTAGGTGCGTGCCCACCAAAGCAGGATGGATACCGTCAGGCAGAAGCCGGCGACGATCCACCAGCCACCCTCGCGCAGCGGCGGGATGCGAAGCCCGTATTCCGCCGAGGGCGGCTCCAGCGCCAGCCAGAACAGCTGGCGGATGAACTGGACGACGTCCCAGTTCACGGAGGCGAGCATGTTCAGGCCGATGATCTCGAAGGCGATGAAGCCGAAGAGGATCGAGAGCACGCCGAGCGTGCCGAGATAGATCGGCCCCACCTGCGCGTCGCCGATGAAGCCGAACAGCGTCACGAAGCGGGAATTGCCGTCGCGTGGCGAGTGACCGGCCAGCCCCTGGCCGGTGCCCATGGGCACGCCGGGGTAGGGTATCGGCCCCCGGACCTGCACCCGGGTAAAGAGGTTCTGATATTCAGGCATCTGCGTAATCCCCCCTTCCCGTCACTTGTTCCAGATCGGCAGGTTGAGCCACCAGCCCCACCATTCCGGCCAGCCACGGGTCCAGAACGGCCCGCTGATGACGATGCAAACCGCGCTCCAGAACCCGGCCGACAGCGCCAGGAACAGGCCCAGGCGGTGGATGCCGAGGGTGCCGATCGAGTAGCCGATCAGGTCGCGGAAATAGGTGTTCTCATGTTCGGCCGTCTTCACCACTTCACCCTTCGCCGGGTTCAGTGCGGACAGCACCAGGCCACCATGCATCGACAACGCCAGGGTGGTGGTGAAGAAGAACGTCACCGCCAGCATATGCGCCGGGTTGTAGTGAAAATGCAGGTGCTGGTAGCCGACGTTGGAAACCCAATCGAGGTGGCTGAAAATGCCGTAGGGGAAGCCGTGCCCCCAGGCGCCCATCAGCACGGGGCGGATCACCACCAGCGTGATGTAGGCGAAGACCGCAACGCTGTAGGCGATGGGAATGTGATAGCCCATGCCGAGCTTGCGGGAGATTTCCACCTGGCGAAGGATCCAGGACACGAAGGCGCCGATGGCGCATATCGTGATCGCTTGCCACAACCCGCCCTCTGCCATCGGCGCCAGGCGCAGACCATAGCTGAGGTCCGGCGGCGCGATGTTGATGAGCCAGGGGTTGAAGGTGCCGCCCATCGCCGCGCCCATCAGGATCAGGCCCACACCGATGAAGGTGAAGAAGGCCGTCGTCACCCCGAAGAACCCGATCCAGAACGGGCCTATCCAGAAATCGAACAGGTCGCCGCCCACCAGGGTGCCCCCGCGGACGCGATATTTCCGCTCAAAAGTCAGTATCGCCATCGCATGACGCTCCCTTATGGGCGGGGCCTAGTGCCCGCCTGCCTGTGTCGTCGTCCCGGGCAGCGGACGAGGGCCGCTGTACTGGCCTCGCCCGCTGTCGCGGAGCAACCTCGCTTCACGTTCGCGGAGCGATCTCGCTTCGCTTTCGCGGAGCGACACCGGCGCCTTCGCCCTGCTTTAGCGCAGGGCTCCGACCGGTTGCCCCGGCGTGAAGGTCGCAGGCGTCGCGCACCAGCCCCAATGGTCGCAGTAGCGGGGGGATGCGAGCACGACGACGTGCAGCAGCCCCGACACGGCAACCACGCCGACCATCGCCAGGAACAGCGAGCGGCGCGGGTCGACTACCATCCAGATCTTATGCATAGCTTCTATCTCCTCTCTCTCGTCGGACCAGTCGCCTCAGAAGAAGCGCCAGTCCGGCGGGACGATCTGGTTGCCGTAAACGAGCGGGCGCCACAGCCACACCAGGATATGCGCACCCATCGAAGCGAACACGGAGAACGCCCAACCCTGGATCAGCAGGGAGTGGATCTCGCGTGCCTCGCCTTCGGTCAGGCCGGTCTTTGAGCCTTCGGCCATGATGATGACCTCCATTTTGCCTTTCGGCCGCCACCGCGCTGATCCCGCGCGGCTGGGATGGAAACGGCGGGAAACCGCCAAGGCCGATCCGCGAACCGCGCTTGGCGGCAGGCAGGAACGGAAGGATGCAGGAGCCGCATCATGCGACGCCCTCTGCAACGGGATGCGCGACCACATCGCCCAGCGTGAGCTGGACGCGTTCGCGGGCAATTCGTGGCTCACCGGCCGCACGCGCTGCGTGCTCCACCGCTTCACGCAGCCGCTTGGCGGCCGAGATGCGAAGCAGGAAAGGCTCGGCCTCGACATGCGCGTCGAGCAGCGCGACGGCGTCATCATCCCAGGGCTCCGCGGCCCGCGCCGGCGTGGGGTCCACGCGGTCGAGGTCGGTGCCGAGCGGCAGGATGTGGAACAGCGCATCGAACAGCGCGTTGCAGTATTCCTGGACGATGTAGGTCGCGCCGGCATAGCCCATGAAGGGCGTGCCGGTGGCGCGGCGGATGATCGCGCCCGGGAAGCTGGCCGGGATGTACATGGCGCGGGACTTCAGCTCCGCCGCATACATGCGTTCATTGTAGCTGCCGAACAGCACCAGCGGCGGCGAGGCCTTCATCGCCTGGCGCACCGCCGCATTGTCCGGCTTCTCGCCGGCCTTGCGGCTGAAGGCGAAGGCGCAGGGCACGCCCATTTCCTCACCGAGAAAGCGCTGCAGCCCGCGCGTGTAGGTATCCGTCGCCACCACCGCGAAGCTGGCACTGGCAAAGAAGTCCTGCGTCACGCTGCGCCACAGATCCCAGATCGGCTTGATGGTGGTGTGCTTCTCCCGCTCGATGAACGGCTCGGAGTCGAGGCCCGTCATCTCGCCGAGCTTGCGGAGGAAGTTGGTGGTGGCGAACAGGCCCATCGGCGCGCGCAGCCAGGGGCGTTCCAGCTCCTCGCAGAGCTTCTGGCCGAACTCGCGATACACGCAGATGTTCACATCCGCATCTGGCAGCTTGGCGATGTCCTCGACATGGCTGCCGAGCGGGAAGACGAGGTTCACCTCGCAGCCGATGCCTTCCACCAGGCGGCGGATCTCGGCCAGGTCGGAGGGCATGTTGAAGGTGCCGTAGATCGGGCCGATGATGTTGACGCGCGGCGTGGCGCCGAGCTTCGGGTTGCGCGCGCGCATCTTGCGGCCGCGGGCGCCGAATTCCGTCCACAGCCACATGATGGCGCGGTCGGCGGCCTGCCACTGGTCCTCGTCGATGGTGCGGCAGATGAAGCGCTGCAGATTGCTGCCCTGCGGCGTCACGCCACCGCCGATCATCTCGGCGATGGAGCCGGTGACGACCACGGCCGGCAGCTCGCGATCCTGCGTGCCGGCGGCGCGGCGCATGGAATCCTCGGTGCCGTTCTTGGACAGGCTGTCCTCGTCGAGGCCGGTGACGACCACCGGCAGTTCATGCGGCGGCAGCGCATCCGTGTAATGCAGCACGGCGGTGACGGGCAGGTTCTCGCAGCCCACCGGGCCGTCGATCACCACGCGCAATCCGCGCACGGCGGAGAAGGCGTAGATCGCGCCCCAATAGCCACCGGCCCTGTCGTGATCGAGGACGAGCATATCAGGTGCCCACCGATTCTTCGGCTTTCGCCTTGGCGGCCTGAAGCTTGCGCTGACGTTCCCGGAAGCCCGGCGGATCGACCGGCTTGTCGCGGAAGCCGTAGCCCGCGCCATCCGGGGTGCCGACGCCCTCGAAGAAGCTGACCATGCGGCCGAAGCGTTCGCGCCCCTTGGTCTGCGCCGCGACGATGCTGGCCATCGATCCGGCACCGGCGGCGCCGAACAAGGGTCGGGCCGAGACCATGTTGGTGAAATACAGCGCGGGAATGCCGAGTTCCTTGGCCTTCTGCACCAGCGGCGTGGTGCCCAGCGCGAGATCGGGTTTCACTTCCCGCATCGCCGCCATGTCCTGCTCCAGGCTTGCGCGGTACTGCACATGGGTGCCGCGCGCTTCCAGCCATTCGCGGTCGGCGTCGGACCAATCGGTGCGTGGGCAGGCGGTGCCGACATAGGGCACTTCCGCACCGGCTTCGGACAGCAGCCGCGCCACAAGCAATTCGGAGCCTTCATAGCCGGAGACGGTGATGCGCGCGTTGATCGGCGCCGCCTCCAGTGCGGCCTTGATGGCCGGCAACGCGCGCGCCTTCGCGGCATCGAGCTGCGCGGCGCTGGTGCCGGTGGCGCGTGCGATGGCTTCGAGCCAGGCCGCCGTGCCGTCATGACCGACCGGACCGGAGCCGACCACGGGCCTTCCGGCTGCGCGGAATTCGCGGATGCTGGCGGTGTAGAAGGGATGCACCGCCGCGGCCACTTCGCAATCCAGCGCGGCATACAGGTCGCGCCATTCGCGCGCCGGTGTCTGCGGTGCGACGGCCAGGCCCATGGGCGCGAGCATCGCGCCAACGCCCATCGGGTCCGCCGGGAACAGCTCGCCGATCAGCGCGACCGTCCGCTGTCCATCCACCATCTGCCGTGGCCGCGCCACTGGGCCGGACTCGGCCTCACCGCGGGCGTAGCGCAGCATGGCGCCGGCCAGCACATCCTTGGCTTCGGCATGGGTCGGCACGCCGAAGCCCGGCACGTCGATGCCGATGATGCGCACGCCATTGATCTGCTTCGGCAGCAGGTCCAGCGGCACGCCGGAGGCGGTGGGCACGCAGAGATTGATGATGACGACGGCATCGTAGTCTTCCGGCTTCGCGGTCTCCGTCACCGCATCGCGGATATCCTCGAACAGCTTGCCGGTCACCAGCGTCTCGGAATTGAAGGGCACATAGCCCACCGTCCGGCGTGCGCCGTAGAAATGGCTGGTGAAGGTCAAGCCATAGACGCAGCAGGCGCTGCCCGACAAAATCGTCGCCGTGCGGCGCATCCGCAGCCCGACGCGCAGCGACCCGAAGGCGGGGCACATGCTCTGCGGCTGGTCGTGCGGACCGCGCGGGTAGTTCTTGGTCAGCTCATCCATCACCAGAGACTTGCCGGCGGCGCGCGCGGCGGCCTCCAACGTCTCACGGCCTCCGTGGCAGCCTGCGGTCTCGGTCATGATTCAGGCGCCCTCATAGACGACTTCGAGGGACGGCTTGTTCAGCACTTCCGCGCCGCACATGTCCTCCATCGTCGCCGGGTCCAGCACCACGCCGCGGCCGACCGCATCGCCCTTGAACAGGTTCAGCAGGTTCTCATGCGTCAGCGGGTAGGGGCGCACGGGCGGCGCGCCGGCCACCTGCAAGGCGAGCTCCTCGAACACGCTGGCCCACTGGCCACCGGGGACGCCGACGATCTCGTAATTGGCGGATTTACGGCGGATGTCGTCATCGGCCGGGATGGCGGCTAGCACGGGGATGCCGACTTCCTTGGCGAAGGCCTGCGCCTCACCCGTGCCGTCATCCTTGTTGATGACCATGCCGGCCACGCCGACATTGCCGCCGAGCTTCT
>LNFM01009753.1_pt1 | contig 13819 bp, 14 predicted proteins | sample 596031 | NCBI WGS metagenome assembly LNFM01 (sample SAMN04254537, study PRJNA301005) | activated carbon metagenome | isolation source: dual media filters at the Ann Arbor, Michigan drinking water treatment plant | place: USA: Ann Arbor
AGGGGTCCCAGACCCCTGGTGGGTGGGGGTCCGGGGGAGGGCAAAGCCCACCCCCGGGGCAGCTTGCCCCACCCCACCCCGCCATGATGCCCACGCACGGGCGTTACCCATACTCGGCCATTGTGGATCGACCGGTCTGGTCCTGGCCTGGTGGGGTGGGCCTGGCGGTGTATGTCGCGGTCAATCTTGAGGTGTTTCCATTTGGTGAGGGGATGGGGGTGGCTTTGGCCAATCCGCAGCCCGAGCCGGATGTGGTGAATTTCGGTTGGCGGGATTGGGGCAATCGGGTGGGGGTGTGGAATGTGTTGGATGCCCTGGATGAGGTCGGCATGCCGGCGGCGGCTTTGGTGAATGCCGCGCTGTATGACGAATGTCCCAGGGTGGTGGCGGCGTTCCGGGCGCGTGGCGATGAGGTGGTGGGGCATGGCTGGAGCAATGCCGAGCGTCAGTCGGAGATGTCCGAGGCGGTGGAGGCGGCGATGCTGGCGGCGTGCCGGGTCCGGATTTTGCGTGAGGAGGGTGTGGCGCCCAGGGGTTGGATGGGTCCGTGGGTGGCGGAGAGTGCCCTCACGCCGGATCTGCTGGCCGAGGCGGGGTATGATTACGTCATGGACTGGCCGCATGATGATCAGCCGGGGTTATTGGCGACGCGGTCGGGCCGGAGTTTGGTGAGTGTGCCTTATGCGCGGCCGAACAATGATTTGCCGGGCTTGCATGGGGCGAAGTGGACACCGGCGGAATGGGCGGAGACGGTGATCGACCAGTTCGATGAGATGCTGCGGCTCTCGGCGCGCTGGCCTTTGGTGTTCAATCTGTCGCTGCATCCCTTTCTGGTTGGCTGGCCGTTCCGGCTGCGGCATTTGCGGAGGGTGCTGGCGCATATCGCGGCGCGGCGGGCGGCGTGTTGGGTGACGCGGCCGGGGGAGATTGCGGGTTTCGCGCGTGGGGTGTTGGGGTGAGGGTCGGCGGTCGGGGAGGATCGTGGGTTTTGTCCGGCCCTGCCTGGGTCAGGGGCAGCAACCGTCCTGGCCAGGCTCGACCCAGCCATCTCCAGGACATCATTCCTTGCCTTCGCGACCGAGGGCTGATAGGCTTCTGCCATCAGGTGCGGAGCCATGTCCGGCCTGCCCAGGCAATTTGTCCGAATACGACGCTTCTGAAAAACAACGGCTTTTTGTTCAGGCCTCAGCGATGGCTTGGTTCATCGCCCGCACGCCGCCCGCGGGCCCTTCGGGGTGGTTCCACACCGCCCCCACCACGGCCAGGAAATCGGCGCCGGCCCGCACCAGGGGCGGGCAATTCGCCGCGGTGATGCCGCCGATGGCCACCGTGGGGATCTCCATCACCTCGCTCCACCATTCCAGCAATTCCAGCTCGGCGACGTGCTGGGTTTCCTTGGTCGCGGTGGGGAAGAAGGCGCCGAAGGCCACGTAATCCGCCCCCATCTCGCCCGCCCGCATCGCGAGGTGGCGCGAGGCGTGGCAGGTGATGCCGAGGATTTTTCCCTCCAGCAGCATGCGCGCGCCGGCATGGTCGCCGTCGGACTGGCCGAGATGGGCGCCGTCGCAGCCCAGCCGGGCGGCAAGATGGGCGTCATCATTCAGCAGGAAGGCCACGTCGCGGGCATGGGCGATGGGCATGAGCTGCTCCACCGCGCGGGCCACGGCGTCGGGCGTGGCGTCCTTCAGCCGCAATTGCAGGCTGGCGACGTCACCGGCGTCGAGTGCCGCGGCCAGGCTGTCGGAAAAACCCGGCGGCAGGCTGGGCGGCGTGATGAGGTAGAGGCGGCAATCGGGCATGGCCGGGTTGTGCGACAGGCCGGCCTTCCTGTCACCCCAGCCGCGCCCGCCAGGCCCAGAGCGCCGGAACCACGCCGAGCTCCATCACCAGCGCGAGCTGATGCGGCCCCGGCGGCGCACCGACCAGCACCCAGCCCAGCGCCCGGGCCAGGCCGCCCACCACGACCAGGGCGGTGATGATGGAAAACGCCTGCCCTCTGCCCGCCGGCGCGGCCGCGCACCACAGCGCCGCAAGCCCGATGCCGAGCAGCAGGCCGGAGAGGTAGCGGGCATGGCTGTCGGCATCCGCGGGCAGGCCAGCGCCGAGAAAACCGAGGCCAGTCAGCGCCCCGGCACCGCCGGCGAGCAGCGGCACGAGGGCGGCGAGGCGCACGGCCCAGGACCAGATGGTGAAGTTCATGCCCGCTCTACGCCCAGGCGCGCCACACCAGATGCAGCCCGAGCGCGGTCAGCCCCAGGAAAAAGCACCGGCGGAACAGCGCCTCATCGAGGTGGCGGCGAAGGATCCCCCCCAGCCACTGCCCGAGCAGCGCCGGCAGCAGGGCAAGGCTGGAGGCCTGGATTTCGGCCGCGCCGAGATGCCCGGCGCCGCCCAGCACAAGGGTCAGCGACAGCGCCGAGACCAGCAGCGACACGCCCAGCGCCTGCACCATGGCCTCACGCGAAAAGCCGCTGGCCTGCAGCCAGGGCACCATGGGGATGACGAAGATGCCGGTGCCCGCGGTGATGGCGCCGGTGGTAAAGCCGGCGGGAAAGCCCAGCCTGGCGGAGGCCTCGGCCGAAAGCCGGGGCCGCGCCGCCAGCAGCCCCAGCAACCCATAGCAGGCCACCATGACGCCGATGCCCGTCGCCGCGGCCTGGCCGCCCAACCCGCCCCAGGCCCACCACCCGGCCAGCGTGCCCAGCACCACGCCCGCCAGCATGGGCCAGAGCCGGCGCAGGGTCTGGCCCAGCCCGGGACCGGCGAGCTGCACCAAATTGGTCACGATGCTGGGCACCAGCAGCAGGGCCGCCGCTTCGACGGGTGCGACCCAAAGGCCCAGCAGCCCCATGGCCACGGTGGGCAGGCCCAGGCCGAGCACCCCCTTCACCAGTCCGGCCAGGATGAAGACGAGGGCGATGGGGATGATCTCGGGCATGGCCGGCAGCATGGCGAGGCCGCGGGCGGGTTGCTATGGCCGCGGCCGAAACGTCACCAGGCCGGCCCCAGCGGGCGCTTGCCGGCCCCGCCCGGCGCCTCGCGCACGAAGACCGGCCAGGCGAGGCCGGAGACCTGGCCGCGCAGCGCCCGCAGCAGGTCGAGCGCCACGGCATCGGGCACGGCGAAGCGCGCGGTGCCCGGCGCCGGGTCCAGCGCATGGAGGTAATAGGGCTTGATGCGGTGGGCGAGCATGGCGCGGAAAAGTCCCTCCAGCGCCGCCACGCTGTCATTCACGCCGGCGAGCAGCACGGATTGACCGAGCAGGACCAGCCCTTCGGCATGCAGCGCGCGCAGCGCCGGGCCGGCGGCGGGGCCAAATTCCTGCGCGTGATTGGCGTGGACGCAGAGGTAGAGCGGCTTTTCGAGGCGCAGCGCGGCCAGCAGGCCAGGCGTGATGCGGGACGGATCGGCCACCGGCACCCGGCTGTGGATTCGCAGCGTGTGGATATGCGGCATGCCGGCCAGCCGCCCCAGGATATGGCTGAGGCGCCGGGGTGAAAGCATCAGCGGGTCGCCGCCGGTGAGGATGACCTCGCCGATGCCCGGCTGGGTTTCGAACCAGGACAGGGCGGCGTCGAGCTCGGCCTCGCTCAGCAGCCCGCCATCGGGGCCGACATGCTCGCGCCGGAAACAGAAGCGGCAATAGACCGGGCAGGCCAGCAGCGGCTTGAGCAGCGCGCGGTCGGGGTAGCGATGCACCACGCCCTTGATCGGGGTGAAGGGGGCATCGGCGGTGGGGTCGACCAGCTCATGCGGCAGGGTCAGCCCCTCATCGGCATGGGGGATGTACTGGCGGCCCACCGGGTCGAGGGGCGAAGCGATGCGGGCCTGGATTTCAGGGGTCAGCGCGATGGCGTAGCGGGTCTGCAGGGCGGTCAGCGCCGGCAGGGCCTCGGCCGTGATCAGCCCGGCATCTAACAGGGAAGCGGCGTCGCGCAGGGTTTTTCGGGGCTGGGCCATGGTGGCGTGGCAGTAGCTGGGCTAGGGCAGGACCCGCAATGGCCCTTCCCGCATGGCACCCCGAAAGACTGGCGGCCAGGCTGCCCTATCTGGCGGTGCGGCAGCGGATCCTGACCGCCACGCGGGCGCATTTCTCGGCCCGCGGCTATAGCGAGATCGAGACGCCGGCGCTGGTGCCAAGCCCGGGTGCCGAGGTTCATCTGGCGGGTTTCGAAACCGCCTATGAGCCGCATCTCGGCGCGGGAACCCGCCAGCGGCTGTTCCTGCGCACCAGCCCCGAGCTTGCGATCAAGCGCCTGCTGGTGGGCGGCGTGGGCCCGGTCTTCGAGATCGCGCGGGTCTGGCGCAATGGCGAATTATCAGCCCGCCACGCGCCGGAATTCACCATGCTGGAATGGTACCGGCCGGGGCTGTCCATGGCCGGGCTGATGGATGAGGCCGAGGCCTATCTGCGCGCGGTCTGGCCGGACTGCCCGGTGGCCCCCTTCCGGCGGATCACCATGGCAGAGGCGTTTTTCCGCTGGTGCAACGGGCTGGATATCCTGGCCACGGTCACCGCGGAGGGCCAGGGCGATGCGGAGGCACTGCGGGCAGCGACGGCGCGGGCCGGGCTGGAAACCCGGGCCGATGAGGATTGGGAAAGCGGCTTCTTCCGCCTGCTGCTGGAGCATGTGGAGCCTGGCCTGGCGGAGGAGCCCAGCTTTCTCACCCATTGGCCCAGCCCGCAGGCGGCGCTGGCCCGGCGTGACGCGGCCGACACCAGGGCGGCGCTGCGCTTCGAGCTCTTCGCCGGCGGCATGGAGCTGGCCAATGCCTTCGAGGAACTGACCGACCCCGTGGAACAACGCCTGCGCCTCGTGGCGGATATGGCGGAGCGGGTGCGGGTGCATGGTGCCAGCGCGGCCTGGCCGGTGGATGAGGATTTTCTGGCGGCGTTGGAACTCGGGATGCCGCCCTGCTCGGGCATTGCGCTGGGGCTGGACCGGCTGGTGATGCTGGTCTCCGGCGCCCGGCGGATCGGCGACGTGCAGTGGTTGCCCTGGCAGGGCGGGTAGTGCGGCGGGCCGGGCGCCGGCCGGTGCCCCCGGCCACCGCCATTCCATCAGCCCACCCGCAGCCCTGCCAGCAGCGGCGCCCATTTCGCCATCTCGCGCGCCATGACGGCGCTGAATTCGGCCGGTCCTCCCGATAGCGGCAGGCTGCCCTGCTCCTCCAGCCGGCGCAGCGCCGGGGCATCGCGCGTGGCGGCGATGAAGGCCTCGGTCAGCCTGGCGCGAATCTCCGGCGCCACGCCGCGCGGGGCGACGATGCCGGAGGTGGCGCCGTTCTCGAAGCCCGGCAGCCCGGCCTCGGCGGCCGTCGGCACCATGGGCAGTTGCGCCACCCGCGCCGTGCCCGCCACGCACAGGGCGCGCAGCGTGCCCGCGCGCACCTGTTCGGCCAGCACCACCACGGCCTCGGCGGTGGCGGTGACCTGGGCGGTCAGGACCGCCTGCACCCCCTCGGCGCCCGAGCGGAAATGCACGTCGAGGAATCGCGTGCCCGACAGGCTTTGCAGCAACAGCAGGCTCTGATGCGGGGATGAGCCGACACCGGCGGTGCTCCAGCTCAGCGCCTCCGGCCGGGCGCGGGCGGCCTGCAGCATCGCCGCCAGGTCTGCGTGCGGCGCGGCCGTGACCAGCACATGCGGCGAGGTGGCGGCCAGCGCCACCGGCTCGAAATCGCGCATGGGATCGAAGGCCATGCGGGGGTAGAGCAGCGGATTGGCGGCGTAGATGCCGGTGGTGGCCAGCATCAGGGTCTGGCCGTCGGGGGCGGCGCGCGCCAGCGCCTCGCCGGCGATATTGCCGCCGGCACCGGGCCGGTTCTCGATGATGATGGGCTGGCCCAGCGCCCGGGCGGCGGGCTCGGCGATGATCCTGGCCACCACATCGGAAACGCCACCGGCGCCGAAGGGCACCAGCAGGCGGATCGGGCGCGCCTGGGCCAGCGCCGGCTGGGCCAGCGGCGCCAGGGGCAGCAGCGACAGGGGCAGCAGCGCCAGGGCGCGGCGGGCGATAGGCATGGGTGGTGCTCCGTCTGAACTGCCTGCTAGCCTGCCGCGAAATCGAGGAAAGAACAGCCATGCCACGCATCGTCCTGGCCCTGTTTCTGGCATGGGCGGCCCCAGCCCTGGCGCAACCCGCGCCAGAGGCACCGATGATTGTCACCCTGCTGGGCACCGGCAGCCCGCCGCCGGTGATGGAACGCTTCGGCCCCGCCACGCTGGTGCAGGCCGGTGGCGTCACGCTGCTCTTCGATGCCGGGCGGGGCGTCACGCAGCGGCTGTGGCAGCGCCGAATTCCGCTCGGGCGGGTGAATGCGCTCTTTCTCAGCCACCTGCATTCCGACCATGTCGTGGGTCTGCCCGACCTGTTCCTGACGGGCTGGCTGACCTCGCCCTTCGGGCAGCGCCCGGGGCCGCTCAGGGTGCTGGGTCCGCCGGGCACCGCGCATATGACGCGGCATCTGCGCCAGGCCTTCGACTGGGATATCGAGACCCGCATCGCCGACCAGGCCCTGCCCCGCGCCGCCGCCGAATTCGAGACCAGCGAATTCACCGCGACCGCCGGCCGCGACACCGGTGCCGTGGTCTGGGAGCGGGATGGCGTGCGCGTCACCGCCTTCGAGGTCGATCATGGCGACCTCATCCATCCCGCCTTTGGCTTCAGGGTCGACCATGCCGGGCATTCGGTGGTGATTTCGGGCGATACCCGCCCCTCGGCCGCCCTCGCCCGGCATGCCCAGGGGGTGGACCTGCTGGTGCACCAGGTGGCGGCGGCGCGGCCCGAGCTGCTGGCGCGCTCGGAAAGCTGGCAGGATATCCTGAACCACCACACCACACCCGAGCAGGCCGGCGAGATTTTCTCGCGCGCCGCGCCGAAGCTGGCCGTCTACTACCACCTCGTGCTGCTGAACGACCTCGTCGTGCCGCCGATCACGCTCGATGACCTGGTGCGGCGGACCCGCACCACCTATAGCGGCCCGCTGCTGGTGGGGGCGGATCTGATGCGCCTGGGCATCGGGCCGGACGGCGTGCGGGAATTGCGCTGAGGCAGGTGGCCCGCACGAAAAACCTGCGGCGTGTCTGCAGCGAGATGGACGGGAATGGCGGCGGCACGCGCTGCATTTGAAGGAGCTGGAACAATGCGGGTGATGAGCACCCTGGCCGTGGCGGTGGTGCTGCGCGGCCTCACGCCGCGCGCGCCGGTCGCGATGGCGGTGGAATTCGACCCCACGCTGCGCCTGCTCAAGCGCATCGCGGGCGGCGAGCGGGCGGATATCGCCATCCTCACCGATGCGGGGGTGGAGGGGCTGATGGCGAGCGGCGTGCTGATCCCCGGCAGCAGGCGGGACCTTGCGCTGAGCCATATCGGCATGGCGGTGGGGAGGGGCGCGGCCCGGCCGGATATCTCCAGCGTCGCGGCGCTGCGCGCAACGCTGCTGGCCGCCCCCTCCATCGCCTATTCCGGCGCCGGCGCCAGCGGGCTGTTCTTCGCCGGGCTGCTGGAGCGGCTGGGCATTGCCGAGGCGGTGCAGGCCAAGGCCACCATCATCCCGCAGGGCTTCACCGCCGCGCTGGCCGCCAGAGGAGAGGTGGCGCTGGCCATCCAGCAGATCAGCGAGCTGATGGCGGTGGACGGCGTGGACATCCTGGGCAAGCTGCCGCCCGAGGCCAATACCGGCGCCATCTTCTCCGCCGGCCTCTTCGCCGGCGCGGCCCCGGGGGCGGCCGCGGCGCTGGACTGGCTGGCGGATGCGATGGACGCCCCGACCCTGGCGGCGGGCGGCCTCGAGCGGCCCTGAGCGGCCCTGAGCGGCCTGGACTCAAATCGCTCTGGGTGTTTCAACCCAGAACGATTGCGGCCTACCGCAGCATACGCCGCAGCACCGCCCGGCCCTTCAACGCCCCCGCGAGGTGGAGCAGAATAGTGGCATGGAACAGCGCCGGCAGCACCAGATTGTGCAGAGCGCCCGCCACGGCGGCCAGCCCGGCTTGCGGCGCCATCACCGGCGGCATGGTCCAGCCGAAGACATCCATCGTATCGCCGCGCGCGGCATTGAGCAGCAGGCCGGTCAGCGGAAAGCCGATCATCAACCCATAAAGCGCGAGGTGGCCCAGCCGCGCCGCCCGCAGCTGCCATGACGGCGCCGGCTGGGCCGCGGGCGCCGGGCTGCGCCGAAGCCACAACGCGCGCAGCGCCACCAGCCCCAGCACCGCGATGCCCAGCGATTGATGGGTGGCGATGAAGGCCTCGCGCTCGGGGTGGCCTGGCGGCAGCACGGAAATGAACAGCCCGATCGGGATCAGCACCAGCATCAGCACCCCCATCGCCCAATGCGCGAGGCGGGAGAGCCAGCCAAAGCCAGCCGCCGTATTGGCCAGCGGCAGCCCGCCCTCCACCCGCCGCCGCAACTGCGCCCAGCTGGCCCAGAGCAGGAACAGCGCGGCCAGCGCGGCCACCACGGCCTGCGCGTTCAGCAGCAAAGGCTTCAGGCTTCCGGGCATGGCGGCGAAACTGCCATCCAGATTGGCCAGCACGATCGACCATGCGATCAGCGCCAGCGCCAGTGCTGCCACCAGCGTGCCCAGCGCACGCGGGATGGGGGCGGGCTGGTTCAGGCTCAGCGCCAGGAAAAGGGCGAGGATGAGGTAGAAGGCGGTCAAGCGGGACACTCCATGCCCGCCCAGGATGCCCCGTCCCGCCACATCCGCAACCATCTCCGGCCCGGATTGACGGCCACCGAGCGCACGGGCGAGGGTCCCGTCATGTCCAGCACCGACCAACCCATCGTGATCATCACCGGCGCCTCCTCCGGCGTCGGCCTGCATGCAACCGATGCGCTGACCCGGCGCGGCTGGCATGTCGTCATGGCCTGCCGCGACTTGGACAAGGCCGCGCGCGCCGCGGCCAAACTCGGCATCGCGCCCATGGCGATCAGCCTGATGGAGATCGACCTCGGCTCCCAGGCCAGCGTGCGCGGCTTCGTCGATGCCTTCCATGCCACCGGCCGGCCGCTCAACGTGCTGCTTTGCAACGCGGCGGTCTATCTGCCGCTGCTGAAGGAACCGGCCCGCTCACCCGAGGGCTATGAGATCAGCGTGGCCACCAACCATCTCGGCCATTTCCTGCTGATGAACCTGCTGCTGCCTGACCTGTGCCGGGTGCCAGGGGCCAGGCTGATCACGCTGGGCACCGTCACCGCCAATTCGGAGGAACTCGGCGGCAAGGTGCCCATTCCGGCGCCGGCCGATCTCGGCGATCTGCAAGGGCTGGAGGCCGGCTTCCGCGCGCCCATCGCCATGATCAACAACAAGCCCTTTAAGGCCGGCAAGGCCTATAAGGACAGCAAGCTGTGCAACATGATCATCAGCCGCGAATTGCACCGCCGCTACCACGCCGAGAGCGGCATCATCTTCAACACCCTCTACCCCGGCTGCGTCGCTGAGACGGCGCTGTTTCGCAACGCGCCAAAACTGTTCCAGAAAATTTTCCCCTGGTTCCAGAAGAACATCACCAAGGGCTATGTCTCGCAGCCGCTCTCCGGCGAGCGGGTCGCGGCGGTGGTGGCGGACCCGGAATTCACCCAATCAGGCGTGCATTGGAGCTGGGGCAACCGCCAGAAGCCGGGAGCGAAACCCTTCGCTCAGCCGCTCTCGGCCAAGGCGCAGAATGAGCGCCGGGCGGCCAGGCTCTGGGAGCTGAGCGCGGCGATGGTGGGTCTGGGGGATCAGCCGGCGCGGTAGACGCTCACCCCCTCCTTGATCGTCTCGACCACCCGCAGCTCGGCCAGCCGCTCCGGGTCCGCCTCCAGCGGATTGGCCGAGAGAATGACGAAGTCGGCCAGCTTGCCGACCTCGATCGAGCCCTTGCTCGCCTCCTCGAAATGCTGATGCGCGGCCCAGAGGGTCATCGCCTTCAGCGCGGTCGCCACCGGCACGCGATGCCCCGGCCCGATGATGGCGCCGGTGCGGCTGCGGCGGCTGACGGTGGCGCTGAGCACCCGCATGGAATCGGGCCTGGCCACCGGGGCGTCGTGATGGGAGGTGAACATCATCCCGCGGTCCATCAGCCAGCCGGTGGGGGAGATATTCTCCGCCCGCTCCGGCCCCAGCACGGAATCGCGATGGAAATCGCCCCAGTAGAAGGTGTGCATGGGGAATAGCGAGGGGAAGATGCCAGAGCTCCGCAACCGCTCCACCTGGTCCTCGCGCAGGGTATGGCCGTGGATCAGCACCGGCCGGCGGTCGCCTGTTCCGTGCCGGCGCGTGGCCTCGCGCACGGCCGCGATCAGCAGGTCGATCGCCGCATCGCCACCGGCATGCACCAGGATCTGCCAGCCGCGCTCGAAGCAGCGCGAGACGGCCTCGACCGCGGCCTCGGTCGGCGCGGTCTGCAAGCCGCGGTAATCGGCCGCGACGCCGGCGGGGGGCACGTGGTAGGGGCGGGCCAGCCAGGCCGTCTTGCCCTGCGGCGAGCCATCGAGCGAGAGCTTGGCGCCACCGATGCGCAGCCGGTTGCGATAGGCACCCCCATGCAGCGGCCCGCCCAGCTGATCGGGGGCGCCAAGGATATCGGGATAGGCCACCACATCGATGGGCAGCAGGCCGCGCCCGGCGGCATCGGCCAGCCGGGCCAGGACCGGCCCCATGGCGCGGCCCTCCTGCGCCGTGGTGTAGCCGAAGGAGGCGTAGAATTCCGACCCGGCGCGGATCATCGCCGCCCAGGCGGGATCGTCGAGCCGGGCCAGCAGCGGCCCCGCCACGGCGATCAGCGCATTCTCCTCCACCACCCCATTGGGCTCCCGCGAGCCGGCGCGACGGCGGAACACGCCGCCCACCGGGTCGAGGGTGGCGGCGGTGACGCCGGCCACCTCCAGCGCCCTGGAATTGCAGGCGGCGAGGTGGCTGGAGGTGTGGATGATCAGCACCGGCACCTCGGTCGAGACCTGGTCCAGCTCGTCGCGCGTGGGGTGGCGGCCCTCGCGCAGCTGGCTGTCATCATAGCCGAAGCCGAAGATGAGGTTGTAGCGCCTGATCGCGGCCTCGTTGCGCCCCACCCATTGGCGCAGGATGCGGATGAGGTCGGCGATGCTGTTGCCCTCGCCATCCGGCGCGGCCAGCATGTTCGCGCCCACCGCCTGCAGGCCGACCATCACCACATGGCCATGCGGGTCGACAAAGCCCGGCAGCATGGCGCGGCCCTCCAGGTTGACCATGCGCGTGCCGGGCCCGCGCAGGGCCTCGACCTGCGCGCGGCCGCCCACGGCCTGGATGCGCCCGGCGCGCACCGCCACCGCCTCCGCCATGGGCTGGGCGTCATCGATGGTGATGATCGGCCCGCCACTGTAGATCAGGTCGGCCGCGCCGGAGGCGGCGGGGGGCGTCTGCGCCTCGGCACAACGCAGCAGGCTGCCAAAGCCCACGGCGCCGGCGCCGAGTGCGAGCCGGCCCATGGTGCCGCGGCGCGAAGCGGCCGATGGCGCCTGAAGAACGCTGCCGAAAGGGCTGCAGGCAAGGCACATCTGGGCTCTCCCTTGCGGCGCGCGGGGCGGCGCCGGTGGCTGATGTGTCGCAGCCCTTGTGCCCGCCGGTTGCGCCATCTGGCGCAGTTTGGATGAATGTTGCGATAAGGAAAGGAGGAGACAGGTGATGGAGCGCGCGCGGATCGAGGCGACGATGAGCGGCCGCGGATGGCTTGCCGGTTGCGATCCCGGCTTCCGCCGTCGCCTGCTCGATCATGCGCGCTCGGCTGTCTTCCCCGCCGACCAGCCCGTGTTCCATGCCGGCGACCTGGCGGGCGGCATCTACGGCGTCGCGCTGGGCGGCTTCGCTGTGTCGGTCTTCAGCGCGGCGGCGCTGCCCGCGGCGGCCACCATCCTGCGCTCCGGCAACTGGTTCGGCGATGGTCCGCTGGCGACGGACCGGCGCCGCAAGCTCAGCTTCCGGGCCACCGAGCCTTCCGTCGCCCTGCATCTGCCGCTGGCCGCGATCCGCGCATTGCGCGCGGACAGCCCCGAGGGCGAGCGCTATTTCGCCGAGCTTGCCCGGATCAACCTCGATCTGGCCGTGCGGGTGGTGGGCGATCTTCTGATCCCGCGCACCGACTGCCGCATCGCCGCCACGTTGCTGCGGCTGACCCGGGCCGATGAGGGCGAACGCCCGCTGGACCCCGCCGGCTTCCGGCTGCGCCAGGCGGAGTTGGGCGAGATGGCCAATGCCTCCCGCCGCTCGGTGGTTCGGGCGTTGGCGGAATTCGAGGCGCGGGGCTGGGTGGTGCCAGGGCAGCACCGGATCGCCGTGCAGGACGCAGCCGGGCTGGCGCAATTCGCCTATGCCCAGGCGGATTGATCCCAGGGGCGCGGGGCCGCAGACTGCCGCGCAGGCCCTTCGGAACCCCCGCCATGCTCGCCTGCCAGCGCGATGAATTCGACATCCCCCGCGATGTCACCTACCTCAACGCCGCCTCCTGGAGCCCATTGCCGCGCGCGGTGCAGGCCGCGGGCCATGCCGGCATCGCCCGCAAGGCGCAGCCCTGGGGCATCACCGCCGAGCACATGGCCGGCCAGTTTTCCCGCGCCCGCAACGCCGCCGCCGGGCTGATCGGCGCGGCGGCGGAGGACATTGCCCTCATCCCCTCCATCTCCTACGGCGTGGCCGTGGCCGGGCGGATCCTGCCGATCCCACGCGGCAGCCGCGTGCTGGTGCTGGGCGATGATCATTCCTCGCCGGTGCTGGAATGGCTGCAGCACGCCCCGTCCGGCGGCTACAGCGTCGAGACCGTGGCCAGCCCGGCCGATGGCGACTGGACCGCGGCCATCCTGGCGGCGATCGCCCGGCCTGGCGCCGCGCCGCTTTCGCTCATTTCCATCTCCTCGGTCCATTGGGCGGATGGCGGGCTGGTGGATCTGGATGCGGTGGCCCGGGCGCAGCGCGCCGCCGGCGCCATGCTGCTGGTCGATGCCACGCATCACGCCGGCGTGCTGCCGCTCGATGTCGCGGCACTCGATCCCGATGTGCTGATCTTCCCGACCTACAAATGGGTGCTCGGCCCCTATGGCCGCGCCTTCCTGTATGTCGCCAGGCGCTGGCAGGGCGGCGTGCCGCTGGAGCAGACCGGCGCCTCCCGCCGCCGGGTCTCCTCCGAGGCCACGCCCTATATGGCCGATCTCGCCTTCACCGAGGGTGCGAAGCGTTTCGACATGGGCGAGCGCGACCATCTCATCGGCCTGGAAATGGCCGCGGTGGGGATGGAACTTATGGCGCAATGGGGCAGTGCGGCGATCAGCGCACGCCTGGCCTGGCTGACCGGGTTGCTGGCCGAGGGGCTGGCGGATGCGGGCGTCGAGCTTCCATCGCAGGGCCTGCGCGCGCCGCATGTCCTCAGCCTGGGTTTCCCCGGCGGCATGAAGCCCGGCCTGATCGAGGCGCTGGCCGCGCGCCAGGTGCATGTCGCCCCCCGGCTCGGCCGGATGCGCATCAGCCCGCATGTCTATAATGACGAGGCCGATGTCACGGCTTTCCTGGCGGCGTTCCGCGCCCTGGCCTGAGCATTTCTAGCCAGGTCGGGCCTCGGTCCGATGGGCCAGAACATTGCCGCCCCGGACCACTTCACCCCGGGTGATCGCGGTCTGGGGTGCGTTCACTTCCAGCGCATGGGGTGGATATGAAGCACGGGCCCTGGCGGGTCCTTCACCGCCATCGCGCCGGCCCGGATGTGGCCGCGGCTAGACCATGCTGCGTTCACATGCGTTCACTGCGCATGGTCTAGCCGTTGCTGAGAGATGATTCAGCGTGTTCGGCGATTCCGCCTCAACG
>LNFM01009754.1_pt1 | contig 13819 bp, 13 predicted proteins | sample 596031 | NCBI WGS metagenome assembly LNFM01 (sample SAMN04254537, study PRJNA301005) | activated carbon metagenome | isolation source: dual media filters at the Ann Arbor, Michigan drinking water treatment plant | place: USA: Ann Arbor
TTGGCGAGGCCACGCAACAGGTCTGGATCAAGTCCGAGCGCAGCAACCCGGGCGGCTCCATCAAGGACCGCATCGCCCTGGCCATGGTGGAAGCGGCGGAGCAGTCCGGCGCGCTCAAACCGGGCGGCACCATCGTCGAGCCCACCTCGGGCAACACCGGCATCGGCCTGGCCATGGTGGCGGCGGTCAAGGGCTACAAGATTGTTCTGGTGATGCCCGACAGCATGTCGGTGGAGCGCCGCCGGCTCATGCTGGCCTATGGCGCCAGCTTCGACCTCACACCACGTGAGAAGGGCATGAAAGGCTCGATCGCGCGCGCCGAGGAAATCGTGGCCAGCACCCCCGGCGCGTGGATGCCGCAGCAGTTCAACAACCCGGCCAACGTGGCGGTGCACGTGCAGACCACGGCCGAAGAAATCGCCGCCGATTTCCCCGAAGGCCTGGACGCCATCATCACCGGCGTGGGCACCGGCGGCCACATCACCGGCGTGGCCCGTGTGCTCAAGGCGCGCTGGCCCCGGCTCAAGGTGTACGCGGTGGAGCCCACGGCATCACCAGTGATCTCCGGTGGTGCGCCCTCACCCCACCCCATCCAGGGCATCGGCGCGGGTTTCATCCCGAACAACCTCGACGTGAGCGTGCTCGACGGCGTGATCCAGGTCGAGGCCGAGCCGGCGCGCGAGATGGCGCGCCGCTGCGCCCGCGAAGAAGGCATGCTGGTCGGCATATCGTCCGGCGCCACACTGACCGCCATCGCACAAAAACTCCCCGAGCTGCCGGCCAACGCCGTGGTGCTCGGCTTCAACTACGACACCGGCGAGCGCTACCTGTCCGTGGACGGTTTCCTTCCCGCCTGATCCCATGAAAAACCTGAACGACATCCAACTCTCCATGCTCGACCTGGTCGCCGTGCGCGAAGGCGGCACGGTGGCCGACGCGCTCAAAGTGGCCCTGCGCACCGCGCAACACGCCGAATCGCTGGGCTTCACCCGCTACTGGCTGGCCGAGCACCACAACATGAGCGGCATCGCCTGCTCGGCCACGGCCGTGCTGGTGGGCCACATTGCCGGCGGCACAAAACACATGCGCGTGGGCTCGGGCGGCGTGATGCTGCCCAACCACGCGCCGCTGGTGGTGGCCGAGGCCTTCGGCACGCTGGCCGAGCTCTACCCTGGCCGCATCGACCTGGGCCTGGGCCGCGCGCCCGGTACCGACCCCATGACCATGCGTGCCCTGCGCCGCAACCGCACCGAGAGTGAAGACGACTTTCCGCGCGACGTGGCCGAACTGCAGCACCTGCTGGGCCCGGTGCAACCGGGACAACGCGTGATCGCCAACCCGGGCAGCGGCACGAACGTGCCGATCTGGTTGCTGGGCTCCAGCCTGTTTTCGGCGCGCCTGGCGGCCGAGCGCGGCCTGCCGTTTGCGTTTGCCTCGCACTTTGCTCCACGCATGCTGCTGCAGGCGCTCGACGTGTACCGCAGCCACTTCAAGCCCTCTGCCCAGCTGAGCCAGCCCTACGTGATCATCGGCGTGCCGCTGATCGCCGCCTCCACCGACGAGGAAGCCGAGTTCCTCGCCACCAGCACCTACCAGCGCGTGCTGGGCATCCTCACCGGCCAGCGCGGTCAGCTGCCGCCGCCGGTGCAGGGCTTCATGCAACGCCTGCACCCGCAGGAACAAGCCGGCATCGCCGACTTTCTGGCGGCTGCCGTGATCGGTGGGCCGGACACTGTGCGCGAAGGTCTGCAGTCGCTGGCTCAGGCCACCGAGGCCGACGAATTCATGATCGTGAGCGACCTGTTCGACCCGGCGCTGCGCCTGCGCTCGCTGACCATCACGGCCGAGGCCATGCGCGCCCCGGCGACCGTGGCCGCCTGAGGAGCGCCGACCAGCAACGACAAAGGGAGGCTCGCGCCTCCCTTTTTTTCACGCACGGCGCTCAGTTGCGGGTCAGTTTTCGGACCCGGTTGCTGTTCGCGTCGATGACATACAGGTTGCCATCGGCGTCGAAGGCGAGTCCGGCGGGGTAGTCGAAGCGGGCGGCGCTGCCCGCACCGTCGTCCGTGCCGGCAGACATGCTTTGCCCCGCCACCGACGACACCGTGCCATCGGCCGCGATGCGGCGGATCTTCTGGCCACTGTGGTCCGACATGTAGACCATGCCGTCGCTGCCCATCGCCATGCCCACCGGTTCGCGGAACGTCGCCGTCGCGCCCGGGCCATCGGTGGTCCCCATCGCGCCGGAGCCTGCCAGCGTGGTCACGTCACCGGTCGGGGTGATCTTGCGGATGGTCGGGCCGTTCTGGTCGGCCACATACACGTTGCCAGCGGCATCGATCGCCAGGTAGGCCGGGTTGTAGAACGAGGCGGCCGTGCCCTGGCCGTCGTCCGTGCCGGCCGCGCCGCTGCCGGCGAGTGTGGTCACCGCACCCAGGGGCGAGATCTTGCGGATGCGCTGCCCGTACTCGGACACATACAGGTTGCCCGCCTCATCGGCCACCAAGCCGCGCGGTCTGTCCAGCGGCGTGTCCAGCACGAACTCGGTTGCCACACCCGTGACGGGGTGGACCTCCAGCACCTTGTCTCCGTTTTCGCTGGTGACAAAAATCCGGCCCTGGCTCACGGCCACGCCAAAGGGGCGGGCCAGCCCGGTGGCCAGCGTGGTCACGTCGCCGGCCGGGGTGATTTTGCGCAGGCTGTCGCTGCCGATGTCGGTGACCAGCAGGTTGCCATCGGCATCGACCGCCACCCCCAGCGGTGTGCTGAAACGCGCGCTGGTGCCATTGGCGTCGAGGTTGCCCGCAACGCCCCCCGCGAAGGTGCTCACTTGCACACCGTCGACGCAGGTGACGCCAATGTTGGTGACATCGGCATTGCCCATGGTGCCCGTGCCGTTGCTCACGGTGCAGCGCTGGAACGGCGGATTCAGCCGCACCGTGACGTTGAAATTCGAGCCCACGCTCAAGGCCGATGCAAAAGCGAAGCCGCCGTTGGCCATCAGCCGCAGGTCGTCTGCACCATTGTTTTGCAGCACGAGACCTGCGGTCATGGCCGCCACGGTGCCGCCCACGGCGTGTGTCACCACGGGAGCCGAAGCCACCGGTGCCTCGATGGAGGAAGAGCCGCCGCACGCCGCGAGCAGCGCCACCAGACCCAGAGAACCGCAGGCGGTGCGCGAAAAAAAGAAGGACATGAAAGAGCCGATGGTGGTTGTTGTGACAACCCACCTTAACCAGGCTCAACAACTTCAATCGCCGAATAAGCGGCAAAAAATGCGGCCAGCGCCGCAGCCGTTCAGACCCCGCCGCGCACCATCTGCATGATCTGCCCCGCGTCCAGCGTGGCAGCCTTCTGGCGGATCTGCGGCAGGTACTGCGTCTGCATCTGTTTGGCCGGGCCGAGCAGGCCCTGAAACGTTTCCTGCAGCAACGCGGTGCTCATGACCCGACCACCCGCGTAGTAACGCTTGGCCACCTGGCCCAGGGCGTAGGTGGTGGCAAATGAAAACGCCATGCCGGTGGCTGCACCACCGACGCCACCAATGGCTCGGCCCGCCACCTTGCCCAGCAAACCGCCCAGCAGCTTGCGACCGAACTGCTCCAGGTACTGTGAGGTCAGGCCCACGCCCACCGCGGCAATGAACTCGCGGATGTGGCCCTGGTCCAGCTCCACGCCGTGCGCCTTGCCGATGGCGTAGACCATCTTCACCTGCAGCGGAATGATGGCCATGGAGGCCCAGGACTGCGGCAACAGCTCCAGCGCACCGTTGAGCAGCGCGTAGTTGAGGATGGACTTGTCGAGGTCAACGCCCGACGCCACACTGGCCGCCACCACCGGACCCGCCGCAACAGCCGCCGGAACCACAACCGGCACCGCCTTCTCCGCCGCATCCACGATGGCATCCACCTCGCGCTCGAACGCGGCGGCCGCCACCGGATCGAGCTTCAGGTGGCCCTTCAACTCCGACAGAAACACCCGCTCGGCATCGCTCTGCCGGCCATCCGCGTCACACACGCACACCGCCATTTCATAGGCCAACTGGCGCTGCCCCGCGTCTTCCAGGCTGGACGCCGCATCCAGCAGCGAGACGCGCTTGAGCAGCACGTCCTGCACCACCCGCGCCAGCGCCTGGCCTTCGCTGCCGCCCAGCGAGGTCGCCAACTGGCGCACGGTGTCGCGCTCGGTATCGGCCTGGTGGCCGTCGGCGTAGGCCGCCATCAAGGCAATGGAGAGGATGGCGTGTTGGGAATCGGTGGACATGCGTGTTTTTTCCTTGGGGCGGGTGATGACAGGGGTGGAGCCGTGTGAGGGCAGAAAAGTTCAGATGCGCTGGGCTGCCGAGCGGATCGACGCACGACACTTTGGCTTCTAGCCTCGGTGTTCCCCAAGCCATTTTCAAGGAACACCATGCCCGGTGCCTACGCACACATCACCCTGGTTCACAGCTGCATTGACGCCACCGCCCGCCAGGGCGGCTTGAGCCCGGCCACGGCACGTGCCATGACGACCTGGCGCAGCCACGCCGAGCTGGGCGCCGTGAGCCCGGACTACCCCTACCTCGCGGGCCACACCGAGTGGGCCGACCTGATGCACCACGAGGCCACCGACGCCCTGTTGCGCGCCGCGCTGCAATCGGTCCAGATGCTCGCAGGCGAGCCGCGCGACCGGGCCGTGGCCTGGCTGCTGGGTTACGCGTCGCACATGGTGGCGGACATGACGATCCACCCGGTCATCAACGCCCTGGTCGGGCCTTACGAGCAGAACAAGGCGGCGCACCGGGCCTGCGAGATGAACATGGACGCCCAGGCCTTCAAACGGTTGGGCCTGGGCGACGTGGGTCTGAGCGACCATATGCTCAGCAACCTGGCCGCCTGTTGCGCGCCCGCCGACCCCACCGAGCTCGACGCGGTGGTTGCCGAGGTGTGGACACGTGCGCTGTGCCAGGCCCACCCGCAAACCGCGGCCCGCGAGACGCCGGCACCCCGCCTGTGGCACCACGGTTTCCTGCGCGTCATGTCCGCCATTCGCGAAACCAACCGCCTCTTGCCGTTTGCCCGCCACCTGGGTGTGGACGCCGAACTCGACTACCCCGATCCCAAAGACATCGACCCGCACTACGTACGCTCGCTGCCGACGCCACTCGGCCCGATGGACTACGACCCGCTGCTGGACCGCGCCATCGACAACGCCAGCCGTTTCTGGGGCGAGCTCGATGCCGTGCTCAGCGGTGCCGACCCGCACCGGCTGGATGCCCTGCCCTCCTGGAACCTGGACACCGGCCTGAGCACGGGCGCCGTGCCCCAAAAGGTCTACTGGCGCCAGGGGTGAGCGCACAGCCGATAATCCGTCGATGCGTTTCCTCATCGACTTCTTTCCCATCGCCCTGTTCGTCATTGCCTACAAGATGGCCGACATCTACACCGCCACCGCGGTGCTGATGGCGGCCACGGTGGTGCAGACCGGCATCATCTACGGCATCGACCGCAAGCTGCAGACGCTGCAGAAGGTCACGCTGGTGCTCATCCTGGTGTTCGGCGCCCTGACCCTCTTTCTGCAGGACGAGCGCTTCATCAAGTGGAAACCCACGGTGCTTTACGCGAGCATGGCCATCGTGCTGGCCGCTGCGCTGTGGATCTGGAAGAAGAATTTCCTGAAGCTCCTGCTCGGCAGCCAGCTGAACCTTCCCGACGCGGTCTGGGCCAAACTCACCGTGGCCTGGGCGGCCTACTTCGTGTTCATGGCGGCCATCAACGCCTATGTGGCGGCCTACTACTCCACCGAAGACTGGGTCAACTTCAAGCTCTGGGGTTATGTGTTCCCGGTGGTCTTCATCGTCGGCCAGGGGCTGTACATCTCGCGCTTCCTCAAAGACGACCCGGTGGAGAAATCGTGAGCGACGTGTCGACGCCCACCGCGGCCGCCATCGAAGCGCAATTGCGCGCCGCCCTCTCCCCCACCGAGCTCGAAGTGCTGGACGAAAGCGCGGCCCATGCGGGGCATTCGGGGTCCAACGGTCTGGGCTTCGGCACGCACTTCCGCGTGCGCATCGCAGCACCCGGTTTTGCCGGCCTGAGCCGGGTTGCCAAACACCGCCTTGTGTATGATGCGCTGCAAAAATTCACCGACGCGGGGCTGCACGCGTTGGCCATTGAAATCAAGGCCTGACGCGGCTTCCCGGCCCGTTGCTACGTTCTGATACGAGTCTGCCGAACCGAACCCGGCCCCGCAGCTCCAACCCTTTTTCAATCCCGAGGAACACCATGAAATTTTCCCGCTCAGCCCTGACCGTGGCCGTGCTTGTTGCAGCTTCCTTTGGCGCTTCCGCCCAGAACATCGCCATCGTCAACGGCAAGGCCGTGCCGACCGCGCGCCTGGACGTGCTGGCGCAGCAGATCGCCGCCAGCGGCCGCCCGGTGGACGACGCCGTGCGCGCCCAGCTCAAGGAAGAAGTGGTGCTGCGCGAGGTGTTCATGCAGGAGGCGCAGAAGCGCGGCATCGGCACCACCGACGAGTTCAAGAACCAGCTCGAACTCGCCCGCCAGACCATCATGATCCGCGCGCTGTTTGCCGACTTCCAGGCCAAGAACCCGGTGACGGATGCCGACATCAAGGCCGAGTACGACAAGTTTGTGGCGGCCAACGGCGGCAAGGAATACCGGGCCCGCCACATCCTGGTGGAGAAGGAAGAAGAAGCCAAGGCCATCATTGCCTCGCTCAAGGGCAAGGGCAAGTTCGAAGACATCGCCAAGAAGCAGTCCAAGGACCCAGGGTCTGGCGCCAACGGTGGTGACCTGGACTGGGCCGCCGCTGCCAGCTACGTGCCCGAGTTCTCCGAGGCCATGGTCAAGCTTGAAAAAGGCCAGACCACCCCGGTGCCGGTGAAGACCCAGTTCGGCTGGCACATCATCCGCGTGGACGACGTCCGCCAGGCCGAATTGCCCAAGATGGAAGACATCAAGCCGCAGATCGCGCAGCAGATGCAACAGCAAAAACTCACCGAGTTCCAGAAGACCTTGCGCGAGAAGGCCAAAATCGAATAACGCGACGTCGCGTTCTCCTGAAAAAGCGCGGACCTCCGCGCTTTTTTCGTTGTCAGGCCCGTTGCATGCCCAGCCAGATCATTGCCATGAGCACAGGCTGGTGCAGCAGGTAGTAGCTCAGGCTCCAGCGCCCCAGAAACACCAGCGCCTGGCGCCCACCCCGGGCGGGCGCAGCGCTGCCCAGCCACTGCGGTCGCTCGCGAACGGCCCAGCGCCCGGCGGCCATGCCCCACCACATGACACCCAGCCAGGGCAACAGTGGCACATAGTCCTCGGTTTCCGGTTTGCGGCTGATGAGGCCCAGCCAGTTGAGCCACGGCGTGTTGAGCACCTCCAGCCCGGGAAACGCGTGGATCAAGGCGGGTGCCGTGAACTTGAGGCCGATGGCCAGGGCGCCCAGCAGCCACAGCCACGCGCCCCAGCCTGCGGTCAGCCGAACCACGATCAGCATGAGCGCGATGCCGTGCAGCACGCCGAAGTAGATGAAGCTGTTGGGAAACACCAGCAGCGAGCCGGCGGTCACCAGCAAGGCCGCGCCGGCCACCTGCAGCCAACGGCGCCAGAAGCGCGCCCAGGTCTGCCCCTGGTGCACGGCCACCGCCTGCGACAGGCCGGCGGTGAACAAGAACAGGCTCACGATGGCGGTGCGTTGCCAGGTCCAGAACGGGTCGCGGTAGAAGTCTTCGCGGATCAGGCGAAAGAAGTTCAGGTCGAAGCAGAAATGGTAGGCCGTCATCCACAGCATGGCGGCGGCGCGCAAGAGGTCGATGCGGTCAAGTCGCTGCGTCATGGTCGCTTTCGTGAAATCGTCAGGCCCGCCGCTGAATGTCCAGCAGGATCTGGCTGAGCGCTGCCGGTTCGCTCACCATTGCGTCGTGGCCGGTGGCCATTTCCACCAGGTTCCAGCCCGGCTCGCTGCGCACCCGCACGCGCGAGGGTGCGATGGTGGCCAGCGCCGGTTGGGTGCAGTCGATGAACGTGCGCGGCACCGCCGCCACCCGCTCGGCATTGAACGGCAGCGGCTGCTGGTAGAGCTTGAAGGGCTGCGGTGTCTGGCGCCGGTTGACCCAGTCGCGGTCGGCACCGCTCAGGCCGAACACGCTGGCATCGGGCGGCGGAAAGCTCAGGCCGCCGCTGGACAGCGAAGCCGCGATCCGGGCCTGTTTCGTCTCGTCTGAATGGTGACTGCTCCAGCTGTCACCGGGGTACGGCAATGCAGCGTCCAGGTACACCAGGTGCGCGAGCAGACCGGGGCGGCTGGCCTGCAGGCGATCGGCCACGCCGGTGATCACCATGCCCGCGTAGCTGTGGCCCACGAGCACCACGCGCGGCAGTTCTTCGGCTTCGATCAGACCGATGACGTCCTGCATGTGGGTGTGCAAGTCGATCGTGGGCGCCATCAGGTGCACGCGTTCGCCCACCCCGGTCAAGGTGACGGCGTGGCTGTCCACCCCCGCACTGCGCAACCTGGGCAGCACCCGACTCCAGCACCAGGCACCGTGCCAGGCGCCGTGCACGAGCACGATGGAGATTTGCGTGGGGTCAGAAGCTGTGGTCAAGGCTTGTCTCCGGTGGTGTTGGACGCCACCGGATTCTGCCCTGAGGGCACCGCTGCGTCAGATGTAGGCGGTCGGCTGACGCACGTGCCGCATGTGCAGCGACAGCCCGAGAGCAGCCATGTGGTTGCTGTTGCGACCCAGGATGGTCTCGGACAGCGGCAGGAACTCCGCCTCTTCAAAGCTCGCGTGGGCTGCATACGCGGCCACGAGCTGGTGCAGCTCGTCCACGTCCAGATCGGCGTCCTGGCCTTTGCCGACCCGCTTGAGGGCTTTTTCAAGGCCCTTCCAGAGTGTCTCGATGGCGCGGTGTTCGTGGGTCAAGCGTTCGGTCATGGCCCGCACGCGGTCGCGCTCGGCGCCGGGCTGGGCGCTGGCGAGCACGGCCGGGAACAGGTCGCGCTCCTCGTCCAGGTGGTGTTCAAAAATCGCTTCCCGGAAAAAAGCCAGCGAGTCCGTGGCGATCTGGCGGGCCTGCGCGGCAGGCTCCAGCAGCGCGGGCAGTGCGTCGAGCGACTGCAGGCGCTTGAGGATGCCGACATGGCAGTTGGTGAAGGTGGTGAGTGGCGCATCGGCCTCCATCTCGGCTGCAGGGTCCCGGTGACTGGCGGTGGTCATGGTGTCTCCTCGCGGTTCACCGGGAAAAACCCGGCGGTTGCCACCAGTGTAGGCAGGCGATTTCGGAGCGCCTTGACCCACGTCAAGCTGCCGCAGGATCAGCGGTGCGCCACCAACTCGAACAGATCTTTCTCCATCTCCCGGCCGGCCGCGCTGAGGATGCGCCGTTGCATCTTCACGTACCGCTTGACCTGCGGCGCGTACCAGACCAGGTAGTGGATGCGCACCGGCTCGATCGGGGCCAGGGTGGTGCCACCAGTGGCGCTGCGGCTGCTCCACACCTCGACCTTGAATGCATCGAAGCTGCCGCCGGGCACGTTCACCGTTTCACGGCCGACCACCTTGGCCTCCGAGTACCACTGGCCCCAGGTGTCCACATCGGGCGTGTCGAAGTTGCTCAACGAACCCAGCGTGCTGAGGTCGCGGAAGGCGCCCAGGTAAGGGCTGTACTCCAGACCGATCTGGTCCCATTTCAGGAACGTGGGGCGGCTGCCGATGGCGCGGCGCGAGTCGCCCACGATGCGCGCTTCGGCGTCGGCACGCAGCGCGTCGGTCACCAGGCCGTCGCGCACCGCCTGCACCGAGATCACGATGTCCCGGCGCGGGCTGGTGGGCCATTTGCCGCTGGTGCGGTACGTCCAGCTCTCACCGGGGCGGGGCAAGGCGGCGTTGACTTCGCGCGCCACATCGGGTGTGCGCTCCGGTACCGCAGCCACCGGGCCGGGCGCTGGTGCTGCTGGCTCCGCGGGACGTGGCCGGGCCACGGCCACCTGCGTGGAAGGCCGGGTCGTGGTCGGCGCAGCCGCTGTGGCCGGGCTGGCGGCGGGGCGCGGTCTGGTGGGCGCTGCGGCCACCGTCACAGGGGCAGGCACCACGGGGGCTGCCGCCACCACAGCGGGCTTCGCGGGCACCGCCGCCACAGGGGCCGGCGCTGCTGCGGGTGCTGCAGCAGGTGCAGGTGCAGCGGCAACCACCACCGGCGTCTCGGGCACTCGCCCCGCCTCGGCGGTGAGCATGGTGGTGGTGGCTGCCGTGGGCTTTGGCTCGTTTTCGCCGGGCCAGACGGCCCAAAGGCCCAGTGTGAGCACACCGGCACCCAGGCCTGCCCAGAGCAGCCTCCCCGGGCGGCTGGCCGGTGCCATGGCGGGTGAAGGGGCAGAGCCCACCAGCGCCTGGGTATCGCGGGGCGTGTCCGCCACCGCACCGGGCTCGGTGATGCCGGCGTCGGCCCGTTTGCCCAGCATGGTGTTGAGCGCCAGGATCAGCTCCCGCGTGGACGCCTCCCACTGTTTGTGGCTGATCTCGATGGCCTGGCGCCGCGCGAGCGGCTTGAGTTCGGCTGGCAGTTCTTCACCCCGCGGCATGAGCGCACCACCCACGAGCACCGGCACCACGCGGATCTCACGCTCCAGCGCCACGCTGGTTTCCAGGCGCACAAAGTCGTGGGGGTCGTCGAGCCGCCGGCGCCCGGCGGCATCGGTGGTGCTGAGCCATTCGTCTCCGATGACGACGATGAGCACCTTGCAGGAGCCCACCGCCTGTTCGATGGCGGTGACGAAGTCGGTGCCGAGTTCGATGCCCGCCACATCCATGAACACCTGGTCGGCGCCGAAGTGGGCCGAGAGCCGGTCGTACAGCCGTCCGGCGTAACCGGCCGAGTCGTCCCTGCGGTAGCTGATGAAGATCCCGTCCATGTGGCGAAGACCCCAGGTTTCACCGCCAATCGGAGCGGTGTCCGGTGCCGGCCCCTGCAAGCACCAGGATCCGACCGGGTCATTCTAGGACGCTGCCCCGGCGCGTGCCATCCCCACACGGGGGATCCTCGCCTCAGGCGGGCTGTGTCTTTTTGCCGCGCAGCCGACCGATGAAACCCACCGCCAGCAGCACCAATGCACCGGCCACCACGCCGACCAGCGCACCCGCCAGGTTGGTGACCACCGGCGCCACCCAGCCCAGGCCGGCGGCAAATTCTTCAATGCCGTGGCCCACCGCGGGCACACCGTGCACCAGGATGCCGCCACCCACCAGGAACATGGCGGCGGTGCCCACCACCGAGAGTGTCTTCATGAGCCAGGGCGCTGCGGCCAGAATGCCGCGGCCGATGGCCTGTTTCCAGCTGGCCACCTGCTGGTTGAGGTAGAGGCCGAGGTCGTCGAGCTTCACGATGCCGGCCACCAGTCCATAAACCCCCACCGTCATGAGCAGCGAGATGCCCACCAGCACCGCCACGCGCTGGCCCATGCTGGCCGCGGCCACCGTGCCCAGGCTGATCACGATGATCTCGGCCGAGAGGATGAAATCGGTGCGCACGGCACCCTTGATCTTCTCTTTCTCGAAGGCCACCAGGTCCACGTTTTTGTCGGCCACGGCCTCCAGCAGCTTCGCGTGCTCGGCCTCGTCTTCGGCCTTGTGGGCACCAAACGCATGCACGAGCTTTTCAACTCCTTCGTAGCACAGGAACAGGCCACCGAGCATCAGCAGCGGCGTGATGGCCCAGGGCGCGACCACGCTGATGAGCAGCGCCGCCGGCACCAGGATGGCCTTGTTGATCATCGAGCCCTTGGCCACCGCCCACACCACCGGCAACTCGCGGTCGGCCTTCACACCGGTGACCTGCTGCGCGTTGAGCGCCAGGTCGTCACCCAGCACACCGGCCGTTTTCTTCACGGCCAGCTTGGTCATCACGGCCACGTCATCCGCGGCAGCAACCCCCTGACGCGCGGCCACCTTGGTCATCACCGCAACGTCATCGAGGATGGCAGCAATGTCGTCGATCAATAAAAGCAAGCTGCTTCCGGCCATGGGTGAGTTCCTTGAATGTGGGGAGTGTCAGCGCGCAGGCCAGACGGTGGGAAAAAGGGGATCGTCAAGCTCGGCGCCATCGGCCAGACGCTCGGCCAGGTCGGAAAACGGGGGCGAGGTGCGCCAGGGCCGTGGCGCATGCCGTGCGTCGTCGCCCAGGTAGCGCGCGGAAAACACGCGTCGCCGCTGCCCCGGGCCGACGCCGCTGGAGGCGTGCAGGCTGAGCATGTGAAAGGCCACGCAGTCGCCGGGCTCCAGCGCCCACGCCAGCTGGCCAAAACGCTCGGGCTCGGCTTCGATCGCGGGCAACTCGGCCAGCGCGCCTTCGGGAAACCACTTCGCCTGCTGGTCGCGGAAGGTGCGCGGCATGTACCAGGTGCCGGCGTGCGAGCCTGCGACGAAGCGCAACGTGCTCGCCATGGGCACCGGGTCGACCGGAATCCAGAAGCTCACGTTCTGGCGACCACTCACGTTGTAGTAAGGCTGGTCCTGGTGCCAGGGCGTGGGCTGACGCGTGCCCGGCTCTTTCACCAGCAGGTGGTCGTGGTAGATCCGCGCGCCGCGGCTCTGCATGAGCTGGGCGGCGATGTGCGGCAGAGCGGAATCGCACAGGATCTGCTGGTACGCCGGGTTGTCCTGCCAGGTGCAGAAGTCTTCAACGAAGCGACCCGGATCGTCGGGCTCGCTGGCCACCAGCGCGAGCGGGCTCGGGTGTGCGAGGTTGTGCTCGATGCCGCGCTCGAGCTGGGCAAGCTCGCTGGCGTTGAACACGCCGCGCAACACCACGGCGCCGTCGCGTGCGTAGGCATCGACGGTCGCGGCGTCCAGTGCATGCGTGCGCGCCATGTCAGGCCACCCACCGCCGCGCATTGCGCCACAGCTGCATCCACGCGCTGTGGGCCGATGCGTCCTGGTCGGTCCAGCTCATCTGGATGTTGCGGAACACGCGCTCGGGGTGGGGCATCATGGCCGTGAAGCGCCCATCCAGCGTCGTCACCGCCGTGAGGCCGCCCGGGCTGCCGTTGGGGTTGAACGGGTAGGCTTCGGTGGCTGCGCCGGTGTTGTCGGTGAAGCGCATCGCGGCAATCGCCTTGGCTGCGTCGCCACGGTGGTGGAAGTTCGCGTAGCCCTCGCCGTGGGCCACCGCGATCGGCAGGCGGCTGCCCGCCATGCCGGCCAGGAACAGGCTGGGCGATTCAAGCACTTCCACCATCGACAGGCGCGCCTCGAAGCGTTCGCTCTGGTTGGTGGTGAAGCGCGGCCAGGCTTCGGCGCCGGGAATGATGTCGGCCAGCTCGGCGAACATCTGGCAGCCATTGCACACGCCCAGGCCGAAGGTGTCGAGGCGTGCGAAAAACGCCTTGAACTGGTCGGACAGCGCCGGGTTGAAGGTGATGCTGCGCGCCCAGCCGATGCCGGCGCCGAGTGTGTCGCCATAGCTGAAGCCGCCGCAGGCGACCACGCCTTTGAAGTCGCCCAGCTTCGCGCGGCCGGTCTGCAGGTCGGTCATGTGCACATCAAAGGCCTCGAAGCCGGCCTGGGTGAAGGCATAGGCCATCTCCACGTGCGAGTTCACGCCCTGCTCGCGCAGGATCGCGACCTTGGGGCGGGTGAGGTTCAAGTAGGGAGCGGGGACGCCCTCACCCCAACCCTCCCCCAGCGGGAGAGGGAGGAAGGTATGCAGACCGGGGTCGTCTGGCCGGCCAGCCGCCGCGTGCTCGGCATCGGCGCAGGCCGGGTTGTCGCGCTGCTGGTTGATCTTCCAGCTCACGCTGTCCCAGACCTGGTGCAAATCAAACA
>LNFM01020398.1_pt1 | contig 13819 bp, 14 predicted proteins | sample 596031 | NCBI WGS metagenome assembly LNFM01 (sample SAMN04254537, study PRJNA301005) | activated carbon metagenome | isolation source: dual media filters at the Ann Arbor, Michigan drinking water treatment plant | place: USA: Ann Arbor
GTAATCACTCGCTCCAATTATCAGGATCGCCACCGAGTGTCCAGATGATCGTTACTCAGCAACAATATTTTGATTATCAATAACCACCAGCCTATAGACACCGTTTACATGCAGATTGGCACACACATTCTAAAAAACAAACTGATTGTTGCTCCGATGGCCGGTGTTACCGATCGTCCGTTTAGACAGTTATGCAAAATTATGGGTGCCGGTATGGCTGTCTCTGAAATGGTGTCGAGTAATTCATTGCTATGGGGCTCCCAAAAAACACTACGGCGAGCGAATCATGAAGGTGAAGTTTCCCCCATCTCAGTTCAGATTGCCGGTGCTGATCCCAAAATGCTTGCAGCTGCGGCACGATACAATGTTGAAAATGGTGCTCAGATTATTGACATAAACATGGGTTGTCCAGCAAAGAAAATATGTAATGTAATGGCCGGATCTGCATTACTTCAAGATGAGAAGTTAGTGGAAAGAATTCTTGATGCAGTAGTAAAGGCTGTAGATATACCTGTCACACTTAAGATTCGTACCGGCTGGGACAAACAACATAAGAATGCATTAGCCATAGCACATATTGCTGAAAACTCAGGCATTCAAGCACTCGCTATTCATGGCCGCACAAGAGCTTGACGATCGCGGCTGTTAAAGCCACCGCCAAGATCCCAATCATTGCGAATGGTGATATTACTACTCCCGAAAAAGCAAAATTTATTCTTGCCTATACAAAAGCCGATGCAGTTATGATAGGTCGCGCCGCGCAAGGCAGGCCATGGATATTTCGAGAAATAAATCATTATCTTGCAACTGATCAATACCTACAACCACCCGAAGTAGCGGAAATACATCAAGTACTCATTAATCATCTGCATGATTTATATGATTTCTATGGCGAATATTCGGGTGTCCGCATTGCACGCAAACACATATCTTGGTACACCAAAGGACTCGTTGGCTCTGCTGGCTTTCGTCAGTCAATGAATCAATTACAAACCAGTGATCAGCAAATTATAGAGACCAATAAGTTTTTCTCAAAATTAGCTGAAGAAGGTCAAAGATTGAGTTATATCAAAGAAGGGAACAGTTAGTTTATGAATGCTATCAAGGAGAATGAAATTGCATCCTGTATACGCAAGGCTATCGGCGGCTATCTCAACGACCTGGATGGAGAAAAACCAGGGAATCTATATAGCATGGTAATTCAGAGCGTTGAGAAACCCCTGATTGAAATTGCCATACAACATACCAAAGGTAATCAAACCCAAGCAGCGGAGCTACTTGGAATAAATCGAAATACGCTACGCCAAAAAATGAAACAATTCCAAATTAAATGACTATTAAATATGCACTCATCAGTGTCTCTGATAAAACCGGGATTATCGATTTAGCAAAAAAACTGATTCAATACGATATAACTATCCTGTCAACAGGTGGCACTGCCAAATTATTATTTGGAGCTGGAATAAGTGTTATTGAAGTCAGCGACTACACTGGTTTTCCAGAAATGCTCGATGGCCGGGTCAAAACACTACACCCGAAAATTCATGCCGGCATACTCGCACGTAATGATTTATCAGATCACCAGGATGCACTTAATAAAGCATCTATTCCGAATATAGAACTAGTCATCGTCAATCTGTATCCTTTCAGACAAACGATCGCAAATCAAAATTGCAGTCTGGACGATGCTATTGAAAATATTGATATTGGCGGCCCTACCATGGTTCGCGCAGCAGCGAAAAATTACCAAAAAGTAACTGTCGTCACAGATCCTCACGACTATTCACTGGTCTGTGAAGAATTAGCAGCGAATTCTGGATCGATTAGTTTGGCTACCCGTTTTATGTTAGCAAAAAAAGCTTTCACGCATACAGCTGCTTATGACAGCGCCATCAGTAACTATTTAACTGCATTGGATACCGACTATCGTCATAAGGATTTCCCAGATTCCCTTAATCTGAATTTTAATATTGCACAGCATTTACGTTATGGAGAAAATCCGCATCAAAAAGCTGCTTTCTATCGTGACGAATCAATGACCCCAGGTAGCTTAGCGAATTATCAGCAACTGCAAGGAAAAGAATTATCCTACAACAACATCGCTGATACCGATGCAGCCTGGGAATGTGTCAAAACTTTTGACAGACCAGCCTGTGTGATTGTTAAACACGCCAATCCTTGTGGCATAGCCATTGCTGAAACAACGCTGCGTGCCTACCAGCTTGCATTCGCAACCGATCCAATCTCTGCTTTTGGCGGCATCATTGCATTTAACCGAATCATCGATACAGACACTGCTGAAGCTGTTCTAAAACAATTTGTCGAAGTCATTATTGCACCGGAAATAACACAGGAAGCCCGACAGCTTCTCTTGCAAAAAAATAACATCCGCGTATTGATTCTGCCATTACAAAATGGACATCATCGCTATGATTTAAAACGAGTCGGCGGTGGTATTCTTGTACAAACACCCGACATTCTGAATATTACAGGCGCGGATCTTAAAATAGTCACCAAAGTAATACCCACACCGCAACAATTCGAAGACTTACTTTTTGCATGGCGCGTTGCAAAATTTGTTAAATCTAACGCCATTGTATTTTGCCGCAATGGTCAAACCGCTGGTATCGGCGCTGGTCAAATGAGCCGCGTTGATAGTGCACGTATCGCTTCTATAAAAGCGCAGCAAGCAGGCCTCACACTTGCAGAATCTGTGGTTGCATCGGATGCATTTTTCCCCTTCCGGGATGGTTTAGATGTTGTGGTGCAAGCTGGCGCAACGGCAATAATTCAGCCCGGTGGCAGTATCCGTGACAACGAAGTTATTGCTGCTGCTGATGAGCAGGGTGTTTCAATGGTGTTCACCGGCATTCGTCATTTCAGACATTAGAGAATCTCACAATATCATGAAGTTACTGGTTATTGGCGGTGGCGGCAGAGAGCATGCATTGGCATGGAAACTGAGTCTATCACCTCGAGTCCAAAAAGTATTTGTGGCGCCGGGTAATGCGGGTACTGCCTTAGAGCGTGGACTTGAAAATATTTCGATCTCATCCATACCTGAATTAATTGAATTTGCAAAAAAAGAGCACATTGCGATAACGATAGTAGGTCCAGAAACCTCACTGGCTGAAGGTATCGTTGATGCCTTCCAAGCTGCTGGCCTGAAAATATTTGGGCCAGTCCAGCAAGCAGCTCGACTCGAAACTTCTAAGATCTTTGCCAAGGAATTCATGCAACGGCACCATATACCGACAGCAAGCTATGCAAGATTCCAAGACCCTGTACTAGCACATGAGTATATCAATCAAAAATCTGCTCCTCTGGTAATTAAAGCTGATGGGCTCGCTGCGGGAAAGGGTGTTGTAGTTGCTCAAACCAATGAACAAGCACATTCTGCCGTCAACGACATACTGGTAGAAAAGAATTTTGGCAGTGCGGGCTATGAAATTATTATTGAGGAATTCCTGCGCGGCACAGAGGTCAGTTTTATTGTTATGACCGATGGATGCCATATTCTGCCTTTGGCTACTAGTCAGGATCATAAACGCCTATTTGATGGAGACCTGGGTCCCAATACCGGCGGAATGGGCGCATATTCGCCAACACCTTTTATATCACCCAGCCTACATGCGCAAATCATGCGCAATATCGTCTATCCGGCAATCAATGGATTAAAAGAAGAAGGCATCCACTATACCGGTTTTCTATATGCCGGATTAATGATCACTGCAGAAGATCAAGCAAAAGTACTTGAATTTAATTGCCGACTGGGAGATCCAGAAACTCAACCCATCATGTTACGGTTAAAAAGTGACCTGCTGACGTTAATAGAGCATGCTGTCAATGGAACATTGGATAAAGTTGATGCAGAATGGGACCGGCGCGCCGCTCTGGGTGTTGTGATGGCAGCGCATGGTTATCCGGAGAACCCGAGAAAGAATGACGTAATCGAAGGCCTACAGGATCTTATCATTGACCAAGAAAACACCGATAGTTTTCATATTTTTCATGCCGGAACACGCGTAAGTGAGAAAGATGAAAAAGAAATTATGACAGCTGGAGGTCGTGTTTTATGCGTAACCGCATTAGGTGAAAACGTTAAAATCGCGCAGCAGAATGCCTATAAGCTCATTGAAAAAATTCACTTTGATGACTATCAGATTCGTCACGATATTGGATATCAAGGCATAAACTATCAGCGTAAAAAATAGCGTAAGAAAGAAATTGAGTATCTCTAAATATAATTAAACAAGGATAACCCGGAAATTTTAATATAGGATTGCTGTGCGGCTTGAAGATACAGCTGTTGTCTTTGGAAATCTGATGTTGCTTTAGCAAAATCAACATCTTGTAATTGTGATAGTAATTGCTTAAATTGAATATCTTGATCACTACCGACACTTTCCAAGGTATCGATTTCATTCATCCGAGCCCCAATAGAGGATTGTTTTGTAAGCACATGCTCTAAGCTATTATTAATACTTTGTAGCGCTGTGCTTAGACTATTCGCAAGTCGAGTACCCCCGGGCTGCCCACTGGATGGTGTTTCAAGCGCTGTAATTAGATCGCTCACTGTTTTGAAAATACTTTGATTGCTACTGGGAGAAACTGTAAATTTATCCCCATTCTGCGGATTACCTTTAATACTCACCTGTATTCCATCAAAACTGATTGTACTGTTACCTATATAGGGATTGGCTGACGAAACTGGTAATGCTGTTGTTGTATTGACAATATCATAAGTCGTCAAACCAGCAGCAACATTGAAATTTATATCGTAATTAGCCCCGGTTAGGCTCGCCGGAGTAATCACCGATCCGCCATCAATTACACCTGTCCCTAAGTTTAGGGAATTCGCTGCGGTTGCGAAAACACCGTTACCATTCTTTATACGTTCAAAAATATCCGTCCCAGAGTCACTGATAGCAAGCTGGCGGGCCGGCCCTACTTGATTCAATCTTTGCCCTTGATCTCCCGAATATTGCACATTTAGTCCAGTTTGAACAAAAGGTTTTGTACTTGCTTGATAACCTGAAAATAAAAATTGTCCATTCTCATCCGTTGTATTAGCCAAGCCAACTAATGAATCCAACTTACTGCGCAATTCCGTCGCTAGAATCTTTCTATCAGCATCTGTCAGTGTCGAATTCCCACCATAGACTGTTGTGCCATGAACATCTTGAAGAAGCGAAGTGACTTGCTTTAATATATTTTCTTCCAGTCCCAACGAAGAATTGGCGCTGGCGCGATTAACCGCATATTGCTTGTTCAATGATTCTGATTGTGTAACATTTAATGCTTGCGCTGCAGCAATAGGATCATCTGAAGGGGCTAGGATGCGCCTACCGGTAGAAAGTTGTTGTTGCGTTCTAACTAATGATTCCTGCTGTTGCAGCATTAAATTAGTTCCGGTTTCATAAATTGTATTTGTACTGACACGCATAATATTGCCTTTAGACTAGATATATTTTTAACCAATACGAAGAATTGAATCAAACAGTGTATTACTCATTTCGATGACTTTGCTTGAAGCCTGATATGCTTGCTGGAAGCGCATTAAATTAGCAGCTTCTTCATCCAGATTAACACCCGATACTGATTGCATGGTGTTTTCAGTTTGTTTCAGTAAAGTAGCTTGCGCTTTACTGGTTACTTCCAACTCTCGAGTTTTATTACCAACTTGGCTTACGAGCTGTCCGTAGGCAGATTGGTATGACGCTGTGCCATTTGCCAAAGTATTTTTGGTTTGCAGCACACCCATCAACAATGCATTCCGATTATCAGCCGAACCATTATGGTTAGGCGCAATTGTGAAGATATCGCCTGCGGCAGGACTACCACTAATTTGGAAAGTATAGCCATTAAAACTAATATCAGACCCTGCGGTATATGCCTGGTTAGTTGCCGGCAACCCAGTGCCAATGCCAGCCACATCATATTGGCCATCATACGGTGTATGAAATGTTATCGTTAACGGCTGCTGAAGATTTGAGTTTAGTGGCAATGGATTGACAGTTCCAGCGCTAATTTTTCCTGTACCGGTATTTGTTAATGCTGCATCGGTACGATTAGGCCCAGCCGCAGCAATTTTTGTTGTGTCGGAAATATTTACCGCCAAATCCTTTGCACCATTTATGGTTGGTTGAATCCGGAATCTCTCATTAGTAAGAATAGTTGCTCCGGTGACAGATACACCATCCAGAGTAAGCGGAGAAACTCCTGTTGGCGCAACTGCAGTACTTACTGAGGTATTATCAGATGATCTAGTCAGAATATAGTTTGTTCCGTCATAAGAGAACTGATAATCGCTTGTTGTTAAAGCACTGTAATCACTTATACCTGCAGTAATACTCGATGCCGGGTTATTGGTTAATGCTGAAATTATTTTTGGTGAGGGTAGCGTAAAGAAATCACCCCCCATATCACCATTAAGATCCATACCTGACTGATGTTGCGCATTGAGAGTTTGGGCTAATGTAATAGCAATTCTTCCTAACGCATTCTGCGCACTATCCAATGTAATACTACGAAATGACAGAACACCGTTTAACATTCCCCCCGTAATCTGATTTTCTGGAAGCTGAACCGTATTACTTCCAATAACTAATCCGATTGTTAAATTATCTGGATTATCTGGTGATACGATTGCTTTAAATGAGAGCGTTTGAGTTCCAACTACCAGCGCTTGTCCGCTACCCACGTATACATTTACCGAGCCATCACTTTGTCGCACCGTATCGGTATTTACTAATTTATTTAATTGACTAATCAATTCATCTCGCTGATCCTGCATATCATTGGCAGGCTGCCCGCCAGCCGCACCTTCCGCCAATAAGATCTGATGATTGATATCGGCTATTTGACTTGCTAAAGAATTTATATCAACTACCGTGCTGGTAATTTGAGTATTTACGTCTTCTCTGATTTGTGCCATACGCTGATCCATACTTTGAAAACGCGCCACAAGGGCTTCACCGTTACTTATCATAGCCTGGCGCGATGGGATTACTGATGGATTTGTTGCTACATCTTGCACAGCACTAAAAAAATTCTGGATTGCTGGAGAGAGTCCAGACGAAGAATCGCCAAGCATATTATCTAACTGTTTTATTTGCGAAAAATAGCTATCCATCGCTTGGCTTTGTGTCTGAATCTGTAATGATTGACTCACAACAAATTGATTGTATATGCGCTGAACTGTCGTTGAGTGAACACCACGTCCAACAAATCCAGCCCCAGAAGATTGCGGTATATTGGTGCTCAGCACAACCTGCTGACGCTTATAACCAGGGGTATCCGCATTGCTGATATTATGGCCGGTAGTTAACAACTGTCTCTGCGCAGTTAATAAGCCTGTAATACCAATGTCAAGAATACTATTTCCCATAATTAATATCCAATTCTAAATATCCAAAAACATATAAGAGTTGTAACGGTAAAATGATAAAAGAATTAACAAAACTTTTATTCATCAAATAAATTCGCGATTCTGCAATGTTTCACTATTAAGTATTCGAATCAACTTCTCGGCATACAATGGATCAGTTGCATATCCCGCACGTTGCAAACCATTTGCAAATGAAGCGTTATCTAATAGCAAATTGGCATAGTCACTAAATCCCTCTGCATATGAGCTATAAGAACGGAACTTTTCAACCATTTTCTGGGGTGAGCCGTTGACGTATTCGGTAGTCACTTTTTCCACAACATCTCCTTTCCAATTTGCACCGGCTTTGATCCCGAAAAGATTGTAGCTCGGACTATCATCCGCATGACGAATCTCATGTTTACCCCAGCCGCTCTCCAGCGCAGCTTGTGCCAGCATGAAATGCGGCGGAATGCCGGTTGATTGTGAAGCTATCTTTGCATGCGACAAAAGTTTTTCGATAAAATCCGTTGAATGATTGGATAATTTCCTTAGTTGTGCCTCCAGCGGGATTGGCACGAGAAATACGTCAGCAGATGAATTCATTTTCCCAGTTGGCATCGCTGCATTCGATGAATTCAGCGCACTCGGCCATAACTGTTCAGATTTATCATTGGGATGACCATCTTTAACCACAGCCCGTTGATTACTGGAATTAATCGCTGACATAATAGCATCTGTATTACTTATTGAAGTTTTTGATTCAATTGCATTATTAGCGCGAGTCAATTGCTGCACCATTATGTCGGCTATCCCAATTCCTTTGGTAGATAAGTGTTGTGATAATTGTTGATCATACATCTGTGTAAAGAACTGTGTTTGCTGACTATCAAACAGCCCATCTTTCGGCGTTGCCTCACGCATACTTTTTAACAACATGTTCATAAACAACGCTTCAAACTGTTGTGCTGCTTTTTTCAAAGCTTCGTCTGGATTCTGCTTGGCCATTAAATGCAGATCATCAATGCTCTTGGCATCAACTGCGAGCTTACTAGAAATATCCGGTGAGATAACCATATTTTTTAATCCAGTAATTAAATAATTTCCAACTCGGCACGCAACGCGCCCGCTGCTTTTAACGCCTGTAAGATGGACACTAAATCCTGTGTTGTCGCACCAATCGCTGTCAAAGCCTTGACAACTTCTCCAAGATCCGCGCCACTCGGTAATAGCATTAAATTCCCCTCGTCAGTCCGTATTTCAACCTGTGATCTTTGTGCCACCACTGTTTCACCACGTTGTGCAAATGGTCCTGGCTGACTGATTACAGGTTCTGTATTGATAATTATTGATAAATTACCATGTGCAATTGCACTCGTTTCAAGAGTTACTCCTTGATTCATCACTACCGATCCGGTACGTGAATTTACAATAACTTTTGCAGACGCTTTTGCAGGTGTTATATCCAGACTTTCAATCTGAGAAATAAACATAATGCGCTGACTATTATCAGTAGGCGCTCTTACCTGCACCACTCGGCCATCGATAGCAGACGCAGTTGAAGGATGAAGTCCATTAATGGCTTCGACAATACGATTAACCGTTGTAAAATCCGTAGAATTCAACTCCAGGTTAATAAAATCACCTTGCCCAACTGTTGTTGATATCTCCCGCTCCACTATAGCTCCGCCAGAAATACGTCCGGCACTAAGATGATTAATCTGCACACTAGTGCCTGCATTCCCGGCCCCAACACCGCCAACCAAAACATTTCCTTGCGCCATTGCATAAACTTGATTGTCAGCCCCCTTAAGGGGTGTCATCAGGAGAGTTCCGCCACGTAAACTTTTCGCATTTCCCATAGAAGATACTGTGATATCAATTTGCTGACCCGGTTTAGCAAACGCGGGTAACGTCGCTGTTACCATCACAGCGGCAACATTACGTAATTGTAAATTGGTACCAGGCGGCAAGTTAACACCCAATTGACCGAGCATATTGATGATACTTTGCACTGTAAATGGCGTTTGGGTTGTCATATCGCCACTGCCATCCAAACCCACAACCAATCCGTATCCTATCAATTGATTGTTACGTACCCCTTGAATCGATGCCAGATCCTTGATGCGATCGGCCGCACTAATTCCTGGCACTAATAAACCTATCAAAAGAAAAATATGAATAATTATGTTTCTTATTTTCATAATCTTATGTATTTATTTCAACGATAAGCTTAGTTTAAGTAAGTATCGGATAATTTAAAAAGGTGTAACCGACAGAAAGAATCGTGACAGCCACCCCATTGTTTGCGCCTCATCCAAATAACCATTGGCTCGATATTCAACACGCGCATCCGCAACTTGCGTTGAAGAAATAGTGTTCGCCATGATATGAACTGGATTCACAACACCGGAGAGTCTAATAAACTCCTGCCCCTGATTAATACCAATTTGTTTCTCGCCACTGACAACGAGATTCCCATTCGGTAATGCTTCTATGACCGTTACCGTTATCGTACCTCTAAAATTATTTTTACTTGAGCTTTCGCCACCACCATCAAACTTGTTGTTAGAGGTGGCTTCCACTGTGGCATGTTTCTTTAAAAGGCTTAAAGGAACTCCTAAAAGACTCGGTACCGAGAAATCAATGCTTCCAGAGCGATCCACATTACTCCCAGAACTTTTGCTGGCATTGGTTGTTTCATTCAAATTTACGATAAGGGTATCGCCAACACTCCGCGCTCTTCGATCTTCAAATAAGGGGGTATAACGAACACCACCTGTTGTGCTATGAATAGTCTGAAAGAGAACGAAAGGTATTGGGCTGATGGGTGGATGTTGCCGGTGTCATCGCACAACCTGATACAAGCAGAATGAAAATCAATATGTACGTATACAAGAATTGATTTTCTATTTTCAGATTGTTATTAACCATCACATTACTCCAGAAAGCCCATTCAATTATAATTGCGCCAATTTCTGCAACATTTGATCTGAAGTTTCAATAGACTTGGAATTCATCTCATACGCACGCTGGGTTTGAATCATGCTAACCAATTCTTCCACGACATTCACATTCGACGTCTCAACAAAACTCTGCTCCAACAAGCCTAACCCATTGGTACCAGGCGCATTTTGATTGGGTGTTCCACTCGATGCAGATTCCATGTACAGATTCTCACCCATCTTCTGCAGCCCTGCTGGATTAATAAAGCCGGCTAACTGGATATTACCAACTTGAATCGCTGCAACAGAACCAGGTACTGTCGCTGATACCGTACCGTCACGCGCTATTGTGATGCCGAGCGCATTCGGTGGCACAGTAATTGCGGGTTGAACCGCATATCCACTGGATGTCACCAACTGCCCATTGATATCGGATTGGAATGCTCCATCACGCGTGTAAGCTGTTGTACCATCAGGTAATAAAACCTGAAAAAAACCTATTCCCCGTATTGCAACATCTCGTTGATTATCCGTCTGTTGAAGTCCCCCTTGGGTAAAAATACTTTCTGTCGCGACCGGCTTAACGCCTGTACCTATTTGTAGACCTGAAGGCAATTGAGTTTGCTGAGAAGATTGCGCCCCGGGTTGGCGCACTGTTTGATACAGCAAATCCTCAAAAACTGCACGAGCACGCTTAAATCCATTCGTACTAACATTTGCCAAATTATTTGCGATGACATCCATTTTGGTTTGTTGCGCATCAAGACCAGTTTTAGCAATCCACAAGGAGCGAACCATAATCATTACCCTCTTAAATTTATTTTTTGTTTAAACTCTTACAACCATTATTTGACTGGCCTGTTGTGCATTTTTTTGCGCGTTCTCAAGCATTTTCATTTGCATATCAAATTGACGGGCGAGCGCTATCATGCTCACCATTTCATGTACAACATTCACATTGCTACCTTCCAATGTCCCATCAACAAGCTTAACTTTAGCATCGACTGGTGCAACCCCGCCCTCTTTAAGGCGGAATAAACCATCAACTCCTTTGACAAGATTTTCTTCCGGCGGATTAACCAGCTTAATTCGACCCACTGAAGCTACAGTATTGGGTTGTGGAGTAATCGGCACAGATGATACGGTTCCGTCAACCCCGATTGTGATTCGAGTTTCCGGGGGAATCGTGATGGTACCTGTGTCGCCTTTGACTTTAAGTCCATTATGCGTCAGCAAAATACCATTGGGACTAACTTGCAAGTTGCCATTGCGTGTATAGGCTTCTTCACCACTATCCAATTGCACTGCAATCCATCCAGAACCTTTAATTGCAACATCCAGATCACGACCAGTTGTTTGCAATGCGCCAGGTGTAAAATCCGCATGAATTGTTGAATCAACTACAAAAGCTCGTGTCGGCAATCCGTCGCCGAATATCGGCACAGCGCGAAATGCATTGTTCTCAGCCCGGTAGCCTGTTGTTGCAGCATTAGCAAGGTTTTGAGCAACCGTAGCCTGTTGATTCAGCGTATGATTTGCTCCAGTCATCGATGTGTAGATCAGTCTATCCATGAGTTTTTACTCAGTTATGGTGAGAAAATTAAAGATTAACCAATGTTTGTAAAACAGCATCTTGAGTTTCAATTGATTTGGCATTCGCTTGATACATGCGCTGTGCAGTAATCATTTTCACCAATTCACTCGTTAAATCCACATTAGCATCTTCGACCGCAGAGGCTTGAAGTGCGCCAAGTGTCCCCGTTTTTGGGGGGCCCACCAAGGGTTGACCTGAGCTGGGTGTTTCTATCCACCGTCCATTACCAACAGGATTTAAACCTTGTGGATTGACAAAATTAGCCAAAACAATTTGTCCCAGCGATCTCGTTTGCCCATTGCTATAACTTCCTTGAATTAAGCCATCAGGGGATGTTGTAAACCCAGCCAGCCGACCAGAGGTGTATCCATCCTGGGAAATTGCATTCACGCCAAACTTAGATCCAAATTGTGTGGCTGTTGTCAAATCCAAAGAAAAAACTAAGGGAGAAGCTGCGCTAAGGCTCGCATCAATGGTTGCCAGATCGACTGACACATTAAAAGGTGCAATAGGTGCAGTCAATGCCCCATTATCATCAAAAACTAATGCTTTTGAAGCAGCGCCGTCCAGAGTAACGCCAATAGGTACGCCCGTCGCTGATGCCTCGCCATCGACGGTTGCATAGGCATTCCATGTACCCGCTGTAGCTGTTTTCTCAAAAAAAATAGAGAAAAGATGTGCATTACCCAAGCTATCGATAATCGTTCCAGATGTTGTACTTGTATAGCTTTTTGGATTATTCGCATCAAAAGGAGTCACTGTAGGTACAGTCTCACCCGAATTCAGATTCATACCCATTGTGAAAGTTGATGTGACTTGAGGTGGAATATCAGTGGTATTTAATTTCAAATTGGCCGGTTGACTGGCAACGATATCTCCATTTGCATCTGCTAAATATCCAGTAAGATTCGCCGCATTGGAATCGGTAAGAAACCCGTTGCCATCAAGACGGAACTGCCCATTCCGGCTATAACTGACCACTCCTCCTTCACTCATACGAAAGAACCCCTGCCCGTTTATTGCTATGTCTAATGGATTATTGGTCGGTGAAATATTTCCTTGGTTAAAGATTTGCGCAACAGCTGATACTCTTGAGCCAATACCTACCTGAGTCTTGGAAGAACCCGCGCCATCCAATGAACTTGCAAATATGTCGGTAAATTGGGCTTGGGACTGTTTATACCCAGGGGTATTTGCATTGGAAATATTATTTCCAATGACATCCAGATTTGTCGATGCAGCACTTAGACCACTTAATCCTTGCTGAAAACTCATTTTGTTCTCCTAATCAAAACACCTGTTTAATGTCAGATAAACTGACCAAACCCAATTTACCCATATCAAGAAGCGTACCCTGCTCCCCGTTGGAAATGCTATTCACCGAACCTAATGCAAGCGTGTTGACTTTAATGTCTTTTCCACCCTGTGTCGCGCTCACTTCAAAGGTATATTCTCCATCTGCAGCCTTTGCACCACTATCTGTTTCTCCATCCCATCCAATCGTGCTAATACCTGCTGGGTACGCTTTAAGATCAATATTGCGAATGGCTACTCCATGACTATCCGATATCGTTACTTTGAGTTCATCGACTGGTTGAGCCAATTCAATACCAGCGATGGCAGCATTTTTCTCAAGTTGTATAGATCTTCCTGGAACAAAAGCATCGCGCCCTATCATTGCCGTTGCTTCAATGGATTGACTATCCTCATAATCGGAAGACAAAAGTTTCAGTGTTGTATTCAATTTATCGATACCGGATACCGTACTAATCTGTGCTAATTGACTGGTAACCTCCGCATTATCAAGAGGCTTCAGCGGATCTTGATTTTTCATTTGCGTCACCAGAAGCTTTAAGAATCGATCCTGGGTATTCTCAGCCTCCTTTTTAGCAGTGATCCCTGTCGTTGTAA
>LNFM01010432.1_pt1 | contig 13817 bp, 13 predicted proteins | sample 596031 | NCBI WGS metagenome assembly LNFM01 (sample SAMN04254537, study PRJNA301005) | activated carbon metagenome | isolation source: dual media filters at the Ann Arbor, Michigan drinking water treatment plant | place: USA: Ann Arbor
CTGGCATGACGACGATCACGCGGGCCAATCTGGCGGAAGCGATCTACGCGCAGGTGGGACTCTCGCGCAACGAGAGTGCCGAACTGCTGGAGACGGTGCTGGAGCGCATGTCAGCGGCGCTGGAGGCGGGGGAGGCGGTGAAGATCTCCGCCTTCGGATCCTTCGTCGTGCGCCAGAAGGGCCGCCGCGTCGGGCGCAACCCCAAGACTGGTGTCGAGGTGCCGATCCAGCCGCGCAAGGTGCTGGCCTTCCGCCCCTCCCACGTCCTCAAGGCGCGGTTGAATCCGGGGCAGACCATCGCCCGCTCGGCCGATGACGACGCATGAGCGAGGACAGCCAGGACGCCGATGGCGCCCGCGGCCGCCCGCGCAAGGCGCCCACGGCTTTCCGCACCATCAGCGAAGTGGCGGATGATCTTCAGATTCCACAGCATGTGCTGCGGTTCTGGGAAACCAAATTTCCGCAGCTGAAGCCGCTGAAGCGCGGCGGCGGCCGGCGCTACTACCGGCCGGAGGATATCACGCTGCTGCGGCGGATCTCCGACCTGCTCTACACCCAGGGCTACACCATCAAGGGCGTGCAGCGCCTGCTCCGCGAAGGCGGGCTGGACGAGGCCGGCCACGCGCCCGAATTGCCGCTGGGCGACCCGGATGAGGCCGAGGCGCCGGACCCGGTGCGGGATGCGCTGGATGCGCTGGAACGCCTGGCGCATGAGCTCCGGGCGCTGACGGCGCGGGGCTGATTTTGCCGCCCGGGGGTTGGCGTGGCCGCCCCCCCGGTGCTATTGCCGCCGCAGTCGGAGCGTAGCGCAGTCTGGTAGCGCATCAGTCTGGGGGACTGGGGGTCGTGGGTTCGAATCCCGCCGCTCGCCGCCAGCGCCGTGCCGACCCCGGCCAGCATCAGCAGCGCCATCGGCACCGCATTCGTCCCCGTCAAAGCCCCGACCAGCGCCGCGCCCAGCGCGGCCAGGCCGAATTGCAGCACGCCAAGCAGGGCGGAGGCACTGCCCGCCCGCGCACCATGCCGGGCCAGCGCCCCGATCGCGGCATTCGGCAGCACCAGGCCGGTGCAGGCCAGGGCAAGGCAGGCCGGCAGGTACAGGCCCAGGAACCCGCCCCAGCCGGTGGCGGCCGACAGCGTCATCAGCAGCACCGCCAGCAGCGCCGCATACAGCGCGACGCGCGGCACCTGCCCGCCGAACCGGCCCAGCAGCCAGGGGTTGAGCTGGGTCAGCCCGATGAATCCGATGGCGCTGACGGCGAACAGCAAGCCGAATTGCGACGGCGCAATGCCGTATTGCGCGATATAGACCTCCGGCGCGCCGCCGATGAAGGCGAAGACCATGAACATGGAGGCGCCCCCCATCACCGCATGGGTGATGAAGCCGCGCTCCACGCTGATGCGGCCGAAATCGGCCAGCAGCGTCATGGGCGACCGGCGCTGCCGGCGTTCCGGCGGCAGTGTCTCCGGCAGCAGGAAGGCGGCCAGCAGGCAGGATACCAGCCCATAGCCGGCCGAGACCCAGAAGATGATGCGCCAGCCCGCGGCCTCCAGCAGCAGCCCGCCGATGGTGGGCGCCAGGATCGGCGCCGCGCCCATCACCAGCATCAGCCGGGACATCAGCCGCGCGGCGTCCAGCCCGGTGGCCAGGTCCCGCACCATGGCGCGCGGGATCACGGCGCTGGCCGCCCCGCCGAAGGCTGCCAGGCAGCGCCAGGCGGAGAGCATGGCGATGTCCGATGCCAGGGCGCAGCCGATGGAGGCCACGGTGTAGATGGCCGTGCCGATGATCAGCGGCCGGCGCCGGCCCAGCCGGTCCGCCAGCGTGCCCTGCACCAATTGCCCAACGGCCAGGCCGAGGAACCAGGCCGATAGCGTCGCCTCCACGCCGCCCCAGCCGGAGCCGAGCTCGGCCTCGATCGCGGGAAAGGCCGGCAGGTACATGTCGGTGGAAAGCGGCCCGACGGCGGTGAGGAAGCCGAGCAGCAGGGGAAGCCAACGGGGCATGGAAGTCCTTGGGCGACAGGCGGACGTCGCGGGGGATGAGCGCGGACCATGCCGGAGCGTTCCGCCCGGCGCCAACGCCGATTGCCGGACCCAGGCATTCGCCAGCCGGGCAGTCGCACAGGGAAGGGGTGGGGTTTCCTCCGCCGCGCCATCCCGCGCTAGGCTCGACGCCACTGCCAGGGGGGAGGGCAAAAGATGCCGCGCCGGATCATCGACCTGTCGATCGCGCTGGACAATGACGTGGTGCAGGACCCGCCGGGCTACGGCCCCGCCATCGAATACCGCACCCACAAGGACTCGGCCGGGGAGCTGGTGGCCTTCTTTCCCGGCATCACGCCGGATCAGCTGCCCGATGCGGAGGGCTGGGCCATGGAGTGGGTGCGGCTGTCCACCCATAACGGCACGCATCTGGACGCGCCCTGGCATTATGCCAGCACCATGGATGGCGGCGCCCCGGCGCTGACGATCGACGAGGTGCCGCTGGATTGGTGCATCGGCCCGGGCGTGCGGCTGGATTTTTCCGAATTTGCCGATGGCCATGTGGTGACCGCGGCCGAGCTGGAGGCAGCGCTGGCCGCCATCGGCCACACCTTGCAGCCGGGCGACATCGTGCTGGCGCATACCTCGGCCGGGGCCTGCTACGGGCGGGCGGACTATGTCTCGCGCGGTTGCGGCTTCGGGCGGGAGGCGACGCTGTGGCTGACCGCCCGCGGCGTGCGCGTGGTGGGCACCGATGGCTGGTCCTGGGACGCGCCCTTCGTGCACACCAAGGCACGGGTCGCGGCCACCGGCGACGCCAGCCTGATCTGGGAAGGCCACAAGGCGGGGCGGGAGGCGGGCTACTGCCAGATCGAGAAGCTGACCAACCTGGATAAGCTGCCCGCCACGGGATTCACCGTGAGCTGCCTGCCGGTGAAGATCACCCGCGCCTCGGGCGGCTGGTGCCGGGCGGTGGCAATCTTCGAAGCCTAAGGGCCCCGCTGGACAAACCTCTCGGGCGCGACAACTCTGGCGTCAACAAGCCGTGGCCATGAGCGCGGCGGACGTCCAGGGAGAGTACCGGAGCGGTGAAACCAGCCCCCTTCGCCTATGCGCGCGCGACCACCCTGGCGGAGGTGTTCGACGTGCTGGAGACCCATGGCGACGCGGCGCGGCTGCTCGCCGGCGGGCAAAGCCTGATCGCGGCGCTGAATCTGCGCCTGGCCAGCCCGGCGCTGCTGCTCGACATCAACGGCGTGGCCGCGCTGCGCGGTGTGCGTTTCGCCCAAGGCGTGCTGCGGATCGGCGCGCTGACGCGGCATGCGGAGTTGGGCGCCGATCCGCTGGTGGCGATCCACGCGCCGCTTCTTGCCCAGGCGGTGCCGCATATCGCGCATGCTGCGATCCGCACGCGGGGGACCATCGGTGGCTCGCTGGCGCTGGCCGACCCGGCCTCAGAACTGCCGGCCTGCGTGCTGGCGCTGGAGGCGGAGCTGGTACTGGCGAGCCGCGCCGGCGAGCGGCGCGTGGCGGCGCGCGACTTCTTCCAGGGCCTGTACCAGACGGCGCTGCGCGCGGATGAGGTGCTGGTGGCCGTCGAGATCGCCGGCCACGCCGGCGCGCCCTGCACGCTGCAGGAATTGGCGCGGCGGCATGGCGACTATGCGATCGTCGGCCTCGCCGCGCAGTCGAGCCGTGGCGTGCTGCGCCTGGCCTGGTTCGGCGTCGGCGCCACGCCGCTGCGCACGCCGCTTGCGGAAGCCGCGCTGACCGCGGGCGATCTCGCGGCGGCCCAGGCGGCGCTGGCCGGCGAGCTGGACCCGCCGGAGGACCTGCACGGCCCGCCCGCACTGCGGCTGCATCTGGCGCGCGTGCTGCTCGGCCGCGCCGCCGCCGCGCTGAAGGGGCATTGAGATGAAGCTGGACCTGTCCCTGACGGTGAATGGCGAGGCGGTCTCGGCCCGCGTCGAGCCGCGCATGCATCTGGTGGATTTTCTGCGCGAGGTGCTGGACCTCACCGGCAGTCACGCCGGCTGTGAGCATGGCGTCTGCGGCGCGTGCTCGCTGATCGTGAACGGGGAGATGGTGCGCGGCTGCCTGATGCTGGCGGTGCAGGCGGAGGGGGCCGAGGTCTGGACGGTGGAGGGCCTGACCGAGTCGGGCGCCATCGCCGCCTTGCAGGAGGCCTTTGTGGCGCGCAACGCGCTGCAATGCGGCTTCTGCACACCGGGGATGCTGGTGGCGGCCGCGACCCTGTTGAAGGCGAATCCGAACCCGACGCGGGAGGAAATCCGCGAAGGCATCAGCGGCAATTACTGCCGCTGCACCGGCTACCACGCCATCGTCGACGCCATCGAACAGGTTTCCCGGGTATGAACGAGCTTTCCTCGGTCGATCGGCCCAACTCCTATATCGGGCGCAGCGTGCCGCGGCCCAATGCGAAGCGCCTGGTGGCCGGGCGCGGGCAATATGTGGACGATTTGCGGCTGCCGCGCATGGTGCATGTGGCCTTCCTGCGCAGCCCGCACGCCCATGCGCGCATCCTGTCCATCGACAGCGCCGCGGCGAAGGCTTCGCCGGGCGTGGTGCGTGTGGTGACGGGGGCGGAGATGGCGGAGGTCTGCACGCCCTGGGTCGGCGTGCTGCATCATCTGAAGGGCCTGAAATCCGCGCCGCAATATGCGCTGGCCCTGGATCGCGCCTGCTGGCAGGGGGAGCCTGTGGTGGCCGTTGTCGCACGGTCGCGTGCCGAGGCGGAGGATGCGGTCGGGCTGATCGAGGTGGCCTGGCAGGAACTTCCCGCGACCGTCGATATGGAAGCGGCACTCGCCGCCGGCACGCCGGTGATCCATCCGGAGCTTGGCGACAATCTGGCCTTCCAGCGCGAGCATGTCGGCGGCGAGCCGGAGGCCTGTTTTGGCGATCCGGACAGCATCGTGGTGCAGGCGGTGTTCCACACCGGGCGGCATACCGGCGTGTGTCTGGAAGGCCGCGCGATCCTGGCGGATTACAACTCGGCGGAGGGGCGCCTGACGGCGTACCATTCGAACCAGGCGCCGCATATGATGCAGACGGTCTTCGCGAAACACCTGGGCCTGCGCGAGGGCGATGTGCGTGTCATCTGCCGCGACGTCGGCGGCAGCTACGGCATCAAGGTGCATGTCTATCCGGATGAGATGGCGACCGCCGCGCTCGCGAAAATGCTCGGCCGGCCGGTGAAATTCGCCGCGGACCGGATCGAGGGCATGGTCTCCGACATCCACGCCCGCGACCACCGCATCGCGGCGCGTGCGGCGGTGACGAAGGATGGCGTGATCACCGCGATGGAGATCGATGACCTCACCGGCATCGGCCCCTATTCCGTCTATCCGCGCACCTCGGCGGTGGAGGGCAACCAGGTGGTGAATCTGTGCGGTGGGCCCTACGGACTGCGCGGCTACAAGGCGCGCACCACGGTGGTGTTCCAGAACAAGACGCCGACCTGCCAGTACCGCGCCGTGGGCCACCCCATCGCGACGACGGTGACGGAAGGGCTGGTGGACCTCGCCGCCGAGGCCATCGGCATGGACCCCGCGGAAATCCGCCGGCGCAATCTTCTGGCTGATGACGTCTACCCTTTTCGCAATCTGGCGAACCTGTCCTTCGAAGGCCTGTCGCACCAGGCCTGCCTGACAAAACTTCTGGCGATGATGGACTATGAGGGGTTGAAGGCGGAGCGCGATGCGCTGCGGGCGAAGGGTGTGTATCGCGGCATCGGCATCGCCAGCTTCATCGAGCTGACCAATCCATCCCCCTTCATGTACGGCATCGGCGGCGCGCGGATTTCCGCGATGGATGGCGCGACGGTGCGCCTCGACCCGGATGGCAGCGTCGCCATCGCCTCCGGCGTCACGGAGCAGGGGCAGGGGACGGAGGCGATGCTGGCGCAGATCGTCGCCGGCGCGGTGGGCGTGGATGTTTCGCGCGTGCGCGTGACCACCGGCGATACCGAGACGACGCCCTATGGCGGCGGCACCTGGGCGAGCCGCGGCGCGGGCATTGGCGGCGAGGCCGCGCTGCAAGCGGGCAATGCGCTGCGCGCGCAGATTCTGGTCATTGCCGGCGCCATGTTGCAGACGGCGCCCGAGACGCTCGATGTGCGCGGCGGTGTCGTGGTGGATCGCGCGACGGGGGCGGAGCGGCTGCCTTTGGAGGAGCTCGGCCGCATCGTCTATTTCCGCGGCGACACCCTGCCCAAGGATCTGCCGCGCGAACTGGTGGCGACGCGCCACTACACGCCGAAGGATTATCCCTTCGCCTTCACCAATGGGGCGCAGGCGAGCTACCTGGAAGTCGATATCGAGACCGGCTTCGTCACGCTGCTGAAGCATTGGTGCGTCGAGGATTGCGGCACCGTGATCAACCCGATGCTCGTGGATGAGCAGATCCGTGGCGGCGTGGTGCAGGGGCTCGGCGGTGCGCTGCTGGAACACTGTGTCTATTCGCCGGAGGGGCAGCTTCTAACGGGAAGTCTCGCGGACTACCTGCTGCCGATGTCGGGCGAGATGCCGGACATCGAGGTGGCGCATGTCGAGACTCCGACGAAGGAATCCGCCCTCGGCGCCAAGGGCGCGGGGGAGGCGGGCACCGCCGGCGCGCCCGCTGCGGTCCAGAACGCCATCAACGACGCGCTGCGCCCCTTCAACGCGCGCGTCTTCGCCCAGCCTTTTACACCCGTGCGCATCCTGACGGCGCTCGGCAAGATCTGAACAACCGGGAGCAACGAACATGAAAAACATCACACGCCGCGCGCTGCTCGGCACCGCCGCAGCCGCCCCGCTCGCCGCGCCAAACGTGCTGGCGGCGCAGACACAAATCAACATCACCATCGCCGCCTCCCACCCCACCACCATCGCCTGGATCTGGGCGATGCAGCAGGCGCTGATGCCGGCGGTGAACCAGGCGCTGGAGAGCACCCGCTTCCGCATCCGCTGGCGCGAGGCGTTTGGCGGCACGCTGTACCGCTTCACCGAGACGCGCAACGCGGTAAAGGACGGCATCACCGATGTCGGCTTCGTCGGCACGCTGTGGGAAGGCAGCGCCATGCCGCTGCAGAACGTCACCTACTTCACGCCCTTCGCCACCGACAACCTGCGCCTGCAGGTCGATGTGATGGAGAAGATGACGGCCGAAATGCCGGAGATGCAGAAGGCCTGGACCGACAACAACATGGTCTATCTCGGCACCTGCGGCACCGAGACCTACGATTTGTGGACCACCTTCCCCGTGCGCACGGTTGACGACCTCCGCAACCGCAAGATCAGCGCGCCCGGCGTCTCCGCCACCTGGCTCGGCGGCACCGGCGCGGTGGCGGTGAATGGCGCGCTCACCACCTACTACACGGACATCCAGACCGGCGTCAGCGAGGGCGCGCTGTCCTTCCCCTCCGGCATCTTCCCGGTGCGGGTGCATGAGGTGGCGAAATACATCACGCGGGTGAATGTGGGCTGCATGTATGTCGGCGGCATCGGCATCAACCGGCAGACCTTCAACCGCCTGGACCCTGTGGTGCAGGCCGCGTTCCGCACCGGCGGCAAGGCGTACACTGCGGCGCTGACCAACCGCGTGCTGGAGACCAGCGAGGCCAATCTGGTGGAGATGGCGGCAAAGGGCGCGGAGGTCTCGACCTTCCCGGCCGCCGAGCGTGCGCGCTGGGTGGCGGGGCTGCCCGACATCGCGGGCGACTGGGCGCGCACCAATGAGGGGCGTGGCCAGCCGGCGCGCAAGGTGCTCGCGGCCTACATGGATGGGCTGCGGGCCGGGGGCGCCGTGCCGGGGCGCGCCTGGACGGCCTGAGTTCGCCCCCCACCCAACCCTCCCCCGCAGGCGGGGGAGGGCTTTTCATGGGATCTGCCGCATGGCCGAATTGGATAGCATCAGCGATGCGGCGCAGGAGGAAGCGGCGCGACCGCCGAAGGACGCCTTCGGCCTGGCGCTCTGGCTGCTCAACAGCCTCGGCACGCTGATGATCGCGGCGATGATGGTGCTGATCGTCAGCGACGTGGTGGGGCGGTCCTTCTTCAACGCACCGCTGAATGGCGTGGCGGAAATCTCCGCCAAGCTGATCGTGGCCATCGTCTTCCTGCAATTGCCGGCGGCCATTCACTGGCAGCGCATGACGCGGGCGGACATGTTCCTGAACCGCCTGGCGGCCCGCAGCCCCCGCGCGGGCCAGGCGCTGGAGGCGGTGTTCGCCGGCATCGGTGTCTTCGTTTTCGTCATCATCTTTCGCGCGACCCTGCCGCAATTCCTCGATGCCTGGGAACAGGCCGAGTTCTTCGGCGTGCAGGGCGTGTGGACGCTGCCGACCTGGCCGATCCGCCTCGCCATCCTGGTGGGCTGCGCCGGCGCGGCGCTGGCCAGCCTGGTGCAGGTGGCAAGCGGGTTAAAGCGCGCGATGACGGGACAGCCGGCATGATCGAGATCGAGATCGGCCTCGCCCTGATCGCCATCATGGCCGGGCTGGTGCTGGCTGGCGTGCCGATCGGTATCGGCCTGGTGGTGCTGTCCTATGTCGGCATCGGCCTGATCCGGGAGAATTGGGACCTGGCGGGGCGGCTGCTGGCACTTGCCTCCTACGCCGCCATTTCGGACTACCTGTTCGCGACGATTCCGCTTTTCGTGTTGATGGGGCTGCTGGTTTCCGTCAGCGATGTGGGCAAGGACACCTTCGAGGTCGCGCAGCACCTGCTGCGGAAGCTGCGCGGCGGGCTTGGCATGGCAACCGTGCTGGCGAACGCGGTGTTCGGCGCCGTCACGGGGATCTCCATCGCCTCGGCCGCGGTCTTCACCAAGGTCGCGGTGCCGCAGATGATCCGCTTCGGCTACACGCCGCGCTTCGCCGTGGGCTGCGTCGCGGGCAGTTCGATCCTTGGCATGCTGATCCCGCCCTCATTGCTGCTGATCATCTATGGCGTGCTGGCGGAGGTCTCGATCGGGCGGCTGTTCCTCGCCGGCATCGTGCCGGGACTGGTGATGGCGGCGGGCTTCATGCTGATGATCTGGCTGATGGCCACCTTCCGGCCGGATTGGGTGCAGCCGGTCGCTGCCAGCGTCGCCCCCCCGCCGGAGGAAACGGCCCGCAGCCTGCTGATGAAATCCGTGCCCATCACCACGCTCATCGGGCTGGTGCTGGGCGGGCTGTACAGCGGCTACTTCACGCCGACCGAAGCGGGCGCGGTGGGGGCCTTCGGGGCGCTGGTCATCGCCCTGCTGCGGCGCCGGCTGAACCTGCAGAAATTCTGGCGCATCCTGGTGGAGACGGGTTTCGTCTCGGTCGGCATCCTGTTCCTGCTGATCGCCGCCAGCATGTATTCGCGCATGCTGACCATGGCGGGCATCCCGGCGTCCATCGCCGATCTGATCCAGGCCATGGGGCTTGGCGTCTACGGGTTCCTGTTCGTCTACATCCTGTTCGTCCTGCTGCTGGGCATGATCGTCGACAGTTCCTCAATCCTGCTGATCGTCACGCCCATTGCGGCGCCGATCGCCATGGCCTTCAACCTTGACCTGATCCATTTCGGCATCATCACGGTCATCGCGGTGGAGGTGGGGCTGCTGACACCGCCCTTTGGCATCGGCGCCTTCGCGGTGAAGGCCACGCTGAACGACCGGCGGATCGGGCTGGAAACGATCTTTGCCGGCTGCATCCCCTTCATCCTGGTGATGCTGGCGGTGCTGGCGCTGATCGTCGCGGTGCCGGGCCTGACCCTCATGTTCAACTAGCCGGCTGGCGTGCCAGTGGCATGCCGCTGAAAGGTTGAGTTTCCCATTGGGTTATACCGTTCCTTCACTTGCGTCTTGCGCGGACAGCCGGCACAAATGTCGCAGAAGCGCATCGGCCATGCACTGAGGGCGGACCACCGCCCCGGCGCAGCCGGTGCCATAACAAAACAATTGGGGGCGTCCACGAGTGGTCGATACGATCCTCGAGACCGAGGGGCTGACGAAGGAATTCCGTGGCTTTGCCGCGGTCAGCGATGTGCAGCTGGCGGTGGCGCGCGGCACCATCCATGGGCTGATCGGCCCGAACGGGGCCGGCAAGACCACCTGCTTCAACCTGCTGACCAAGTTCCTGCCGCCGACGCGGGGCGTCATCCGCTACGATGGCAGGGACATCACCGCCATGAAGCCGGCGGAGGTGGCACGCCTTGGCCTGGTGCGGTCCTTCCAGATCTCCGCGGTGTTCCCGAACCTGACGGTGCTGGAGAATGTCCGCCTGGCCCTGCAACGCCAACGCGGCGGGTCCTTCGATTTCTGGCGGGGCGAAAGCCTGCTGCGCCAGTATGACGACCGCGCCATGGAATTGCTGGAGGATGTCGGCCTGACCGGCTACGCCCGCCTCAATGCCGGGCAGCTGCCCTATGGCCGCAAGCGCGCGCTGGAGATTGCGACCACGCTCGCGCTCGATCCCGTGATGCTGCTGCTGGACGAACCCACGGCGGGCATGACTCATGAGGATGTGGACCGCATCGTGGCTCTGGTGAAGCGCGTTGCGGTGGGCCGCACCGTGTTGCTGGTGGAGCATAATCTGAAGGTGGTGGAGGGGCTGTGTGACACCATCACGGTGCTGACCCGCGGCCGCGTCCTGGCGCAGGGGGATTACGCCACCGTGTCCCGCAACCCGGAAGTCCAGGCCGCCTATCTCGGCACCGATCCGTCCATTGCGGGAGGCACCCAGCATGTCTGACGCCGCCATGCTGGAGATCCGCGAGCTGGAGGCCTGGTACGGGGAAAGCCATGTGCTGCACGGCGTCTCGCTGGATATCCGCCCGGGGGAGGTGGTGACGCTGCTCGGCCGCAACGGCGCCGGCAAGACCTCCACGCTGCGCTCCATGATGGGGCTGGTCGGCCGTCGCACGGGCAGCATCAGGTTCGAGGGGCGGGAGATGATCGGCCTGCGGTCCGACCTCATCGCCCGCGCCGGCATCGCCTATTGCCCCGAGGAGCGCGGCATTTTCGCCAGCCTCGACGTCACGGAGAATCTGCTGCTGCCGCCGGTCATCGCGCCGGGCGGGCTGGGGCTGGACGAGATCTACACGCTGTTCCCGAACCTGAAGGAACGCGCGCGCAGCCCTGGGACGAAACTCTCGGGCGGCGAACAGCAGATGCTGGCCATCGCCCGCATCCTGCGCACCGGCGCGCGGCTGCTGCTGCTGGATGAGCCATCCGAGGGGCTGGCGCCCGTCATCGTGCAGCAGATCGGCACCATGATCCGGGAGATCAAGCAGCGCGGCTTCACCGTGCTGCTGGTGGAGCAGAATTTCCGCTTCGCCCAGACCGTGGCGGACCGGCACTATGTGATGGAACACGGCCGCGTCGTGGACATGGTGCCAAACGACCAGCTTGGCGCCAGCCTGGAGCGGCTGCACGAATACCTGGGCGTCTGAGAGCCGGGGCCCTGAATGCCCTGGCGTCTGAAAGCCAGGGCGCAACCTGCTATTCTGGGGAGAATACGAACATGACCATCAATCGCCGCAGTCTGATCGCTGGTGCCGCAGCGCTTCCCGCGCTGGGCGGCCTGCCGTTCCGCAGCGCCCGCGCCCAGGCCGCCAACACCATCCGGATTGGCGTGCTGAACGACCAGTCCGGCCTGTATCGCGACCTGTCCGGCCCGGGCTCGACCCAGGCGGTGCAACTCGCCGTGCAGGAATCCGGCATCACGCAGCGCGGCGTGACGGTGGAAGTCGTGCAGGCCGACCACCAGAACCGCCCCGATGTCGGCTCCACCGTCGTGCGCCAGTGGATCGACCGTGACGGCATCGATGTGGTGGTCGATGTGCCGACGTCCTCCGTCGCCCTCGCGGTCAACACGCTGGTGCGTGAGAAGAACAAGGTCTTCCTGAATTCCGGCGCCGCGACGTCCGACCTCACCGGCGCGCAATGCTCCCCGAACACGGTGCACTGGACCTACGATACCTGGATGCTGGCGCAGTCCACCGGTGGCGCCATGGTGCGGGCCGGCGGCAGGTCCTGGTTCTTCATCACCGCCGACTATGCCTTCGGCCATGCGCTGGAGCGTGACACGGGCAATTTCGTGCGGACGCAGGGCGGGGAGATCCTGGGCTCGGTCCGCACGCCCTTCCCGGGTACCACCGACTTCTCCTCCTATCTCCAGCAGGCGCAGCGGTCCCGCGCCCAGGTCATTGGCCTGGCCAATGCGGGCGGCGATACCATCAACTCCATCAAGCAGGCGTCGGAATTCCGCATCACCCGCGGCGGCCGTGTGAAGCTGGCCGGGCTGCTGGTGTTCGTGACGGATGTCCACGCGCTCGGCCTCGAAGTGGCGCAGGGCCTGGTCCTGTCCGAGACCTTCTACTGGGACATGAACGACAAGACGCGCGGCCTCACCCAGCGCCTTGGCCCGATGCCGGGCAATGTGCGGCCCTCCATGGTGCAGGCCGGCTGCTATGCCTCCGTGCTGCACTACCTGAAGGCGGTGCGCGACATGGGCGTGCCGGCGGCCAAGGCCTCGGGCGTCGATGCGGTGACGCGGATGAAGGCGATGCCGACCAGCGACGATGCCTTCGGCGAGGGCACGATCCGCGCCGATGGTCGCAAGGTGCACCCCTGCTACCTGTTCGAGGTGAAGGCCCCGTCCGAAAGCCGCGGCACCTGGGACTACTACAAGCTGCTGGGCACCACCGGCACCGACCAGGCCTTCCGCCCGCTGGGCGAGGGCGGCTGCGCGCTGGTGCGGAGCTGACACTTCGCCGCACCCCGGACCCCCGGGGTGCGGCGCCTGCTTCCCGACCGATCTGCACGAAGGCCCGCGCCCGGTGATCGAAAACCTGCTGTTCGAACTCGAGATGGCCGCGCCCCAGGTGATCCTGGGGCTGGTCAATGGCGCCTTCTACGCGCTGCTGTCGCTCGGCCTCGCCATCATCTTCGGCATGCTGAACGTCATCAACTTCGCCCATGGGGCGCAGTTCATGATGGGGGCCTTCGTGGCCTGGATGCTGCTGGCCTGGGCCGGCATTCCCTATTGGGGCGCGCTGGTGCTGGCACCGCTGATCGTGGGTGCCTTCGGCGTGGTCATCGAACGCACCATGATCGCCCGATTATACAAGCTGGACCATCTCTATGGCCTGCTGCTGACCTTCGGCCTGGCGCTGATCATCGAGGGTGTGTTCCGCAACGGCTTCGGCTCCTCCGGCCTGCCCTATGCGCCGCCGGCGGCCTTCAATGCGCTGAATGTCGATATCCCGATCATGTTCCTGCCCGGCTACCGGGTCTGGGTGGTGATCGCCTCCGTCCTGGTCTGCCTTGCGACCTGGCTGGTGATCGAGAAGACCAAGATCGGCGCCTATCTGCGGGCGGCCACGGAACGGCCGGAACTGGTGCAGGCCTTCGGCGTGAACGTGCCGCGGATGATGACGCTGACCTATGGCGCGGGCGTGGCGCTGGCCGCCTTCGCCGGCGTGCTGGCCGCGCCGATCTATTCGGTGAACCCGGCGATGGGCGCCAACTTCATCATCACCGTCTTCGCCGTGGTGGTCATCGGCGGCATGGGCTCCATCCTGGGCTCCGTCGTCACCGGCTTCGGGCTGGGGCTGATCGAGGGTCTGGCGCGGGTGGTCTATCCGGAATCCTCCGCCACCGTGGTCTTTGTCATCATGGCAATCGTGCTGCTGACGCGGCCCGCCGGCCTGTTCGGAAGGGGCTGAGACATGGCCGATACCACCATCAGCCTCGGCACGCCGGATGCGGCGCATGAGGAAGCGGGCTTCCTCGGCTTCACCCGCGCCCAGGCGCTGGCCTTCGGCGTGCTGGTCGCCTTCGTGGTGATCAGC
>LNFM01010747.1_pt1 | contig 13815 bp, 10 predicted proteins | sample 596031 | NCBI WGS metagenome assembly LNFM01 (sample SAMN04254537, study PRJNA301005) | activated carbon metagenome | isolation source: dual media filters at the Ann Arbor, Michigan drinking water treatment plant | place: USA: Ann Arbor
ATCATCGCGCTGGTCATCACCGCGCTCGTCGTCGGTCGCGACCTTTTCATCCCCCTCGCGGTGGCGATGGTGATCGCCTTTATTCTCGCACCGGTCGTGCGTTGGCTGGCGGCGCGCAGCGTTCCGCACGCGGTCGCGGCGGTGGGCGTGCTCGCCATGGCGATCGTCCTCATCGTTGGAATGTCTCTCGCGTTCAGCGCACAGCTTCTGTCCCTCACCGCTGAACTCGATAGCTACAAGCAGAACCTCGTCACCAAAGTGCGCACGGTCGCTGAGTTCGGGCGCAGCGATGGCATGATCAAGCGCGCGGTAACCGCAGTGGAGACGCTGGGTGCCGACATCGAGCGCGAACTCGGCCGCGGCGTTGTTGCGACACAAAACGGCCCTGTCGTGGTCGCGAAGCAACCTGAAGGCACTCCAGCGGAGATCATTGGTGGCCTCAGCGACGCCCTTGGACCCCTGGCGCAGCTCGGCATAACCGTGCTTTTCGTTATGTTGTTGCTGCTTCAGCATCATGACATACGCGATCGGCTCGTCCGCATTGCGGGGACCGATCGCATGAGCGGAACGGCCGCCGCCATCAGCGATGCGGGCAGCAAACTTTCGGAGTTGTTCCTGGCCCTTGCTGCTATGAACGCAGGCTACGGCGTCGCCATCGGTATCGGCTTGTGGCTCATTGGCGTACCGAATGCAGTGCTCTGGGGATTGCTGTCGATGCTCCTCCGGTTCGTGCCCTTCGCTGGCCCACTGCTGGCGGCGATCCCACCGATCGTGCTCGCAGCCGCAGTCGATCCGGGTTGGGGCACGATGGTCTTGGCCCTTATCCTGTTCGGCACGGGCGAACTGATCTTCAACAATATCGTTGAGCCCTTCTTTCTGGGACGAAAGGCAGGAATTACGGCCTTCGGCATGGCGGTCGCGGCGGCTTTCTGGACGGTCGTTTGGGGACCGATTGGGCTCCTTCTTTCGGCTCCCCTGACGACGACGATTGTCGTCCTCGGCCGTCACGTCCGAGGTCTCGAGTTCATCTCGGTCCTCTTCGGCGATCAGCCCGCGCTCGATCCGGCCCAGGAGTTTTACCATCGCTTGCTTGCGGGCGATCCAGTCGCCGCGGCAGCGACACTTGCGGATGAAGGGGAGAAACTGTCTCTCGTCGAGGTCAGTGAGCGGCTGGTGCTTCCAGCGCTGAAACTCGCCGCCCATGACCACCGCCACCAGAGGATCGATGGCGAGCAAGCGGAAGGTCTGCGGGAGACGATGCGTGACGCGGCCGATCTCTCCTTCGAAGCGCCGGACGAAGAAAAGTCCGGGGGACCACGTCCGCCGTCGGTGTGCGTGATCCCGGCACGCGGCACCATTGATCGTGCAGCAGCCGAACACGTCGCGTTTCTGGTTACACGCCAGACGCCGTGCCGGGCAGTCGTCCCCACACGATCGAGCGGCCTTACTGCCATCGCCGATATCCGATCGATGGAGGACTACGCAGATATCGATGCGCTGATCATAACGACCGTTGGCGGCGTTGACGGCCAGCAGCTTCGACTGATCGCGCGTCGCGCTGCGCGCGATTTTCCGAACGCTCACCTCTTCATCATGTCGCTGGATGAAGCACCGGATGCCGATCGTGAAGAGGCACGAAAGGCGGAAGGCAGTCGTCCAGTCCACACCAAGGTTGCTCCCATCATCGCGGCGCTCGACCAGGCCCCGGTGCGACGTGACAACGCGGAAGTCGTTGCCAACGACGCTCTCGCGCCGGTTGGCGAGCCGCGCGTGGCTCGAACCGCGTAGGTCCGGGGCGTTGTTCGGCAACGATTTGCCGCCACGCGCGTTGTTCTCCGCGATGCGCTTATGACTGGAGCCGCGCAGGGCCAATAGAAAAACGAAGGAGTTCGATCATGGCAAAAAACGTCATTCTGTGGATGCTTGGTGTACCGATCTCGGTTCTCATTCTCCTCAACATTTTCGGTATTCTTTGAGCGACGAACATACATTCAAAGATCGCCGTGGTGCGCGCGTCACAGAGAGCACTCGGGTATCCGCGGCACTGGTCAGCGATTACGTAGCTGGTCGCCTGGAGGATGCAACAGCGCGCCGGATCGAGCTCGCTGCGCTCCGCGACCGGTCTCTGTCGAAGGCGATAGAGGACGCTCGCGCCGTGCGCCGTCGCGTCAAGGAGCGACTGGCCGGGCCGCGTCAGTAGGGTGCTCTGTCGCGCTTTCCTGGTCAGCGTCGAGCGAGGCGTCCTCTCCACCGTCACCGATTTCCGCCGCGCGCGGAAAACGGATCTCGTGGCAGATGCCGGAGGGATCGAACGACGTTTCAATCTTTCCCCTAAGGCCGCGCTCAATTGAGAACTTCATAACGTTCGCCCCGAAGCCGGCTTTCGTTGGCGCTGTCACCAACGGCCCCCCGCTCTCCCTCCATCTAATTTCAATGTCAGGTACCTCATCGGCCTCGAGGAGCTGCCATGCCAACGACACTTGACCGGTCGGGACCGACCAGGCGCCGTATTTGGTGGCATTTGTCGCGAACTCATTGATGAGGAGACTCAGAAGCACTGCTTCATTCCGCGTCAGTGCAATCGTGGGCCCATCGAGCAACAACGCGTCCGCCCTATGCGCGCAATAGGGTGCGAGCATCTCTTGGCAGAACGCGCGAAGCTCGGGCGCGTGGGTGGGATCCGGTCGCAGCATGTCGTGGACGCGAGCGAGCGCCGACAACCGCTCGCGGAACGATTTGTTGAAATCAACGACGGTAGGGCTGTATCGCGCCGTCTGCGACGCGATCGCAGTGACAATGGCCAGCATGTTTTTGACGCGATGAATGAGCTCGCGGTTTGCAAACTGGGCCTGATCCTGCGCCAGTTTGCGTTCGCTGACTTCGGCAGACAAACGATTTTGCGCCAGATTGTATCGGTTGCTTGCGTAAGCAAGTGATGCGAAATTGCCCGCGATGAGCAGGGCGATGAGCGTACCCGCACCCAACACGATCCAAGCCAGACGACGATCAATCGTGGCCTCCAGCGCCGGGGTAGATCCCGCGATGATCGTCCAGTCGCGGCCCGCAACCTTGATCGTCGTGTGATCGGTAAAGCGGGGTTCAGTCTTGAAAGGCGGCAACCCAACGGCACTGTCCGTCGAGATCATTCTATCATCGAAGAGCAGGTCTTGCTCATCGGTCCCGGCGCCGTCGTAGATGGCAACGTGAAGATTTTGAAACGTGTCGGCCTGATTAACCGTCACCACGCGAACGATGAATTCCTTCATGCGGAAGGCGCCGTAGACGTAACCGGCGAGTGCGTCGCGCCGCCTTTCCAGCGTGGCAGGGGTGACGCCATTGACGTAGAGCGGCATGAAGGCGAGCGTACCCGGCTGCACGTCCTCGCCGGTTTCCTGCATCAGAGTGATTTTTTGACTGAGGCTTGGCCGTCCGCTATCGCGCGCCTGCTCCATGGCTGCCCGCCGACGGGGTTCGGAAAACATGTCGTAGCCGACCGCCCGACGGTTGCGCCAGTCGTCGGGTGCCAAGTAGACGATCGCCGTGTAGACGTCGCGCGCGCCTTCCGGTTGAAAGCGATAGTCCGGGCGTCCCTCGCGGTGCTGCTCCGCGACAAATGCGTTGATCTCGTTGGCCCGAAGACGCTTGACGTATCCGATGCCGCGAATACCTGGGTAATTGTCCTCCGGCGAGAGATCCTGGACGAACTTCTGCCATTGCCCGTGCGTCACACTCGGCATCGCGTTGACGGCAGCGGCGCCGGCTTGGAGCACCTGCAGGTAGGAGCGCATTGCGTCCTCGAGCAACGTCGAGAATGCCGTCACGCGGTCGTCGAACCGCAGGCGCGCCTTCTCGTTGGCATCGGCGAGCATCGCCACCGTCGCGACGGCTGTCGCGCCCAGTAACAGCAGCAGGACCAGTGCTGTCGGCAAATACGTGCGCAAGCGCATCGCCCCGCCACCTGAACCGCGCGCAACTCCGACACTACTTCGACGCCGACCCTTCGCGTCGCCGGATTCACTCGATCCTGACGGCAATCATCCCTCCCTTCGCAACGTCGCAGATCCGCGCCGCCTCCCTTCGGCGAGATCTATGGACGAATTACGCTGCGCGCAAACTTACCATTCAGTGACCGTACTGTCGCTTGCCACAGCGAGACGCGTGGTTAATACGCGCTAGGTATAAGCTCCAGCAGCACAAGCACCGAGTTTGCGCAAAGATCAATTGGGGCGCCGGCGCGGCAGATCGACCGGCAGAAAATCAACCCCGGATTGTTGAACCGGCTGAGGGTAGAGCTTCATCAGGTCGAGGATCTCGTTCGGCATCGCGACCCGAATTGGCAGGCCGAGGGATTTCGCCTCCTCGGCGGTCAGGGCGTAGTCATGCGTCCAGTAGCCGCCCGCGAGCTTCTCCGCCAAGGCACGCGCCGCACCGTCTTCCATCTGCGGTGTCAATAGCTCGACGGCACCGCGCTTTACCTGCTCGATCGCCTTCTCGCTCACGTCGGCGAGTATGAGAGTGAGATCGAAGACGTGCTCGACCGGCTTGATCTTCGGAACCTTGGCAATGCTCGCAGCCGGCAAGCCTGCGATCTGCGGATCGATCGGGCCGAGCACCGAGAACTCACCCATGACGATCTCGTCGGCTGCAAGCGCGATCAGCGTGCCTCCCGACATCGCATAGACCGGAACGTAGACCGATACCTTGGACGGATGCGCCTCGACGGCGCGCGCAATCTGCATCGCGGCCAGCACCAAACCACCCGGCGTATGCAGGATGAGATCGATCGGCATGTCGCGCGGCGTTTCCTTGATCGCGGCGATGATCGTTTGAGCATCCTCGAGATCGATATGACGTGCTACCGAGAAGCCGAACAGGCTCCGGCGCTCCTGGCGGTGGATCATCGTGATGACACGCGAGCCGTGCGCCTGCTCGATTGCGCGGATCATTCGCGCCCGCTGCATCGTGGACCACCGCCCAGTCAGGAGTGGCTGGAGCGCCATGAAAAGAATGAAGACCCAGATCAGCGTAGAGAAATCGAACGACATATGAGTTCTCGACAGAGCAATAGGGGCATCTGGTTCACATGAAGGCGTGAACGCCGGAACGGACCCCAACAACCAACCACGCACGACCCAACCCGAAGCGGCCTTTCGGCCACTCCGGGTGAGCTCGGTTTAACCCAGCGACCGCGTGCTCAGCACGCAGTCCGCACATTACATGCGCTTGAGCCAGGCGTCGACTTCTTCGCGGGTCTTGTCCTTGGCGTAGCCGTAGCGCTCTTGGATCTTGCCTTCGAGCTGCTCGCGCTTGCCCTGCATCTGGTCGAGCTCATCATCGGTGAGCTTCCCCCACTGCTCTTTCGCCTTGCCGGTGAACTGCTTCCAGTTGCCGGCGATCCGATCCCAATCCATATGAATGCTCCTCATTATTCAGTTGCGCAGGCCGCACCGACGAGAATGAATACGTCGTCGACCCGATGGCATTAGAACGCCGTCACCTCAGTTTCGGTTCCAGGGTTTCCGTCGCGCGCAAGTCCAACGCTCACCATATTTTCTGCACTGAGCAAAAGCGCGACCGACAGCATCGAGCAATCACGAGATTGCCATGATTGTTTACGGAACCGCTTCGTCGCTCGGGTGTTCATCTGCCAGTGCCCGCTAATTGACGCGGAGCCAGCCATTAAAGATGATCAGGAGATCACCTCATGAAAAAGCTCATTCCCGCCACCGCCATTGCGGCTCTCTTTGCTGCCACCAGCGCAATTGCGCAGACCACGCCGCCGACCACCCCGGCGACACCTCCGGCGGTGAATGAAACGAAGCCGATGGAAACGACGCCGACGACGCCGACCGTACCCAGCGTCCGTCCGACCCAGGTCGAGACTGCGCCGACGATGACCGAGGCGCAAGCCAAGGCGTTGATCGACGCCAACGTCGTCAGCAGCGACAACAAGACCGTTGGTGAAGTCGCGGCCATTCAGCGGAGCGCCGATGGCAAAGTGACCGAGCTTCATGCCGACGTCGGTGGGTTCCTCGGCATTGGCGAGACGCGCGTGCGTCTGATGCCGTCGCAGTTCACGGTGGCGGACAAGCAGATCAACTTGAAGCTGACGTCTGAGCAAGTCAGCGCGCTGCCGAAGATCGAGAAGAAGTAACGCTTTCGTCGTTCGCCCCGGAATGGTCTCCATTCCGGGGCACCGCTTCAATGATGGAAACCGAGCTATGTCCGACATTGGAATGAATGACGCTGTATTCGCCAACGCTGCACCGCGTCGCGATCGCAAGCCTCAACGCGCGCGCCTCGGCAAGACGTGGCAGGATCGCAATTGGCGCCAGAGGGTCGTTGCCCAGATCCCCTCGAGGCCGCTTTATCTCTCTCGCCACGACGACGCGACCGGTCGTCGCGCGTTGCCTTCGCGCCACAACTGAGTTCGACTGACCACGCGTTCCGATTGCACGCGTCAGGCAGCTTTCGGGTTCATCCGACATTCACATAAGATAGGCACTGCTCGCGCTCTTGGCGCGTCAGCAGGGTTGCTTTGCGCGCGCCGTTTTGGGCATCCGGCTTTGCCGTGGTAGATACGCCCCGCGAACTTTCGAGGAGCGCGCGCATGACTTCCGCACTTGGCCGGCTCTGCTTTGCCGTGGCATTGCCGCTCACGCTACTGGCACTCGTGACGCTGCCTGGAAGCAGGCACCTAATGGCACAGCAGAAGAAAGCCGTCGAAGCCCCTAAGAAAGGCGGAAGCGCAAAGTCAAAGAAACTCGTCAAGAAAAAGGGCGGCGCCAAAGCGAAAGCCAAAGCTCAGCCGAAGGGGCCACCGCCAACGCCCGCGAAGGCCCTGTTCGGTGCGGCCAAGTCGCCATCGCCCCTCGCCGCGCGCGCCATCGGGTTTTATGCCAAGGGTTGTCTCGCTGGCGGCAAAGCGATCCCGATCGACGGACCCGCGTGGCAGGTGATGCGCTTGTCACGCAACCGCAACTGGGGTCATCCACGGTTGATCTCGCTGGTCGAGCGGCTCGCCGTCGACGTGAAGGCGCACGATGGTTGGAACGGCCTGCTGGTCGGCGACATCTCACAGCCGCGCGGCGGTCCGATGCTGACGGGACACGCCAGCCACCAGATCGGCCTCGATGCGGACATCTGGCTCACCCCAATGCCCGACAAGCGGATGGACCGGCGCGAACGCGAGGATCTGGCTGCGACGTCGATGCTCGCGGCCGATCGCGTGTCGGTCGATCCAAAAGTCTGGACGGAGGCCCATGGTCGCCTGATCCTGCGCGCGGCATCCTATTCGCAGATAGAACGCGTGCTGGTGCATCCCGCGATCAAGAAGGCGCTATGCGAGAACAAGGCGTTCCCGCGCGATCATCTGCGCAAGGTGCGGCCCTACTGGGGGCACCACTATCACATGCACATCCGCATGTTCTGCCCGAAGGACAGCCCCGGCTGCACGCCGCAAGCGGTGGTCGGCACAGATGACGGCTGCGGCAAGGAGGTCGACGACTGGATCGCACGCATGAAACGCATCTACGCGCCGCGGCCCCCAGTCGAGCCGAAGATCGTCGTTCCGAAACCCAAGCCGACGCCAAAGCCCCCCGAGATCACATTGGCGGATCTGCCAGTCGCCTGCAAGCTGGTGATCGGCAATACATCACCACCAGGACCGTCACCGCTGTCAGATGTGACCAAGCCCGATCCCGATGCGGCCGAGACCGACGGCAAGGCTGAGACGTCCGACGATAAGGCGGCGAAGCCGGCGCTCGCCGGCAAGAAGTGAGTGACGTTGCGGCGAGGACTACTCCGCCGCTTTCGGACGCTCGCCCTTGACGATGCGACGGCCGATCGAGTGACGGTGGACTTCCGACGGCCCGTCATAGATGCGAAAGGCGCGCACATCGCGGAAGATGCGCTCGACGACAGTGTCCGACGTCACGCCCATGCCGCCAAGGATCTGTAGCGAACGATCGACGACGCGGAAAATAGCTTCCGAGCAGATCACCTTGGCCATCGAACTCGCGGTCGACGCGCGGTCGCCCTGATCGAGCAGCCACGCCGTGTGCCAGATCGCAAGCCGCGACGTATGGATGTCGAGCGCATTATCCGCGAGCATGAACGACACGCCCTGGTGATCGCCCAGCGGCTTGCCGAACGATTGCCGTTCGCGGGCATACGCGGTCGCGATGTCGTGGGCGCGGATCGCCGAGCCGAGCCAGCGCATACAGTGAGTGAGACGCGCCGGCGCTAGACGGACCTGGGCATACTTGAAGCCTTGGCCGACCTCGCCGAGGATGTCTTCGCCGGTCACATGCAGGTTCTCGATGTCGATGACCGCGTGACCACCCATGAAACTCGAATCCATGGTTCCGAGCACTCGGCTGATCTTGAAGGCCGGGTTCGGAAGCTCGGTCAGAAACATCGTGCAATCGGCGGGACCGTCGCCGGTGCGCGCCATGATGATCCCGAATGCGGCGCCCTCAGCTCCCGTGATCAGCCACTTGCGCCCGTTGATGACGTAGCCGTTGCCATCCGGCACGGCGCGTGTCTTCAACAACACCGGATCAGCGCCAGCGCCGCCATCCGGCTCCGTCATCGCGAAGCACGAGCGGACCTCGCCGGTCGCGAGGCGCGCAAGGTACTTCTTGCGCTGATGCGGCGTCGCGATGACGTCGAGCATATGGATGTTGCCCTCATCGGGGGCATGGAGATGCAGCGCTATGGGCCCGAGGATCGAGTAACCCGCCGCTTCGAAGACGACCGCCTGTTCGAAATGTGAGAAGCCCTGGCCGCCGAACTCCTCGGGGCTATTGATGCCAAGCAGGCCCGCAGCCTTGGCAGCCGCATTGAGGTCGCGTCTCAGATCCTCGGGAATCCCGTGATGATCCCAGCGCGGGTCCTTCTCGAACGGGATGATTTTCTCGCGAACGAACACGCTGACTTTGTCGCGGAGTTCCTCGAGCGGCTTGGGGATCGTGAAGTCCATGAGTTTTCCTTAGTCAGTCCGCGCGGCCGTGAGCCACGTCAGTTGCATAGGCGAGCAGTTCGGTCGCGACCTGATCCAAGGCGGCATAGTCGTTGCCCTTGGCCGCGCCGCGTTGATAGAGCGCAAAAAGCTGGAGCAGGACGACCGCCAATTTCAGCATGGCCAGAACACGGAGCACCGGCCAGTCCGAAACGTCGACATCCATGGCTCGGGCGTAAGCTGTGACGACGTCGCGACGCGGAGCGAACCCCGGCGCCGCCGTCGGCATCTGCCGCAGCGCGTGCATGCACGGGGGATCACCCGCCTCGGTCCAGTAGCTGAGCATCGTCGCCAAATCAAACAGTGGATCGCCGCGCGTACCCATGTCCCAATCCACGATCGCGACCGGCGCCAGCGTTTCCGGATTTACGATCATGTTGTCGAGTTTGAAATCGGAATGAAGCAACACCGGCGTGCGCGTCTGCACCGGTTGTCGCTCCAGCCAACCGCCGACCTCGGCCAGCAGCCGCGCCGTCGTGGGCGCCACGTCGAGACGGGCGCCGCGGCCGACCCAGCCCTTGAGCGCGCGCGCGATGAACCCCTCGGGTTTCCCCAGCGTGTCCAGTCCAATCGCGGCGCAATCCACGCGGTGGACCGAAATCAGCGTCTCCAGGAGCATGGTGCTCGTGGCGCGAGCAACGTCCGGTCGTCCAGCGAACCGCGATTGGTCGTCGCCCTTGATGACGAGACCCGGACGGTAGTCGATCAACTGGAATGGAACCTCGATGACGGTCCTGTCTTCGCACAGATGCCGGCTCTCCGGCGCCAGCGGATGGACGCGCCACAGCCGGGACAGGATGCGATGTTCACGCGCCATGTCGTGCGCACCGGGCGGTAGATCGCCACCCGGGGGACGGCGCAGAACAAGACGCCGTCCGCCCGCAGTCAGCCGGTAGTTGATGTTGGCGAGCCCGGTGCCGAACTGGCGAATCGGCTCGTCGGGATCGAGCGGCAGGCCGACGCTGCCGAGATAGGCCGCAAGCCCCTCCCGGTCGAGTGGCGCACTATCCGCTGCCGCCCGGAATACGTGCGCGTCCGTGGCGTGATCGCTCTCAGTCACCTTGCTGGTCATGCCGCCACACTAACTGCTTCTCCCCCGCGCGCCAAACGTCGGGTCCGCCACGCCGGCGCGATCTTGATCTATCGCAAGGCACAACTTCTGGGGCACGGCCAACCTGTGACGGTTGGCCCTCGTCGCCCCCATTCAATGAGCAAGTGGGCGGTCCACGAGCAGCACCCTATGGAGGTGGCCCATGTACAAGCACATACTGTTGCCGATCGATGGATCGGCCTTCGGGGACGGCTCTGTCGCGTACGCGGTCAGGTTGGCGAAAAGCCTTGGCGCCACGCTGTCCGTTATCCACGTCACTGCGCCCTATCGCGATATCGCGATTGGCGAGGTCGCATCGCTGCTGCCCGAAAGCGATTACAAGGCACGTACCAACGCTTTCGCGACGAAGGTTTTGGAAAAGGCCAAGCAAGCCGCCGCGACCGCAGGATTAGCCATCTCGGTCCAGACCGTCAGCCATACACACCCCTGGGAGGCGATCATCCAGGCGGCAGATGCGCAAGGGGTCGACCTCATCGTCATGGCGTCGCACGGCCGCCGCGGACTGGAGAGCCTGCTAGTCGGCAGCGAGACCAAAAAGGTGCTCACCCATTCGAAAATCCCGGTCCTGGTCTGGCGCGCATAGCTGTTCCCCCAGTCCAGACTTGCGCGCGGGCGCGCGGCACGTATCCTGATCCGGAGAGCGGTGGTTCAACACCGCATCGCTAGCCCACGCCGTTCAAAAGCGTGGATCAGGAGGAAACGATGGCCGGCAGCCCCCGTAACGACCGCTGGAAGCAGCGGCCTGAGAATTCGACGTGGGGCGACTACGGGCCCAACGATCAGCTTGGGCGGATGAACGAGCTCAACGCGGAGCGCACGCGTCAGGCCGTCGCCGAGGTCAAGGAGGGGCGCACCTTCTGCCTCTCGATGCCACTCGATACGCCGGGTGGTGCGGTGCTCAACCCGCGCCGCCATCCGCCAGTACTGCGACCGACGTTGCGCGGCGAGCGTCCGGTGTGGATGTACCGCACTGAGAACGACCATCCCGGCCTCGTCGATGTCATCAACGATGACATGGTGTTGCTCCATCTCCAATACTCGAGCCAGTGGGACACCTTCGCCCACGTCGGCGCACTGTTCGATGCGGACGGCGATGGCGTCGCCGAGCCCGTATTCTACAACGGCTATCGCGGCGGCACCGACATCGTCGGCCCCACCGATGCCAAGGAAGCCGGCGCAATCCCCGGCACGTTCGTCGAAGCGAAGTCCACCTCGCGGGCCAATGCGCTCGGTGTCGAGAACATGGCGAAGAAATGCCTTCAGGGCCGCGGGGTGATGATCGATCTGTTCGCGCACTTTGGCCGGCGCAAGCACGCCGTTACCTATGACGACCTCATGCGCGTCATCGCCGCCGATGGCATCAAGGTCGAGGCTGGCGACTTCGTGTGCCTCCGCACCGGCTTCGACGATGTGATCCTGGAGCAGAACAAGCAGCCGACGTTCGAAGCCATGCACAATACCTGTACCGGTCTCGACGGATCCGATGAAAAGCTTCATCGCTGGATCACTGAATCAAAGCTCGTCGCCTTGATCTCGGATAACTACGCCGTCGAAGTCCACAACGCGCCGCTCAAGCCGGGACAATGCGCGGCACTACCGCTGCACCAACACTGCCTGTTCAAGACCGGCGTCAACCTCGGCGAGATCTGGCGGCTATCGGAGTTGGCCGACTGGCTGCGCAGCAACAACCGCAGCCGCTTTCTGTTGACGGCGCCGCCGCTCAATCTGCCCGGTGCGGTCGGCTCGCCCGCTAACGCCATCGCGACGGTCTGACGCCCCTCGACGGGAGGAAACGCGCAGCATGAGCTGGATCACGGGCGTCGGCCTGCTGCCCTACGGCCGCCACGAGGCAAAAAGCACACTCGATCTCATGAGCGCGGCGGCGACGCTGGCAATGGCGGACGCGGGCGTCGCGCGCGGCGACATCGACGGCGTGCTGACAGGCTACGCCACGACGATGCCGCACATCATGCTGGCCACCGTTTTCTGCGAACACTTCGGCTTGCAGCCGGTGTATGCGCATGGGTTGCAGGTCGGAGGCGCGACGGGATTCGCGATGGTGATGCTGGCGCACGAGTTGGTCGCGGCGGGCCGGCTGCGCAACGTGCTCGTCGTTGCCGGAGAGAACCGCATGTCGGCGCCTGGAGGGCGCGACAAGATCGTCGAAACGCTCGCACAGGTCGGCCATCCCGTCCACGAGGTCCCGCTCGGGCCCACGATTCCCGCCTACTATGGCCTCGTCGCCAACCGCTATATGCACGAGTACAAAATCAGCGCGCGCGATCTCGCCGAATTCGCCGTGCTCATGCGCGCCAACGCCGCAACACATCCGGGCGCACAGTTCAAGGAGGCGATCACCGTCGACGATGTGCTGGGGTCAAAGCCGATCGCGCAACCGCTGCGATTGCTCGATTGCTGTGCGACCGCCGACGGTGGAGCCGCTTTCGTCATCAGCAGGGAGCGTACAGGCGCTGCCGGCGTGCGCATCATCGGCGCGGGGCAGGCGCACACCCATCAGCACATCAGCGAAGCACCGAGCCTCACGGAGTTCGGCGCGCGTCTGTCGATGGATCGCGCCATCGAGGCAGCCGGACGCAAATCTCGCGATCTACGACAGCTTCACGATCACACTCGCGATCCTGCTCGAAGAACTGGGCTTGGCGCCGCGCGGACAGTCGGGCCGGATGGCGCGCGAAGGACATTTCTCCCAAGGCGGCGCCAAGCCGCTCAATACGCACGGCGGACTGCTCAGCTATGGCCACTGCGGTGTCGGCGGCGCCCTCGCCCACCTCGTCGAAACACACTTGCAGATGACGGACCGCGCCGGCTCGCGCCAGGTTGCCGATACGGGCCTCGCGGTGCTGCACGGCGACGGCGGCGTCATGTCCTCGCATGTCAGCCTGATCCTGGAGCGGCAGTCATGAGCGACGGCATTCGCTATCAGCGGTGCGGCGGATGCGGCCACACGTGGTATTTCGTGCGCTCGTTCTGTCCGCGCTGCGGCGCAACCGCTGTATCTAAGCATACGGCATCAGGACGCGGCGTCGTCCACGCGGTCACGATCGTCGATCGCGCACCGACGGCCGAAATGAAAGCGCTGGCGCCCTACACGCTGGTCATGGTCGATGCCGAGGAAGGTTTCAGGCTGATGGCGCACGGGGCTCCAGGCTTGGCGATCGATGATCCAGTCCAAGGCAGCATCGTCGAGCGCGCCGGACGCGCTATTCCCCTCTTCAGACGAGTTTGAGGATTGCCGATGACGATCGAGAGCCTGAAGCCGTTTCTTGCGCCGCGCTCCATAGCCATTCTCGGCGCATCCGAGAATCCCAACAAAATCGGCGGGCGCCCGCTCGCGTACCTTCGCCGCTTCGGTTTCAAGGGGCCGGTATGGGCGATCAATCCGACTCGGGCCGAGGTGCAGGGCTACACCTGCATCCCGAGCCTCGATGATCTGCCGGAGGTGCCGGATGTCGTGGTTGTCGCAGTGCCCGGCGATCACGCGGTGGCGGCAGTCGAGGCCTGCGCGAAAAAAGGCGTGAAGGGCCTCATCTGCATGTCATCGGGGTTCGGCGAGACGTCGGATCCGGCCGGAAAGGCGAAGGAGGCGCGCATGGTCGCCGCGGCCCGCGCGGCGGGAATGCGCATGGTCGGGCCGAACACGCAGGGCCTCGCCAACTTCGGC
>LNFM01027664.1_pt1 | contig 13815 bp, 16 predicted proteins | sample 596031 | NCBI WGS metagenome assembly LNFM01 (sample SAMN04254537, study PRJNA301005) | activated carbon metagenome | isolation source: dual media filters at the Ann Arbor, Michigan drinking water treatment plant | place: USA: Ann Arbor
CCGGCGATTCTGGACCGCTCCAGGATGAATTCCGTCACCGCCTGGTTGTCGTTCACCGGGTTCGTGTTGGGCATGCAACAGACCGTCGTAAACCCGCCGGCCACCGCTGCGGCGCTGCCGCTCTGAATCGTCTCTTTATATTCAAACCCCGGTTCTCTAAAATGGACGTGTAGATCAACAAACCCCGGCAACACCAGCCGATCCTTCGCCTCGATCATCGTGCTTCCCGCCGGTGCCTGCAAATCGGGACCTACCGCAGCAATCTTGCCGTCATTGATCAATACATCGCCCATACCGACGAAACGGCCCGGATCGACGATCTTCCCGCCCTTGATGAGAATCGGCATAATCTCCTTATCCTCGCACAATGCGCGACGCCATTATCCGGCTTCCGACATGAGATACAAAATACCCATGCGCACCGCTACACCGTTTGCAACCTGGTCAAGAATGACGGACGAGAGGCTGTCCGCCACATCCGGTGCAATTTCCACTCCGCGATTGATCGGTCCCGGATGCATAACGATCGCACCGGTATCGGCCAACTTAACCCGCTCCGCCGTCAATCCATAGAGCCGCGCGTACTCGCGGATGGTCGGAAAGAGCGCACGCCCTTGCCGTTCCAGTTGGAGACGGAGCATCATAATGACGTTGACGCCGCGCAAGCCCTCATCCATATCGGAATAGACCTTCACTCCAAGTTTTTCGACACCCCACGGCATCATCGTGGGCGGCCCCACCAAACGCACGTCAGCGCCCAACTTAGTCAACGCATAGATATTCGAGCGGGCTACCCGGCTATGCGACACGTCGCCGACAATCGCCACCCGCAACCCCCCAAAACCCATTCCACGCCCCCGGATGGTATACAGATCGAGCAGCGCCTGCGTGGGATGCTCATGCCATCCGTCACCTGCGTTGATAACCGAGGACTTGACCCCGCGCGCCAGTGTTTCGGCAGCCCCGGCGGACGAATGGCGCAGGACAATGATATCCGCCTGCATCGCCTCGATATTGCGCGCGGTATCAAGGAGCGTCTCACCTTTTACGACGCTGCTCGACGAGGGCGAGAAGTTGATGACATCCGCGCTCAGCCGTTTCGCCGCCAGCTCAAACGAGGTGCGGGTTCTTGTGCTCGGCTCGAAAAACAGATTGACGACGGTCTTCCCTCGCAGCGCCGGCACCTTTTTGATCTCACGGCCCGTCACTTCCTTGAAGGAGTCTGCCGTCTCAAGAATGAGCGCGATCTCATCCACGGACAAAGACGCCAGACTCAGCAAGTCTTTGCGTTTGAGACTCATGGCCTCCTCCGCATCATGCCTTGAAGATGACCACGCGGTCATCCTCCCCGCCTTCTTCCAACAACACCTGGACTTTTTCTTCTCGCGACGTGGGAAGATTCTTCCCGATGTAATTGGCCTTGATCGGCAGCTGTCGATGGCCGCGATCCACCAATACCGCGAGCTGAATCTCTCCCGGCCGTCCAAAATCCATCAACCCGTCCATCGCCGCACGTATCGTCCGCCCGGTAAACAGCACATCATCCACCAACACCACCACCTTGTCCGCCATATCGAACGGAACGGATGTTTTCCTCAACACCGGCTGATTCTTGCGAAGCGCGAGATCGTCTCGATAGAGCGTGATGTCCAATTCGCCGATAGGAATCTGCGCTCCTTCGATATTCTGAATACGTTTCGCCAGCCGATGGGCCAGATGCACGCCACCCGTGCGAATGCCGACCAACGCCAGATCCTTCACGCCCTTATTGCGCTCCACGATTTCATGGGCGATGCGGGTCAGCGCGCGGGCGATGTCGCCGGCGTCCATCACGACTCGCACATCATCCCGTTGTGCATGATTTCCAGTAGTCACGTTACGCTTACTCTCTATCGTATGCCGGCCCAGCCTCGGCGAATCGGCATAAAAAAACCTCCCCACCGTATCTTGGTGAGAAGGTTGCATTGCAGAACCCGGCACAGGCCGGAGCACTTGTCATAACAAACTCCTTGCTCACCTCACAGGATGAGCGTTAAAGGCTTTCGCATACTACGAAATCACCCTGCTGCTGTCAAGCGTACCCGGCCGAAAGAGCGAATGGCGTATGGCTGATGGTAGGGAACCGGAGAGGGATTCGAAGCGAGCGAATCCCATGATCCGATTACGTGCCATATGCTATCGGCCATCAGCTCTTATTCCCTCCAGTCCGCTCACTGTTTGATTGAGCGCTTGAGCGTTTTTTCGATGGTCGCCACTTTACTCTGTAACCGGCCCTTATGGCCTTTGCGATAATCCACCTTAACAGTGCAGGAAATGCGCTTGCAGTCCTTTCTCATCCGTTCATAACATTGCTTTACAACGCCGAACACGTCATCCCATTCCCCTTCCAACACCGTGCCCATCGGATTCAACCGATAGGGCACTCCGCTCTTATCGATAATGTCGAGCGAGCGGGCCACATACTTCCCAACGCTCTCGCTCTTTCCCAGTGGCGACATACTGAATTCCAGCAATACCATCACTCCTCCTTCTGTCTCTTATCACCTTACCCCTCACGCCTAACCCCCTTACCCTTCACGTCTTCTTCCTCTCCAACCAGACCTTCGGATATTGCACCTTGCCCAACAGGCGAAAGCCATCTAAGGCTTCGCGCAGGAGCGCTCGGCGCTTCTCGGCATCCGGCTCATTTGCTTTGGCTTGTTCCCGCAATTCCCCCAGCCAATCCACAAAGGCGGCAAACTCAGGGTCCAAAATTCGCTCCAGATCTTCCTTCATAAAACCTGATAAGGCCGGCGCGACGCCGCTCGTGCTGATGGCCACTCGCGCATGGCCCGACGCCACCACCGCCGGCATCGTGACGCTCGAGGCTTCCGGAAAATCCACAGACCAGACCAACACCCCCTTCTCCTTTGCCTTGGCCAGCAGCGCCCTCGCAAAATCACGGTCACCGCGCAGCGTATTCAACACCAAAATGGCATGTTCAAGATCCGTGTCCCGAAAATGCCGTCCACGATGAATCACCTTCGCCGAAGCCGCCAAGGTTCGCAACGTTTCGTTGAGCGTCGGGCTGATGACCGTGACGCGCGCGCCGGATTCGAGCAATCGTTGCGTTTTGTCCGACGCCTCATCATCTCCGCCGATCACCAACACCGTCCAACTCTTTACATCAAGAACTAACGGGAAGCCCGGATTTGCAGCCATCGTCAACACTCCTAGCAAGTAAGTATTGCGCACATCATACAATAGGGGGTTTTAGAGCGTAAACCAGGCAGTCTCTTTTTCTTGGCTGGAACTGTCGCTATAATGCGGCGTTACTGACCGCGAGACGAGAATGTTGGGTATTGAGTGAGGAGCACGGGCCAGTCCGGCCACTGACAATGAAGAACGACGACCGAACAACTATGTTTCAGCCGGATCCGTATCTAACTCCATATTCCAGTAGAGATAGTCACGCCAGCTTTCCGGCGTATTGCGGATACCGATGGTGATCGTGATAACTGGACTCCATCGCGGCTTCACCGGTCGTTTCTTCAACTTCATACCGGCTTCATCGGGCGTGCGGCCGCTCTTCCGGTTATTGCACCGCCAGCAGGCGGTCACAATATTTTCCCACGTCTTCTTACCGCCTTTGGCAATAGGCACGACATGATCGAAGGTGAGTTCTTCCGTCCGGAACCGATGGTTGCAATACTGACAGGTGTAGCCGTCACGCGTGAAAATATTGATGCGGGAGAACTTGACGGCGCGGTGGCTGTCCTTCAGCCGCACCAGCTTGAGCAGCCGCATCACCGCCGGGAGCTTGATCGAGAGCGAGATACCGTGGATCTCACGGTCATAGACTTCGAGAACTTCGACTTTGCCCTGCCAGAGAAGCGCGATTGCTTTTTGCCAATGGACGACCCGGAGGGGTTCGTAGGTCGAATTCAGGAGGAGAGTCATTTCCATGCAACAACCTCATTCCCAATCATGCCCCCTATGCGAGAGCGGAGATCGTTCGATGGGCCGGGATATGCTCCTGTATGTCTATGCCATATGCCTACAGTGAAATCAAGCAATCGCCCCTCTCCCACAGGGCCCATAACCACACAACACGGGAAGAGCTCCCTATGGTAAGCGACTTCACCACCGTCGCACAGGTTCAGGACATCCCGCCGGGGACCGGACGCACCGTGGAGATCAAAGGTGTCTGGATCGCCGTCTTCAACATAGAGGGAACGTTCTACGCCATCGACAACGCCTGCCCCCACGCCGGCGGTCCGCTGGGGGAGGGAAAACTATGCGGATCCGTCGTTGAATGTCCCTGGCACGGCTGGAAGTTCAACGTCGTCACCGGACAACGAGAGAATAATCCAAACTTCGAAGTGCCTTGCTGCCAGGTTCGCGTGGAAGGGACCCACATCCAAATCTCATTGCCTCCCGGCTTGGCTGCGCCCTAACCCGTGAAGGGCAAGAGCGTATAGCCGATGGCGTATAGCAAAAACTCTTCATCTCAGTCTCGTGCCATACGCTATTGGCCATATGCTCTTCCTCCCGTTCTGGCCATACGCCATAGGCTCTTTCACCCGACTGCGCTTCACGAGATACGAAACGTGCGGCATGAGCGCCTAAGATAGCGGCACTGGTGACTGTTCCGTATCCGGGTCTTTGGGCGTGACGCCATCCGCCGGCAGCGACGCCGCATTCACCTTCTTCAGCTTGAGATGCGCGTGCCAGATAAATTCCCGCTCAAACCACTGGCCGCGTACACTTTGATCCCGCAATTGCACGCGAATTTCATACACATCGCCTTCGACATGCTTCACACGCCACTCCCCAAGCCGCACTCCCTGCCCGCGCTCCTTCATCGATCGCACATGATGATTCATCGCGTCCAGGATCGTGCCGGAGCCGATGGCGCGGGAGGACTGCACGAGTGCCAACGCTTCCGCCTCGCGCTGGTCCTGCGTAGGAGGGGAAGGAGACAGCTGGTTCCAGGAATAGTAACCCGCCCCCAGCATCAGCACGACAACTGCCGCTACACGAATCAGCCTGATGACGACAGGCGATGGAGACGACGACCTCGTATTGGAACGATCCTCAGCCATTGATTGAATCGGGAACCCATTTCGCGCCGAGACCGCCATGAGGGCAGCCTAGCCAGGACAGCGATTATCTTACCGTCTCATTCATGACAGTTCATCACGCAATCGTCAAGCCGCGTGGTGACGCAGGGCAACGCTTGTTTGACGAAAAGCCCGTGTGCTACAAATACCATGAGCGCATCGAATGAAGTTTTTTCTATATGCCGATCATCTGAACCCCGTCCAGCTGAAGCGACGCGCCCCGGAGCACCGGTTCCTCTACCTCGCCACACTGGCGGACCACACAATCAAGTTCTGCCGCTGGTCATCTCAATGGCGCTGCGGCCTCGCAAGCATCGTACCGTCGCCGGGTGAGAAAGTCTGGGGGGGTGTATTCGAGGTGACCGATGAGGATCTGAAGCTGATGGATGAGTTCGAGCAAGATGTCCCTCAGGGGGCCTATCGGCACCTGCAAGTCACAGTGCTCAACGAAGCCGGATCGAAGGAACTCGTCACCACCTACGCTGCGAATCCGATCGGCAAATTCAAAGCCAAAGACCACTATCTCGACTGGGTCATGAAAGGGCTTACACAGTGGAAACTTCCCCAAGAAGCAGTTCAACAGTGGGAATCGTATAGGCCACGATAGGCCCAGGGAGCGAATGGTTGATGGCCGACGGCCAGAAAGGGAGCAAGAGCCTATGGCCAATAGCGTATGGCACGAGACTGAGATGAACAGTTTCCGCTATACGCCATAAGCCATACGCTCTTCGCTCTGTGCACGCTCAAGGCTAATATGGTATAAATTGCCGTTCGGATCTCATGAGAGGTTCGCTGTATCAATTGAGGAGACTATGCCGAAACCTAAATATCACATTCTCGTCTGCACCAACTCACGCCCACCAGGCCATCCAAAACCTTCATGTGGAAGCGCCGGAGCCGGACAGCTGCTCATGGCCTTCAACATGGGATTGATGCAACGCGCTGTGCCCCCGGGCCAGGTCCTGGTGAGCGCCACCGGCTGCCTCGGTCCCTGCGAACAGGGTCCGACGGTTGTCGTGTACCCGGACAATACGTGGTACTCGAAGGTCACTGAGGCGGATGTCGCGACAATCCTGGACGAGCACATCACCAAGGGAACCCCGGTCGCGAAACTCAATCCAGATGCAGCATGGCGATAGGTTAAGCGACGAAGGTTGAGGCTCCATTGAAGCCCCCCCTTTGAGAGCTCAGCCAGTGCTGCGCCTTGACCATTTCACAGTATGAAGAACCAGGCATACGATATGACGAACTCACCAGCCCATGAACACAAGCACGATGCGCCACGGTCAATCAGCTGCATGGTGATCACCTGCAGCGACACGAGAACGCCGGAGACCGACACGAGCGGGCAGCTTATCCAACAGCTGCTTGAGGCAAGTGGTCACAAGGTTGTGGCCTACCATATCGCAAAAGACGACCCGGGGCAGATCACACATCGCATTGCGCTGGGAATTTGGAAGTATGCAGCCCAAATCATCATTGTCAACGGGGGAACCGGCATTTCCCGGCGAGACTCGACGTTCGAAGCAGTGAACAAGATGTTGGAGAAGCGGCTTGACGGATTTGGCGAAATCTTTCGGTTCCTCAGCTATCAAGAGATCGGGTCGCCCGCGATTATGAGCCGGGCTGTTGCCGGTATCATCGAAGGCCGCGTCGTGTTCTCAATCCCCGGCTCTGAGAACGCCGTCCGCCTGGCGATGGAAAAACTCATCCTGCCGGAACTGGGCCACCTCGTGAAAGAGCTCACGAAGTAACTGTGAGGCGTCAGGGGTGAGGGGTACGGCGCGAAAGTATCCTTCTTCGACCTCTTCTCGCCTAACGCCTCACGTTTCACGCCTTACGTCTTCCTAGTCCTGCGAGATTTTTGGTTCCGAATACGTCCCCCCTGCTGGAATCACCGACTGTGCGTATCGCTTATAATGCAACAGCAGATCGCGCACCGAGATCACGCCCACAATCGCGCCACCCTTCGTCACGCCAAGATGCCGAACGCCCAAGTCCGCCATCATGTCCTGGGCATCGTCGATCGTGCTGTTCTCCTCGATCGTGCACACGGGGCTGGTCATGATCTTCTCAACCGTCAACTTGCCCAACGGCTTGCCGCTTGCCACGGCTCGTCGCACGATGTCCGTATCCGTGACGACACCGACCAACTGTTTCCCCTTCTTCACGAATAACGACCCCACCCGCGCCGTCCGCATCGTCTTGGCAGCGCTGGCAATCGAGGTCTTCGGCCCCACACTCTTAGGTTTCTTGTTCATGATCTTCGATACTGTGGACATGCTTTCCTCCCTTCTCCTGGCTGAGTTTTAACTGGATCGATTCCCAAAACCCGTTACACAGTCAGTACAATCTTGCCGAAGAACTTTCGGCTCAACATGAGTTCCTGTGCCGCACGCGCTTCCCGAAGCGGATAGGTGCGGTCGATCACGGCCATCAATCGCTTCTGTCCGACTAGCTCCGCTGCCTTGACCAGTTCTGCACGGGTGCCCATGTAGGAGCCTTTGATCGTGAACTGGCGGGAATAGACATAGCGGAGGTCCAGCTTGACCTCTGCTCCGGTCGTGGCACCGCAGGTAATCAATCGGCCGCCCTTGGCCAGAGAGGCCAGGCTCCGGGCCGATGTGCTCGATGACTACGTCAACGCCCTTCCCTTCGGTCAGGAGCTTCACGCGCTCTGCCACCTTTTCTTTGCTGTGATTGATGACCGCGTCGGCGCCAAGCACCACGGCCTTGGGAATTTTCTCGTCGGAACCGACCGTCGTGATGACCCGCGCCCCGGCCAACTTCGCCAATTGAACGGCCATGCTCCCCACTCCGCTTCCCGCGCCCATAATCAGCACCATCTCTCCATGTTGCAGTCCAGCCAGCGCAAACAGCATGTGCGAGGCGGTCACGGAAACAAGCGGAAAAGCCGCAGCCTGCTCAAATGCCAGGTTCTCCGGTATCGGCAGGATATTGAGAAACGGCACCTTCACGTACTCGGCATAGCCACCATGCGTCTTCGCTCCGACGATCCCGAAGGTACTGCAGAAATTATCCCGGCCGGCCAGACAATTCTCACACTTCCAACAACTGAGTCCCGGCGAGACAACCACCCGCGCGCCAACAGTTACTCCCTCAACCTGTGCCCCAATCTGCTCTACAACCCCTGCGATATCCGATCCGGATACATGAGGCAACGGAATCGGATAGGCAGGATTCCCCTGCCTGATCCAAATGTCGAGATGGTTCAACGCGCAGGCCTTGACCCGAACAAGAACCTCTCCCGTACCGATCGTCGGCGTCGGCAAGTCTTCAAAGGTTAATTTTTCTGGCCCGCCATGTTCACGAAACAATACCGCTTTCATTTCATACCACCCCTACCGCCTCACTCCTTACGGTTGAATCTTATTACTTTCTTCGTAACCAGATCTCAGGATGATCAAAACGGCATGTCACAAGGCCGCAGGGAGCATGGCAGCTGAGGCGTACTTTTCTCACCCACCCTCCCCGAGCTGCCAGAGCAGCTCTTTCCCGATGGGGTACGTCGCAAGGAGACATGCGACTGAGCACGCAGTGAGATGGCGTTTTCATCATCCTGCTAGAATCTCAACGTCCCCTCCAATACCCGCACACACTGCCCTCCCACCTTGACGGATTGAATGATGTCGTCGTCTGAATCCACCCGGACATACACGCGCGAAGGCCGATCGATTTCATAGCCTTGCTCGGCGATAATTTCGGTGACCGGCCCCACATCAACGACGCCGTTTTGGACCAGATAGGCCCCCAAGGCGCCGCTCGCGCTGCCCGTCGCAGGATCTTCCAGAATTCCGATTGACGGGGCAAACATCCTGGTATGCACCGTAGAAGAGGGCTCCACCGTGACAGTGGTAAACACCATGATGCCGTTCGCGCCATACCGGCGGCACACATCCGCAATCGCCGAGGCATCGGGACGGATTGATCGGACTGCCGTCAGTGTCCGCACCGGGACGATCAATACCGGCAGTCCGGTGGAGACGGCTTCGATCGGCCACTTAGTGTCGGCAATGACGTGCTTTGACAGGCCTAGGGCCGCGGCAACTTTGTAGAGATCCTCCGTCTCCTCGATTGGCCCAAGAAATTCCGGTTTGGGCTGTGTCATCACCACCTGCTCTACCTGCCCATCGTCCGCGTGCAGTTCGACGGGGAACAACCCGATATTGCACTCCTGCATCAGCCGCGTGACCGGTTCTTTCACGGAGATGATTCCCAGCTCGGCCAGAATAAAGAAAGTGCCCAGGACCGGATGGCCGGCGAACGGAATTTCCTGCGTGGGAGTAAAGATGCGCAGCCGCGCCACGGCGGCCGGATCGGTCGGCGGGAAAACAAACACCGTCTCGGACAGATTCATTTCGCGCGCGATTTGCTGGAGCAGATCGTCGCTCAACCCTTGCGCATCGGGGATAACGGCGACAGGATTCCCTCCGAACGGCTGGGAGGTAAACACGTCGGCCTGGTAAAACTTCAGCGACCGCGGCTCAGGCATTCCGTCACGATACTCCTTCTGCTGAAAAATGGAAACCGGCGAAAGAACGGACCATCATCGACCTGATTTGACAGGTACCGCGCGGCTTTGTCACACTTGCGCATGACCGATGACGCCGTCCCGCAAGAAATCACCCGTGCGCTCGAGATCCTGGGACTGACACTCCCCGTCACATCCGACGCGCTCGATCGGGCTAAACGGGTCCAACTCTACAACTGGAACCCGGCCCGTTACGCGAATCTCACGAACAACCCGACCCAATATATGACGGCCTACAAGAAGGCCGAAGAGATGACCAAGCTCGTCGAAGCCTCACATGCACTGCTCTCGGCGGTACTTGTGCCGGATGAGAGCTGATAGCGTATGGCGCATAGCACGTGAAGGACTGAGAGCTGATTGCCTCTAGCATATGGAAGAAGCTCCTCATTCCAATCTCATCCCATACTTCTTCATCCCGCTTGTGCCATAAGCCATTAGCTATACGCTCATTCTCTTATCATCCCACCTCGTGACTTGTGACCCGGCTCATCCCTTCATCGCCTTCCGGACGGGCCACCGGCCAGGTAATCAAACCCGACACCCCTTCCGGCGATCCGACCGGCTGGGTTTGCTGCGCATAGATCTGCGGCAACCGGTTGGTTCCAAACTTCGAGATATATAGAAACACATGTTCGCGCGAGTTGACGCGCACCGCCCAAGGGTGAAAATCGTTCTTGTAGAACTCTTCACAAAGCTGCATCGCATCCAGGCAGGACAGCGTGCTGGGGTCATTCAGTGTGTAGTAGTAATCGAGCGGGAGATCATACTCTTCCTGTTTATGAATCGTAATGCCGAATTGTTCCGGACGGCGCACCATCGGCGTATGGCGGTACGCTACGAAATAGAACAGTTCCAGCGAGTGAATCGCCGGCTGGTTCTCAAGGACGAACCGCCTGGTTTCCATCGCTTCCTCGAACGTTTCGCCCGGAAATCCGTAGAAGGCCATCACATGGTTCCAGATCCCGGCCTGCGCCGCCATCTGAAGATTGCGCTGGATCACGTGCTTCGTCGCGTGCTTGTCCATGAGATTCAACACGCGCTCGTTCGCCGATTCCATGCCGTAATAGAGCGTACAGCAGCCGGCCTTGGCGGCGAGATCCCAGGTGGCCTGGTCTTGTAGCGTCTCCTCAAATCGGATCAGGATCAGCAGCTGTGAAACTTTCTTAAACAGTGCCGGCGGATAGGATTCGTCGGAAAAGAGGAAGTGCCGGCAGCGATACTTGTCCCGCAGCGCCTTGATCTGTTCGACCACCAGCTGGACCGGCATCCCCCGATACTGATCAAAATACCCCTGGCCATGGTCGCAGAATGTGCAGCGCCCCCAATAGCAGCCGCGCGTCGCCAGGTAGGGAATGATCAGTTCCGGAACGAAGTAGCGATCCAGCGGCATCCCCTCGAAGTCCGGCAACGGCAGCGCAGCCGTCTTCTCGGTATAGACTTCGGTATTCCGGTGAAGACCTGTGTCATCGCGATAAATCAAGTTCGGCACGGTGGCGATCGGTCGCTGTCCGTTCAAGGATTCAATGAGCCACAGGAGCGCATGCTCTCCCTCATAAAGAATTGCTGAATCAAAGACTTCCGTGAAAAACCGCTCGTGATTCACTAGGTCCTCGTGAAGGCGCGTAATGACGTTGCCGCCCACCACCACATGGATCTGCGGGAACGTGTCCTTAATCATCTTTGCGAAGGTCAGACCCGCTAAGAACTGCATCTGCGTCCCGATGGAAATCCCGATCACATCCGGCTGCTCTCTCGCCACCTCCGGCATGACCAGCTGATTACAGAGATCCCGATAGACGTTCACCTGCTCATCTTCTAAACAGGCAAACACTTCCTTCGAAACACCGGGACGATAGCCTAAGTTGCTTTCCATCGGATAGAACACCAGCGAGGCGGGATAGTACGCGGCGGAGATATAGGCCATGGCCTCACGAAAGGTATTGAGCGCCCCCTCCAGAATCTCTGCCTCATAGAACCGTTCGCCACGCACGATCAGCTTGGCATCCTCCGCCCGTTCCGCGAGATCGAACACATCGACATCATAGGCCTGCTCCGTTCGGTCAGACTTCCCGCCTTCTCTTTGTCCTGCAATGCTTTGAGCTGCATGCCCAATCGGGCCTTCACCCAGATCAAAAACTCCACACTGAAGAAATGATCCCACATCCCGATATTGATATCGCGCTGGATGACGGTATGGCCCGCCTCCCGCAATACAGCAGTCAAGGAAGGCAAGGCGAGATAGGGCGCTGTCGGCACCCACTCAGGCGGGAATAGGAGCATGACCTTGGATTGCTTCCGATCTTCTTTCTTGATCGGAGCCAGGCCGTCAATTTGTACAAGTCCACTCGCGCTCATGTTTGTTCTTTGTTAGGCGTGAAACGTAAGGCGTCAGGTGTAACCCAAGGATTGCATCCTCGCCCCTTACGCCTCACCCCTTACCCCTTACGGCCCCCATTACATTTTCCCCGCCAATGTGTGCGTGACTCCGGATATTTTTGCAGCTTCATACTGCAGGTCTTGCCGCTTTTCTAAACCAAATTTTGAAATGTAGAGAAAGATGTATTCCCGGATGTACAGGCGCAGATCCCAGCCTGGATTGTGGTTCCGCTCGAATTGCTCGAACACACGCTCCGCCTCTTCAATGCTCATCCCATGTTTCACTGTGTAATAGTAGTCGAGCGCCAAGTCCCATTCGGGATTCTTGTAGGCGGTCACCCCCCACTTCTCCGGATGCCTGGCGACCGGGTTGTGCCGGCCCAGGTCGAAGGTACCGAAGCCCAGGGAATGCACATGGTCCTTGTTCGCTTCAAGAAATTGTACCGATTGCCAGGCCTCCTCCTTCGTCTCACCGGGAAATCCGAAGAAGCCCATACAGTGGTTCCAAATGCCCGCATCGGCCGTGAGCTGCAAATGCTTCGTCATGATCTCAGTCGTGGTCGCCTTATCCATGAGCTGCAGAACTCGCTCGACGCCAGACTCATAACCGAAGTGGAGATACTTGCACCCCGATTCCTTCGCATCTTGCCACACCGTCTGATCCAGCAAACTCTTTTCAAACCGCATGTGCGTGGTCCAGACGATGCCCATCTTGCTGTCGATCAGCCCGCGCGCCAACTTGCGGAAGAGCGCCGGCGGATAGGATTCGTCCGTAAAATGGAAATGCTTCGCGCCATATTTGTCGCGCAGGTATTGGATTTCACCCAGGGCCTCTTGAATGGTCTTTGATCGGTAGCCTGCCGTATAGCCCTCACCATGGTCGCAGAACTCGCAGCGGCCCCAGTAGCAGCCACGTGTCGCCAGATAGGGCATGATCTTCGTCGGGACGAAGTATTTTTCCAGCGGCAGGCCGTCGAAATCCGGCGGCGGAAGCGCGTGCATATCTTCCGCAAAACTGATCGTGGAGGCGTGGATGCCGGCCTCATCCTTATAGATGGTATTGGGCACCGCGGCCAAACTCCGCTTCGCCCCCACGGCCGAGACCAGCTGCACAAAGGCCGTCTCCCCTTCATAGACCACGGCGCTGTCAAAATACTGAAACAGGGGCGACTGGGGCAGCACATCGCGCAGGCGGGTTACCGTATTACCGCCAATCGTCACGTGGATATGGGGGAAGTGCTGCTTGATGAGGGCGCAGAAGGTCATGGTGGAAAACATCTGCTGCTGGAGGACGATCGAGATGCCGATCACATCCGGCTGCTCTTTCTCGATCACCGGCTTCACAAGATGCTCAAACACATCGCGGTAGATGTTGACCTGGATGTCGTTCACCGCGTCCATAATCTCGGACGAGACGAAGACCTTGTACGAGAGATTCGTCTCCATCGGCGGCATGCAGATCCGCGCCGGAGCATAGACCATCGAGATGACCGCAGTAACTTCTCGAAAGACTTGAATGGCCCACTCTAACTGATCGATATCGTAGAACTCTTCTCCTCTGATAATACGCTTGGCCTGCTCCGCCTTCTTGATCAATTCATCGATCTTCTGGCGGGTCACGTCGCACAGCGCCAGCTGCAAATCCATCTCATTGGCGTCGAGATCCCGCTTCTTCGAGAGCTTCCGCAGCCGGTCCAACTGCTGCGGCACCTTGCGGAGAACTCTCTTCAAAAAGTCCTCGCTGAAGTACCAGTCCCACATCTCCAGATTGATATCTTTTTGAAT